>Ga0209798_10000063_pt1 | contig 57553 bp, 58 predicted proteins | sample DOMMetBare3Fresh_FD_187475 | JGI IMG/M metagenome (GOLD analysis project Ga0209798, IMG submission 187475) | Wetland sediment microbial communities from St. Louis River estuary, USA, under dissolved organic matter induced mercury methylation -... | ecosystem: Environmental > Aquatic >...
ACCGCCATCGCCGATGTCGCCGAGATCATCGGATCGGTCGGTGGCCGCGGAGCGGCCAAAGCCGCCGAGAATGCCTACCGGCGCGGCGCCGCCATCCTGGATGGCGCGCTCAAGATCGGCAACCGGGCCGAGCCCATTGCGATCGACGTGGTCGCCCAGCGTATGGACACGGTCAAGCGGTCTGCCATGTCCGAGCGGCATGCAACCATGGTCGAATGAGCGGATCTGGTGGCGTAGCGTCTGGCGACGTAGCGTCTGGTGGCGGTTGCGTCGTGTGGCGTTAATGTTGCTGTGTTGTTGTGTCGAAGCCTCGCGCCGCCCGCGCGGGGCTTCTCGTCGTTCAGGGCAACAATAACGCTGCAGGTAATATGATACTGTCATTTCGGCGGCGACCGGTTTACTGCTTTGCCGCCACGTCAGCGGGTCCCCGATGTTTGCAGCGATCGAAGGCTATGCGCAGCAGCTCCTCGAATTCATCCGACTCAATCAGGCCTGGGCAGCCCCGATCGTGCTGCTGCTCGCGTTCGGCGAGTCGCTTGCGTTCATCTCGCTCCTCCTGCCGGCCTGGGCCGCCCTGGTCGGCATCGGCGCGCTGATCTCGGCCGGTGAAATCAGTTTCTGGCCGATCTGGATCGCGGCCGCGCTCGGCGCTTCGCTCGGCGACTGGCTGTCCTACTGGATCGGCCTGAAGCTTGAGCGAACGGTGCAGCACATTTGGCCGTTGTCGCGCTACCCGGAGATGATCCCGAAGGGTGAGGCGTTCATGAAGAAGTGGGGCATAGCCGGAATTTTCATCGGACGGTTCTTCGGCCCGCTGCGCGCATCGGTCCCGCTCGTCGCCGGCATCTTCGAGATGCCGTTCTGGCGGTTCCAGGTCGCGAACGTTGTGTCAGCCTTCGTATGGGCCGCGGCGCTGCTCACGCTCGGCGACGTGGTCGCCAAGGGCATCAAGTGGATCTGGGGCGGCTGATGCAGAGGGCAGCTATTCCCGCAGCTTGCGGATGATCGAGCCGATGATGTTGGAATAATCGTCGGTCCAGACCCATTGCTTGGGGTCTGGCTTCTGCAGCTCCCAGTGGTCCGATTTTGCGATCGGGCCGAAATTCTCGTCCTTGTTCGCCGCCACCACGACGGTTCCGAGGAACACGTATTCGGCGTCGTTCTCGGTGACGTCGGTGCCTTCGTTGACGCGCGAGACCATGTCGTTGGCCTTGGCGATGCCGGCGACGACCGACGCGAGCTCGAGATGGCGGTTGGAGACATGGATCGCCACGATGCCATCCGGCACGAGCTTCTTGCGATAGATCGCCATGGCCTCGCGGGTGACCAGGTGGATCGGAATGGCGTCGGACGAGAACGCATCGACGATGATGACGTCGTAGCTCGCGTCCGGCGCTTCGGCCAGCGTAAGCCTCGCGTCGCCGAGCGTGACTGTGACCGGCCGGCATTCGGTCAGGAAGCTGAATTTCGTCGGATCGGTCGCGATGCGGATCATCGCCGGATCGATCTCGTAATAGTGCACGCTGTCGCCGGGCTGCGCGCGACAGGCGAGCGTGCCGGTGCCGAGCCCGATCACCGCATAGCGGATCGGATTGGTGCGCGCGCGGGCCGCATCGAGGACCTGCGCCATCGCCGAGCCGTCGTAATAGTACATGATGGGCTCGGGCCGGCCGGTGGTGGGATTGCCGTCGAGGTCGCGGATGCGCTGGCCGCCGTGCAGCGTGGTGCCATGCGACAACAGGCGGAACCGGCCGTCGGCGGATTCCGCGATCTTGAGCACGCCGAAGAAGCTGCGCACGCTGCGCGAGCCGCCGACCTCGATGACGAAGTGATTGGCGAGGAGCACGAACGCTACGATGGCCGCAAACGGCAGTGGATCGCGCCAGAACAGCACGGTCACGATCAGGAGCGCGGCCACGACCCAGTTGAAGACCTCGGTGTCGACGTCGACCTCGAAGGCCCGGAACAGGACCAGCGCCAGCACCGCCACACCGAGCGCGCCGAAGAAGATGATCTGCTCGCCATATGACTTCGGCAGCGCCAAGCCCGGCCGGCACAGCACTGCGAGCGCGATCAGGATCGGATATTCGGCGATCCAATTGAAGGTGTAGGGTGCGATCAGGCCGGCCGCGATCCCGCCAACCATGCCGCCGGCCGACATCCACATGTAGAAGGCGGTGAGATGCCGCGCCGCCGGCCGGCGCCGCGCCAGCTCGCCGTGACAGACCAGCGCCAGGACGAAGAATATGCCGATGTGGACGGCAATGACCCAGATGATGGTCTTGATCGGCTCGTAGATGATGACCGCGGCGAGCGCGATGATGAAGATCGGCTGGATCGCGACCATGAAGTTGTGCGGGATGATCGGCCGCCGCGAGAAGACGATCACGAAGGTCAGGAGGTAGAGCGCGAGCGGAATGACCCACAACAGCGGCACGGCCGCGACGTCGGTGGAGATGTGCGCGGTCACCGCGACCAGGAGGCCGGACGGCACCGCTGCCAGGCAGATCCAGATCAGCGCGTCACGCCAGGTGGGCGCCGGCGCGTCGTTGGTGCTGTCGTTCGTGGTGGCGGCGGGCACGTGGTCGAGCGAGCGCCACAACAGATAGCCGCTGCCGGCGATCAGCAGGATGAGGATATAGAAGCCGATCGTCCACAACCAGGTCTGGTCGTAGAGGCGGATCAGCGGCTCGATGATGAGCGGATAGGACAACAGCGCCAGGAAGCTGCCGACATTGCTGGCGGCATACAGGAAATAGGGGTCGTTCGCGGCCGGATGGTCGCTGCGCGCGAACCAGGCCTGCAGCAGCGGGCTGTTGGCGGCGAGCGCGAAGAACGGCAGCCCGATCGAGACCGTAAACAGGCCGAGCAGCCAGAACGCCTCGCCGACGGCGGGCGGCCTACCCCAGCCGCTGGCGATCGAGAGCGGCAACATGAAGCAGGCGGCGACCATCACCGCAAGCTGAATGAACAGCGACTTGCGGCCGGGGACATAGCGCGTGAGCAGGTGGGCAAAGCCATAGCCTGCGAGCAGCGCGGCCTGGAAAAATACCATCGCCACCGACCACACCTGCGGCGCGCCGCCAAGCCGCGGCAGCACCATCTTGGTGAACATCGGCTGCACTGCGAACAAGAGCGCGGCGCTGAGAAAGATGGCGGCGGTGAGGACCGGCAGGAGCGGGCTCGTGCTGGCGCGGGTGGCATCGGCGGCGGGGAGGTCTGCTGTGCTCATGGCCCAAACTTATCGACTGAGGCGTTGGCGGAGGCAAGCGGGGGAGGGAGGAAAATGGCCCCGGCGGTGCCGGTGTTTGGGCTCGTAGAGCCGGTGTTCCGGGGTGTTGAATATGCTACGTTGAATTTTGTTGATATTTTAGCCCACCGGCACCGTGGGCCCCGATCCGGGAGGAGACGATGACCGCTATGACACGCCGTTCCATGCTGATGGGAACCGCCGGCGCCGCGCTGGGTTCCGTGGGTTCGACGACGCATGCTGCCGCGCCGCCCAGCGGCAAGCAGGCACCAAGCGTCTATCGCTACAAGGTCGGCACCCACGAGGTGACGGTTCTCACCGATGGCGCGCGCTCGTTCGCGCTCACCGAGAGCTACGTCACCAACGCGCCGATCGCGGAGGTGCGCAAGGCGCTGGAGGCGGCCTATCTGCCGCCCGACAAGATGATCCATCACTACGCGCCGATCGTGATCAACACCGGCTCGAAGCTCGTCCTGGTCGATACCGGCAGCGGCCCCGGCGCCTTGAAGCAGACCAACGGCGAGCTCGGCCAGCTGCCGCAGAATCTCGCCGCCGCCGGCATCAAGCCGGGCGACATCGACGCGGTCGTGATCTCGCATTTCCACGGCGATCACGTGAACGGCCTGCTCGACGAGACCAACAAGCTCGCGTTTCCGAACGCCGAAGTGCTGGTGCCGGCGACGGAATGGAAGTTCTGGATGGACGACGGCGAGATGAGCCGCGCGTCCAAGGGGCGGATGGAAGACCTGTTCAAGAACAATCGCCGGATATTCGACGCGCTCGGCCGCAAGGTGACGCCATACGACTGGAACAAGGAGCTCGCGCCCGGGCTGATGCCGCTGGCGACGGTAGGGCACAGCATCGGCCACACGTCCTATGTGCTCGCCTCGGGCTCGGCCAAGCTCTACATCCAGTCGGACGTGACCAACAATCCCGACCTGTTCGCGCGCCATCCCGACTGGAGCGCAAACTTCGATCAGGACGGCCCGCAGGCGGTGGCGACGCGGCGCAAGGTCTACGACATGCTGGTCGCCGAGAAAATGCTGGTACAGGGGTTCCACTATCCGTTCCCGGGCCTCGCGCGGGTCGAGAAGGCCGAAGCCGGCTATCGCGTGGTGCCGGCGGCGTGGAGCCCGACGCTGTAAGGCGAGACGCTTTTCGATTACTGCAATGTTATATCGCAATGTCTTGGGGCCGCCGCAGGGCGGCCCCAAGCGTTCGGCGAATTGCTTCTTGTGTTATGCGCGCCAAGGATCATGCCGGGGCAAACTCGCGGGCGCGGGCCTTCACGTTGGCGGGCGTCACCGCCCAGCGTTCAGCCTGCTCGTACTCGAATTCCGTGGCGAGCTTGCCAGTCTCTCGCTCGATGCGAAAGAGCGCTGCAATCCACGGCTTCTTGCCATCGACCTGGGCCATCGCGTCGCGCAACTGCTCGAGCACACCGAAGATGGAGAAATCCTTGGGCGACACCGGCACGGCGCGACCATCATTCGTATAGCAGAAGCCGGTCATGTCGAGCGTGCCGGCTCCGAACCGGCTTACCAGCACAAGATGGGTCCAGCCGTTGAGCAGCAAGGCTTTGTCGCCGGCAATCGTTTCGGCGAGGCGGTGAATGAGCGCATCTCGATCCATGGCGGCTCCGTGCGGCTTGATGGCGGCTTAGCCTTGGCCCGCACTCTGTCGCAGATATGGCTGTTCTTAGGGCGGATTGGGCTGACTGGTATTCGAGTCCCGTTCGCTGCTCGATCTCGGGGCTGACGAACAACAACGGTGCTGAATAATGGTCATGGTGATGTGTGCCAGCACGTCGGCTCTCGAATTTCGCCGGCGGAGGTATCTCCGCCGGCGCACTTGAACGGCGTTATCGCTCGTTCTTCTTCAGCCATTCCTGCATGAGGGCGATCTCGCCCTCCTGCGCCTTGACGATCTCCTCGGCGAGCTTCTTCACCGCGGGATCCTTGCCGAAGGCGATGACTGTCTTGGCCATGTCGATCGCGCCTTGATGGTGCGGGATCATGCCTTTGACGAAGTCGACGTCGGTGTTGCCGGTGAAGGTGATGTCCATCCCTTCATGCATTTTCAGATTGATGCCGTGGAAGGCGAGGCTTGACGGACCGCGGTCGCCTTTCGGCTGCATGCCGGCATGCTGGCCCATCGCGCCGTGACCATCCATGCCTTGGCCCATCATGCCTTGACCCATCATGCCTTGGCCACCTTGGCCCATCATGCCGTGGCCTTTGCCCATCATGCCGCCGGGCATTTGCCCTTGCATCATTTGCCCTTGCATCATGGGGCCGTGACCTTGCATGCCCGGGTGCTGCATCTGGGCATAGGCAATGCCGCCAGCGAGCGTGAGACCGGCAACAGCGATAACGATTGCTTTCTTCATGGTGTTGTCTCCAATCGATCCAGGTTGAGCGTCCGCTCGTTCGAAGCGCGACGCCGAAGTGACTGCGTTGTTCGAATTGTCAGTTGGATCAGGCTTGGAGACGGGGAGGCGGGACGGCCGGGTCCGCCAGCGCGGGCCGCATGGCGCGGCTCGGTGTCGGGCAAAGCTGACCAAGCGCCAGCGATTGCAGCAAGGGCGCATCGCCATGACCGGGCGTCAGCGACTGAAAGCAGCCGAGCGCCAGGCAGATGATCTGACAGGCCGAGGGAGCGTCTTGCGCGGGCGGCGGCTGGTCATGCCCGTGATGATGCGCATGATCGTGATGGCCCGCGTGATCGGCCTGAGCGATTGTCATCGGGGCCGGGGAAAAGCCCGCCTTGGCGGTGGTCATGATCGGAAGGTGCACGAAGCTCATGAGGCCGAACAGCGCCGCCAGGAGCGCGCGCGGCAGTCGGCCGGTGGTGCGGAGCCAGTGCATGATTGTCATTAGGCGGCTCGCCGCGCGGGACGCAACCGCATGGACAAAATTTAACGTTTGGCGATGGCCGGAGGAGACGCGCGACAGTCCCGTTTCCGACCAACAAACTCACGCGGCAGCCGGGCGCAGGCGTCGCGCGCGTTCAATACGCTGGCGGCGCTCTGGCGAATGCAGGGCCTCCCACAGGTCGGTCCGGCGTTGCACGTTTAGCCAGAAATCAGCGCTGTTACCGAACACGCGCGCCAGCATGAGGGCGGTATCGGCGGTTATCGCGCGCCGATCGTTGCACAATTCGTTGACGTGCTTGCGCGGCACGCCCATCGCATCCGCAACGTCGCCCTGCGTCAGGCCGAGTGGTTGCATGAACTCCTCGACCAGGATCTCGCCGACGCTGGCCGGCTTACGCTTGGTCATGAGCATTGTTCACCTCATCGATAGCTGTGATTGTCGAGATAAACCTCTGAGGCCTCGCCTCTGCCGCCATGCCAGCGGAATACCAGACGCCACTGCTCATTCACCCGGATCGAATGCCACCCGACGAGCGCGCCCTTCAGCTTCTCAAAGTGATTGCTGGGCGGCGTACGAAGATCGGCATCGGTGGTGGCGTCGTCCAACATCTGCAGCTTTCGAAACAGCCGGGTCTCCAAGTTCGCCGGAATCGCCTTGGCTCGGATATTCTCGACAAAGAAGTTGCGCAGCCAAGCATCCCGGAACGAGACGATCATGCAGGCGCCTCCGCTTCTTGAGCTAGTGTACCACTCATTGGTACAAATAGCCAGAGCGGCGGTGACCTGCGCCAACGGCCAGGATCGTTCCGCTCGACATCGCGCAGCGCGGGTATCCCCCGCCGTTTCTTGACCCTGACCCACGGGGCCGTTATACCGCCCGCCTATGACGATGATCATGACCCATATTCGCCGCCGCCGCGCCCGTTCGGCGCGGGTCGGCGATTAGTGATCGTCACCCGTGCCGCCGAGGGTCCCGCGGCACACCTTCATTTCCCCCGCGCCGATCCTCGTCGTCCTGACCACGAAGGATTGACCCATGGCTGATACCGCCAAGACCAGGATCAAGACCAGGATCGCAGTGCTCGGGGCGTCGGGCTATACCGGCGCCGAGCTGTTGCGGCTGCTCATTCGCCACCCGCACGTCGAGATCGCGCTGCTCACCGCCGATCGCCGCGCCGGCCAGCACATGGGCGATGTGTTTCCGCAGTTCGCGCCGTTCGCGCTGCCGAAGCTCGTCTCGCTCGACGGGCTCGATTGGACGGGAGCGGGCCTCGATCTCGTCTTCTGCGCCTTGCCGCATGCGACCACCCAGAAGGTGATCAAGGAGCTTCTGGCGAAGGCGCCCAAGACGCGCGTGGTCGATCTCTCGGCCGACTTCCGGCTCGCCGATCCGGCCGCCTATGCGCGCTGGTATGGCCACGAGCACCATGCGGTCGAGCTGCAGCAGGAGGCGGTCTACGGCCTCACCGAGGTCTATCGGGGCGCGATCGCCAAGGCGCGGCTCGTCGCCAATCCGGGCTGCTACACGACCTGTGCGCAGCTGCCGCTCATTCCGCTTCTGAAGGCGAAAGCGATTGATCCCGACGAGATCGTCATCGACGCGAAGTCGGGCATGACCGGCGCCGGTCGCGCCGCCAAGGAGGAGATGCTGTTCTCGGAAGTCTCCGAGGGCTTCCACGCCTATGGGGTCGGCCACCACCGGCACATGGCCGAGCTCGACCAGGAATTCAGCAAGGCCGCGGGACGCGAGGTGGTCGCAACCTTCACGCCGCATCTCGTGCCGATGAACCGCGGCATTCTCTCGACCATCTATGTGCGCAGCGACAAGGCGTCGCCGGAAGACCTGCATGCGATCCTGCACAAGGCGTACACAGGCGAGCCGTTCGTGCACGTACTGCCGTTCGGCCGCATGCCCCAGACCCGCCACGTGCGCGGCTCGAACATGACCTTCATCGGCGTGGCCAAGGATCGCATACCCGGCCGCGCCATCATTTGCTCGGCGCTCGACAACCTCACCAAGGGCGCGTCAGGCCAGGCGGTGCAGAACATGAACGCGATGCTGGGGCTTGCCGAGACGATGGGGATCGATCAGGTCGCGCTGTTTCCGTGATGGACTGAACAGAAAACTCCGCCGTAGGGTGGGCAAAGGCGCGGAACGCGCGCATATGCATCTCCAAGTGCACAACATAGCGCCGTGCCCACGCGTCACAGATCGAAGCAAACCGCGCAAGAACGCGTGGGCACGGCGCACGACAGGTTCCGCTTCATGGAAATGCAGTGCAAACGCCTTTGCCCACCCTACGAGCACTGCTCAGCGGCAGATGCCTAATCCCGCACCTTCACATAGCGTCCCGGCGCGTCCTCGATCACCTTGAGCTTGCCGTCGCCGGGCTTGCGCGCCGGCACCTCCTCGGCGCCGAGCTTCTTGAGCCAGGCGAGCCAGTCCGGCCACCATGAGCCCGGATGCTCCTTGGCCTTGGCGAGCCACTCGTCGACATCGGCGCTGGCGGACGGCTTCGGCCCGTCCCAGTATTGGTATTTGTGCCTGCCCGGCGGATTGACGACACCCGCGATATGGCCGGAGCCGGCCAGCACGAAGCGCACGCGGCCGCCGAAATAGGTCGAGCCGAGCAGCACCGACTTGGCCGGCGCGATGTGATCCTCCCGCGTGGCGAGATTGTAGACCGGCACCTTGATCTGCTTGAGATCGATCGGCTTGCCTTCAATCATCATCTGGCCGCGCGCCAGATTGTTGTTGAGATAGCAGTTGCGCAGATAGAAGGAATGATTGGCCGCCGGCATGCGCGTGGAATCGGAATTCCAGTACAGCAGGTCGAAGGGCATCGGCTCCTTGCCCTTGAAGTAGTTGTTGATCACATACGGCCAGATCAGGTCGTTCGATCGCATCAGGTTGAACGAGTTCGCCATCTTGCGGCTGTCGAGATAGCCGCGCTCGGCCATCTGGCGCTCGAGCGCCGCGATCTGCTCCTCGTCGGCAAACACCTTGAGGTCGCCCGCATAGGTGAAGTCGACCTGGCTCGCAAAAAACGTCGCGGAGGCAACCCGGTGATCGCGCTTGGACGCCATGTGGGCGAGCGTGACGGCAAGCAGCGTGCCGCCGACGCAATAGCCGATTGCATGCACCTTGCTTTCGCCGGTTGCCTGCTTGATCGCGCCGAGCGCCGCGAGCGGGCCCTCGTTGACGTAATCCTCGAACGTCTTCTTGGCGAGATGCTCGTCGGGATTGACCCACGAGACGATGAACACGGTCAGGCCCTGATCGACGCACCATTTGACGAAGGATTTCTCCGGCGTGAGATCGAGCACGTAGAACTTGTTGATCCAGGGCGGCACGATCAGGATCGGCCGCTTGAGCACCGTCGGTGTGGCTGGCTCATACTGGATAAGCTGCATCAGGTCGTTCTCGAACACGACCTTGCCGGCGGTGATCGCGAGATTGCGGCCGACCTCGAACATGCGCGGATCGGTCTGCCGGATGCGCAGCTCGCCATCGCCGGCCGCGATGTCCTCGGCCAGCATGTGCATGCCGCGCGCCAGGTTGCTGGCGTTGGACGCGATCGTCTCGCGCAAGAGCTCGGGATTGGTCAGCACGAAGTTCGACGGCGCGATCGCGTTCGAAATCTGCCGGACATAGAACTCGGCCTTCTGCAGCGTGAGCGGATCAAGGCCCTTGGCGTCGGTCACGAGGTGGTTGGCCCATTTCGTCGTCAGCAGGTAGGCCTGCTTGAGGAAATCGAAGAACTGGTTGCGTGACCAGTCAGGATCGGCGAAGCGCTTGTCGCGCTCGTCGGGCTCGATCACGGGGCCGGCCGGCTCTCCAGCCATGCGCTTGACCGAGCTCGCCCACAGATCGAGATAGGACTTGCCGAGCGAAAGCTGCAGCTCGGCCGCGCGCTGCGGGTCCTGCAGCCAGTATTGAGCGACCTGGCCGAGCGCCTTCACCGCGTCGACGAACTCCGCGTGCTCGCCCTCGATGTGGCCCTGCTCGCGCGGCTTCATATAGGCGGCCAGCGCCTTGCCGCCCTCTTCGATCATGCGGGCCAGGTTCTTGGCGAGCTCCTCCAGGTCGAGGGATGTGGCAGGTGGGGCATTCACGTGGGGGCCTCGATTGTCCGCTCAGGAGATTGTCCACTCTGGAGCATGCCTTGGTGGCATGGCCATGGTTGGCCAGGGCAATGCAAGATTCCGTCCTCTTATGACAGATCAAATAAGAGGGGCGCGCCGCACCGGTCCGTTTGATCTGCCCGTCTCGGGCCGTTAACCACTGCCTGCTAGCTGACCCACCTTGCTTTGGACATATATTAGCGAAATATTTGTCAAATAGGCCAATCAGTTGGGTATGCAACGCCGGTTTTGCTCGGGCCTCGCCGGCAGGTCACAGCATGATCGCGATCCCCCACGTACAGTCCATGGCGCGAATACGATTATCAACCGGAATGACCGGTCTATTGACGGCGTCCGTGCTGGCCGCGGTGACGGCTTTGGCTGGCTGCACCACCCATATCGCGGACAGCTTGCCCGCCTCGGTGGGTGGCCTGCCCGAGAAGGTGCCAGCGCGTTCGGAGAGCCCGGCGGAATTTCCCGCGGTCCATGACCGGCCGCCGGCGCGAGCCGATGCGCCGCTCAACGAGGCCGAAAGGAAGAAGCTGAAGGACGATCTGATCGCCACCCGCGATCGCGCCGCGCGGCTCGCCCCGAAGGCCGAGGCGCCGGCGAAAAAGAAGGTCGCCGAGCCGGCCGCAAAGAAGAAAAAGCCCGAGCCGGCGGCGACCGGAAGCATATCGGCCGCTGGCACCGCCCCCAACCCGTGATACAAAGCCCTGCGTCGGCCCGTTGGCTGGTCGCGCAGGACCAGAGCCAAGAACCATAGCCCCATGGAAGAATTTCATCGCATCCGCCGCCTGCCGCCTTATGTGTTCGAGCAGGTCAACCGCGCCAAGGCGATCGCGCGCAACGCGGGCGCCGATATCATCGATCTCGGGATGGGCAATCCCGATCTGCCGGCGCCCGCCCATGTGATCGAGAAGCTCAAGGACACGCTCGGCAAGCCGAGGACCGACCGCTATTCGGCCTCCAAGGGCATCGCCGGGCTGCGCCGGGCGCAAGCGGCCTACTATGGACGCCGCTTCGGCGTGAAGCTCAATCCCGAGACCCAGGTCATCGCCACGCTTGGCTCCAAGGAGGGATTCGCCAACGTGGCGCAGGCCATTACCGCGCCAGGCGATGTGGTGCTGGTGCCTGATCCGAGCTACCCGATCCATGCCTTCGGCTTCCTGATGGCCGGCGGGGTGATTCGCTCGGTTCCGTCCGAGCCGACGCCGGAATTCTTCACGATCCTGGAACGCGCGATCGTGCACTCGATTCCCAAGCCGCTGGCGGTCGTGGTCTGCTATCCGTCCAATCCGACCGCCTATGTGGCCGATCTCGACTTCTACAAGGATCTGGTGCCGTTCGCGAAGAAGCACGGCATCTTCATCCTGTCCGATCTCGCCTACGCGGAGGTCTATTTCGACGATCAGCCGCCGCCGTCGGTGCTACAGGTGCCGGGCGCGATGGATATCGCGGTCGAGTTCACCTCGATGTCAAAGACGTTCTCGATGCCGGGCTGGCGCATGGGCTTCGCGGTCGGCAACGAGCGCATCATCTCGGCGCTCGGGCGCGTGAAGTCCTACCTCGACTACGGCGCCTTCACGCCGATCCAGGTGGCGGCGACCGCGGCGCTGAACGGTCCGGAGGATTGCATCCGGGAGATGCGTGCGATCTACAAGCGCCGCCGCGACGTGCTGGTGGATTCCTTCGGCCGCGCCGGCTGGCCGGTGCCGCCGCCGCGAGCCTCGATGTTTGCCTGGGCGCCGATCCCGGAACCGTTCCAGACGCTCGGCAGCGTCGACTTCGCGAAGCTGCTGGTCGAAAAGGCCGAGGTTGCAGTATCGCCGGGCACCGGCTTTGGCGAGCGTGGCGAAGGCTTTGTCCGCATCGCGCTGGTCGAGAACGAGCAGCGCATCCGCCAGGCGGCCCGCAATATCCGCCGCTTTCTTGAAACCGGTCCGGAAAAGTTGCACAACGTGGTGCCGCTCGCCAAGCGCGGCTAGTGCCCCGCTTCCGAAGTTCGTGATACATGGCGGCAACCTCTGACACGAACTTCGGAAGCAAAGGGGCACTAGCAAATCGTAGGATCCTAGTGCCGCTTTTCGATTTGAAGTTCCTAACGGAGTTTGCTTCAACCGCTGTAGGAACTTCAAATCGGCGGCACTAGACGTTCACGGCATTCCGGATTCCTTCATGGTCGAACCGCTCAGAGTGGGCCTCGCCGGACTAGGCACGGTCGGTTCGGCCGTGGCGGCCATGATCATGCGCTCGCGCGCGGCGCTCGCCGAGCGCGCCGGCCGACCGATCGAGCTTGTGGCCTACGCCGCCAAGGACCCGCCCAAGGATCCGGCGCTCGACCTTTCAGGCGTGCGCAAGATCGACAGCCCAATGGAGCTTGCGCGCGCGGGAGGCCTCGACGTCTTCGTCGAGCTGATGGGCGGGGAGGGCGATCCGGCCAAGAGCTCGGTCGAGGCGGCGCTCGGCGCCGGCCGTTCCGTGGTCACTGCCAACAAGGCGCTGCTGGCGCGGCACGGCGTTGCACTGGCGCGGCTCGCCGAGCAGACCAACGCGGCGCTCTGCTTCGAAGCCGCGGTGGCCGGCGGCATCCCGATCGTGAAGACGCTGCGCGAGGGATTGGGCGGCAGCCAGATTTCGCGCGTCTACGGCATCCTCAACGGCACCTGCAACTACATCCTCACGCGCATGCACCAGGAGCGCCTGTCGTTTGCGGCGTGCCTGAAGGAAGCGCAGAAGCTCGGCTATGCCGAAGCCGATCCCACTTTTGACGTCGGCGGGTTTGATACCGCCCACAAGCTTGCGATCCTCACCAGCCTCGCTTTCGGCACCGAGGTCGACGCCGAGGCGGTGCATGTCGAGGGCATCGAGTCGATCTCGCTTGCCGATCTCGAAGCCGCCGATGAGCTTGGCTACCGGGTCAAGCTCCTGGGTGTCGCGCAGCGCACAGCCGCCGGCATCGAGCAGCGCGTTCATCCCACCATGGTGCGACAGGGCACCGTGATCGCCCGTATCGACGGCGTCACCAACGCGGTTGCGATCGACGCCGACACCATGGAGCTCACCCTCATGGGGCCTGGCGCCGGCGGCGCGGCGACCTCCGCTTCCGTGGTCGCCGATCTCACCGATCTTGCGGCAGGCCGGCGTGCGCCCACGTTCGGGCGGCCGGTCGCGAGCCTCACCAAGCCGCAGCGCGCGCCGATCCAGCGCCATGAGGGCGGCTACTACATCCGGCTTGCCGCCGTCGATCGTCCCGGAGCCGCCGCAACGATCGCGCGCCGCATGGCGGACGAGAACATCTCGCTTGAATCGATCGTGCAGCGCGGTCGCGACCGGCAGCCGCATGGCGGCGAGGATCCGCGCAGCGTGAGCAAGCCTGCCCCGGTCGCGCTCATCACTTACGCGACCAGCGAGGACGCGGTGCGTCGGGCGCTGGCGGCGATCGAGCGCGACGGCGTCATTGCCGAGAAGCCACAAGTGATCCGAATTGAAAAGAGCTGACGAAGGGGCGAGAGCATGAGCAAGCAGGAACGCGAGGGCGGATCCTCGATTACCGTCCAGCCGCATATGCTGCTGGAGCGCATCCTCTCGCTCGAGATCGTGCGCGTGACCGAGCGCGCGGCGGTGTCCGCGGCACGGCTGCGCGGGCGCGGCGCCGAGAAGGCCGCCGACCAGGCGGCGGTCGACGCCATGCGACGCGAGCTCAACAACCTGCCGATCCACGGCACCGTCGTGATCGGCGAGGGCGAGCTCGACGAGGCGCCGATGCTGTTCATCGGCGAGGAGGTGGGAACCAAGAAGGGCCCGAAGGTCGATATCGCGGTCGATCCGCTCGAGGGCACCACGCTGTGCGCCAAGAACATGCCGGGTGCGATCGCCACCGTCGCGATGGCGGATGAAGGCACGCTGCTGCACGCGCCCGACGTCTACATGGAGAAGATCGCGATCGGCCCCGGTTATCCCAAGGGGATCGTTGATCTTGACGCTCCGGCCGGTGACAACATCCTCAAGCTCGCCAAGGCCAAGGGCGTGAAGCCGGAGAATATCACGGCGCTCATTCTCGACCGGCCGCGCCACGCCGACATGATCGCCGCCGTGCGCAAGGTCGGCGCCGCCGTGTGCCTGATCACGGATGGCGACGTCGCGGGCGTCATCCACACGGCGGAGCCTGACTCGACCGGCATTGACATCTATCTGGGTATCGGCGGCGCGCCGGAAGGCGTGCTGGCGGCGGCGGCGCTGCGCTGCATCGGCGGCCAGATGCAGTGCCGGCTCGTGCTCGACACCGAGGAGCGGCGCGAGCGCGCTGCCAAGATGGGCGTCACCGATCCGCGCAAGCGCTACGAGATCGAGGACATGGTGAAGGGCGACTGCCTGTTCGCGGCAACCGGCGTGACCGATGGCGCCATGCTGCGCGGGGTGCGATTCCGCAAGGACATCATCGAGACCGAGACCGTGGTGATGCGCTCGGTCACCGGGACGGTGCGCCGGATCCTGGCTCAGCACCGGCAACTTGAGAAGTTCCATCTGGACTGAGGCTCGCGCCCTCAACATCCGCCGCGGGACGAAGGACGGCGGCTATCCAGCCTGCGTCTTTTTCGCTTATCATCACCGGCTGATTCTCTCGCCGAGAGCTGATTCTCTCGCGCTGAGATGTGACTGTCGTTTCATTGTTTGCGGCGGAGCCGATGACCATCGCCTTGGCCGAAGCGACCATTCCGGCGCGCCGCCACTTCCTCGGTGTCGAGCGTTCCGCGACCGGCCGCGTCTGGCGCGACCGGCTCGACGAGCGCGGCTCGGCGCGCGCGCTTGCGATCGTGCAGCGCCATGAGCTGCCCGAGCTGTTGGCGCGTGTGCTCGCCGGTCGTGGCGTCGAGGTCGAAGACGCGGTCGCGTTCCTCGACCCGACCGTGCGGGCGCTGATGCCCGACCCCAATACGCTCGCCGGCATGGCGGCAGCGGCCGTGCGCATCGCCGAGGCGGTCGAGCGCGGCGAGACGGTTGCGATCTTCGGCGACTACGACGTCGACGGCGCGACCTCTGCCGCGACGCTGGCGCGTTTCCTGCGCTATGCCGGGCTCGCGCCGATCATCCACATTCCCGACCGCCTGTTCGAAGGCTACGGGCCCAACGTCGAGGCCGTGCGCGGGCTTGCGGAACGCGGCGCGACGCTGCTTGTGACGGTCGATTGCGGCACCACCAGCTACGAGCCGCTCGCCGAGGCCGCCCGTCTCGGCATGCAGACCATCGTGATCGACCACCACCTCGCCGACGAGACCCTGCCGCAGGCGATTGCGGTCATCAATCCGAACCGGCAAGACGATCTGTCGCGGCTTGGCCATCTCGCCGCCGTCGGCCTCGTGTTCATGACCCTCATCGCGGTCAATCGCGAGCTGCGCGCGCGCGGGTTCTGGACGTCGCAACGGCCGGCGCCCGATCTCCTTGGCCTGCTCGATCTCGTGGCGCTCGGAACCGTCGCCGACGTCGTGCCGCTCAAGGGCCTCAACCGCGCGTTCGTCGCTAAGGGCCTGTTGGCGATGCGCCGGCGCGACAATGTCGGGCTCACCGCGCTGATGGATATCGCGCGTCTGTCCGGGCCGCCGGAGCCGTGGCATCTCGGCTTCCTGCTCGGCCCGCGCATCAATGCCGGCGGTCGCATCGGGCGGGCGACGCTCGGGGTCGATCTCCTGCTCAACGAGGACCAGGTGGACGCTGCGCGCATCGCCACCGAGCTCGACCGGCTCAACCGCGAGCGCCAGGCGATCGAGGTTGCGACCGTGGCGCAAGCCGAGGCGGAAGCGATGGCCGCGCTCGGCGCCGAGGACAAGGGCGCGGTCGTCGTGACCGCCGCCGAAGGATGGCACCCTGGCGTGGTCGGGCTCGTCGCCGCGCGCCTGAAAGAGAAGTTCGGCCGGCCGGCGTTTGCGATCGCGCTCGAGCCGGGCGGCCTCGGCACCGGCTCGGGGCGCTCGATCGCGGGCGTCGATCTTGGCCGCGCGGTGCGTCACGCGGTGCAGGAGGGTCTGCTGGTCAAAGGCGGCGGTCACGCCATGGCGGCCGGCGTCACGCTGCGCAAGACTGCGCTCTCGGCGTTTCGCGCCTACCTCGAGGAGGCCCTCGGCGCCGCCGTCGCGGCGTCCCGGCGAGTGGATGCGCTGCTGATCGACGGCGCGCTCACGGCGGCCGCGGCGACCAGCGAGACCGTGGCGACGATCGGGCGCGCGGGCCCGTTCGGGGCGGGCAATCCCGAGCCCGTGGTGGCGCTGCCGGCGCACACCATCGCGTATGCGGACGAGGTCGGTCAGGCGCACATCCGGGTGCGGCTGCGCGCCGGCGACGGTGCCATGGTCAACGCCATCGCGTTTCGCGCGGCCGGCCAGAGCTTGGGGTCGGCGCTCATGCAAAGCCGCGGGCTTCAGGTGCATGCCGCCGGATGCCTGGCGGTCGACCGCTGGCAGGGCGAGGAGCGCGTGCAGCTCAGGCTGATCGATATCGCGATGCCGACCTAGCGCACCCCGCGTCCGATGTTCAGCGGCGGCTTCCGAACACGCGGCCCATCGCCTCGACGATGATGCGCGCATCGTTGCTGCCGAGGCTGTAATAGATTGTCTTGCCTTGGCGCCGCGCCTTCACCAGGCCATCCACGCGCAGTCGCGCAAGCTGTTGTGACACGGTCGGCTGCCGCAGCGCGAGCAACTGCTCGAGCTCGGTCACCGACCGTTCTCCCTCGCACAGGATGGACAAGATCAACAATCTGTTCGGATGCGCCAGCGCTTTGAGAAATTCGCTCGCGTCCTTGGCATGCGCAGACAGAGCGCCAAGATCGGTCTGAGGCTCATTTCGTTCCGCAACGGCTGTCGCGAGGCGCATGGGGTATCCGGTCAGCGAATGGCGCGCGACTATAGCAAAGCATACCGCCGTGTCGAACATTTATAATCGAAAAAATTTGAGCAGGCTTATGTCCTATGCGCGATTGCAATCAATCGGTCCGCGCGGCACGGGCGCCAAGCTCCGACAAGGTTTGTCCGATCGGCATGAGCGCATCGCGCGCCGCTTCGCGGCTGCCGAAGTCGATCACGAGCAAGGCGCCCACAATGCTGGCATCGACTTGCATGAGCAGACCGGCGTAGTTCTGGTCTACGCGTAGCGCGGCTTGGTTTGCATCGAATTGCTCGATGACGGCCTGCACTGCCTGTCGCAGCCGGGCGACCTCGGCCGCTGTTTCCTCGCGTCCCCTGGTTTCGAGTGTCTTCAGCGCGACTTGATATTGTGCGGCTGCAAGCTTGAATGCGGCCTGGAAGTCGGCGCGGTCGTCGGCGCCGGCCGGCAACAACAGCCATTGCAGGAGCAGGGCTGCGAGAAGCAGCGCGGCGCCGAGGCGAAAAAACCCAACAATGGACGTCAGCATGGTTGCCCCTCCTGCTCGGGGAAGGCTATCTAACCACCACAAAGCTTGCAGAAAGATTGAGGGAAAATGTCGAAACTTCAGCTATCCGTGGCGATCGGCAATTACGACCGGGCGCGCCCCCTGTTCGACGGCTCAGTCCAGATCGACGGGGTCGACCCGGTGTTCATGCAACTGCCGCCCGAGGAGATTTTTTTTCGCGCCTTCCGCACGTTCGACTTCGACATTTGCGAATTGTCGATGTCGAGCTTCACGGTGAAGACCGCGTTGGGTGACTGCCCCTATGTCGGGGTGCCGGCCTTCGTGTCGCGCGCGTTCCGCCACAACTCGATCTACGTGCGCACCGACCGCATCAAGAAGCCCGAAGACCTCAAGGGCAAGCGCATCGGCCTGCCCGAATACCAGCTCACGGCCTGTGTCTGGGCGCGCGCCATCCTGGAGGATGACTACGGCGTCAAGCCGTCCGACGTGATCTGGGTGCGCGGCGGCATCGATGATCCGAGTAGGCCTGAGAAGATCACCATCAAGCTGCCGCCCGGCGTGCGGCTCGAGAACGCGCCCGAGGGCAAGACGATCTCGCAGCTCTTGGAGGAGGGCGCCATCGACGCCTTCATCGCGCCGCGCGTGCCGCGGCTGGCGGCGAAGAACAATCCCAACATCGGCTGGCTGTTTCCCGATCCGATCGCGGCCGGCAAGGATTACTTCAAGCGCACCGGCATCTTTCCGATCATGCATGTGACCGGCATCCGCCGCACGCTGGTGGCGCAGCATCCGTGGCTGCCGGCGGCCGTGCTCAAGGCGTTCGAGCAGGCGAAAGCGAAGTGTCTTGAAGAGCTCGAGGACACCGCGACCAGCAAATGCACGCTGCCGTTCGTCGACGAGCAGCTCAAGGCTGCACGCGAGCTGATGGGGCACGATTTCTGGTCCTATGGTCTCGCGCCCAATCGCAAGGTGCTGGAGACGTTCCTTCGCCACCACCACTCCGAGGGCCTCTCGCCACGCCTCGTGACGCCGGAGGAGATGTTCCATCCCTCGACGCACGAGACGTTCACGATTTGAGGTCGTCCGCTGCTGTCGTGGCCAGACATCGTCGGACAATGAGCCGGCGAGCGCCGGGCGCGCGCAATCCACGATCCCCCGCGACGCCTATCTTGGAATCCTGCCGGTGAGGCACTGGTAGATGAACGCGTCGAGGCCGCGACCGCCGCCTCGTCGTGAGTTGTCCGAGTCTGTCCAGCCGCGCTGCCGTGCCAGTTGGAGGCACGCGTTGTAGCTGGCCTGGGTCGTCGGCACACAGCCGCGGCCCGGCAGACAGTGCGCGTACTGTGCCTGGGCAGGATGGCTCATCATCGACAGGGCCGTTACCGCACCGAGGGCCAGGATCGTCTTCGGGATCATTCGGCGCATGTGGATCTCCTGCGCATATTGTGCTCCCGCCGGAGGGAGAAGCGTCGTTCATCGTTGCAACCGCGCCCACGCGATTTGGTTTCGTGCCTTGTCCGTTATCGATCGTCCTCGTCGGTCGGCTTCGCGGGGCCGCTGCCTCGATGTGGGCACGCAGCGCGCGCTTGGCTAGGCCGAATGATCGGCATGCGCGGCCTTTCGACCTGACAATATTCATGAGATGTTCTTGTTTGCCTCCACAAAGGGATACGGGGCGCGACCAACCGCGCAGCATCGGGAGCCGCCGGCGCCGGCACAGCGAGCTTGATATATGTCGAAGACTATATTAAAGTGACATATGATGGAAAAGACCCTGATCTATCTTCGCAAGGAGGAACTGGACGCGCTGCGCAAAGCGGCCGCGCGGTCGGGGCGCAGCGTTGCCGATCTGGTCCGCGAGGCAATCCGCAAGGTCGTGCTCAAGCCGTTGACCGAAGGTCCAGTTGCGATCTGGGACGGTGAGCCCAAGCGCACGTCCGTCGAACACGACAGCGTTCACGACGAGCCCTGATGCGGCAAGGGGAGGCGGTTTTCGTTGACAGCGGGGCGTGGATCGCTCTCGCGCTTTCGCGAGATCCGCTTCATACGCGCGCGCGAGAGCAATGGGAGCTGCTGCGCGGCGCAGGCGCGAAGCTTCATACCTCTGTTCCTGTCGTCATCGAGACATTTACATTTCTCGATCGGAACGCCAGCCGGGATGTGGCTCTGGCGTGGAGAGAAGCCATCCACAAGCCGGGAATCGTGGAAATCCTTCCTTGCGAGCTGCGCGATTTGGAGCAGGCGTGGCAATATTTTCGACGCGCCGATTTACACAAGCTGTCGGCGGTCGATGCCACCAGTTTTGCGATCATGAAGCGCACGCGAATTCGGCTTGCATACACGTTTGATTGTCACTTTGTGGTGGTTGGGTTCAGGTTGGTGGCGTAGCAGCGACCGGCAGGAGGCGCGCCCTTGTTCCTCAAGCGCGGCAAACGGCTGAGGTCGAATGGCAGAAATCGGATTCACGCCATCTGGCCGACGACGATCTGATTGGATTTTTGGGTTCTAGATATAGATACTTTCAAGGGGGTGCTTTGCGCGAGACCAGGGACGCGGGTCAAGGATTTCTGGCGTAACTAGATCGGCATCGGGTTGAAGCGCAGACTTATGATGATTGCGCTCCTCGAACGCGCGAGGCATTTGATGGGTGATATATTTTCTCGTTGAACTTGCTCGATGGGGATAGAATTGCAGATCAGGTCCCTTCAAGACTGGGTCAGAAATATTCGGTATCAGCATTGGGTCGCCACAGTTGCGCTGCTGCTGGTGCTTGTCGACACGTTCATCAAGCCTGTCAGTGCTATTTCCCTTGGACTATTGATTGTTGCTGCCGCTGTCCTATCCCCGTGGTGGCGGCATGTTCCGACTATAATTAAGAGCGCAGAGTTGCCGGGCGGTCTAAAGGTGGAGTTTCGCGACGACCTCCAGAATGCGACGGAGGAGGCGCAGCAGGCGGGTCTGTTATCCGAACCGCAGCCAGAAAAGGAAAAACAACCCATCTACGAAATGATCTATAACGACGATCCAACGCTGTCATTGGCTGGGCTTCGGATTGCGATAGAGCGGCGGCTTCGGGACTTGGCAAAAATAGCTGGTATTTCCGAAGCCGGACCGCTCTCACGTTTAGCGACGAATCTGGAAGGTGCCCAAGTTCTGACCCGCGAACAGGCCAGTGCACTTCGTGATCTGCTGCCGCTACTGAATAAAGCGGGGGGCGACGGGATTGCGTCGCCGCTACTTCCGTGGCGGAATCTGAATGAGCTCGGCGAGCTGCTGCTCGGTCAAGGGCTTGTCGATGAACTTGAGGTTGACCGCCTCCTTCACCAGCGCATCGAGCCCGCTGATCTTGTCGGGGTCGACGAGGGCCTTGGGGAAGAACTCGTCGCGCACGCGCCTCGCGGTCGCTTCCGGCGCGCCGACGAATTCCGCGTAATCCTTGATGACCTGCGGATTGCTCCCATACATGTAATCGATCGTCTCACGATAAGCGGTCATGAAGCGCTCGATGACGTTCTTGCGCTTGGTCAGTCCGTCGACGTTGGCGACGATGACGCGCACGGTCTGGTCGCGTACCAGCGTAGACTCGGTCGCGCGCGCCACGATGCGGATCTGGTTCGCATCGATCTCCTTGAGTCCGAACGGCGGCGAGGCCCAGCCGACGTCGACCTGATCGGTCATGACCGCCGTGAGCGTGGCGGCCGGGTTGCCGGTCGCCACCGGCTTCGCCGTCAGCTTGAACTCGTCGATGAAGGCCCGCACGATCGCCTGCGTGGACGAGCCCTGGGTCGAGAACGCGATGGTGCGGCCGTTGGTGTCCTTGAGCGTCCTGATGTTCGACGACGTCTTGGCGTACCAGTAGTCGGCGGCGCCGGTTGCCTCGGCGCCGATGATGCGCACCGGTGCGCCCTTGGCATAGGCGCTCATCGCGCCCTGGGTGCCGACCGCAAGCCCGATGTCGGCCGAGCCGGCGATGATCGGCTGCAGCGTCTCGCCCGAGCCCGAGGTGTAGAGCAATTCGAGTTCGAGATTGTGCTTCTTGAAGATGCCGGCCTTCGAGCCGAGGTGCGCGATCGCCGTATCCCAGTTGCCGCGCTGGCCGATGGTCAGCTTCAGCTTGTCCTGGGCCGACGCCGGAGCGAGGCTGGCGAGCAAGGCGGCGCCCGCCAAAGCCAGAGCCAGATGTCGGATGTGAGCCATGGCTATCTCCTGATTGCTGTTTATTTCTTCTCCGTACCGCGCAGCATCGCCGCCGTCGCGACCGCCGAATAGCCGGGCTCGACCCGCACGTCGACCACGACAACATTGCCGGCCTCGACGGCGGCGATCGCCTGCTTGAAGGTCGCGACCAGATCGCCGGTCTTGGTCACCGGCCCGAAGCCTTGCGCGCCCTGCGAGCGGGCGAGCGTCGCGATGTCGATGTCGGGCTCGGAGATGCGCTGGCCGATCCAGCGGTTCTCGACCGGGCGCGAGCGGATGCGCGCGACGCGCTCCTGGTGCAGCTCGTCATTGAAGAAGGAGCGGTTGTTGGCGACCACGATCAGCATCGGGATCTTGTAGTGGACCGCGGTCCACAGCGCGGTGTTGGCCATCATGAAGTCGCCGTCGCCGCAGACGCCGATCGTCATGCGGCCCGATCCTTTCAGCGCCAGCGCGGTGCCGACGGTGTTGCCGGGCCCGCCGCCGACGCCACCGCCGCCTTCCGAGCCCACATAGTCGAGCGGATGGCGGAACGGCCAGGTCGCGCCGTCCCACGACAGCGAGATGTGCGCGAGCGTGACGTCGCGCTCGCCGACCGCGGTGCGCAGCGCACGCACCAGGTCGTTGACGACGAGCTTGTCGGTGGAGAGCGGCGGAATCTCCGTCTTCTTCGCGACCGCTGGCTTGGGCTTGCCGCCGCCGACAGCCTTGAGCAGGTCGGGTACAGCTTCCTCAGGCGTGACCGGCAACAGCACATCCGCCGGCGGCAGGCCCTGGTAGTCCATGCTCCAGCCGTTGTGGATGCGGAAGTCGTTGCTCACCACGATCACCTTCGCCTGCGGAGGCGTATCACCGAACGTCGCCTTGAAGGCTCCGGCGAGATCGACCCAGTCGAGGCTGACGATCACATCCGCGGAACGGACGGCTGCCTGCGCGTCGGGACCGAGCGCGGTGCCGCCGGGCGCGCCGGCGTGCAGCGGATGATCGGTCGGGAAAGCGGCGCCGAGCTTGAGCTCGGTGATGACCTTGGCGTTGAGCGCTTCGGCGAGCGCCACGCGATGGTTCCAGCCGTCCAGGCTGCGCGACACGCGGCCCATCAGAAAGACCGGGTTCTTGGCGGCTTTGAGCAGGTCGGCCGCCTGTTTCACGAGCTCGGGCGCGGCCGCCGTGACGGTCGCGGGCTGGAAGCGCTTGACGTCGATCGGTGCGAGCGGCTCGGCGAGCTTGTTCTCCTGCATCTCGGCGTCGAGGTTGATGTAGGTGGGTCCCATCGGCGCGGTGTTGGTGATCCAATGCGCGCGCAGGATCGACTCGCGCGCCGCCGCCGGCGAGGCCGGCTGGTCGTCCCACTTGGTGTAGTTGCGGATGATGGCGCCCTGGTCGGCGGCGGTGTGAATCCAGTCGATCCACGGCCTTCGCTTGGCGGCGTCGACCGGCCCGGTCGCGCCCAGAATGAGGACCGGCATGCGGTCGCACCAGGCATTGAAGATCGCCATGGTGGCGTGGAACAGCCCGACATTGGAGTGCACCGCCGCCGCCATCGCCTTGCCGGTCACCTTGGCGTAGCCATGCGCGATCGAGACCGCCACCTCCTCATGCAGGCAGAGCAGCATCTGCGGCGTCTCGTTGCCGAGGAAGTTCACGATCGAGTCGTGCAGGCCGCGATAGCTCGCGCCCGGATTGAGCGCGATATAGGGGATCTCCAAAGCGCGCAGCGTTTCGGCGACCACGTCGCTGCCCCAGCCGGGCGCGTTCGCGCCGGTGAGCTTGACCGGTCGGTCAAGCTCGCGCAGGGACGGATGGGCAGCAGTCGTCGTTGATGCTTTCGTGGTCGTCACGGGACAATCCTTGGGTTCGGGGAGGGCCGCAGGGCCCCATAGAACCGGATCAGCGCGTCTCGCGCAACCGCGCCAGGAGCTTCACGCCGGCGTAGCCGTCGGCGGGCGCCATCCCGATCTTGCGCTGGAAATCGCGCACCGCCCGCATGGTGCCGTTGCCGACCCGGCCGTCGCTGCCGCCGGTGTCGAAGCCAAGTGCGGTCAGCCGGCGCTGAATTTCCTGGATCTCGGCGAGCGTCGGGGCGCGCTCGCCGCCGGGGAACTTGGGAGCGACCTCGGGACCGCCCATGATGCGGTCGCCGAGGTGCACGATGGCGAGCGTGTAGTTCATCGACGGATTGTAGGAGCGCACCGCATAGAAGTTCGGGCCGAGCAGGAAGCCAGGGCCGCCCGGCACCGGAATCCAAAGCTTGGCGGTCGCGTTCGGTTGCGGGAATGGCTTGCCGTCGGCGCGCACGACGCCTGCTTTGGTCCAGGCCTCGTAGGAGCGCGACGCGTTGCCGCTCTTGGCGCCCTGTGGCACGCGCACCTCATAGCCCCAGTGCTCGCCGCGGCGATACTTGCCCCGGTTCATGAGGTAGCGCGCGGTCGAGGCCAGCGCGTCGTCGGGGCGCCCAAACGGACTGACTTTGCCATCGCGGTCATAGTCCATGCCGACGTTGAGCCACACCTCCGGCATCCACTGGGTATGACCCATGGCGCCCGCCCAGGAGCCGCGCATCTCCTCGGGCGTGCCCCAGCCGCGCTCGGCGATGACGAGCGCGTTGAGCAGCTCCTGTTCCCAGTAGGTTCGCCGCCGCGGCTCGCCCCAGGCGAGCGCCGCGAGCGCTGGGAAGATCGGCCGCATGTGGTTCTTCTGGACGTAGGGGTCGCCGTAAGCGGACTCGACTCCCCACAGGCCCAGCATGACCGCGCGGGCGACGCCGAAATCCTGCTCGATGCGCCCGAGCAGAGCCTCCTGTTCCTTGGCCTTGTCGCGCCCCTCCGTGATCCGCCAGTCGGAGACGCGGCGATTGAGGTACTGCCAGAGCGTCTCGGTGAATTCGGGCTGGCTGCGGTCGAGCGCATAGACCGAGGTGTCGGGCTTGAGGCCTCCCATCACGCGCGTGTAGGTCGCCTCCGATACGCCGCGCGCCAGCGCCCGCGGCCGGAACGAGTCGACCCACTTCGGGAACGGCACGCGTCCGCCTTGCGCCTGGGCCGGACCGCTCCAGGCCGCAAGCGACATGGCAGCAAGCGACATGGCAGCAAGCGACATGGCAGCAAGCGACATGGCAGCAAGCGACTTGGCTGCCAGCCGCAGCGCGGCGCGCCGGCTGAGATCAAGGTTGCTTGGAACGCGATCGCTCATGGGCCGCCGTATCGGAACCGATTCCGAAGGTCACGCTCGTTTGTACCTCGATTTTGACCGGATTTGCAGCGGGAGGTGGATCTGCGGCGGGTGGAGTGTCCGCGATTGCGGCATCCGCGACGGCAGGAGCGGGTGGAGCGTCTGCGACCACAGCAGGGGGCGGCGGCGTGTCCGGGACGTCGGGGACGGCTGTGGCGGCCGTGTCCGGGACGGACCAGGGGCTGGGTGCTGGCTCGAATGTGGCGGTGGCCTCTGGCGCTAACACGGATGGGGGCAGGGCCGCCGAGCCTGGGGCAATCGGTGTTCCATCGGGGTCGAGCTCGCGTCCGCGGCCCTCGATCTGCCGCTCATAGGCAGCGACCAGCGACATGTACGGGTTGACGAAGACCCAGCCATGCTTGGTCGGCACCTGCATGTCGAAATGCAGGTGATAGGTCGTCGCCCGCTCGCGCCGGAAATAGTTGCCGACCTTGCCGATCACCTCGCCCTCGCGCACCGCGCGTCCGCTCAGCATGCCGTCCTGGTCGAGGTGCTTCGGGAACATGTGCAGATAGCGGAAGCGCACGCGCTCGTTGGCCGTGTTGGTCACGATATGAAGCGCGACCTCCCCGGGTGCGCGTAGCACGATGCCGTCGCGCACGGCGACCACGTCGTGCTGGTAGGGCTCGCAGCGGTTGGCACCCTCGATGCGCTGCTTGCAGAAGCTCGGGCGAATGTCCTGGCCTTGGTGGCCGAGGCCGCCCGGACATTCACCGACAAAGAAAAAGCGATGCTCGCAAAAATTGTCGCGCCAGGGGTAGGCGTAGTTGACGGACTCGTCCGCGATCAAGAGCTGGCTGTTGACCCGGCAGCGATAGAGCGGCGTATTGCCGAGCCTGTCGATCTGCACGCGCCCGGTCTGGTCGCAGTCGCCCCAGTGCATGAATGATTGCGAGTTGGCGAACGCCGGGGTCTCCGCCAGGGGAAATCGCATCCTGGAATAGACAGTATAGTCGGACCGCCCCGATCGTCCCCTCATGCCGCTGCCGGGCAGGATGTCACCCGGCCTGTGGTAGGTAAATACGGGCGAGGGCGCCTCCGGGCGCTCGATCGTGTCCACGATGACCGGTCCGGACTGCGGCTGCGGCGTGCCGCCTGCCACCTGGAGGGATTTGAGGGTCCGGATGGCAACCTTGTCGGCCTCGCGGCAGGACATCTTGTGAAAGCGCGTCCCGCCGTCGTGGCACTCGATCGACACCGCATAGGGCACGCCGTAGCGCACGAAGGTGTAGCGCAAGCTGCTCTCGAGGTAGAGCCGCCTGATGCCGGGGAAATCGGCCCCGAGCCCGCCATTGACCGGCCAGCCGATGATGCCGGCCGGCTCGTCAAGCTCGTAGAGCAGCGCGGAACCCGAAATATGGACGTCGATGCGGCCGGAAAATTGCACGTCGCTGCCCGGCATATCCTTGGCGCGGACCGAGAAAACCGTGTCGTAACCACCAGGTCCGGCCTGGAAGAAGGGCGGCGGCCGCACATCGATCAGATAGGTAACAGCGGCCTGGGGCGTGCTGGCCGCGGCGTCGCGCAGCAACTGTCCGCTATTGAATGGCAGCAGCACCGGCACCGGGCTGGCAGTGATATTGGCAAAGAGCGTCTCGGTCGCCCGGTTGAGTCGCTCGATCGATCCGGGCTCGGCGTCCTTGTCCAGCTGGGCAGCGACGTCACTCCATTCGGCCGGCGTGCGGACGATCTTCGGAGGGCGCAGGTCCTGGGTGCGCAGGTCCTGGGCGCGCATGTCCTGGGCGCGCAGGTCCTGAGTGCGCAGGTCCTGGGCGTCCGCGCTCGCGACGCAAGCAGCCATGGCCAGCGCGGCAATACTGCAGGCGCGCAACGTCGCTCTCCGGGAAAATGTGGCCACCCGAGGGAATTGGTGGTTCAGTATCGCTATCTTGTGCAGCGCTGCCAAGATGTAACTGTCGGTGTGCACGCTAACGTGTCAGTCGGACACGATATTTTCACGATCGTTGCGGCAGTGGCGCTGCTCATTCAAATCCGAAACCGCACTAGAATCATCACGTTGCCAGCATTCCATGGGATTTTGCTTGGTGGCGCGCTGCAGCTTGTCTCGCGAAATTTTGAAGTCGAGGCCGTCGTGCGCCGGCTTTGAGACGCAACCTGCTGTGGCGCACGTCTTTCGCGCCGCTCAAGTCCAAAACTTTACTGGAATCAGAAAGTTGCCGTTGTCTCGGAGCCCGCGCCGTGAGCCCGCGCCTCGGGTCGGCGAAGCGGTGCTGCAGAGCTGTGAAGTCACAAGCCCAGCGAGACGTTCGGTGAGTGGCGGTTATTCCTTGGAGCGCTCGACGTAGGAGCCGTCGGCGGTCATGACCACGATCTTGGTCCCGGGCCCGACGAACGGTGGCACCATTGTACGGACGCCGTTCGACAGCACCGCTGGCTTGTAAGATGATGAAGCCGTCTGGCCTTTGACCGTCGGTTCAGTCTCCACCACTTCCAGAATCACCTTCTGCGGCAGCTCGATCGAGACCACCACGCCCTCGTGGATCGCCAGCGTCACCTTCATCTCGGGCTGCAGATAGGGCGCGCTGTCGCCGATGATATCCGCGGGCAGGGTGACTTGATCGTAGTTTTCAGTATTCATGAAATGAAAGCCGTCGCCGTCCTGATAAAGGAACTGATGCTCGCGATCCTCCACAAAGGCCCGCTCCACCTGCTCGGTGGTCTTGTAGCGCTGCGCGATCTTCACGCCGTCGCTGATCCGGCGCATGTCGATCTGGGTGGTCGGCGTGCCCTTGCCGGGATGGAAGCTCTCGGCGTTCAAGACGACGTAGAGCCTGCCGTCGACGTCGACAATATTGCCTTTGCGGAGCGAGCTGGCGATGACTCTCACGGGTCTGCTTCCTTAATGTGCCTGCTGCCTGGAGGTGGCCGCAGCGTGGGGCTGCCCCGGCCGCCTTGCGCCCGGGGCAGCATTTTGGGGCGCACCATACCGATCCTGCGTGCCTGCGCCAGCGATTTTCGCATGGCGGATGGCTTTGAAAGACCGCAGTGATGGCCGCCCGGACCCCGCTTTGGACGCCCCGTATCCACGCCGAGCGCCGGCCCATGCTGCTGTTGCGTGGGGAGATCGTGCGGGCTCTGCGCAACTATTTTGCCGAGCTTGACTTCATCGAGGTCGAGACCCCGGCGCTGCAGGTGTCCCCCGGCAACGAGATCCATATCCAGGCGTTCAAGACCGAGCTCGCCTATTCCGGCCGGCGCGACCGCCGCTACTTCCGGACGTCGCCGGAGTTTGCCTGCAAGCGGCTCCTGGCGGCGGGTGAACGTCGTATTGTCGAATTTGCACGGGTTTTTCGCAACGGTGAGCGCGGGCCGCTGCACCATCCCGAGTTCACGATGGTCGAATGGTATCGCGCCCATGGCCAGTATAACCTGCTGATGAACGACTGCATGGCCCTCATCGGGCGCGCCGCGCAGACCGCCGGCAGCCGCCAGTTCCTTTGGCAGGAGCGCCTCGCCGATCCCTTCGCCAGCCCCGAGCGCGTGACGGTGGCGGATGCGTTTGCGCTGCACGCCGGCATCGATCTGCTTGCAACCCTGACCGAGGATGGACCCGACCGTCGGCAGTTTGCCGGTCAAGCCAACGATGCCGGCGTTGCGATCGCCAACGACGACACCTGGGCCGACATCTTCAGCCGCGTGATGGCGGAGAAGATCGAGCCCTATCTTGGCCTCGGCCGCGCAACCATCCTCGACGAATATCCAACCGAGATGTCGGCGCTCGCTCGCCCCACGGCGTCCGATCCGCGCGTGGCGGAGCGCTTCGAGATCTTTCTCTGCGGCGTGGAGCTTGCCAACGGCTTCGGCGAATTGACCGATGCCAACGAGCAGCGGCGCAGGCTGATTGCGCAGATGGACGGAAAGGATCGCATCTATCACGAACGCTACCCGATCGATGAGGACTTCATCAACGCGCTGCGGATCATGCCGCCGTCCTGCGGCGTCGCACTCGGGCTCGATCGGCTGGTGATGCTTGCAGCCGGTGCCACTCATATCGAGCAGGTGATGTGGGCGCCGGTTGCAGAGCTGTGACGGGCGCAAAGCGTGGCCTACCGGGAGCGTGCATGTTGTGTGGCGTGAACTTTGGCCGCAGGATCGGGAGATCGCGGCAACCTTCGGTGGGCGGTGGGCGAAGTCGCTCTCCGTGTTAGGATTGGGCGCGGCATCAGGAAAAAAAGGACAGCCCATGCCCGTCTTCCAAACCGCGCAAGGCTGCGCGCTGGTGGCGCTACTCCTGGCCGGGAGCGCATCTGCGGCCACGGCGCAGGCCTATCCGTCGCAGAACATCAACGTGATCGTCGCCTTCGCGGCGGGTGGCATTGCCGACGTGGTCGGCCGCCTGGTGGGGCTCAAGACCGGCGAGCGGCTTGGCCGTGTGGTGGTGGTCGAAAATCGCGGCGGCGCCGGCGGCAATCTGGCGGCGCGGGCGGTGGCGTCGGCAGCGCCCGACGGCTACACGCTCCTGGCCACCACCTCGGCGATCGCCGTCAACGATTCCGCCTCGCGCAACAAGGGCTATGCCACCGAGGACCTGCGCCCGGTTGCGTTCGTCGCCATCAGTCCCGACGTGATCGCGGTCCATCCGAGCAATCCGGCCAGGGACCTCAAGGAGTTCGTCGCCAATGCCAGGGAGAAGAGCTTCACCTATGGGAGCGCGGGCGTCGGCACCGGGCCGCATATCGGCGCCGAATATTTCTTTCGCGAGGTCGCCAAGGTGAAGTCGGTGCATGTGCCGTTCACGGGCGGGGCGCCGGCGGTGCAGGCCACGGTCGGCAACCACGTCGATGCGGTCGTGCTGACGCTGCCGACGGTGACGCCGCAGATCGTGCAGGGCGGATTGCGGGGCATTGGGCTTGCAAGCGCCACGCGCAACGCGGCGGTGCCGAATGTCCCCACCTATGGCGAGATGGGCTTTCCCAACGTCCTGTCCGGATCCTGGGTCGCGTTCTTTGCTCCCGCCAAGACACCCGATGCGATCGTTGGCAGGCTGAACGCCGAAATAAACGAAGTGATGAAGGACCCTGACGTGTTGCAGAAGCTCAAGGCGATCGGGTTCGACCCGATTGTGAAAGATCAGCCTGCAACTGTGGAATACTTCAAAAGCGAGATCGCCAACTGGGGCAAGATGGTGCGGGCGGTCGGCATCACTGTTGATTGATCGGCCCCTACTGGACGATCGCGGCCGATCCAATTAAGCCTCGCGCATGCACCGGATGCCAAGGCCGCGGCAGGGAAGGGCGACGACGAAGACCCTGCGGACACCGGCTGCGCTCGTCGCGGCAGCGCTGGTGCCGCCGCAGCGGCTGGCGGCGCTCGAGCGCGTCGCCGCGCGCTATGCGGTGTCGCTGACGCCCGACGTGATCGACCTCGTCCATTCGGGTGATCCATCCGATCCGATCGCCCGCCAGTTCGTGCCCGATCCGGCGGAGCTCGACGGCAGGCCGGAGGAACGGGCCGACCCGATCGGCGACGACGCGCACAGCCCGGTTGAAGGGATCGTGCATCGCTATCCCGACCGCGTTCTTCTCAAGCTCGTTCATATCTGCCCCGTCTATTGCCGCTTCTGCTTCCGCCGCGAGACTGTTGGACCGGGACGCCGGCGCTCGCTGTCTCGCGCCGCGCTCGATCGCGCGCTCGCCTATATCCGCGCGCGGCCGCAGATCTGGGAGGTCATCCTCACTGGCGGCGATCCGCTGGTGCTGTCGCCAAGACGGCTGAGCGAGGTCGTCTCTGCTCTGGACGACATCGAGCATGTGAAGATTGTGCGTGTGCACACGCGCGTGCCTGTGGTCGCACCCGCGCGCATCACGGCCGAAGCCGTGCATGCTATCAAGGGGCGGGGCAAAGCGACCTATGTCGTGCTGCACGCCAACCATCCGCGCGAGCTCTCCACCCGCGCACGCGCAGCCTGCGCGCGGATCATCGATGCGGGAATTCCGATGCTGAGCCAGAGTGTGCTGCTGCGCGGCGTCAACGACGATCCGGAAACGCTCGCCGCCTTGATGCGATCGTTCGTGGAGAATCGCATCAAGCCCTATTACCTGCATCACGGCGATCTGGCGCCCGGCACCGGCCACTTGCGCACGACGATCGCGCGGGGTCAGGCGCTCGTTCGTGCTCTGCATGGGCGTTTGTCGGGGTTGTGCCAGCCCACTTACGTTCTCGACATACCGGGCGGTCACGGCAAGTCGCCGATCGGGCCGACATATCTCGGCCGCGTTGCGAGCCCGGGTGGCGAGCCGCGCTTCGAGATCGAGGACTTCAACGGCGGCCGCCATCTCTATCCGCCTGCTCAGCAAGACGACAGCTGATGCGAAGGGGAGATATCCTGGCTGGATCTGGTTGGCTGAGGCGATGCTGTATCGCCTTGACCACTGTCGCGGCCGTTGCCAGCCCCGTCGGCGCCGCTGACTACTATGCCGGCAAGACCCTCACTATCATGGTCGGTACCGAAACCGGTGGTGGCTTCAGCATCTACGCTCGCGCCATTGCCAGGCATCTGCCGCGCTATATTCCCGGCAATCCGACAATCCTGATCAGGAACATGCCCGGTGCCGGCGGCGCCACGGCCAGCACTTGGCTGTACCAGATCGCGCCCAAGGACGGCACCGCCATCGCGACGGTGGCGCCGAACGCGATCCTCGGCGGGCTGTTCGGCGACAGCCGGGCGGGTTATGAGCCGGCTAAATTCATCTTCCTGGCCGGGGCCGAAAGCACCACGCGCCTGTGCATGACCTTCCAGCATTCGCCGGTCCGGACCCTTGCCGATGCGCTGGTGCAAAGCGCGATCATCGGCGCGACCACGGTCGGCAGCCCGACGCGGGAATACGCCGCGATGGTCAGACGCGCGGTCGGCGCCCGCTTCGAGATCGTCAGCGGATACAAGGGGCCGGCGGATCTGTTCTTTGCCATGGAGCGCGGCGAGATCGACGGCGTGTGCGGGCTCGACTGGTCCGCGCTCAAGGCGCAGCGGCCGGATTGGCTGAAGGAGGGGAAGCTCAATCTCCTGGTGCAGGGCGCGCTCATGCCCCATCCCGAGCTGCTCGGCGTGCCCACGCCGTGGACCTACATCAAGGACGAGGTCGATCGCAAGGCGGTCGAGCTGATGGTCGAATTCCAGCAAGCTTTCGGACGAACCTACATGGCGCCGCCCGGCGTCCCTGCCGAGGCGGTGCAGATTCTGCGCGAGGCTTTCAGCGCCGTCCTGCACGATCCGGAATTTCTTGCCGACGCGGAGAAGCTGCGGATCGATGTCATGCCGCAGGCAGGCGAGGACATTCAGCGAATCGTCGAGGACCTCTACGCGGCGCCGCGCGAGGTCATCGATCGGCTCAGACAGATTGTCGAGCCGTGAATTTTGCTGTGAATTGCATACCATGGTACTGCCGCGACACGATTGGATCATGTTTTGGCGCCGACTCGTCCTGCACCGGTATAAACGGGGAGCATCCAAAGCAGGAGGGGTTGAATGCATTGGAACAAAGAGCTCACGTATTGGATCACGCCCAAGAGCGGACCAATGCGCGGAATGGCCACGCTCATCGACGCCAATCACGCTTTGTCGCGCGATTTGCCGAGCGGCTACCTCAAGCGCGTCCACTGGGTCGATGTCGCCAACCTTCTGGTCCAAGCCGCGGAGTCGGGACGGGAGGAGGACGTTCGCATCGCGACTGACGAATTGCTGCGCGCGGTTGAGCAGGAAGGCTGGATGAATCGCGCAAGGGTCATATCGGCGGCTGCCTGATTCCGGCGGCACTGGCCATCACCACCATAATCGCCTAAGACGCGGCGTGAGTGCTCTGCGGCGCAGAGGTGCGCCGCCTCTTAGGCGAGGGTACCGATGCACGCGCCACCATGCGGGCTTTGGCGGAGCCGGATCGCGGGTGCGCTGGCGACGGTTGTCCTGCTGTCGCTCGGATGCGGTGCTCGCGCCCAGGGAGAGGCCGGCGTCGGGGCTGACGTCGGGGCGGACTTCCGCGGCAAGACTATCACCATCGTTGCGAGTTTCGAGGCTGGCGGTCCTTACGACTTCTACAGCCGGCTGGTGGCTCGCCACCTGGGCGGGCATCTTCCCGGCAATCCGGCGGTTATCGTGCAGAACATGCCGGGTGCCGGCGGTTTGCGCGGTGCCAACTATCTCTACAACGTTGCAGCGCGTGACGGCACGGTGCTGGGTGTCGTGTCGCAGACCGTGGCGGTCGGGCAGGTGCTCGCCACCACCGCGGGCATCCAGTACGACGCGCGCAAGTATTCCTGGATCGGGCGCATCAACGCGAACGTCGAGGTGCAGCATACCTGGCATGCCTCGGGCATCCGGACCATCGAGGACGCCAGGCGCCGCGAGGTCGTGGTCGCGGGCACCGGGCCGACCTCCTCCTCGGTGGTGATGCCACGCCTGATGAACGAGCTGATCGGGACCAGGTTCAAGGTGGTCACCGGCTTTGCCGGGCCGACCTCGGCTCAGCTCGCGCTCGAGCGCGGCGAGGTGGAAGGCATCGTCAAGCCGTGGTCGAGCATCAAGGTCGGCAATGCGGACTGGCTGCGCGACCACAAGATCAATCTGATCGTGCAGTACACGCGTGAGCGCCACCGCGAGCTGCCGCATGTCCCGGCGATCGTCGATCTCGGCCAGGACGAGACGCAGCGGCAGATCTTCGCGCTCTATGCCGGCGGGGCTGCGCTTGGCACTGCATTGCTGGCCCCGCCCGGGCTGCCTGAGCGCACGGTTGCGGTCCTGCGCCGGGCCTTCGAGCAGGCGATGCATGACCCGGCATTGATCGAGGAGGTAGGCCGCAGCGGCGTCGATATCGACCCGCTGTCGGGCGCCGAGCTTGCGAAAGTGGTGGATGCGACCTTCATGATCGCGCCTGACGTGCTCGAGCGCGCGCGCAAGTTCAGCCCGCAGCAATAGCTTTGCGTCAGCGCGGCGCGAGCTGCCGCGTCTCGTCGCGCAACAGGTTCGATATCAGCGTCAGGCAGCTCGCGACGATCTCGTTATTGATGATGTCGATGCGGATGTTGTGACCGCCGGTGGTGAGGCTGAACTTGTGGGCGATGCAGGTCTTGACCAAGGTCGGCACGGTCGAGGTCCCTTCGTCCCAGTCGAGGCGCCGGTCGCCGGTGAGCGCGCGAATGAAGTTGCGGTAGCTCGCCTGCAGCGCCGCGTAGGCGTCGATATGCTTCTTGCGGGCGGCGCAGACCTCGCGCGCGCCGCGCCTCGTGTCGGCCTCGTTCCACTCGGTGATCTCCTTGACGGTGGCGAGGCAGGCTTGCGGCGAGGCGTCGATCTTGCCTTCGTTCTCATAGCCGATGACCAGGGTTTCCGCCGGTGTCGCGCGCTCGCCGAAGGCCAGGCTGGCCGCAGCAAGCGAGCAGAGCGCTGCGATGGTGATGGTCATCAATGGGCGCACTGTTGCTCTCCGCGTGTTTGTGATGGTGCGTGTGTGCCATGGTGCGTGTGTGTCATGGCACGTGTGTGCTATGGGCGGCAATCCAGTTTCCAGAGCGAGGGTATCTCGCGATTGGCCTCGAGCGTGGCGGTGCCCTCGGTCTTGACGTCGAGCCGCAGCGAGCCGGCGCGGCCGCTCAGGCGATAATGTGTCTCCGCCGAGTTGCGCCGCTCCACCACGATCTCATAGACGTCGGGCGAGTTCGTGAACGGTCGGTAGACCAGCGCCTTGAGCGCGGTGCCGTCGGCCGCAGTCACGATCTCCATGCGGTAGCCGAGCTTGCCGTTCACCGGCTTGAGGACCTGCGGGCCGTCGCCGCAGTCCGCCTTGGCGCTCATGATGGACGCTACTCCCAGCATCAGCAGGATGAAACCGCGCATGCCGCGCCTTTCAGGAGAACGGGGTGCTGCGATCGTGCGCGGTCTTCCCCTGCAGCCACGACGGCCGCGGCAGGGACGCCCATCATTTGTGGCAGCGCTTGCGCCGATCCGCAATGGGTATGGGGTTGTGGAAGCGGGCCTCCGCTGCGCGACTTTGGTCAAATCCTGGCGGTTGTCACCGTGGTCCGCGCGGGCCTCGCGCGTATTAGACTTTCTTGATTCGGAGGCGATCTTGGCGCGGCGGCGAACGGAAACGAGCGACGAGCAGGCGGCGCGCCTCCTCCAGGCGGCCGAGGCGGCGATCGAGCACGCGATCGAGACCGGCAAGGATCCGTTCGAGATCATGATCGAAGCGACTGGCGAACGCGCCAGCGTGTGCTTTGCGTTCGTGCAGAAGCATCCGTTCTTTCGGGCGAAGCGCACGCAATTCAAGACCCGGAAGGATCGCAGGCGGGAGATCGAGGCGCAGCGCAAGACGACCCAGTTCGATGTGGCGCTCGGGCCGGTCGTCTGGGTACGCCGCCACTTCGATGACTACCGGCAGGCCGCCTATCGGCTCGCCGATCTGCGCGGCTGGCATTGGTCGAACATCAGCGGCGGCAACCGGTGGAAGGCGAACCGGTTCTATCTGCACGCCTATGTGATGTGCGACGCAATGATCGCCGGTGAGCTCGCCCATTCCTGTATCCATGGTGACGGGCCGCACAAGATCAAGGTCTGCATCACCAAGAAAGGCAACGAGTCACGCTGGCGCGACGTCGAGGGCGCCGCGAAGGTGGAGGACCCGCCACGCCAGAGGCGGCGCAAGCGTAAGCCCACATGGCGTGAGCGGCGCAACAGGAAGCGGCGACGGGCCAAGGCGCTTCCTTAAGGTTCGCGCTCCCGCGGCCTCACTGCGCCTTGATGCCGGCCGACACGATGATCCGGTGCCAGCGCTCGCGCTCCTGCTCGATCCGCGTGAGCGCTTCGGCGGGTGAGTTGCCGACCGGGATCGCCGCGAGATCGCGCAGCCGCTTGTCGACGTCGGGCCGCCGGACGGCCTCGGCAATGGCGGCTGCGAGCTTGGCCACGATCGCGGCGTCGGTCTTCGGCGGCGCCACAACCGCGTTCCAGCTGGTCACGACATAGCCCGGGAAGGTCTCCGCCACTGTCGGCACGTTGGGCAATTCCACGATGCGCTTCTCGCTGTCGACCGCGATCGCGCGCAGCCGGTCGCCGGCAAGGAGCGGCAGCACCGAGACGGTGCCGGCGAACATCAGGTCGACATGGCCGGCGACGAGGTCGTTGAGGGCGGGGCCCGTCCCGTTATAGGGCACGTGCGTGATGGTGATGCGGGCGAGCGTCTTGAACCACTCCATGGCGAGGTGCTGCGAGCTGCCGACGCCCGGCGAGGCATAGTTGAGCTTGTTCGGATTGGCCTTGGCGTAGGTGATCAGGCCCTCGACGCTCGAGAACGGCGCGTTGGGGCGCACCGCCAATGCGTTCGACAGCGCAGAGACGATCGAGACCGGCACGAATGCGCGCGGGTCGTAGTTGATCTTGGCGTAGAGGCTTTGGTTGATGACGAGCACGGGGGGCGTGGTCGCGAGCAGGGTGTAGCCGTCGGGGTCGGCCTTGGCGACCGCCTCCGCGCCGACGCCGCCGGTCGCGCCCGGCCGGTTCTCGACCACGAACGGCTGGCCGAATTTCGCCGTGAGCTTCTCGGCCACGATGCGCGGGATCACGTCGGCGGAGCCGCCGGCCGAGAGTGGCACGATCATGCGGACCGGCCGGTTGGGGTAGGCGTCCTGGGCCGGGGCGGGCGCTGTTGCGACGAGCGCGGCCAGTAAGATGATGGAGGCTCGCAACGGAATGGACATGGTCAAATCCTCAAGCGGGTCTGACCACAGTGTGCCCCAGGACCGCGGGCTGTGCCATGCAACAGGCATCCCGTCCGCGTGTCAGGGAGCGCCGCGATGGACCACGACCAAGCCTGACACTCGGGAGCTCAACGCCGTCCCGGCCCGCTGGCGTTGCCCGGCGGCCCGGCGCTGCAACAGGGGCTCGTGCGCAGCTTGCCGTAAGCGCTCATGAGCTGCTGGGTCAGCTCGCCGCCGTTGGTCATGTACTCGACCAGCACATCGGAGCTGCAGGCCCGCCACTCGGCCACCTCGTGCGGCGCCAGGTCGTGGATCCTCATGCCCTGTCGCTCACCAGCGAACGTTAGCGCGCGTGCCGGCAGATAGGAAAGCGACTGCGCGGATTGCCGTGATGGACCTGCGTCTTGTGCTCAGGTTGTCTGGACTGGCTTTCGCCACTCCGACCGCAAATCAGACCATCGGATCGTGCGCCGCCCGGCTGTCCTCGGGCGCCTGCTCTCGCCGCGCGTTCATGCCGTAGTCGCGCACGACCGCGGCGACGCGAAGCCGATAGTCGCGGAAGATGCCTGCGCGTCCCGCCGATTGAGTTGCCCGATGGTCGGCGTGGCAGCGCCAACCGGCGACCGCGACCTCGTCGCGCCAGAACGACAAGGACAGGAGCTTGTCGGGATCGGTGAGGCTCTGAAACCGACCGAGATGAACCCGTCCATGCGCTCAAGCTCGCTCCTGAGGCGTGCGGCAAGTTCCATGTAATCGCCCTTGCGGCCATCGGCTGGCCAGACTTCGAAAATGACCGCGATCATCCGACTCCTCGCTTCCCGTTCAGGACAATCGATCGCCGCCGCATGGAACGCTGTCCTGCCAGTCTCCGGGTGCATCAGGCGCGGCGCTTTGGAGATATTTGATCTCGGGTTTGTATGCATCACATTGGGCGCAGTAGCGACGCGCATTGCGCCGCTGATTTTGGGAATGGCGGAGGATAGCGCGCTTGCTCATCCGCCAACGTCCGCCGAACTGGATCGGGCGATACGGGGCGTTACTCCCGCTCTTTCGGCTTGTCGGCGCCCTTTGCATCGCCCCAAACGAAGCGGGCCTGGAAAGCTATGGCATAATATGCCATATTGTCCCGTTAGTCGACTTCAACAGGGTTTTGTCGATGCCAACCCGAAACGTCGTGCTGACGGAACATCAGGAAACGCTTATTGAGTATCTGGTCGGCTCCGGCCGGTACCAGAACGCGAGCGAAGTCCTGCGTGAAGGCTTGCGATTGGTGGAGCAGCGCGAAGCCGAGGACAACGCAAAGCTGGAAGTCCTCCGGCAGGCGGCCGGCGCGGGCTTCAGCGCATTGGACCGAGGCGAGTTCAAGGAGTTTGAAAGCGTCGATGATCTGCAGGCTTATCTGAATGATCTTTCCGAGAAGATCATTTCAGGCACAGGCAAATGATGCATCATGCCCGCGCGACGGTGGCGCGTTCGTCTCGGTGCCGTCGCTGAGCTTAATTTTGCCAATGTCCTGCGGTGGACCGCCGAGAATTTCGGGTTACGGCAGGCCCGCGCCTATCAGGACACGCTTTCGCGGGCAATTGGCGAGCTTGCCGGCGGTCCCGATGTCGCGGGCTCGAAGGTGCGAGACGATATCATGCCCGGCGTGCGCACGCTCCACGTTGCCCGGCATGGCCGGCGCGGACGCCACTTGCTCTTATACCGTGTCGTCGAAGGGCACATGATCGAAATCGGCCGCATCCTGCACGACCAGATGGACCTCTGGCGTCACTGGCCATTGCCAACAGACGAGGGCAGGCGATGATGAGAGGTTGGCCGCAGCCGCGTCAGCCGTCCCGCGCGCACCTCTCTAGCTTGTGATTGGCGCGCCCTATGGGACTCGAACCCATGTTACCGCCGTGAAAGGGCGGCGTCCTAGACCGCTAGACGAAGGGCGCGGAAAAGCGGCTCAAATGAAGCGCGCCGACATATAGAGGCGTTCGCCCGCGCGGGCAAGCGAGCGCCTCTGCCTACGGCGCCGGCCTGACCTGGCGCTGCCGGCCCGTCCCCTTGGGGGTGTCACCACCGTCCGGTATTGGGCATCGATGTCCAAGGTTCCTTGGGGGGCAGCGGCGCGCCCTTCTGCAACAGCTCGATCGAGTGCCGGTCGGGCGAGCGCACGAACGCCATGACGCCGTCGCGCGGCGGCCGGTTGATGGTGACGCCGGCCTGCATCAGCCGCTCGCACAGCGCATAGATGTCGTCGACCTCGTAGGCGAGGTGGCCGAAATAGCGCGCCTCGCCATAGTCCTCGCTGTCCCAGTTGTAGGTGAGCTCGACCAGCGGGGCGTCGCGGCCGGACTGCCGGCTCCCCGCCACCAGCGTCGCGTCGTCCGGAGCGGCCAGGAACACGTTGGTGTAGCGGCCCTTCTTGTCGTCGCGCCGGCGGACTTCCTTGAGTCCAAGCTTGTTGCAATAGAAGTCGAGCGCGGCGTCGAGATCGCGGACGCGCAGCATGGTATGAAGATATCGCATGTGACCCTCTGCTCGTGGCGCAGGCGGAATGGAAGGAGGATCATATATGATCGCATCCGACGTCGAGACAGGCATAGCGCGGCTGCGCGACCTCATCGATGCGGCCAAGGTCGTCGTCCCGTTCACCGGCGCGGGGATCTCGACCGAATGCGGTATTCCGGATTTCCGCTCGCCCGGCGGGATCTGGACCAAGCACCGGCCGATCCCGTTCGACGAGTTCCTCGCGAGTCAGGAGATGCGCAACGAATCCTGGCGGCGCCGCTTCGCCATGGAGGAGCATTTCGGACAGGCGCGGCCGGGCCGCGGCCATCTGGCGCTCGCCAGCCTCTATCGCGTCGGCAAGTCACCGGGCGTCGTCACGCAGAACATCGACAATCTGCACCAGAGCTCAGGGATAGCGCCGGACCATGTGGTGGAGTTGCACGGCAACAGCACCTATGCGGTCTGCCTTGGCTGCGCGAAGCGCTACGAATTGTCCTGGGTCAAGGCGACATTCAGCGCGTCAGGGCAGGCGCCCGACTGCATCGATTGTGGCGGACACATCAAGTCCGCGACCGTGTCGTTCGGACAGGCGATGCCTGAGGCGGCGATGCAGCGCGCCGAAGAAATGACCAAGTCCTGCGATCTCTTTCTCGCGATCGGCTCGTCGTTGGTGGTATGGCCGGCCGCGGGATTTCCGCTGATGGCCAAGCGCAACGGTGCGCGTCTGGTCATTCTCAATCGGGACGCGACCGAATTCGACGACATGGCCGATCTGGTCATCCGCGACGATATTGGTACGGTTCTATCGCCGTTTATCGCTCATTGAATGTCGTTGCGGTGCCGTCGCGCAAAAAAGATGTTCACAGGAGGAGGCAGAGTCTTGCACAGGCTGCATTTATTGCTTTGCACAGCGCTGCCTAATGATATCCTTAATTTGTCTAAGGGATTCGGGGGGCGCCGATAGGCGCTCGTAGCAGGCGGCGAGCGTCGGGCGGGTCATGACTGCGGCGGATAGCATTGGACCCAAAGGGTCGGCACTAGGTATCAGCAGTGATCGCGTAGCGATCGGCGATATCGGCGATGAAGTTGCGAGCGTCATCGAGCTCAGCGGCGTCATCAAATGGTTTGACGTATCCAAGGGATACGGATTCATCGTGCCCGACAACGGGCTGCCGGACATTCTCTTGCACGTGACATGTCTGCGCCGCGATGGGTTCCAGGCTGCCTATGAGGGCGCGCGTGTCGTTGTCGAGGTCTTGCAGCGTGTGCGCGGTCTGCAGGCATTCCGTATCATCTCCATGGATGAATCGACCGCGGTACACCCGGCGCAAATGCCGCCGCCGCGCACGCATGTGTCGGTGACGCCGACCAGCGGCCTCGAGCGGGCCCAGGTCAAGTGGTTCAACCGGCTGCGCGGATTTGGCTTCCTGACGCGCGGGGAGGGGACGCCCGATATTTTCGTGCACATGGAGACCTTGCGCCGCTACGGCATCGCCGAGTTGCGGCCCGGGCAGTTCGTCATGGTCCGCTTCGGGCCCGGTCCGAAAGGCCTGATGGCGGCCGAGGTGCGGCCGGAAGGCGCTACACTCGGGCCATCGTCGCACTGAACGCTTCCAGTTGATCGCGCTGCAGGCCCGGGTTCGACTGAAACCGGGCCTTTTTGCGTGGGTCTTCCGGCCAAGCGGCGTCGCCCAAGGTCGCCCAGGGTCGCCCATGCGCCTTGCTGGCCAAAAGCGAAGCGTGTATCGAAGGCTCCCGCAGCGCATGTCCCGGCGAAGTGGTTACCGGTTCGCCGACAAAAGGATATGCGCCACTTTCAGGGGCGGGGCATAGCGCAGTCTGGTAGCGCGTCTGGTTTGGGACCAGAAGGTCGCAGGTTCAAATCCTGCTGCCCCGACCACCGCAGCTCTTGATACCTCGCAAGCAGCTCTTGATACCTCACCGGCCGGTTCGGTTGTCATGCAAATCATTCCGACGAGCGGTTCCAATCCGGCTCTGGGTTGTGTCATATGCCGGCTCTCACTCTTGTGATTGGGTTCCCGCGAAACTAAACTTCGGCGTCCCCGCAGAGCGCGGGACCAACGGGCCGGCTCGCCGGTCGAACAAACCACGACAAGGGAGTTGCCCCCATGATGAAGCGGTTCCAGCATTTGGCTGCTGCCGTGCTCGCGATCCTGGCCATCGGTGCGCTTGTGGATCCGATCTCGGCTGTCCGCGCGGCGCCGGCCGAGCGGTTCGAGGTCACCAGCATCAAGGCCGTCCGCCCGACCCTGGTGAACACGCTCGACGCTCTGCAGAAGCGCGATGCCGCGCGTGCCCGGGAATCCTTTGAAGCCTATGACTCGGCCTGGAACGGCATCGAGTTCTATATCAATACCCGCAGCCGGCCGATGTACGAACTGTTGGAGCACCAGTATCAGCCGAAGGTCACCAAGGCGCTCGAGGCCGCGACGCCTGATTTCGCGGCGCTCGTCCCCGAGCTGCAGGGCATGCTCGCAAAATTCGACGAGCTGGTTGCACTGGTCGAGAAGGCGGCTCCGCTCAATCCGCTCTATGACGAGGTCGCCCGCCTGCGGATCGTGCGCGCGCATCTGCGCGAGGTGCCGCCCGCCCTCAAAGCCAGCAACTTCGTCAAGGCCCGCAAGTCGTTCAAGAATTTTGACGACAACTGGGACAGCATCGAGGATCTGATCAAGGCGCGCTCGGCGGATGCCTACGTGGCGATCGAGAAGGGCATGATCGAGATCGAGGACGTGCTGATGCCGGAGAAGCCGGACGTCGCCAAGGCTACCGCCTTGGTCAATGACGTCATGACCCGGTACAACGCTGTTCTAGGCGAGATCGCCAAGGAGGCGCGCGCCGCCCGCTAGCGCTGGGGGCGTCCGTACTCAGCCGATCATTTCGCTCTAGTGCCCCGTTTCCGAAGTTCGTGATACATTGCAACAACCTCTGACACGAACTTCGGAAACAAAGGGGCGCTAGCAACTCTATGATTCTAGTGCCGCTTTTCGATTTGAAGTTCCTGACAGAGTTTGCTGCAGGTGGTGCAGGAACGTCAAATCGGCGGCACTAGAAATAGAAGGCGTCGTCCATGGAAGCGCAACCGTCCAAAGGGAGCGCCGATACTGTCGGCATGCTCCGGCTCTGGATCCTCGGCGTGCTGGTGCTCGGGCTCCTGGGCACCGTCACCGAGCTGGTTCTGCTCTCGCACTACGAGCAGGTGACGCAGCTCATTCCGGTCGTTCTGCTCGTGCTCGCGCTTGTCGTGCTCGCCTGGCACGTGATGGGACACGGCACTGCGAGCCTTCGCATCCTGTTTGGCCTCATGGTGCTGTTCGTGCTGGCGGGCTTCGCCGGTTTCGTCGCGCACTTTCATGGCTCGGCCGAGTTCCAGCTCGAGCTCGAGCCGTCGATCTCGACGTGGGATCTTATCGAGAAGGTCCTGCGCGCCAAGGCTCCGCCGTTGCTGGCGCCCGGCATGATGATGCAGCTGGGGCTGCTTGGCCTCGCCTATGTGCATTCCGATTCACGTTATCGAAGGAGCTGATCCCATGATCCCGACGCAGCAGGCGATCGGCACGATCGTTCGTGTCTTCGCGGTCTTTGCGGTCTTTGCGTTCTTGGCGCTGCCGATGGTGCCGGCGAACGCGCAGACTGGTCTGGTCGATCCCAATGCGGCATCCGAGAGCGAGCTGCAAAAGTTGCCGCACATGACGCCCGCGATCGTGAAGGGGCTCCTGGAGAAGCGGCCGTTTCCGACCATTCTCGAGCTGAACAGGGTCCTGCTCGACCAGAAGCTCACGGCCGATCAGGCGCGCGAGTTCTATGTCAAAGCGTTCGTGAAGATCAATCTGAATACCGGCAAGCGCGAGGAGTTCCTGCTGATTCCGCGCGTGGGCTCGCGCATGGCCACCGAGCTGATGGAATACCGGCCGTGGAAGACCTGGTCCCAGTTCGACAAGGAGATCGGCAAGTATGTCGGCCAGCCGGAGGTCGATCGGCTGAAGCAGTACGTCATCCTGCCGCCGGCATGAGGGCCTGAGACTTTGAGCGCGCCGACGCCGCGCGCCTTGTGGGACTGCGGGCATCCTTGTTAGAACGCGCCCGAGCGAACGGATGGAATCAGTCCCGGCAGGATCAGCATGGCGGCACGCATCTACAAGCCAGCGAAGACGGCGATGCAGTCAGGCACCGCCAAGACCAAGGAATGGCTGCTCGAGTTCGAGCCCGAGCAGGCGCAGGAGGTCGAGCCGCTGATGGGTTGGACCAGCTCGTCCGACATGCGCCAGCAGGTGCGGCTGCGGTTCGACACCGCCGAGGAGGCGGTCGCCTATTGCGAGCACCACGGCATCGCCTATCAGGTCATGGAGCCGAAGGCCCCGGCGCGCCGCGCGATCTCCTATTCCGACAATTTTGCCTTCAAGCGGCGCGAAGCCTGGACGCATTGACGTCAGCAGTAAGAGACGCAGACTCACCGCGTCGTCATGGCCGGGCATAGCGCGTCGAAGACGCGCGTGAACGCGCTTATGTCCCGGCCATCTACGTCTTGCTTAGAGAAAGACGTGGATGCCCGGCACGAGGCCGGGCATGACGGGCGGAGATGCCGTGCCCCTCGCAAAATCATCAGTCGAGCGCGGCATAGATGTCGCCCGAGTTGGCCTCGGCCGGCAATCCCTTGAGCCAGCGGGCGATCTCCTCGCCCGTCTGCCAGCGCTCCTCGACAAAGGTCTGGCTCTCGCCGAGCACCGCCTTGTAGCGCCGGTAGCCGAGCGCCGTGCAGCGCGCGAGGCAGCCGAAGGCCAGATCGCGCTGGATGGTGGTGAACTCGAATGACAGCGCCTCGACCGGCCGCGACAGGCCGGCGAGCGCTTCCACCTCGAAGCCCTCGACGTCGATCTTGATGAAGGCCGGCCGGCCATGGCGCTCAATCAGGGCGTCGAGAGTGGTCAACGGCACCTCGATCGTCTTGGTCCAGGCTTGATTTTCCCAGCCCGGTGCGCCGTCGGCCGCGCGCACGAAGTCGTCCGATGCGGTGGACACGGTCGGATTGTCGATATTGAGCTTGAGCGCGACCGTCCCGCTCGCGCGGCCGATCGCGGCTGGCTCGATGGTGACGTTGCGGTCGAGCCCGTAGAGGAGCCGTAGCGTTGTCACCAGCGGCGGCTGCGGTTCGACCGCAACCACGCGCGCGCCGAGCCTGCGAAAGGCGCCGACGCGGTCACCCACGTGGGCGCCGACGTCGAACACGAGGTCGCCTGCGCGCACGAACTGGCCATAGAGGCGATCCATGGCGCCGCGACGCGGGCGGTTGCCGTAGTAGATGCGCAGTGACCGGATCACTCCGCGCCAAGCGCGCCAGGAGGTACGCCAGCTCATGTCAGGCCGCTCGGCGGGCGGCGCGGGCGGCCGCCGCCTCGATGGCCGGCAGCGCAAGCGCGGTGAGCTCGGGCGGCGGTGCTGTTTCCTCAGGCAACTGGCAGAGCCCGATCCGAACCATCGCGGGTCCGGCCGCCGGCATGGTGGTTGCGATCGCAAGCGGGATCGACAGCGCGAGCCCGCCCGCGATGAACAGCGCATAGGGGATTGCGGCCGGCACGGTCGCGGCGAGCACGGCGAGCGTCGCGAGCCCCAGTGCCGTCTGCGGCCACAACTGACGCGCCGCGATCGCCCAGGGCACTTGATGATCGTCGCGCGACTGCGCGGTCCAGCCGACCTTGCGGCCGGTGAGCAGGCGGATCAGGAACATGGTGTGACCGAACCACATGATCGGCAGCAGCAGCAGCGTGAAGATCGTTTCAACCGCTACGCCGGCGAGGAATCGCCAGCCGCCGCCGAAGGACTGCCGCAAGGACGGGCGCGCCAGCACGTCCAGCACGGTCGCGAATTTCGGTGCAAACCACATCACCAGCACCAGCACGAAGACGGCGATGCCGGCATCGGCACGCATGAAGTCCGCGGGCGAACCGGCGACAGCGAGTGCGGCGGTGCCAAGCACCAACAGCGCCATCCAGGCGGGCGAGCCGAGGAACATCAGGATCGCAAAGATGAGCTGATAGCGGCTCACGAGCTTGAGGCCCGGGATCATCAGGAAATGCCAATACTGCATGTTGCCCTGGCACCAGCGCAGGTCGCGGCGGATGAACTCGATCAGCGTCGGCGGGTTCTGCTCGAAGCTGTCGCCTTCGTCCGGCAGCACGCGCACCGCGTAGCCGGCGCGCCGCATCAGCACGGCCTCGACCTGATCATGGCTGAGCACATGGCCGCCGACTAGCGCGTTGTCGGGCAGCGTCGGCAGATGGCAGTGCTCCATGAAGGGGCCAAGCCGGATGATGGCATTGTGGCCCCAATAGGGGCCGCAGTCGGCCTGCCACCAGGCGCTGCCGATGGTGTAGGAGCGCATCCCGAGCCGCATGCCGAACTGGAACAGCCGCGCGAAGGCGCTCGCCGACGGCATGCCGATCACGAGGCTCTGCATGATGCCGAGCTGCGGCTCGGCCTGCATGACGCGCACCAGCCGCAGCACGCACTGCGCCGTCATGACGCTATCGGCGTCGAGCACGACCGCGAAGTCGTGGTCCTTGCCCCAGCGGTCGCAGAAGTCGCGGATGTTGCCGGCCTTGAACGCGGTGTTGATCTCGCGTCGCCGATAGGTGATGCGCAGCCGCTCGCGCCAGCTCTCCGCCATGGCAGCGAACTGCCGCTCTTCGGCTTCGGCGATCGACGGATTGTCGGTGTCGCTCAGGATGTAGATGTGAAAATGCGACGCGGCTTCGCTCGCCGCGAGACCCTGCAACAGCGGCGTCAGGAAGGCTGCCGGCCGCTGCGGCGGCTCATTGCGAATGCAGATCAGGACGGCGGTCGAGGCCGTGATCGGCTCCTTGCCGGTGATGCGGGCAGCCGTGGGCGTGACGGTCGCCACCGGGTCGCGCGCCAGCCGCATGATCAGAAATCCGATGGTGGCGTTCCAGAACCCGATCACCATCCAGGGCAGCGTCACCGCGAACAGGACCACCAGGATCGCATCGACCACGCCGAAGCCGCCGGCCGATAGCGCCACCGCAAGGAGCCCGATCATCGCCGCCATGGTGAGCCCGACCAAAGCCAGGAACAGGATGCGACGCAGCGTCAGCCCGACGGACGGAGCCGCGAGCAGGGCGTGGTCAAGGGATTGCTCGGACATGGAAGGCTGTGCTTTCCCTCAGGCGAGGATATAGCGTGGGTCGACGCGGGTCAGTCCATCCGTTTCGAACATGGCGAAAGATCGGTCAATGGCGAAAGCCCTCTGGTATGTCGGCGACGGTCGGGCGGAGCTGCGGGAGGAGGCCGTCGCAGCGCCCGGTTCCGGCGAGGTGAGGGTGCGTGCGCTCTATGGCGCGATCAGCCGGGGCACCGAGCGCCTGGTGGCGTCCGGACGGGTGCCGCAGAGCGAATACGAGCGCATGCGGGCCCCCTGCATGGCCGGCGCCTTCCCGTTTCCGGTCAAATATGGCTATGCGACGGTCGGTCGGGTCGAGGACGGCGCTTCGCCCGGCGAGCTCGTGTTCGCGCTCCATCCCCACCAGGACGAATTCACCATCCCGGCGGCCATGGTCGTGCCGGTGCCCGCTGCGGTCCCGGCGGCGCGCGCCGTGCTCGCCGCCAACATGGAGACCGCGCTCAACGCGCTGTGGGACGGTGCCCCCGGTCCCGCTGACCGCATCGCGGTCGTCGGCGGCGGGATCGTGGGTCTCCTGATCGCGCGGCTGTGCGCGCGCATGCCGGGTGTCGAGGTCACGCTGGTCGACATCGAGCCCGCGCGCGCCGCGCTGGCGCGTGCGCTTGGCGCTGGCTTTACAACGCCGGACGCGGCGCCGCGCGATTGCGATCTGGTGTTTCACGCCAGTGCATCGGCCAAGGGCCTGACCACCGCGCTCAAGCTTGCGGGCGAGGAGGCCACCATCGTGGAGCTGAGCTGGTACGGCACCGGCGAGGTCGCGGTGCCGCTCGGTGAAGCCTTTCACAGCCGGCGGCTGCGCCTCATCGCAAGCCAGGTCGGTAGGGTCGCGCCGTCGCATCGCCCGCGCTGGACGCACGGGCGCAGGCTCGCCGCCGCGCTCGCTTTGCTCGACGACCCGGCGCTCGACGTCCTCTTGGCGCCGGCGGTGGAGTTCGGCGAGCTGCCGGCTCGGCTCGCCGCGCTGCTGGCGCCGACCGGCGACGCACGCTGCCCGCTGATCCGCTATCCTGCGGCTCGCCAATAACCTGGAGGTCCCTGTGTTCGCTGTTGAAGTGTCCGACCAGATCATGATTGCCCATTCGTTCCGCGGCGCGGTGTTCGGGCCGGCGCAGGAGCTGCACGGCGCGACCTTTGTGGTGCGTGCGGCCTTCATCGCGGAGCGGCTCGATCAAAACGGCATCGTGGTCGACATCGGTCTTGCCGGCGATGTGCTCAAGGCGACGCTCAAGCCGCTCAACTACAAGAATCTCGATGCACTGCCCGAGTTCAAAGGCGTCAACACGACCACCGAATTCCTCACCAAGTACGTCTACGACCAGCTCGCGGACGCGGCGCGCGCCGGCAGGCTCGGACGCGACGGCCGCGAGCTCAAGGCGATCCGCATCACGATCGCGGAATCGCCGACAGCGCTTGCGTGGTACGAGGCGCCGTTGTGGTGAAGGCAGTGGCGTTTGCGGTACCCGGCGATCTGTCGACGCCGACCGGCGGCTACACCTACGACCGGCGCATCATTGCCGAGCTTGCTGAGCTCGGCTGGCAGGTCGAGGTGCTCGATATCGGCGAGGGCTTTCCGCGCCCGACCGCGCAGGTGCGACTCGCCGCCAGGGAGCGGCTTCTGGCGCTGCCGGAAGGGCGTCCGATCGTGATCGACGGCTTGGCCTATGGCGTGCTGTCGGAAGAGGCAGCGGCGCTGTGCGGACACCATCCCCTGGTCGCGCTCGTGCATCACCCGCTCGCGCTCGAAACCGGCCTCCTTGACGACGAATCCGTGCTGCTGCGCGACAGCGAGCGGGCCGCGCTCGCCTGCGCCCGCCACGTGATCGTAACCAGTGTCGCGACGGCGCGCCTTCTTGGCGCCGCCTATGAGGTGCCGGCGGAGCGGCTCACGGTGGTGCGGCCGGGCACGGACCGCGTCGTGCACGCGCCGGCGCGGGTGGGCGACGTCCTCACGATGCTTGCGGTTGGCGCCATCGTGCCGCGCAAGGGCTATGACGTGCTGGTCGAAGCGCTGGCCACGCTCAAGGATCGTCCCTGGCGCATGGTGATCGTGGGCGACCCCACGCGCAGCCCGCAGACCGCAGCGCGCCTGGTCGAGACGGTCGCGCGCCTCGGTCTTGCCGAGCGCATCGAGATCGTCGGACCGGTGACGGCGGAGCGCTTGGCCGGGCTCTATGCCGCGGCGGATCTGTTCGTGCTGCCATCGCGCTTCGAGGGCTATGGCATGGCCTATACCGAAGCGATTGCTCATGGCGTACCGGTCGTCGGGACGAATGTGGGGGCGATCCCGGATACGGTGCCGCCCGGCGCCGGCATCCTGCTGCCGCCCGACAACGTGATGGCGCTCGCCAGCACGCTGCAACGGCTGATCGACGATCCCGCGGAGCGCGAGCGGCTTGCCGCCGGTGCGCGCGCGGCTTCGTTTCCGACCTGGCATGAATCGGCGCGCCAGTTCGCCTTGGTCCTGGATGGCCTCGCATGACTTTTTCCGCCCAATGGCTGGCGCTGCGCGAGCCCTATGATCGGCGCGCGCGCAGCACGGACGTGCTCGATGCAGTGGCGGCGGCGTTTGCCGGAAGGCCTGCGGTCGCCGTGGTCGATCTCGGCTGCGGCACCGGCTCGACCGTGCGCACCGTGGGACCGCGCCTGCCGGCACGGCAGCGCTGGCGGCTGGTCGACAATGACCTCGGCCTGCTGGCGCAGGCGGCAGCACTTGCGCGCCCGCCCGACCTTCTGATCGAGGCACGGACCATCGACCTGGTGCGCGACCTCGAGCTTGCGCTCGATGGCGCCATCGATCTGGTCACGACCTCGGCTTTGCTCGATCTCGTCTCGGCCGAGTGGCTCGATCGCCTGGCGGTGGAGGCGGCAGCGCGACGGCTGCCGGTCTACGCGGCGCTCACCTATCAGGGCAACGCGACGCTCGATCCGGCCGAGCCGTTCGACCTCGAAATCGTCGCAGCGGTGAACCGGCATCAGCGGCGCGACAAGGGCTTCGGCCCGGCGCTCGGTCCGGAGGCGGGGCTGCGCGCCGTGCGCGCCTTCGAGCGCGTCGGCTATGCGGTCGTGACCGGCTCGTCCGATTGGGAATTCGCGCCGCAGGATCAGGCGATCCAGCTCGAGGTGCTGGCCGGCTGGGCGGGCGCGGCCGGCGAGCTCGGCGACCTGCCGCAAGCCGCCATCGACGCCTGGCTCGCGCGCCGGCGCGATCTCGTCGCCGCCGGCCGCTCGAGCATGCGGGTCGGTCATGTCGATTTCTTCGCGACCGCGACCCGCTGAGCGCCGAGATCGCAGTCGAGCAGCACCTCCTCGCCAAGCACGTGGACACGCATGGGGGCGCGCATCGCCTCTTCGACCCGCGCGATCGGGGCGAGTGTCACGCTCGATCGGCCCGCCCCCAGGATGATCGGCGCGATCACGACATGCAGCCGATCGAGGCAGCCCGCCGCCAGGAACCGCGACACCGTATCGGCGCCGCCTTCGATCAGGATGCGGCGGAAGCCGCGTTCCGCCAGCGCCGCCAGAATTGCCTCCGGTGCAAGTTGCCCGCGCGGGGATGGCAACGCCAGGTGCTCGACCCCCGCCGGCAGGCGCGTCAGGGTTTCCGCCCGCGTGATCACGAGGCGCCTGATACCGTCCTCGGCGAAGAGCCGGGCGGCGGCCGGCAAGCGGCCGCTGGGGTCGATGACCACCCGCGCCGGGCTTGGCCCCGCCACGTGCCGGACGGTCAGCTGGGGGTCGTCTGCCAGCGCCGTGCCGATCCCGACCACTACCGCGTCGACCAGCGCGCGCAGGCGATGCAGGTGGGCAAGGCCGGCGGCACCATTAATATAGTGTGAGTGGCCGGTTGAGGTGGCGATTCGGGCGTCGATGGACTGGCCGAATTGCCCAACGACCACAAGATCATCCTTAATTCCTCGCCGTAATGGACCGAAAATCGTCTGCCAGGGCATCGGCAGCTGGTCGTCCGTGTCCCGAAACGCCCTCGGAACGTCGGCCCACGATGGTCCATCGCAATGACTCGGCATGAATGCTACGTGTCCTGGTTGCCGGCCACTGTCCCTGCACGGCCGGCTGGGTCAATAGGCATGAGGGACGCCTTCATCGCGTCATGAAATTGGAAGACATTGCCTAGATCGATGGGTCTGGAATACCCATCAAGGGAACAAGACCATCTATTAGGTTGTTTGTATGATGATGGTGAACGTGAGGGGCCGTGGGTAACAGCAATAATCAGGGGGGTGACGTGAGTCGTGACGTCAGCCGCGACGCAGGCCTGCTCGGCAAGCCCGGGCACGTGGCGGTTGAGCGCGGCATTGCGGAATTCCGTTCCGGGCGTCCGGTGGTCATTTCCAAGGGTGGCGTGGCGGCGCTGGCCCTGCCGATTGATGGGATGACGGACGGGCGATTGGCCTCGTTTCGACGCCTGTGTGCGCCGGCAGAGCCCCATCTCGTGATCACCGAGCGGCGTGCTCAGGCGCTCGGGCTCTCGGCGACCGGTCCGATCGGGCTTGCTGTGACGGGTGAAGATGCCACAGCCATTGTCGTGCTGGCGGCTGACGCCCGCATCGAAAACATCCCCGACGTCGTTGCGGCCGGGCCGATCGCGGGAGCCGCGATCGAGCTTGCCAAGCTGGCGCAACGGCTTCCAGCCTTGCTGGTGGCCGACGCGGCCGATATCAGGCCATGCGAGCCGCCGCTCATGACCATCACGGCGGAGGCCATCGCGAGCTTCCGGCGTGCCGCGATCGATTCGCTGGCCGTGGCGGCCGAGGCCGAGGTGCCGCTCAACGGCGGTGTGCCGGCGCGCTTCGTGATCTTCCGCGATGCCATCGGCGGCAGCTCGGTTGCGGTGATGGTGGGATCGCCCGATCTGCGCGAGCCGGTTCCGCTGCGGCTGCATTCGGCCTGCCTGACCGGCGACGTGTTCGGGTCGCGGCGCTGCGACTGCGGCGATCAGCTCAGGCTGGCGCTCAGACGCCTCGAAGAGCAGGGCGGCGGCGTCATCCTTTACCTCGAGCAGGAAGGCCGCGGGCTCGGGCTCGCCAACAAGATGCGCGCCTATCAGCTGCAGGACGCCGGGCTTGACACCATCGACGCCAATTCGGCGCTTGGGTTCGATGATGACGAGCGCGACTATGGGGTCGCGGTCCGGATGCTGCAGATCCTCGGCGTCAAGCGGGTGAAGCTCCTGACCAATAATCCGGCCAAGCTCGACGGCCTGACCCAGGCCGGCATCGAGGTGTGCGGTCGCATCCCGCTGCACGGTCCGGTCAATGCCGACAACCGGCGCTATCTCACCGCCAAGGCGACGCGCGCGGGCCACAAGCTCGATCACCTCCTGGCCGTGATCGCCGAGCCGGCCGAGGTGCCGAAAGAGCCGGTCGCCGAGGACCGGACGCCCTAGCGCATGCGCGGCTGCGCTCGAATCGAGATATGCTGTCGGCTCTGTGAGCGGCGCATCGTTCCAGCGGCAACGTGGCATCCACCCCAAATCAACTCTGGGGTAAGCTTCCGCTGGAACAGGCGCTAACGCGGTTCCGGGGGGAACGCCATGGTCGACCAAGCAGTGATAGGTGAGAGCGCGGGTTACAGCGTGACTGCGCGCGTTCTGCACTGGGTCACCGCGGTTCTCGTTCTCGGCATGATCGTGGTCGGCGTCATCATCGCCCAAGAATGGGGCGGCCCCTGGCAGGAAGGCCTCTACAATCTGCACAAATCGACCGGCGCGCTGCTGATCCCGATCATCATCGTGCGCATTCTCTATCGCTGGCGAAATCCGCCGCCGCCGCTGCCCGCCGACATTCCGCCGCTTCAGCAATTCGCCGCGCATGCCACGCACTACCTGCTCTATGGTCTCCTGGTGGTGCAGATGTTCGTCGGCTGGATCGCAACCTCCGCTTATCCGGCGCCGGTGCCGTTCTATGGCCTGTTCAACCTGCCGCTGATCTGGCCTGAGAACCGCGCGCTCTCCGGACAGCTGTTTGTCGTCCACCGGGCGATCGGGATCTCGATTGCGGTCGTTGCCGCCATGCATATCGGCGCGGCGCTGTTCCACCATTTTGTGCGCAAGGACCGCGTCCTCATGCGCATGATCAGCGGCTGACGCATGGCCGCGGCGAGCCGCCAGGTCGTCGAATTGACCTCCGCCGAGAGCGGGCGGCTGATCAGCGAGACATCGATCCTGTGCCTGCCGCTTGGCGCCATCGAGCAGCACGGGCCGCATCTGCCGCTCAACACCGACCTCCTGGTGGCGGAAGGGCTCACGCGCGAGATCGTGGCGCGCTGGGGCGAGGAGTTCGACCTGTGGCAGCTGCCCGCGGTTCCGATCGGCCTGTCGCGCGAGCATGACTGGGCGCCGGGCACGCTCTCGCTGTCGATTGCGGGTTTTGTCACGCACTTGCGTGAGCTTGCCGGCACCCTCGTGCGGGCGTTGCCGGCGCGCAACCTCGTGATCCTCAACGGCCACGGCGGCAATCGCGGCGTCCTGGAAAACCTGCTGCACGAATTCCATGGCGATTTCGCGCTCAACGCCTGCGCCATTCATCCCTTCGACCTTGCCAAGGTCGACCGCAGCTTCGCGGTGCCCGACGTCCATGGCGGCCGGCACGAGACCTCCGTGATGCTCGCGCTCGCACCCGATCTCGTCCGCCGCGACCAGCTGGCGGGGTTCGATCGCAAGCCCGACGCGATCAGAGCCCTGATCTTCGATCGTGGCACGACCTGGCCGTGGCGCACCGACGATCCGCGGCTGGCGCGTGACGGCGTCATCGGCGACGCCGCCGCGGCGTCGGCGGAGCTTGGCGCCGCGATCATCAAGAGCGTGGTCGAGGAGGCGCGCGCCGTGCTGGTGCGCTTGTTGGAGAACGCCCGTCATCCGGACAACGGCGCGACGGACTCGCGCTCGCGGTAGGCGGCAAACAGGGCGGCCGCCGCAACGAGGCATGCCGGCACGCACCAGTAGCCATAGCGGAAGTCGGCTGCGACCCCGAATGGCAGAAATGTCAGCACGTAGATCGTGGCCGACCCGGCCACCGCGATCGCGAAAGCACCCGCGGGCCGCCTGCGCGCGGGCATGGCCGCGATGACGATCATGCCGGCCAGGATCAGCCAGAAGCCTGGCCGGAACAGCACCGTCGGCTTGAGCAGGTCGTGCAGCGCAATCACCGCCTTGAACCGGGTGTTGTCGGCGAGCGGCGTCAGAGCAGGATCGTTGATCTTGTAGAGCTCGTAAGTCAGCGTGTCGGGATCGGCCAGGAACCGCCAGAAATAGGTCAGGCGGTGGCGCAGATAGGCCAGCGGCTGCGTGGTCACGGCCTGTTTCCAGGCGTCGGTCAGCCGCGGCGTGCCGAAGATGACGTCGTCGGGCCGCTCGAGCCTCGCCATCACGAAGCGGCAGGGCTCCAGCGTCCAGTAGGCGTCCCAGCGATCCGGGTTGTAGCAGCGGCTCGTGAGCAGGGCGCTCTCCTCCGCGCTCCAGGTCACTGGAAACTGGTTCTCGCCGCTGAAGTGGGTGATGCCGCCGAGGTCGAACACGAACACCGAGTGCAGCGGGTTCTCGCGCTTCACGTCGAGGATCAAATAGTAGACGGCATGGATGAGCAGGAAACCAGCCGCCAGCGCCGGCAGAAACAGGATCGTCATGCGCTTGAGCTCGAAGCGCTGCGGCCAGAGCGCGTAGCCGATGAGAAGCGGAGCGGCCACGAAAGCCGTCGGCCGCAGCAGCACGCCGAAGCCGATCAGGACAAATGCGGCAAGCGCCGCCGTGACGCGCGCGGCGAAGCCGCGATCGGCCATGACGAGCACGATGGCGGCCGGCAGGAGCCAGGCGGCGGCGAACAGAATGTCGCGCCAGATCATCCCGAGCATCATGAAAGCGGGCGGCACCAGCGCGAGCAGCGGCACCACCACGCCCAGCCAGACCGATCGGCGCGCGAGCGCGAGGCCCGCGAGGGCGAAGCCCAGCCAGTACGAGAACGCGACCAGGAGGAACATGCTGCCCGGACCGGGCGAGATCGGGTCGATCACCCACCACAGCATGCTCATGAGCGGCGACTGCCAGTCGCCGAACCGCCACTCCTGCATGTACTGATAGACGTAGGTGGCGTCGTTGGTCAGGTAGCCCGGAAAGAAGACGAGCACCGCGAGCGCGAAGCCTGCGGCTGCGAGCGCGAGGATGAGCAGGCTCTTCATGACGAGCCGAGCCATGAATTCGGCGCGCATTGATTTGCCCTCTCCCCTCGCGGGAGAGGGCATGACGGCATTGCTACAGGCTCTGATAGGTGAGGGGGCGAACTGGCCCCCTCACCCATCCATTTGCTTGGATACGCCGGGCTGCCCTCTCCCGCGAGGGGAGAGGGCGCAACGACGAGCGCTGAGCTCGCTTCGCGTTCCTCCGTGCAGTTCATCATGGCTCAGTGGCTGTTCCGCGGCACGCCGCTCTTCTGTGCGACGCGCTGGTACTTGACCGCCGGCTTGAGCACCATGCCTTCGGCGAGCTGGTCGACGAGATCGCGCTGGATTTCCTGCCACGGTGTCTGGCTCTCCGGGAACGGGTAGCCGCCGCGCTTCTGCAGCGCCGCCCGACGCTCGGCGAACTCCGAGGCGGAGATCATGATGTTGGCGGTTCCCTCCCTGAGATCGATGCGCACGCGATCGCCGGTCTTGAGCAGTGCGAGCCCGCCGCCGGCCGCCGCCTCCGGCGTGGCGTTGAGGATCGAGGGCGAGCCCGACGTGCCCGATTGCCGCCCGTCGCCGATGCACGGCAGCGACGTGATGCCCCGCTTGAGCAGCGCTGCGGGCGGCTGCATGTTGACGACCTCCGAGGAGCCCGGATAGCCGATCGGCCCGACGCCGCGGATGAACAGCATCGTGCGCTCGTCGATCTTGAGCGCGGGATCGTCGATGCGCTTGTGGTAGTCCTCCGGCCCGTCGAACACCACCGCGCGCCCTTCGAAGGCATCGGGGTCCTTGGGATCGGAGAGATAGCGCGCGCGGAACTCGTCCGCGATCACACTGATCTTCATGATGGCGGAATCGAACAGGTTGCCGTGCAGCACCTTGAAGCCGGCCTTCTCCTTGAGCGGATGATCATAGGGCCGGATCACGTCGTCGTCCTGGATCGCCGCGCCGCGCACGTTCTCGGCAATGGTCTTGCCGTTGATGGTCTTTGCATGGCCATGAATGCGCTTGGCCTTGATCAATTGGTTGAGCACCGCCGGCAGCCCGCCGGCGCGGTGATATTCCTCGCCCAGGTATTTGCCGGCCGGCTGCATGTTGACCATGAGCGGCACGTCGTAGCCGATCGTCTCCCAATCCTCGATCGCGAGCTTGACGCCGATGTGGCGCGCGATCGCGTTGAGGTGGATCGGCGCGTTGGTCGAGCCGCCGATCGCGCTGCAGACCACGATCGCGTTCTCGAACGCCTCGCGGGTGAGGAGGTCGGAGGGCTTGAGATCCTCGTGCACGATCTCGACCGCCCGCCCGCCGGTCTCGTAGGCCATCTGGCCGCGCTCGCGATAGGGCGCCGGGATCGAGGCGCAGCCGGGGAGCGACAGGCCGAGCGCCTCGGCGAGCGCGTTCATGGTTGAGGCCGTGCCCATCGAGTTGCAATGGCCGATCGAAGGCGCCGCCGCCGCAACGGAATCGAGATATTCCTGGTAGTCGATCTTGCCCGCCTTGTAGAGCTTGCCGGAGGCCCATTTGATGGTGCCGGAGCCCGCGCGGTTGCCCTTCCACCAGCCGTTCAGCATCGGCCCGCCCGAGAGCACGATCGCCGGGATGTTGACGGTTGCGGCCGCCATGATGGCGGCCGGCGTGGTCTTGTCGCAGCCGGTGGTGAGCACGACGCCGTCGAGCGGATAGCCGTAGAGAACCTCGACCAGGCTCAGATACGCGAGGTTGCGGTCGAGCGCCGCGGTCGGCCGCTTGCCGGTCTCCTGGATCGGATGCATCGGGAATTCGATCGCAATGCCGCCGGCGTCGCGGATGCCGTCGCGCACGCGCTCGGCCAGCTGCAGGTGGTGGCGGTTGCAGGGCGAGAGGTCGGAGCCCGACTGCGCAATGCCGATGATCGGGCGGCCCGAGGTGATCTCCGCCTTGGTGAATCCGAAGTTGAGGTAGCGCTCGAAGTAGAGCGCGGTCATGCCCGGATCGCCCGGATTGTCGAACCAGAATTGCGAGCGCAGGACGCGCTTCTTGGGTGCTGGAGCTTTTTTCTTGTGTGCCATGATCGCCTCCTCGCCGGCGGGGCCGCCGGCGCCTTGTTATCTGGGCTAGCAATACGCGCAAAGCCCGCGCCGATCCACGGGGCGCCGGCCGGGGCCGGGGAGCGGTATTGTTGAAATCATGCGCTGTCCCGGTTTCGTTCTGCCGCCGCGACACTTGCGCCGGCTCGGTAGGGTGGGCAAAGGCGCGAGGCACTGCGTTTCAGAATGGCGAAGCCTCTCGTGCGCCGTGCCCACCATTTTCGCTCGATCGGTTTCTGGAACGGTGGGCACGGTGCTGCGCTGTGCTTGTGGAGAAGTGTGCGCACTCGGTCCGCACCTTTGCCCACCCTACAAAATGTCAAGCAGCGCTGTGGCGTTGGGTGAAATCCAAAAAAGGCAAAAGGATATCGGCCCCTGTTCGGTCGCTGGGCCAGGGGGCGCCCTTGGGGTTGTCTTTTCGCTTCCCCCGAAGTCGATGGGGATGGCGCGCCGACAAGGCGCAGTGATCCAGGTTCGCCTGGATCGGCCCGAAGGTGCGTAGCCTCCGGGCGGCCCTGGAATACGCCAGAGCCCTGGGCGTGAAACGTCACGCCCCGCGGCTCGTGCCGCCGATTTGAAGTTCCTACAACACAAGCGGCAAGCTCGGTTAGGAACTTCAAATCGAAAAGCGGCACGAGAATGACAGAGTGCTAGTGCCCCTTTGCTTCCGAAGTTCGTGTCAGAGGACGCCGCAACGACCGACGAACTTCGGAAGCGGGGCACTAGTGGCGCGCCAACGCGGCATCTTCGGCTTACGCCTCATCAACGGTCGGACCGGACAGGAGCTATTTGTCCCTGCCGGTTTGCTCCGAGCGTCGCCCGTGGG
>Ga0209798_10000064_pt1 | contig 57370 bp, 50 predicted proteins | sample DOMMetBare3Fresh_FD_187475 | JGI IMG/M metagenome (GOLD analysis project Ga0209798, IMG submission 187475) | Wetland sediment microbial communities from St. Louis River estuary, USA, under dissolved organic matter induced mercury methylation -... | ecosystem: Environmental > Aquatic >...
GAATATCAGCAGGTGCGCGCCGCCTTCGCCAAGACGGTGCTGCCCTTCATCAACCAGGGCCTGATCAAGAAGGTGCAGGAGACGAATTGGCTGAAGTGAAGCGGGTCTACTGCGTATGACGTGGCGATCCCGCCGGTCGCCCGATGATCTCGCGATTTGGACAGCTAGCGACGGCGCTTGAACAGCGTCCCGAGGCTGAGCACAAAGGACGCCCCCACCACGATCAGCGCCGCCATCGCTATTCGATTGGCTCGCTCTGCGGTGATCACCTGGCGCTCGGCTGCCGCGGCGGCGCGCTCGGCGGCGCGCGCTTGTTCCGCCCGGAACGCTTCTTCGCGCGCCTCGGACTGGCGCCCCTGCTCCTGCTGGCGGAGCCAGTCGTGCGCGAGCGCCGACTTTTCCTCGCAGTGGATATTTTGGGCAGGCTGAAGGCGGATTTCTTGTTCGCCGTGTCGCTCAAGCCCGGCAAACGGGGCCTCACGATTCGTGCCAATCGACGGCATGGCTCACTCGTTGCGATAACGACGGGCTGCTGTTGATCGAATCTCCCAGCCTGGAGGGAAGATTGCCGGAATTGGTGGTGGGATTAGGGCACCGTCGTGGCTAGGTGCGTGTGGCCCGGCAGACGGAAAAATGGCTCCGCGGGTAGGATTCGAACCTACGACCAGCCGGTTAACAGCCGGCTGCTCTACCACTGAGCTACCGCGGAACGGCGCAGTCGATGCGCAAGTGCGGCTATAACAAAAGCCGTCCCGGCTTGCAAAGCGTGAAATTGGTGTCCGGCATAAGTTCAGCGCCGGCCCACGGAATTCGTGGAGCCGGCGCTGAAGGTGGTGGTCAGGGTTGGGGGATCAGTCCCGAGCGGGCCGAATTACCGGTGGCTGAAGGCGGAAAGGACCGCCTTCGGGATATCCTCGCGCTTGAGGCCGCGGTCGGCCAACTGGCCGTCGCTCATGCGCGACAGGGACTTGAAGCGCTCGGCCATGGCGCGCGCCTCGCCAATGCCATCGAAGAAATCCCCCAGGCTCCGACCCAGGCGCTGGAGCAAGGCCGGGGTACGCCGGATGAGGTGGTTGAGAGCCAAAGTTGTCATGGCCTATTATCCTTTTTGAATCAGTGTCGTTGATCCCCATATAGTCTGGTATTATAGAGATTTCATCGTGGCTTATTGCATAGCAGCAATTTCTCGCCGCATGGCGAGCCGGTAATAATCTCTTCACAATTAAAGGTATTGCGATCAGCGAATCGGTGCCAACCGCCGGGTGCCGCGGCGCTGCTTGCCTGGCCCCCGGGGAAGACCCGGCCCGGGAGGGAAGCTGGGCCTGGAAGGGGAAGAAGTTGGCCCTGGAAGGGGAAAAAGAGGTGGAGGCCACGCCCGGAATTGAACCGGGGTACACGGTTTTGCAGACCGTTGCGTAACCACTCCGCCACGTGGCCGCTTTGGGAGCGCACGATGCGGGCGTCTCGCGCAGCGCATCGCTTGGTCTCGCTATACAGGACCGATAGTTGGGGAGCAACGGGCGTCGCCACAATGGCTTGCGCCACTCGCGACCTTGCCGCTAGAGAGTCCTGAGCTCCCGCCACCCCCAGGGGATTCGCCATGCTCGATTTTGCCGCCGCGCGCCGCATGATGGTCGACTGCCAGGTCCGTACCAGCGACGTCACCGATCTGCGCCTGATCGCCGCCATGCTGGCGGTTCCGCGTGAGCGGTTTGTGCCGAAAGCCGCGGCGGAGCTGGCTTATCTCGACGCCGACCTGCCGGTCGGGGGAGGAGAGGGCGGGACCCGAAGGCTGCTCAAGCCGATGGTGCTGGCGAAGCTCCTGCAGGCTGCCGAGATCGCCGAGACCGACCGCGTGCTTGTGGTGGGCTGTGCCAGCGGCTACTCGGCGGCCGTGATCGGACAAGTGGCGGGCGCGGTGGTCGCGCTGGAGCAGGATCCGGCGCTTGCGCGGCTCGCGAAGGACAATCTGCAGGCGCTCGCCACGCGCCACGCGACGGTGGTCACCGGATCGCTGGTCGAGGGCTGGCCGGCCGGCGCACCTTATGACGTCATCCTTCTTGATGGCGCAGTCGACGTGGTGCCCGAGGCGCTCTTGCGCCAGCTGAAGGACGGCGGGCGTCTGGTCGGCGTCGTTGGTCGCCCTCCCGCCAGCAAGGCCATGCTGTTCCGCTGCAGTGGCGCGGATGCGAGCGGCCGGCTGATCTTTGATGCCACGGCGCCGGCGTTGCCCGGATTTGCTGAGCCGCCCGCCTTCGTGTTCTAGGAGCCGTCGTCGGGGAACGAACCCCGCGCATGAATACCATCCACAAGAAGGGTGTGGCTTAGACGCTCCATTCCCCATCTTTTTGGTGTGCTGCGCGCCTCTTAGGGTTTCATGTTGGATGAATCATTCCTATGCTCGAATCACAAGTGACTTTAACGCCCGATCCGTTAGCGTGATTGCGCGGGCGCTGAGCGACCGGGTGTCGCGTTGGGGCAGGGCATAATGTTGCGGGGCACGCGTCGGTATCAATCTACATTTCGAGCAGGCGTCGCACTGACGGCGCTTCTGTTGGCGGGCTTGCCGGTGAGCGCCGAGACGCTCGAGCAAGCGCTGGTGCAGGCCTATCAGAACAATCCGCAGCTCAATGCACAGCGCGCCTCCGCGCGGGCGACCGATGAGAATGTCGCCATCGCGCTTGGCGGCTATCGTCCACGCATTACCGCGACCAGCAGTCTAGCCGAAGTCTATCTCGAGAACGTTGCCAGGACGACAGCGGCTCCCGGCTTCTCGAAGACCACCGGTCAGAACGCGGTCACAACCCTGGGCGCGACCGGCACGCAGACGCTGTTCAATGGCTTCCAGACCGGCAACCGCACACGGCAGGCCGAATCCCAGGTGTTCGCGGCGCGCGAAACGCTGCGCAGCACCGAGCAGACCGTCCTGCTCAGCGCGGTCACGGCCTACATGAATTTGCTGCGCGACGGCGCCGTGCTGGAGCTCCAGCGCAGCAACGTCAACGTGCTCGAAGCGACGCTGCGGCAGACGCGCGACCGCTTCAGCGCAGGCGAGGTGACGCGCACCGACGTGGCGCAGGCGGAATCGCGCCTCGCCGCCGGCCGCTCGTCGCTGCTGACGGCGGAATCGAATTACACGACATCGCGGGCGACCTACCGACAGGTGATCGGTGTCGAGGCCGGCAAGCTGACGGCCGCAATGCCGGTCGATCGGTTCTCGCCGCGCACGCTCGAGGGCGCTCGGTCGCGAGCGCTCACCGAGCATCCGACCGTCACGGTTGCCAACTACAACGTGGATGTCGCGACCTTCCAGGTGAAGATCGCGGAAGGCGCGCTCTATCCGACGGTGACGTTGCAGGGCAGCCTCAACAAGTCGTTCGGCTCCACCGCCAACGTCAACAACCTGCAGAATTTCTCGGCGTCGGTCGCTGGGCAATTGTCGGTGCCGATCTATCAAGGCGGGCAGGAATACGCGACCATTCGCCAGGCCAAGGAAACCCTCGGACAGCGGCGGCTCGATCTCGATACGGCGCGCGATCAGGTCCAGTCCACCGTCACGCAGGCCTGGGGACAGCTGGCGGCCGCCAAGGCGCAGATCGAATCGACGACGGCGCAAGTCAATGCGGCCGAGATCGCGCTCAACGGCGTGCGCGAGGAAGCGCGCGTGGGTCAGCGCACCACGCTCGACGTCCTCAATGCGCAGCAGGATCTGGTCAATGCTCGGGTGGCGCTGGTGACCGCTCAGCGTGACCGCGTGGTTGCTTCGTACACTGTGCTGGCGGCAACCGGTGCGTTCACACCGCAAGTGCTCGGGCTTAAGGTCCAAGGCTACGATCCGGTGACGCACTATCATCAGGTTCGTGACAGTTGGGCCGGCGTGCGCACGCCTGACGGGCGTTGATGCAATAGGCTGTTGCCAGACACCACAAATCCTTGCGTTCAAACTTCGAACTGCCATACTTATTGCGGCCCGCGTGTAGGCTGCGTGGCTGATTCGCTCCTAGTGCCGCCGATTTGAAGTTCCTGCAGCGGCGCCAGCAAACTCGGTTAGGAACTTCAAATCGAAAGCGGCACTAGAACCATAGATTTGCTAGTGCCCTTTGCTTCCGAAGTTCGTGTCAGAGATTGCTGCGACGTATCACGAACTTCGGAAGCGGGGCACTAGTGTGAGATTGGAATTCCGGCCGGGCGGGCCCGACGGTGGGGGTGCGGCAATGAACCAGCCTGCAAGGGCGCAAGAGCCTTCGATGGAGGAAATTCTAGCCTCCATTCGCAGAATCATAGCCGACGACGACTCCGGCAAGAGTCCGCCCAAGGCTGAGAATCCAATGCCGCCGCCGCCCACGCCGATGGCGCAGCCGCCGCGACCGGCGCCGCGTCCGGTCGCGGCGACTCCGCCGCCTCCGGTCGAGCCTGTCATGCAGCAGGACGATCTTGATTCGATGCTCGGGGACATCGACAAGCCTCTCGAGAAGCCGGACTCCGATGTGCTGGACCTCACCGAGGCAATGGCAGCGGAGGTGCAGCCGCCGAGCGTGCCGCCCGCCTCGTTCGAGGGCATTCCTCCCATGACGGAGCTGCACAGCGAGCCGGTCGTCGAGCAGCGCCCTCTGATCTCGTCCTCCACCAGCGCGGCGGTCGACTCGGCGTTCAACACGCTGGCGCATACCGTGCTGGTGCAGAATGCCCGCACGCTCGAGGACCTGGTCCGTGAAATGCTGCGCCCGCTTCTGAAGACTTGGCTCGACGACAATCTGCCGAGCATGGTCGAGCGCCTGGTCCGCGCGGAGATCGAGCGCGTCTCGCGCGGCCGTAACTGAGCACTCAATCACTGGGCGCCCGTTAGGTGCGATCTGGTTCCTGCGACAGTGCGGCGCGCCGCAGCTCGCGCGCAAACCAGAGCGCGAGCGCCGGCAGCGCGACGGCGGTCACGGCAAACAGCGGCGCTCCACCGAATCGGTCGAAGATGAAGGCGCCAGCGGCGACGCCGCCGGTCTGACCGAAATAGATCGCCGAGGAAAAGATCGCGACCGCAGTTCCACGTGCCTCCGGTGTCATTTGGGTGGCGTTGGTCTGTAGCGTGTTGTGCAGGGCGTAGAATCCGAGCCCGACCATGGTCACCGCGATCGGCGCGAGCCACCAGGCCGCGCCGGCCGCGAGCATCAGGTAGGCGATGCCGCACAGGAGGCCGCCGCCGGTGGCGAGCCCGCGTTGCCCGAGCCGGTTGACAAGCTGCTGGACGCTTGCGGTGTAGATCAGCCCGCCGAGCGCGAACGTGCCGACGATCAATCCGACCGCGGCAAAACCCAGCCCGAAGCGCTGATTGAGGTCCGCGCCCACATAGGCGAAAGCGCCCCATCCGATCGCAGCCTCGATCATCACCGCGCCGATTACGATCCGCGCCCAGCGGTTGGACAGGACCGCAGCGTAATCGGCGATGAAGCCACGTGACGTCTCCTCCGGCCGCGCCGGCGCGCGGGTGCCTGGATTGGTGAGCAGCTCAAAGATCAGGCCGGCCGCGGCGAGCGCGAACAAGGCGCCGAGCACAACGAAGACGTTGCGCCATCCGAACCAGTCGCCCAGGACGCCGCCCGCCGCCTGGCCGAACAATTGGCCCAGGATCTGCCCCGACAGATAGCGGCCGAGCACCGGCTGGCGGCGGTCATAAGGCGTGACATCGCCCACATAGGCCATCGACAGCGGAATGACCCAGCCCGCCGCCGCGCCCGCCAGAAAACGGGCGATCGCCAGCTCGGGCAGAGAATTGGCGAGGCCGCAGAGCATCACCAGGATCGACGATGCCAGCGCCATGATCGTGATGGTTAGGTACTTGCCGTAACGGTCGCCGACCGGGCCGATCAAGAGCTGGGTGGTGCCATGGGCGATCACATAGGTGGTCACCACCATCGCGGCCGATCCCACGGTGATGCCGAAATCGGCGGCGATCTGGGGCAGCAGCGAATCGGTGACCCTGACCTGGGCCTGGCTCGCGAAGCCTGCGACCGCCAACAGGATGATCGGCCGGGTCGGGGTCTTGCGGGCGTGCGGCGGGGCGAGGGCAGTCACGAGGGCGAGGGCTCTGGTTGCAGCGGGGATGGGCCAGCGCAGGACATTTGTCAGGAAACTTGGAGGACTTATTAGCGCGCAGCCACCCGAAACCGAAACGTTCCTTCCACCCATCGCGATCGGATCGCCAGCCGAGGCGGTGTATATCCGCCAGCGGATCGACATGTTGCAGTATGGTCGAACGAAAGGTTGACCCGTCCGGTTGACCGGGCGGATGTGCTCTGAAGCGCTATGTGAAGACAGCGGGAAAATTTCGGGCGGCTGTCGGGGCGTACCTCGGTCAAACGTCCTTGGGACGTGAGCTTGGCACGTTAACTTGAGACGTAACGCGAGACATCTGTCCGAAAGGAGATCAGATTTATGACAAGCACCTCCCCACATGGAGCCGGCGCCAGCACTCCGAACACGGTTCGCCTGCACCGCGTGCTGGCGGCCAAGCCGGAGAAGGTCTATCGCGCCTTCCTCGACGCGGACGCCATGGCCCAATGGCTGCCGCCGAACGGCTTCACGGCCAAGGTCCACCATATGGACGCGAAGGTCGGCGGCACCTTCAGAATGTCGTTCACGAACTTCACGACCGGAAAGAGCCACGCGTTCGGCGGTGAGTTTCTCGAGCTTTTGCCGCACGAGCGCATCCGCTACACGGACAAGTTCGACGATCCCAACCTGCCGGGCATCATCCACGTGACCGTGACGTTGAAACCCGTCTCGGTCGGCACCGAGTTGCACATCGAGCAGAGTGGGATTCCATCGGTCATTCCGCTGGAGGCGTGCTACCTCGGCTGGCAACAGTCGCTCGCGCATCTGGCGATGCTCGTGGAGCCGGAGATACCGGGCTGAGTCACGACGGCCCGCGGTTGCTGTCACAGCTACGTTGCAGCAGTGCGGCGCGACCCGCTGGGCGCCCCCATTTCGAGGCGGGCGACAGCGCCGCTTCCGGCTGCGCCGTATGGTTGACAGGCCGAGTGCCTCCGGGCTCTTTACGAAGCGCCGGAGTGAGCAATGATCGACAAGACCTACCAGCCCGCCGACGTCGAAGGCCGCATCTACGCCTCCTGGGAGGCGGCGGGCGCATTCCGCGCCGGCCGGCCCGAGCGCAAGGCGGCTTCGCCTTATGCCATCGTGATCCCGCCGCCCAACGTCACCGGCTCGCTCCATATGGGGCACGCCCTCAACAACACGCTGCAGGACATCCTGTGCCGGTTCGAGCGCATGCGTGGCCGCGACGTGCTGTGGCAGCCCGGCACGGACCATGCCGGCATCGCCACCCAGATGGTGGTGGAGCGGCAACTGATGGAGCGCCAGGAGCCGGGCCGGCGGGCGCTCGGGCGCGAGAAGTTCCTCGAGAAGGTCTGGGCCTGGAAGGCGGAGTCGGGCGGGACCATCATCAAGCAGCTCAAGCGGCTGGGCGCCTCCTGCGACTGGTCGCGCGAGCGCTTCACCATGGACGAGGGGCTCTCGCGCGCCGTCCTCAAGGTGTTCGTGGAACTTTATCGGGCGGGGCTGATCTATCGCGACAAGCGGCTGGTCAACTGGGACCCCAAGCTCCTGACCGCGATATCCGATCTTGAGGTGCAGCAGGGCGAGGTGAAGGGCCATCTCTGGCATTTCCGCTATCCGGTCGAGGGCCTCGAGGACACCTTAATCACGGTGGCGACCACGCGGCCGGAGACCATGCTGGGCGATACCGCGGTGGCGGTGCATCCCGACGATCCGCGCTATCGGCGGCTGGTCGGCAGGTTCGCGATCCTGCCGCTGGTCGGCCGGCGCATCCCGATCGTCGCCGATGAATATTCCGATCCCGAGAAGGGCACCGGCGCGGTCAAGATCACGCCGGCGCATGACTTCAACGACTTCGAGGTTGGCCGGCGGCACAATCTTGCGCTGATCAACGTGCTCGACCGCGAAGCCAATCTCAATCTCGAGAACAACGACGCCTTTCAGGAGGGCCTCGATCCGCTGTCGCTGGAGCTGGTCGAGACGCTGGCGCTGCACGGCATCGATCGCTTCGTCGCCAGGAAGCAGATCGTCGCGCGCATGGAGGCGCTCGGCTTGCTCGCCAAGATCGAGCCGCACACCCACATGGTGCCGCACGGCGATCGTTCGGGCGTGGTGATCGAGCCCTACCTGACCGACCAGTGGTACGTCGACGCCAAGACGCTGGCGCAGCCGGCGATCGCGGCAGTGCGCGAGGGGCGCACCGTGTTCGTGCCCAAGCAGTGGGACGCGACCTTCTTCAACTGGATGGACAACATCCAGCCCTGGTGCATCTCGCGCCAGCTCTGGTGGGGCCATCAGATTCCGGCGTGGTACGGCTGGGAGCTCGACGGCGACGCGCTCTCGATCGCCAGACCCAAGATCTTCGTCGCCGAGAGCGAGGCGGAGGCGCTGGCGCAGGCGCGCGACTACTACAAGCGCGACGTGCGCCTGGTCGGCTCGCTCGATGAAAGCCTCGGCCTCGTCGGCTTTGGCGGCGACGGGCTGCCCGAGACGATCCCCGTCTGGCGCGACGAGGACGTGCTCGATACCTGGTTCTCGTCCGCGCTCTGGCCGTTCTCGACCTTGGGCTGGCCTGACCAGACGCCGGAGCTCAAGCGCTACTACCCGACCAACGTTCTGGTCACAGGCTTTGACATCATCTTCTTCTGGGTCGCCCGCATGATGATGTCGGGCCTGTACTTCATGAAGGAGGTGCCGTTCCACACCGTCTACATCCATGCGCTGGTGCGCGACCAGCACGGCGCCAAGATGTCGAAGTCAAAGGGCAACGTTGTCGACCCGCTCAACCTGATCGACGAATACGGCGCCGACGCGCTGCGTTTCACGCTCGCCGCCATGGCGGCGCAGGGCCGCGACATCAAGCTGTCGACCCAGCGCGTCGAGGGCTATCGCAATTTCGCGACCAAGCTGTGGAACGCGGCCCGCTTCGCCGAGATGAACAATTGCGCGACAGTGCCGTCGTTCGATCCGACCTCCGCCAAGGAGACGCTCAATCGCTGGATCGCGCATGAGCTGCAGAAGGCCTGCCGCGACGTCACCAGGGAGCTCGAAGCGTTCCGCTTCAACGAGGCGGCCGACGCGGTCTACCGGTTTGTCTGGAACATCTTCTGCGACTGGTACCTGGAGCTCGCCAAGCCGATCCTCGCCGGCGGCCTTCCCTCCGCGATCGCGGAGACGCAGGCGATGACCGCCTGGGTGCGCGACGAGATCCTCAAGCTCCTGCATCCGTTCATGCCCTTCATCACCGAGGAGCTTTGGCGGGTCACCGCCGAGGATGGACCTAAGCGGGCTTCGCTCCTTGCGCTTGCGTCGTGGCCCGCGCATGCGCGGCTTGGCGCCGAGGACGCGGAAGCCGAGATCGGCTGGGTGATCGACTTGGTGACCGCGATCCGCTCGCTGCGCGCGGAAATGAACATCACCATGGCGACCGAGGTGCCGCTGGTTCTGGTCGGCGTTTCGGCCGAGACCGAAGCCCGGGCCGGGCGCTGGGCCGACGTGATCAAGCGCCTGGCGCGGTTGTCGCGGATGTCGATGGCTCAATCGGTGCCGCAAGGCGCGGTGCAGCTTGTCGTGCGCGGCGAAGTGGGGGCGCTGCCGCTCGTGGGTGTGATCGACTTCGCGGCCGAGGAGGCGCGGCTCAACAAGGAGCTGGCGCGTGCCACGAGCGACATCGCGCGCGTCGACGCCAAGCTCGCCAACGCCGATTTCATGCGCCGGGCGCCCGAAGAGGTGGTCGAGGGCGAGCGCGAGAAGCGCGACGAGGCCGAAGGCCGGCGCAAGAAGCATGAAGAGGCCTTGGCGCGGCTGCGCGGCGCCGCCGATCTCGCGCCGTCATCCTGACCGCCCCTCGCTGTCGCGGGGACAGGCGCGGCCCCGGACTAACGCGTGGAGAAAGTCTGTGGCCAACAAATCCGTCGGTGTTATCGGCCTCGGCCTGATGGGAGAGGTCTTTTCACGTCGCCTTATCGACGGCGGTCAAAGCGTCGTCGGCTACGACATCGACGCGGCCAAGGGCGTGCGGCTGGCCGACATGGGTGGACGAGCGGCAGCTTCGATCGCGGAGGTGGCACGCGCCTGCGATCCGATCGTGCTGGCGGTGTTCGATACGTCGCAGGTCGAGGACGTGGTCGAGAACCACATCCTTCCGGCGGTGGGCGAGACCTCGCGCAAGATCGTGCTCTGCGCCAGCACCTGCGATCCTGACCGCATCGCCTCGCTTGGCGAACGCGTGATCCCGCGCGGAATACGCTTCCTGGAGACGCCTGTCTCCGGCACCAGCGAGCAAGTGCGCCGCGGCGATGGCGTTGGGCTGATCGGCGGCAACTGCGACACCGCAGCGGAGGCTGAGGCGGTGCTGGCGATCCTGTTCCCGCGCCGCTTCCATGTCGGCCACGTCGGCGACGGCGGGCGCACCAAGCTCGCTGTCAATCTTATCCTCGGCCTCAACCGCATGGCGCTTGCCGAGGGGTTGGTATTCGCCACCCGCCTTGGACTCGATCCTGCGGCCTTTCTCCCGGTGGCGAAGGAGTCCGCCGCCTATTCGCAGATCATGGATGTGAAGGGTGCCAAGATGATCAATGGCATGCTCAATGGCAACTTCACGCCGGAAGGCCGCGTGCGGCAGACGCTCAAGGACGTGCACCTGATGCTGGAGCAGGCCAAGCGTCATGGGCAGGCTCTACCCATGCTCAACGTGCATTGCGACGTGCTGGAGGCCTGTGTGCGCGCGGGCGAAGCGGATCTCGACAACAGCGCCGTCATCAACGAGATCGCGCGCCGGAAGCATCAATCTGTGCATCGAAGCTGAAGCTGCGTCGTGCCGGCGGTGATTCCATTCCGTCGACCGCATCGGAGCGCGGTGGTATAGAGGCCAATGCCTAATCTCAAGCTCACGCTCGCCTGCTGGGACTACGACCGCACCCGCCCGCTGATGGACGGACGCGTCAAGCCCGCCGGCATCGACCTCGACATCCAGGTGCTGCGGCCGCGCCAGAGCTTCCAGCGCATGCTCGACAACCAGGAGTTCCAGGTCTCCGAGCTGTCGCTCGCGTCCTATACGGCGCTCAAGGCGCGCGGCGACTGCCCGTTCGTGGCGGTGCCGGTCGCGCTCTCGAAGATCTTCCGCCATTCCTGCATCTACGTGCGCGCAGGCTCGGGCATCAGGACGCCGGCCGACCTCAAGGGCAGGCGGGTGGGCACCTCGCAATACAGCTCGACCGGGCTCTGCTTCATGCGCGGCTTCCTGCAGCATGACTACGGCGTCAGGTCGGAGGACATGCATTGGTTCATGGGCGGGCTCAATACGTTCGTCGAGCCGCCGCTCATCCCGCTCAACCTGCCCAAGGCGATCAGGCTCGACTTCCTGTCGGCGGGGCAGACACTGGAAAAGATGTTCGCGGCCGGCGAGCTCGACGCGCTGCTGTCGCTCTATATTCCCAGGCTCTTCCTCGACGGCTCGCCTTCGATTTCGCGGCTGTTCCCGAACTTCAAGGAGGTCGAGCGCGACTACTATCAGCGCACCAAAATTCTGCCGATCATGCACACCGTGGTGGTGCGTGAGGACGTGCACCGCGAGCATCCGTGGGTCGCAAAGAGCATCTACAAGGCGTTCTGCGACGCCAAGGCGATCGCGGTCGACGGCCTCTACGACACCGATGCGCTGCGTGTGGCGCTACCCTGGCTGATCGACCACGTCGAGGAAAATTGGCGCGTGTTCGGCAAGGATTTCTGGGCCTTTGGCGTCGAGCCCAACCGTCCGACCTGGGAGGCGATCGGCCGCTTTGTGCACGAGCAGAGCCTCGCGCCGCGCATTGTCACGCCGGAGGAGCTGTTCCCGGTGAAGGTGGATTGAGCCCATGATCGACCTCAACAACCGCCCCGGCGGCCCCAACCTGATTGTCACCGCCAAGACCGCGCACAAGGTGCATTTCCTTGATGCTGCGACGCTCACCATGTCGGCCACCATCGACATGCCGGGCTCGACGCACGAGCTGACCTTGTCGCCCGATGGCCGTACCGTCTATGGCTCGGTCTATGGCGACGGCGTGTTCGCCAAGCGGATCAATCCCGATCGGCGCATCGTGGTCATCGACCTCGCTTCGAAGTCGCTTGAGCGCATCATCGACCTTGGCGCGATCTATGCGCCGCACGGCGTGATGATGGACGAGCGCGGCACGCTCTGGTCTTCGGGCGAGCTCGGCAATGCGGTGCTGGCGATCGATCCTGCGACCGACACCGTGACGTCGATCGAGGTTGGCTCAACCGCGCACTGGCTCGCGGTCAGCCACGCGACGGCCAAGGTGTTCGTCTCGGTCAAGCAGGATTACGCGGTGGTCATCGAGCAGGCGCGCCGCATCGTCATCGACCGCATCAAGCTGCCGCACGTGATCGAGGGGCTGGCGATCGCGCCCGATGGCGGCACGCTTTATTGCGCCGCGCAGGGCGCGGCCGAGCTCTACGTTATCGACGCGCGCACGCACGCGCTCCTGCGCACGGTGCCGATCGATGGCGCAGATGCCTCAAGACGGCAGATGCGGCGGGTGCGGGTCTCGCCCGACAATCGCTACATCGTGGTATCGTCGAACCAGGACGCGCACGCCGCGATTTTCCTCGTCGACGGCCTCAAGCAGATCGCCTCGTTCCCGACCAAAAAGTCGCCCATGGGCATGGGCTTCGCGCCGGGCGGGACGCTTGGCTATTTGTGCTGTCACGACGATGCCGAGGTGTTCGAGTTCGAGCTCGCGACCGGCCGCGTGACGCGCACCTTCCCGACCGCCGCAGGCTGCGAGTTTATCATCGCGTATCAGTGAAGGGGCGAGTAGCGAGTAGCGAGTAGCGAGTAGAAGAAGGGCTCACGGACTGCGGTCTTCCTCTTCCCCTATTCGCTATTCGCCACTCGCTATTCGCCCCTAAAGGGCTTGCTCAGAAACCGCGAGCCTTTGAGGCCGTAGCGCCAGGGCAGCTCGACCGCCTTGGTGATGCCGATCCGTGGCCCGGTCACGATCTCGACCTGATCGGGGCGCGCCAGCAGGCGGAACGGCGGTCTGCCGAGAGCAAGCCCGTTGTGCGCTCCTGTGAGCCCTAAGGCCTCGCACAGGCGTCCTGGGCCTGAGCACAAGAGTCGCTCGTCGGCGAGGCCGCGGCGGCGGCGCATCGTTGCGAGGCCGTGCGTCGGCGCCAGTGCGCGGATCAGCACCGCGCTGGCCGAGCCCTTCTGCTCGCAGACGAAGTTGAGGCACCAGTGGATACCGTAGGACCGGTACACATAGGCAAAGCCGGGCGGCCCGAACATCACAACATTGCGCTGCGTCGGCCCGCGGAAGCTGTGCGCAGCCGGATCGGTGTGATGGTAGGCCTCGACCTCTACGATGACACCTCCAACGTTTCCGAACAGCAGCGTCGCCCCGATCAGATCGGGCGCAACCGCGTGGACGCTGCGGGCGAAGAAGGCCGGGCGGAGCAGGGCGGGCATCGCTGCCGTTCTTAATCGTGTCCTAGCGAATTGAGTGGGTTTGGAACGGCTCGTTTCATCGGTCGTTGGTTGCATACGGAGAGTTTCGCAAGTGTGCGTCCATCCTGCCTCGTTTTTGTCGAGCTTTCAGGACGAGTTTCAATCTTGCACGCGGGCGCGCGCGAGCCGAGCGTTGCCGAGACGCCACAGTCGGTAGGATGTTGCAGTGGATAAATCTGATCGCCCTAGCGCGAGCCGAATTCTCAGCCATCCTTGCGGCTTGGTGGATTGTGAGCCTGGCATCATGACCGAAGAGCGGTTGAAAACTGTGACTGGCCCGCAACACTCCAGAACATTTCTGCAACAGGCCCATCACTGCCGCTTTTTAGCCATAGCGTTCACTGAAATCAAACGCGACCGAGCCCCCATCGGGCGCGCCGGTCGGTGGTAACCCGCGATGGATGCCAAGAGCAATATCAAGGCCAGGCTGCCCAGCCGTCATGTGACGGAAGGGCCCGATCGCGCGCCCCATCGCTCCTATTACTACGCCATGGGTCTGACGCGCGATCAGATCCACCAGCCGTTCGTCGGAGTTGCAACCTGCTGGAACGAGGCAGCGCCATGCAACATCGCGCTGATGCGGCAAGCCCAGGCCGTCAAGAAGGGCGTCGCGGCGGGCGGCGGCACGCCGCGCGAGTTCTGCACCATCACCGTGACTGACGGTATTGCGATGGGGCACGAGGGCATGAAGTCCTCGTTGCCGTCGCGGGAAGTCATCGCGGACTCGGTCGAGCTGACGATACGCGGCCATTCCTACGATGCGCTGATCGGCATCGCCGGCTGCGACAAGTCGCTGCCTGGAATGATGATGGCGATGTGCCGTCTCAACGTGCCCTCAATCTTTATCTACGGCGGCTCGATCCTGCCCGGCACCTTCAAGGGACGGCCAGTCACCATTCAGGACGTCTTTGAGGCGGTCGGCAAGTATTCGGTCGGCGACATGTCCGACGCGGATCTCGAGACACTCGAGCAGAATGCCTGTCCGTCGGCCGGCGCATGTGGTGCGCAGTTTACCGCCAACACGATGGCCACGGTATCGGAAGCGATCGGCTTGGCCTTGCCGTATTCGGCGGGCGCGCCGGCGCCGTACGAGATCCGCGATGCGTTCTGTATGACCGCTGGTGAAAAGATCATGGATCTGATCCAGAGCCGCCTGCGGCCGCGCGACATCGTCACGCGCAAGGCGCTGGAGAACGCCGCTGCTGTTGTTGCTGCTTCCGGCGGCTCGACCAACGCGGCCCTGCATCTGCCGGCGATCGCTCACGAGTGCGGCATCAAGTTCGATCTGTTCGACGTGGCAGATGTCTTTAAGAGAACACCTTATGTCGCAGATTTGAAACCGGGCGGCCGTTATGTTGCCAAAGACTTATTCGAAGCTGGTGGCGTCCCGCTGTTGATGAAGACGCTGCTCGACCACGGCTTCCTGCACGGCGATTGCGTGACTGTGACAGGGCGTACCGTGGCTGAGAATCTCAAGCGCGTGACATGGAACGACGACCAGGATGTGGTCCGTTCCGCCGACAAGCCGCTTTCCGCCACCGGCGGTGTGGTCGGTCTCAAAGGTAACCTGGCGCCAGAAGGCGCCATCGTGAAGGTTGCCGGGATGGCGGATTTGAAATTCACCGGGCCCGCGCGCTGCTTCGACGGCGAAGAGGCGTGCTTCGAGGCCGTGAAGAACAAGACGTATCGAGAAGGCGACGTGCTCGTGATCCGATACGAAGGACCCAGAGGCGGTCCGGGCATGCGCGAGATGTTGGCGACCACTGCTGCGCTCTACGGGCAAGGCATGGGTGGCAAGGTGGCGCTGATTACCGATGGCCGCTTCTCCGGCGCGACGCGCGGATTCTGCGTCGGCCATGTCGGGCCGGAGGCTGCGGTCGGCGGGCCGATCGCGCTGCTGCGCGACGGCGACATGATCACTCTCGATGCCGAAAACGGAACTCTCGACGTCGCACTTTCGGCGTCCGAGTTCGACGCGCGGGCGAAGGTCTGGAAGGCCCGCGAGCATGGATCTGGGTCTGGTTACCTCTGGAAATACGCCCAGCAGGTGGGGCCGGCGCGCGATGGCGCCGTGACACATCCGGGCGGAGCGGCTGAGAAGGCGTGTTATGCGGACATATGATGCCGTCCTGAGCTGCGGACTGATTGCCCTTGCGCTCGGCTTCTCGCCGGCAGCAAGCTTTGATGGTCGCCCCAGCGATGCAGCCGCGACTGCGGCGCCCTCCGCAACCGGGCCGCGGCCGTCCGTGTCGGCTCCGAACACCGCGACGCCCATCGAGGCCCTGCGCTCCGGCACTCAGGCGCTGCGTGCCGGCAAGCCCGATCAGGCGGTGACATCACTCGAATTCGCCGCCGATCAGGGCATGCCGGGCGCGATGTGGAAGCTCGGCCGCATGTATGCTGACGGCGATGGCGTCGGCCAGAACAAGATGCGGGCGTTCGAGTACTTCCGCAACCTCACCAAGACTCACGCCTACGAGCCGCCCGATAGTCCGGAGTCGCGTTTCGTGGCGGGCGCGTTTGTGGCGCTCGGGCAATACTACCTCGACGGTATTCCGGATTCGGCGGTGAAGCCCGATCCGATCGTGGCGATCGATCTGTTCCGTCATGCCGCGTCTTACTTCGGTGATCCGGATGCTCAATATCACCTCGGCCGGATCTATCTGCTGGGGACCGGCACTGCCAAGGATGGCGTGCAGGCTGCCCGCTGGCTGCGCCTGGCGGCGACCAAAGGGCAGCGCAGCGCGCAGGCTCTGCTCGGCAGCATGCTGTTCAAAGGGCAGGGGGTGGCACGGCAGCCTGCCATGGGCTTGGCCTGGCTGACGCTCGCCAAGGATGGCTCGGCCAATGGGGCGGCCAAGGATGGCTCGCAAGAGGCCTGGATCGCCGAGACCTATCGCAGCGCGCTGGCGCAGGCGAGCTCGGACGAGCGGACGCTTGCTGGACGCTATGTCGAAGAATTGGCGCGCGGCCGGCGCAAATAAGGCGGGCACACATAGGGCGGCCCGACACTCGATCACCAACACTCGACCACTATCGATCGATCATTGCCGGTCGATGGCGAGGTCGACCACGACCGGGACATGGTCTGAGGGCTTTTCCCAGGCCCGCACGTGACGGTCGATCGTGGCCCCGATCAGTCGATCCGCGGCTTGTGGCGACAGCAGGACGTGGTCGATCCGGATGCCGTTGTTCTTGGGCCAGGCGCCCGCCTGGTAATCCCAGAAGGTATAGAGGCCCGGCTCATCGCTGCTGGCGCGCACCGCGTCCGTCAATCCGAGGTGGCACAAGGCGCGATATCGCTCGCGCGTGGCCGGCAGGAACAACGCGTCCGTGGCCCAGGCTGACGGGTTGCGGGCGTCCGCGGCGGCAGGGATGACGTTGAAGTCGCCGGCGAGGACGAGCGGCTCTTCCAGCGCGAGGCGTTCCTTCGCGTATTGGACGAGCCGGTTCATCCATTTGATCTTGTAGGAATACTTGTCGGTGTCTGGAGGGTTGCCATTGGGCAGGTAGATGCTGGCGATGCGCAGGGATGAGCCCTTGGTGGAAATCACAGCCTCGATGAAGCGAGCGTGGTCGTCCGCATGGTCGCCTGGCAATCCCGGCGTGATTTCGTCGAACGGATACTTCGATAGTATCGCAACTCCGTTGAATGTCTTCTGACCATGCACGGCAACGTTGTAGCCGAGCCCCTCAAAGACGTCCCGGGGGAACGCATCGTCGACGCACTTCGTCTCCTGCAGGCAAGCGATATCGGGCTGGCACTCGGCCAGCCACGCCACCGCATTGTCCACGCGCTGCTTGATGGAATTGACGTTCCAGGTGGCAATTCTCATGGAGATCGAAGGGCTTGATGCGGAGCACAACAAGGGCTTGGTCCACGCCAGAATGCCCGACTTGCGCGCAACAGCAAATGCCAAAAGGCAAAATGATCCCCAGCCTCGCTCGAACGTGAGGGCGATTTAACAAAAGATTAAAGGAAAGGTGCGTCGGATTTCAGGATATGCTAGAAACAATGGACCTAAAAAGAAACTTATACGGGGGCTGAAGGAACTAGAGGGAAGCTCGCGCCATTAAGGCCGAGCTCGACAAGCAATGAAGAAATGGACTTTCGGGCTGGGGTTGACTGCGGCGTTGGTCTTGGCGGCCTACGGTGCGGCGAATTGGGGCTATTGGCCGTTCCATGGCGCGGTGGCGCAGGCGCCGAACCAGAAGAATGCGCCGCGGGCCGTGCCGGTCGAGATCGCGACGGCGACAAAGAAAAGAGTTCCGGTTCGTGTCGAGCTGCTGGGCACGGTCACGCCGATGGCGAGCGTGGCGGTCAAGACCCGCGTCGACAGCGAGATCGCCGAGGTCCATTTTCGCGATGGAGCGACCGTGAAGCAGGGAGAGCTGCTGTTCACGCTCGATAGCCGCGCCATCGAGGCGCAGATCCACCAAGCCGAAGGTCAACTGGCGCGTGACCGGGCCCAGCTCGCCGGGGCCGAGCGCGACGTCCGGCGTTTCACCGAGTTGGTCGAGAAAGGCGCGACACCCATCACCAATCTCGACAATGCCAAGACGCAGGTCGGGATTTTCACGGCCGCCACCAAGGCCGATGAAGGATTGATCGAAAACCTGAAAGTGCAGCTGACCTACGCGACGATCCGCGCTCCGATCACCGGTCGCATCAGCATGGCGGCCGTCAAGGTTGGCAATTTCGCGCGCCAGGCCGATCCGAACCCGCTCGCGACCATCATTCAGTCGGCTCCTGTCTACGTCACCTTCGCCTTGCCGCAGCGCAGTCTGCCAGACCTGCGCCAGGCGCTGACCAACGAGACCGCCATGATCGAGGCGGTCGCCCCGGGTGACCCGCGCCGTGCCCAAGGTCATGTCACGATGATCGAGAACACGGTCGACGCCGTCACCGGGACCGTGCCGGTGCGCGCAACCATGCCGAACACCGATGAGATGCTCTGGCCGGGCACGCTGGTGAGCGTGTATCTGACGCTGCGCGAGGAGGACGCCGTGACGGTTCCGACCCCGGCGGTGCAGGTCAGCCAGACCGGCTCGTATGTCTTCGTTGTGAAGAACAACGCCGCGATCGTGCAGCCGGTCAAGGTCGCACGCATTCTCGGCAATGAAACCGTGCTGGAGAGCGGTCTCGAGGGCGGCGAGACCATCGTGACCGAAGGGCAGTTGTTGCTGACCAGCGGCGCGCGAGTTGCCGTGCGCGCCGCCAAGGCGGGGTCCTGAGCATGGGTATTTCGGAATTCTGCATTCGCCGCCCGGTCTTCACGACGCTGATCACCGCAACGTTCATTGTCTTTGGCGCGTTCGCCTATCGGCTGCTCGGTGTGGCGGCGCTTCCGTCGGTGGATTTTCCGACCATCTCGATCACTGCGGAATTGCCCGGCTCCAGCGCCGAATCGATGGCGGCCTCGGTGGCCGCCCCGATCGAGCGGCAGCTATCGACCATTACCGGCGTCAACTCGATCACGTCGGTGTCGTCGCTCGGTCGAACCAACATCATCATTCAGTTTCTGCTCAACCGGAACATCGACGGCGCCGCGCTCGACGTACAATCGGCTCTGACGGTGGCGCAGCGGCGCCTGCCGATTGAAATGACCCAGCCGCCGAGCTTCCGCAAGGTCAATCCCGGCGACTTCCCGGTGCTGCTTGTCAGCGCGAATTCGCAGACGCTGCCGCTGTCGAAGGTCAACGAATATGCGGAATCGATCCTCGCGCCACAGATTTCCCAGCTGCCGGGCGTGGCGCAGGTCGAGGTCTATGGCTCGCAAAAATTTGCCATCCGGGTTCAGGTCGACCCGATAGCGGCGGCCGCTCGCAACATCTCACTCGACGAAATCAGGCGGGTGATCGCGCAGACAAATTCGAACGCGCCGATCGGTACCATTACGGGACCGCGCCAGAACGTGACGCTGCTGGCGACGCAGGCCATGCGCAGCGCCGACGAATACCGCAATGTTATCGTTGCCTGGCGGAATGGCGCGCCGGTCAGGCTCGCGGAAGTCGCCAACGTGGTGGAGGGCGTCGAAAACAACCGTGTGGCAAGCTGGCTGGACGATAATCGTTCCATCGTGCTCGCGGTCCAGCGCCAACCCGGCTCCAACGCGGTGGCCGTCGTCGATTCGATCCGCGAGCGCCTGCCGAGCTATCGCGCCACGGTCCCCGCCGCGATCAACTTGCAGGTCCTGAACGACCGCTCGATCTCAATTCGCGAATCCGTCGAGGACGTGCAGGTGACGTTGGGCATCGCGATCGGCCTCGTGATCCTCGTCATCTTTCTGTTCTTGCGCTCGGCATCCGCAACGATCATTCCCGCTCTCGCGGTACCGGTGTCGCTGATCGGCACTTGCGCGCTGATGTACGCGTTCAATTTTTCGATCAACAACATGACAATGTTGGCGCTGACATTGTCGGTGGGCTTTGTGGTCGATGACGCCATCGTCATGCTCGAGAACATCGTTCGCCACATCGAAAATGGGATGCGGCCGTTCGAGGCGGCGCTCAAGGGCGCGAGGGAGATCGGTTTCACCATCATCGCGATTACCTTCTCGCTGATCGCGGTGTTCATCCCGGTCTTGCTGATGGGCGGAATAGTCGGGCGGGTATTCCGCGAATTCGCCGTCACGATCGCGGTCGCAATCATCATTTCTGGGTTTGTGTCGCTGACGCTGACGCCGATGTTGTGCGCGCGCGTGCTGCGAGCGCATCACGAGGGCGAGAAACAGAACATCCTGCTGCGGATGTTCGAGGCCATGTTCCGTGGCTGGCTCCGTGCCTATGAGTGGACGCTTGACCGTGTGCTCCGGTTCAAGGTCATCACGCTCATGGTCACATTCGCGACACTGGGCGCGACGGCCTATCTTTACATGATCATTCCCAAAGGCTTCTTTCCGACGGAAGACACCGGCTTCATTTCAGCGTCGACCGAGGCTGCGCCCGATGTCTCGCTGGCGACGATCTCGGAGCTGCAGTCCCAGGTCGCGGCCATCATCCGCAAGGACCCTGCGATCGACTACATCAACTCGACGGTCGGTCCCGGCGGCCCTAGTCCCACAACCAATACCGGCCGCATGTTCATCGCGCTCAAGCCGCGTGCGGAGCGCAACGTATCGTCGAACCAGATCATTCAACGGCTGCGCCAGAGCGCAAATAGCGTGCCTGGGATGGTGGTCTATTTCCAGAATGTGCAGAACATCAACATCAGCGGGCGCGCGACAAGGGCGGAGTTCCAGTACACGCTGACATCGAGCGACACCGAGTCGCTTTATCGGGTTGCACCCGAGATGAAGGACAAGATCGCCGCGCTGCCCGGCCTGCGGGACGTGAGCTCGGATCTCTATCTCAAGAATCCGCAGATGAATGTCGAGATCGATCGTGAGAGGGCCGCGGTCTACGGCATCAGCGTCGATCAGATCCGCCAGGAGCTGTTCAATGCCTTCGGTAGCCGTCAGGTCGGTGTGATCTATACGCCGCTCGAAGACTACCGCATCATTCTGGAGAGCAAGCCGGACTTCCAGAGCGATGCGTCGGCGCTGTCGCGGCTATTCCTGAAGACCGCCAACGGAACGACCGTTCCGATGGAGGCGGTGACCCGGCTGGTCCCGTCGGTAGGTCCGCTGCTCGTCAATCGTCAAGCCAACCAGCCGGCGGTGACGCTGTCATTCAATCTCGCCCCCGGGTTTTCGCTCGGGGCAGCGGTTGACGCGATCAGGGACATCGAGCGCGAGATGCGCTTGCCGGCGAGCGTCAACACCGGGTTCCAAGGCTCGGCGGCTGTGTTCCAGGACTCGCTCAAGGGACAGGGCGTGCTTGTCCTGGCGGCGGTGTTTGCCGCCTATGTGCTGCTTGGGATTCTCTACGAGAGCTTCATTCACCCGATCACGATCATCTCCGGCCTGCCGTCAGCAGGCGTCGGCGCGCTCGTCACGCTGATCGCCTTCAATATGGACCTGTCGGTGATCGCCATGATTGGCATCGTGATGCTGGTCGGTATCGTGAAGAAGAATGCGATCATGATGATCGACTTTGCGATCGAGCGGCGGCGGGTCGGCATGGGCGCGGAGGCGGCCATTCGCGAAGCCTGCTTGCTGCGCTTCCGGCCGATCATGATGACGACCTTTGCGGCGATCTTTGGCGCGTTGCCGATCGCGGTGGGCGCCGGCGCGGGCGCCGAGCTGCGGCAGCCGCTCGGTGTCGCGGTGGTGGGCGGATTGATCGTGTCGCAACTGCTCACGCTCTACATCACGCCGGTCATCTACATTTACCTCGACCGGATCGACCGCATGCTCAAGCGGCGGCTCGAGCCGCAGCTCGAGGAAGTGTCGGAACAGCCCCTTCCCGAGCGGCCGGCGGTGGCGGCGGAGTAAGGCGCCGGCTGCTGCTGCGGCCTTGCCCCCGCGCCTTGTCGGGCTGGATGTCGGACGGGTCCGGAGTCAAGCCGACAAAACCGGATCCAGGGCCAATCCGGATCGTCAGGCCGGATCGAGCTCCCAGATTTGCCCCGGTCGCAGGACCCGGAAATGCTCAGCGGGAATGCCGGCGGCCGCCGTCGCCTCGGCGAGCGCGCGCGGCGGCGCCTCGATCGGCTCGTCCGACAACGGGAACGTACCGTGGTGGTGAGCGAGCGCCAGATCAGCGCCGCTGTCGCGGAACGCCTGCACGGCGTCGGCCGGGTTCATGTGCTGATCGCGCATGAACCAGCGCGGCTCGTAGGCACCGATCGGCAGGATCGCGAGCCGGAACGGACCATGCCGATCCCTGGCGTTGCGGAAATGGAGCCCCCCGCCATAGCCTGAGTCGGCGACGTGAAAGATCCGTCCCGCCGGCGTCTCGATGACGAACGCAGCCCACAGCGCCTTGTTGCGATCGGTCACGCCGCGGGCCGACCAGTGCTGGCTCGGCACGAGCGTCACGCTCGCTCCGCCCGGCAGCGGCACGTGATCCCCCCAATCGTAGGCTTCAACGGCGATAGTCGGATCGTGGCCGCGCATGATCGCGTCGTTGCCGAGCGGCGTGATCACCCGCGGCCGGTGAGCGGCGGCAAGCCGCGACAGTGTCGGCAGATCGAGGTGGTCGTAGTGGCAGTGCGAGACCAGAACCGCGTTGATCGGCGGCAACGCTTCGAACGCGATGCCCGGATCGTTGACGCGCTTGGGGCCGGCAAAGCTCAGAGGTGATACGCGTTCGGACCACACCGGGTCGATCAGCAGATTGAGCCCGGTCGTCTGGAACAGCAGGCTCGCATGCCCGACAAAGGAAATGCGCCATGACCGGTCGTTGACCTGAGCGGGCGGTTGGTCGGCGTAGGGACTGGGCCACCAATCGGGCCAGCTGGACCTGACACCTGTCAGCCGCCAGCGGATGAGATCGATGACGCTTCGCGGCTGCAGGCCGTGCGGGTCGAAGAAGCGTGTGCCGTCGAAATGGTCCGACACCGGGCCATCGTAGTAGCGCGCCATTGCACCTCGCGTCACGAAGGCGACCAGACCTGCGGCGGAGACTGCGCCGAGCGTAGCGAGGATCCGGCGGCGAGAAGCGGGCATCCGAAGTCCCGTTCAAGTGGACCAACGCGGCCGGCCGCTCAGAGCGCGAAACTGGTTCCGCAGCCGCAGGAGGCCTTGGCGTTCGGATTGTTCACGCGAAATGACGCGCCGATCAGATCGTCAACGAAGTCGATCTCGGAGCCGGTAAGAAATTTCAGCGACACCTGATCAATCAGCACCAGCGCGCCATCGCGGCCCACGATGACGTCGTCGGGCGCCTGGCCCCGATCCATGTCGAATTTGTATTGGAAGCCGGAACAGCCGCCGCCTTCCACGCTCAAGCGCAGCATCGTTCCCGCCGGCTCACGCCCCAAAATCTCGCCGATCCGCCGTGCGGCCCGTTCCGAAACCGTTATGCCGTCCATTGTGTCCTGCCCGGCCTGTTCGACGATTGCCAGATGGCCTTCCCGATAGTTAAGTGCGCCGGTGGCCCGGGTCAATCGGCGGGGGCAGGAGAAACATGGTGGTCGAGGCGCCGCGGCAGCGCGCTCCCTATGCATCCGACCCCGCTCGCAGCCGCGGTCGGCGCCGGGGCGAGCCGCCGAGCCCGACGCGCAATGATTTCCGGCGCGACTGCGACCGCATCATCCATTCGGCGGCGTTTCGCCGGCTCGCGCACAAGACCCAGGTGTTCGTATTCCATGAGGGCGACCACTTCCGCACCCGGCTCACGCATACCCTCGAGGTCGCGCAGATTGCCCGCTCGCTCGCGCGGGCGCTGGGGCTCGACGAGGACCTCGCCGAGGCGCTCGCGCTCGCGCACGATCTCGGTCATCCACCGTTCGGCCATGCCGGCGAGCGCGCGCTCGACCGCTGCCTGGCCGAGGTCGGCGGCTTCGATCATAACGCCCAGACGCTGCGGACCGTGACCGTGCTGGAGCGCCGCTATGCAGCTTTCGACGGCCTCAATCTCACCTGGGAGACGCTCGAGGGGCTGCTCAAGCACAACGGCCCGCTCACCGATCGCGCCGGGAAGCCCGTTGGCCGCTATCGCGAGCGCGGCCTGCCGCACGCGATCAGGGAGTACGAGGGCGTGCAGGAGCTCGATCTCTGGAGCTTCTCCAGCGCCGAAGCGCAAGTCGCGGCGCTTGCCGACGACATCGCTTATGATGCCCATGATATCGACGATGGCTTGCGCGCCGAGCTGTTTGCGCTCGACGATCTCAGCGAGCTGCCGCTGGCGGCCGATCTGCTCGGCCAGATCCGGCGGGCTCATGCGGTGCTCGATGCCGGTCGGATCGTGCATGAGCTGGTGCGGCGGCTGATTACCCGCATGATCGAGGACGTGATCACCGAAACGAGCGTACGCCTTGAGGCGTTGGGGCCCCGCTCGGCCGCGGATGTGCGCGGCGCAAGCGGTCCGGTCGGCGCCTTTTCCGCCGCGATGGCCGAGGCCGACCGCGCCATCAAGGGCTTTCTCTACCCCCGCATGTACCGACACGCGCGCGTTATGCGCATCATGTCGGAAGCGGAGGAGGTGGTGTGCGACCTGTTTGCCCGCTACGCGGCAAGCCCCGACGAGATGCCGGCTGAATGGGCCGAGCGCGCGGCGGCCGGTGACGCCGCCGCCCGCCTACGCGAAGTCGCCGATTTCATCGCCGGCATGACTGACCGCTACGCTCTGATCGAGCACGCACGGCTGTTCGATACGACCCCCGAGCTACGCTAGTGCCCCGTTTCCGAAGTTCGTGATACGTCGCGGCAACCTCTGACACGAACTGGAAACCGGTTTGAGCTAAAAGAAAAAGCAAGGCCGCGCTTTGACTTGACTCGCAATCTGGGTTACGCGCGGCTTTGCTCCGGGGGGCAGCTAAGACCATGACTGATCAGAACATCTTCGCCACTGTGCTGGACAAGGTGCGCTCCGCCAACGCTGCCTTGATCGCGGCCGGCGTGCTGCCTTCTGGCATCGACCAATCGCGCGTCGTCGTGGAGCCGCCGCGCGATCCCGCGCATGGTGACATGGCGACCAACGCCGCCATGGTGCTGGCCAAGGACGCCGGGAAAAAGCCACGCGAGCTCGCCGATGCGATCAGCGATCGCCTGCGCGCCGATCCCCTGATCGAAAAGGTCGAGATAGCGGGCCCTGGCTTCATCAACCTGACGCTCAAGCCGACGGCATGGTTCGAGGCGCTGCGCACGGTCCTGCATGCCGGAGCGCAATACGGACGCAGCACCGCCGGCAACGGTGCAATGGTCAACGTCGAATACGTGTCCGCCAATCCCACTGGTCCCATGCATGTCGGCCATTGCCGCGGCGCCGTGTTCGGCGATGCCCTCGCCAACCTGCTGATCGCTGCCGGCTTCCAGGTGACGCGGGAATACTACATCAACGACGCCGGCGCCCAGATCGAGGCGCTCGCGCAGACCTCCTTCCTGCGCTATCGCGAAGCGCTGGGCGAGAACATCGGCGCGATCCCCGAAGGGCTCTATCCCGGCGACTATGTCAAACAGGTCGGCGAGGAGCTGAAGGCAGACTACAACGACGAGCTCTTGCGCAAGCCCGAGAGCGAATGGAAGGCGATCGTGCGCGAGCGCGCCATCAACATCATGATGGCGGACATCCGCAACGATCTGTGGTCGCTCGGCGTCGTGCCCGACGTCTTCTTTTCGGAGTCATCGCTGACCGAGGACGGCGACCAGGTCGCCAGCACGATCGAGTTCCTGCGCCAGCAGGGCCACATTTTCGAAGGCCGCCTGCCGCCGCCCAAGGGCGCGCCGGTCGAGGACTACGAGGATCGCGAGCAGACCTTGTTCCGCGCCACGGCGTTCGGTGATGATGTCGATCGTCCGCTGAAGAAGTCGGACGGCAGCTACACCTACTTCGCCTCCGACATCGCCTATCACAAGTCCAAGATCGATCGCGGCTTCACGTCGATGATCGACGTCTGGGGCGCCGACCACGGCGGCTATGTCAAGCGCATGCAGGCCGCGGTCAAGGCGCTTAGTGCCGGCAAGGCGGAACTCGACATCAAGATCATTCAGCTCGTGAAGCTCATGCGCGAGGGGCAGCCGGTCAAGATGTCAAAGCGCGCCGGCGAGTTCGTGACGCTGCGCGAGGTCGTGGAGGAAGTCGGCCGCAACGCCGTGCGCTTCATGATGCTCTATCGCAAGAACGATGCTGTCCTGGAATTCGATCTCGCCAAGGTGATCGAGCAGTCGCGCGACAACCCGGTTTTCTATGTCCAGTATGGCCACGCCCGTGGTCGGTCGGTGTTCCGCAACGTCCGCGAAGTCCTGTCCGACCTGCCCACGGAGGCGCCCGCCCTGGCGGTAATGTTTGCGGGGGCCCCCCTGGAGCGGCTCGACGATCCGGGCGAACTTGGCCTGATGCGGCGACTCGCCGTTTATCCGCGCCTCCTCGAGGGCGCCGCCCTGGCCCACGAGCCGCACCGAATTTCCTTTTATTTATATGAGCTTGCGAGCGATTTTCATGCGCAATGGAACCGCGGCAAAGACACGCCACATTTACGCTTCATTATAAAGAATGATCCACTAATGACCTTGGCGCGTCTTGCATTGGTGCAAGGCGTCGTGACTGTTCTCGCCTCCGGGCTCGCCATGCTCGGTGTCGATGCGCCTGAGGAGATGCGGTAAGCTCTCACTCGACGCCAGTAACCGGAAACGGAATGAGTATGGCGGACGACAATAGGTTGCGAGCAAAACGATCGAGCGAGGCCGCGCGCCGCGGGGGGCACCCTGCGGACGAACGGCCCTCTGGCGATCCGCTCGCTGAACTCGCCCGTCTGATTGGACAATCCGATCCGTTCGCCGACTATGAGCGCAGAGACGCGCGCGATCCCGCTCCGCGTGACCCGCCGCCCAAGGCGGCGCCCACATCCGACTGGCGCCGGGCGGCAGCCGCCATGCCGCCTTACGATTCGCCGCCTGAGCCGTCGATGCGCGCGCCCTCGCGGGCGGAGCCGCGGTTCGCAGACAGCCCGAATCCGGGGCACGATCCTTATCGGATGGCCGCGGAGCAACTCGACCAGGGTTATGAAGACAGGCCGAGCCAATATCGGCAGGAGCCGCAATTCGCCGACGACGCGTATCATCCGCGGGCGGACGAGCGGACATATCAGGACGAGCGGACATATGGTGGGCGTGATCAGCGCTCGCAGCCAGCTTATTTCGATGATGGCGCCCCGTTGGGCGCGCGGGACGAGGACGACTATGACGATCCGCCGCGTGCACGCCGGCGGGGCGGGCTGCTCACCGCGGTGACGCTGATCGGCTGCGCCATGATTGGCACCGCCGGCGCTTACGGATATCGCACCTACTATGTCACGCCGAACGCGAGCCGCGTGCCGCCGGTGATCTCGGCGGAGAGTGCGCCGACCAAGGTGGTGTCCGCCACGGAGGGACCGACCGGAAAGTTCATCCAGGACCGGGTTCGCGATCCGATACCGAATGAGCGCCTCGTTCCACGCGAAGAGGAGCCGCTCGAAATCAGGACGCCGACCTCGCCGCCGCGCGTGGTGCTGCCGGCTCCGGTGTCGCCGTCGCAATCTGGTTTCCCGCCGCCGTCTTCCGGATCAACCGCGGGCGGAAATGGAGTCAACGCTTACGCTCCGCCAGCGGGCAACGGGGCCACAGGCGAGACCAAGCGCGTGCGCACGGTCACGATCAGGCCTGATGGGGCCGATCCGGCGCCCGCTCGGCCGCCGAGTGGCAATCCGCCGGCCGGCGCTGCACCGCCGCGACCGGCGCCGCCGGCCGCCAAGGCCGCACCGCGCAACACCGGGCCGATTTCGCTCGATCCGCAGGAGACGCCGCCACCAGCACCGCGCGAGCGCGTCGCAGCGGCGCCACCACCGGCGACGACCCAAAGCGTGCAGCCGCCGGCGCCGCGGCTGTCCTCCGTTCCCGCCGATGGGGCAATTACGGTCCAGCTATCCTCGCAGCGCAGCGAAGCCGAAGCGCAGGCCTCCTATCGCGCGTTGCAGGCCAAGTTCCCGGATCAGCTGTCCGGTCGCTCCGTGATGGTGAAGCGCGTCGACCTTGGCTCCAAGGGCGTTTATTACCGGGCGTTGGTCGGGCCATTTGCGTCCAACGACGAGGCCGCCCAGTTGTGCGCGGACCTGAAGGCGGCCGGCGGCCAGTGCCTTATTCAGCGGAATTGAATCCCTCCAGCTTGACCCTCGCGCAAGCCGCCGTGTAAGCGGGCGCCAATGACGGCGAGCGCTTTTATCACCGGCGTTTCTGGGGTTGCGCTGACGGCGGCGGAGCGCGCGCTGGTGCGCGAGGCGAGGCCATGGGGCCTGATCCTGTTCAAGCGCAACATCGAGACGGCCGCGCAGGTTGCGGCGCTGGTGGCGTCGTTTCGTGAGGCGGTGGGTGCGCAGGCGCCCGTCCTGGTCGACCAGGAAGGCGGTCGGGTGCAGCGCCTCGGCCCGCCCCATTGGCCGAGCTATCCGGCGGCCGCCGCCTATGGACGGCTCTACGACCGCGATCAGGCGGCAGGCGTTGCCGCCGCGCGCCTGGGCGCGCGGCTGATCGCGGACGATCTCTACCGCCTTGGCATCGACGTGGATTGCATGCCGTTGGCCGACCTGCCGGTTCCCGGTGCCGATCCCGTAATAGGCGACCGTGCCTATGGCGACACGCCCGGCAAGGTTGCGGCGCTGGCGGGGGCGGCCGCAGACGGGCTGATGGCGGGCGGTGTGCTGCCGGTCCTCAAGCATCTGCCCGGCCATGGCCGGGCCTGCGCCGACAGCCACCTGCGGCTTCCGGTGGTGAATGCGGAACGTGCCGAGCTTGATGCGACCGATTTCGCGGCCTTCCGGCCGCTCGCGTCGCTGCCCATGGGCATGACGGCGCATGTTGTGTTTAGCGCCTATGACCCTGTCAATCCGGCGACGACTTCGGTCACAATGGTGCGAGATGTGATTCGCGATTCGATCGGGTTCAAAGGACTGCTGATGAGCGATGATGTGTCGATGGGGGCGCTGTCGGGCTCGATCGCGGAGCGCACGCGTGCTGCGCTTGCGGCCGGCTGCGACATCGTCCTCCACTGCAACGGCGAGCTCGCAGAGATGGAGTCGGTCGCGGGGGCCGCTCCCGTGCTGGTGGGAAACGCGGCCCGGCGCGCGTATGCGGCGCTGTCGGCGCGCATGGCGCCAGCCGCTGTCGACGAGGTCGAGGCCCGCCGGACGCTTGCCGCCATGCTCGCAGACGTCCCTTCGGCCGATGCACGGAGGGCGTCATGACGACTGACGACCTCAAGCCTGAGAGCGTCAAGCCCGAGAGCGAGTTCACGCCGGAGCTTGGCTCCGACGAGCAAGCGCTGGTGGTCGATGTGGAGGGCTTTGAAGGGCCGCTCGACCTGCTGCTGACGCTGGCACGCCAGCAGAAGGTCGACCTCGCCAGGATCTCGATCCTGGCGCTCGCGGATCAGTATCTCGCCTTCATCGAAGAAGCGCGGCGGCTGCGCCTGGAGCTCGCTGCGGACTATCTGGTGATGGCGGCCTGGCTCGCCTATCTCAAGTCGCGCATGCTGCTGCCGGACCTCAATGCGCCGGAAGGGCAGACCGCCGAGGACATGGCCAATGCGCTGGCGCTGCGGCTCAAGCGGCTCGAAGCGATCCGGGTCGCGGCCGAGCAGATGTTCACGCGTCCGCAGCTTGATCGCGACGTGTTCGGCCGCGGCCAGCCCGAGCCGATTGCCCATATCAAGCATCCGCAATGGTCGGCGACGCTCTACGACCTGTTGTCGGCCTATGCGCAGCAGCGTCAGCGCAATGCGCTCTCGCGCGTGCGTCTCGCCAAGCGCGCTGTCTGGTCGCTGGCCGAGGCGCGCGAAGCGCTCGAGCGGCTGATCGGGCAGGCGACCGATTGGACGCGCATCGACGAATACCTGATCAGGTATGTGGTGGAACCTTCGCTCGCCGCCACGGTGTTCGCCTCGAGCTTTGCGTCGGCGCTCGAGCTGGTGCGCGAGGGCAGGGCGGAGATCCATCAGCATCAGGCGTTTGCGCCGATCTACATGCGCAAGCGTGTGGTCGCAGCGGCGGTCGCGACCGAGCCGGCTCAAGTGGCGGCTATCGACAGGACGGAGGACTAAGTGCAAGAAGTGCAAGGGGAGGCCATCATGATGGGCCTGGCGAAGATGCAAGTCATTAGGCCGGATGTTGATCCGGAGGACGATGCGGCAGATGCGCGAGACGCTGGCGATATGCAAGCGCGGCCGGAGGAGCTGCGGCTTCTCGAGGCGATGCTGTTTGCCGCCGCCGAGCCGCTGAGCGAGAAGGACTTGGCCGCGCGCCTGCCGCAGGGCGCCGACGTGGAGGCTGCGCTGTTGCAGCTGCAGCAGGACTACGCGTCGCGCGGCGTCAATCTCGTTCGCGTCGCCGGCAAGTGGACGTTCCGCACCGCCGGCGAGCTGTCATGGCTTCTTAGCAAGGAAACCGTCGAGACCCGCAAATTGTCGCGCGCGGCGATCGAGACGCTCGCCATCATCGCCTATCATCAGCCCGTGACGCGCACCGAGATCGAGGACATCCGCGGCGTATCGACATCGAAGGGTTCGGTCGACGTGCTGCTTGAGACCGGCTGGATCAAGCCGCGCGGACGTCGCAAGGTGCCAGGCCGTCCGTTGACCTACGGCACGACCGAGGCCTTCCTGTCGCATTTCGGGCTCGACGCGGTCGGCGATCTGCCTGGCCTCGACGAGCTCAAGGGGGCGGGCCTCCTCGACGGGCGCCTGCCGGCCGGCTTCGGCGTCCCGCTGCCATCCGACGATCCGGGGCTGCGCGAGGACGAAGACCCGCTTGAGCCGGGCGATCTCGACCTCGGCCTGGCGCCGCCGCGCGAGCGCACCGAGGAAGAATAGCGTTGCGGTTAACGCCGCGGCACGGAACTCCAGAACCGCTCAAAGACAGGACGCGCAAAGACTTACCATTGCCGGCCACCGCCCGGAGTCTCGACACCGTGCGGAGCAACACCTTGTTTTTTGCGCGCCCAGCGCTTAGTTTCGTCGGCAACCCTGAATAGTCAGGTGGGCCCGTGTGGCCCAGCGGGTGCCCGTGCGGCCCCCACCCCCCTCATCACGGAGGACGTGCGCATGGGTTCGATGAGCGTTTGGCATTGGATCATCGTGCTGGCAGTTGGCCTTTTGTTGTTCGGCGGACGCGGCAAGATTTCCGATCTGATGGGCGACTTCGCCAAGGGCATCAAGTCGTTCAAGAAGGGCCTCGCGGAAGACGAGAAGCCCGAAGAACCGGCCAAGAGCGACCCGATGAAGACCATCGAGCCGTCGTCGTCGACCGGCACTCCGGTTGCCGGCGGTACTCCCACGTCGGCCGAGCAGCGCAAGGCTGGCTGATCCCAGCGGCGCCTCGACGATCCGAGACGGCCTATGGTGCGGCTTGCTTGAGGGTGACGCCCGATGTTCGACGTTGGCTGGAGCGAACTCCTCCTGATCGGTATCGTCGCGCTGATCGCGATCGGGCCGAAGGAGCTGCCCGGCGCGTTGCGCACGCTCGGACAGTGGATGGGGAAGGTCCGGCGCATGGCGTCGGAATTCCAGAACCAGTTCCACGAGGCGATGCGCGAGGCCGAGCTCGCCGACCTCAAGAAGGAGGTCGACGAGATGGCAACGAAGGCGCAGAGCTACGCGCACTTCGATCCGATCGAGGACATCCGCAAGGACATCGAGAGCGCGGCTGCGCCGCCGCCGGCCTTGGATGCACCCGTGATGGAGACGCCAGCCGCCGCGACCCAGACCGCGGCCGCAACCCCGCCGCCGGCGAGCGAGCCGGCGCCCGCTGCAGCGCCGACTACGGCTTCGCCGACAACGACTGCGCCGGCAACGACTGCGCCGGCTAACGTCGCCGTGCCGTCGCCGGCGGACACCGCCGCTCCCACGCCCGACGCGGGGAGGGCGGCGTGACCCACGAGGATATCGAAGCCACCAAGGCGCCCTTGATGGAGCACCTGATCGAGCTGCGCGCGCGGCTGATCAAGGCGCTGCTCGCCTTCGGGGTGATGTTCATTCTCTGCTTCTTCTTCGCCAAGCCGATCTACAACATTCTGGTCTGGCCGTTCGTGTGGATCGCGGGCCCCGAGCAGTCGAAGTTCATCTACACGGCGCTGCTTGAATATTTCATCACCCAGCTCAAGCTCGCCATGTTCGGCGCGGCGTTCCTGTCGTTTCCGGTGGTGGCGTCGCAGATCTACATGTTCGTCGCGCCCGGGCTCTATCGCCATGAGCGGCAGGCGTTCCTGCCCTATCTGGTGGCGACGCCGGTGTTCTTCGGGCTCGGCTCGCTGGTCGTGTATTTCCTGGTGATGCCGATGCTGGTGCGCTTCTCGCTCGGCATGCAGCAGGCGCCGGGCGAGGGCGGGGCCGAGATCGCGCTTCTGCCCAAGGTCGGCGAGTATCTCTCCCTGATGATGGGGCTCGTCTTCGCCTTCGGCATCGCGTTCCAGCTGCCGGTGATCCTGACGCTGCTGGGCCGCATCGGCATCCTCACCTCGCAGCAGCTCAAGGAGAAGCGCCGCTACTTCATCGTCGGCGCCTTCGTGATCGCGGCCATCCTCACCCCGCCCGACGTGCTCAGCCAGCTCTCGCTGGCGATCCCGCTGATGGGGCTCTACGAGCTGTCGATCTTCTCGGTGCGGCTGGTGGAGAAGAAGGCCGCCGCCAATGCCGCGGCCCCGCCCGACGCCAAGCCGGCAGAGTAGGGCTGGCGACCCTTGCGACCTTGCGAGAACCGTCATCCTAAGGTGGTCGCCGAAGGCGACCCTCGAAGGATGAACGGCCCGGGCCGTCGCCCTTCGAGGCTCGCTTCGCTCGCGCCTCAGGGCGACGGGTAAAATCTATCCGCTGGCTGCTATAAGATCATTCCGATTCCTTCCGAGTTCTTGCCATGCACGACATCAAATGGATCCGCGACAACCCCGAGGCCTTTGACCGCGCGCTCATGCGGCGCGGGCCCGGGTTCGAGGGTACTGCCCAGCGCCTAATCTCAATCGACGAGCGCCGCCGCGCCGCGATCCAGAAGGCGGAAGCCGCGCTCGCGCGCCGCAACGCCGCCTCGCGCGAGATCGGCGCGGCGAAAAAGAGCAACGAGGAGGAGACCGCGCAGAAGCTCCTCGCCGAGGTGGCGCTCCTCAAGGACGAGCTTCCGAAGCTCGAAGCCGCTTCGAAGGAAGCATCCGAGGCGCTCGACAAGGCGCTGGCGGAAATTCCCAACCTGCCGCTCGCTGAAGTGCCGGACGGCAACGACGAGACCGGCAACGTCGAGCACCACCACTTCGGCGCCAAGCGCAACTACGGCTTCGATCCCAAGCAGCACTTCGAGCTGGGCGAAGAGCTCGGCCAGATGGACTTCGAGACCGCCGCGAAGCTCTCCGGCGCGCGCTTCGTGGTGCTCAAGAAAGGCCTCGCCCGGCTTGAGCGCGCGCTCGGCCAGTTCATGCTCGACCTGCATACGACCGAGCATGGCTATGTCGAAGTGGCGCCGCCGCTGTTGGTGCGCGACGAGGTGATGTATGGCACGGCGCAACTGCCGAAATTCAAGGAAGATCAGTTCGAGGCGTTATCCGGCGCCGACGCAAGGGATGCGGAAGGTGGCAATCGCCGCTGGCTCATTCCCACCGCCGAAGTGCCGCTCACCAATCTGGTGCGCGAACAGATTGTCGATGAAGCCACGCTGCCGCTGCGGTTCACCGCCTGCACGCCCTGCTTCCGCGCCGAGGCGGGCGCGGCCGGCAAGGACACCCGCGGCATGATCCGCCAGCACCAGTTCACCAAGGTGGAACTGGTCTCGATCACCACGCCCGAAGGCAGCAAGGACGAGCACGAGCGCATGCTCGCCTGCGCGGAGGAGGTGTTGCGCCGGCTCGACCTGAATTATCGGGTCGTGACGCTGTGCACCGGCGACATGGGCTTCGCGTCGCAGAAGACCTACGACATCGAGGTGTGGCTGCCGGGCCAGAACGCCTATCGCGAAATCTCCTCGTGCTCGGTGTGCGGCGACTTCCAGGCCCGCCGCATGAACGCGCGCTACCGCGGCAAAGATCGCCAGGTGCGCCATGTGCACACGCTGAACGGCTCCGGCGTCGCGGTCGGCCGCGCGCTCATCGCGGTCATGGAGACCTATCAGCAGCAGGACGGCTCGATCGCGGTGCCGGACGTGCTGCAGGGCTACATGGGCGGCCGCAAGACCATCGAGCGGGCATAAGTAGCCCATGCGCATCCTGGTCACCAACGACGACGGCATCCACTCCGACGGCCTCGACGCCTGCGCCGAGATCGCGCGCGCGCTCTCCGACGACGTCTGGATCGTGGCGCCCGAATACGACCAGTCCGGCGTGTCGCATTCGCTCTCGCTCAACGATCCGCTGCGGCTGCGCCCGGTGGGCGAGCGCCGCTTCGCGGTCAAGGGCACGCCGACCGACTGCGTCATCATGGGCTCGCGGCATATCCTCAAGGATCACCGGCCCGATCTCGTGCTGGCGGGCGTCAATCGCGGCCGCAACGCGGGCGAGGACGTGATCTATTCCGGCACGGTCGCGGGCGCGGTCGAAGGCACGATCCTGGGCGTTCCCTCGTTCGCGCTGTCGCAGTCCTACAATTCGCGCAGCGGCGAGCCGCCGCACTGGGCGACGGCGATCCGCAACGCGCCCGATATCATCCGCCGCTCGCTCGATGCCGGCATCCCGAACGACGTCTTGATCAACGTCAACTTCCCCAATTGCACGCCAGCGCAGGTGAAAGGCATCGCGGTCGCCTCCCAGGGCCGCAACCGCCAGGAGCGCCTGCAGATCGAGTCGCGCTACGACGGCCGCGGCAACGCCTATTACTGGATCGCCTATGTGCGCGCGCGCGGCGCGCCGCCGCAGGACGGCACCGACATCTCGGCGCTCGCCGATAACCGCATCACGGTGACGCCTTTGCGCCTCGACATGACCGACGAGCCGTTCATGACCAAGCTCGCCGAGCTGTTTCATCAATAGCGTCTGTCCGGCGACGGACTTGGATTGTCACGGCTGCGCTACCTATATGTCGTGGAGCCCCGCACACGAACAAGCAACAGAAAGGGGGCGGGCGTGACCAAACAACCAGATGCCGATGACGACGTCGGCCGCATGCAGTTCCTGCTTGATCTGCGCCGGCGCGGGATCAACGACGTGGCGGTGTTGCGCGCGCTCGACGAGGTGCCGCGCGATCGCTTCATCGACGACCGCTTCGCGGACGATGCCTATGCGGACCGCGCGCTGCCGATCGCCTGCGGCCAGACCATCAGCCAGCCCTTCGTGGTGGCCTACATGACCGAGCAGCTTCGCGTGCGGCCAGAGCACAAGGTGCTCGAAGTCGGCACCGGCTCGGGCTACCAGGCTGCGGTGCTGGCGCGGCTTGTGCGCGAGGTGGTGACGGTGGAGCGCTACCGGACGCTCGCGGATGCCGCCCGCGCGCGCCTGGCGGCGCTTGGCTACCAGAATGTGGAGGTCATCGACGGTGACGGCTTCGCGGGTGTTCCGGAGCGGGCGCCGTTCGACCGGATCATCGTCACGGCCGCCGCCGAACAGGTGCCGGAGGCGCTGGTCGAGCAACTCGCCGAGGGCGGCGTGATGCTGCTACCGCTCGGGCCGCACGGCGGCACGCAGCATCTCGTGAAATTAACCAAGTCTGCAGGATCGCTGAAGCGCGAGGACTTGATCGCGGTGCGCTTCGTGCCGCTGCTTCCCGGCCAAGCACGTGAATTATAACGACTTTAGCCAGAATTGGTTAGGGTTGAGCGGTCCTGAACGCTTAAAGCCTTGTTTACCTCGGGGCGGTTAACTCACCCAGTTGTCTGTTGCGTGCGGGTGAGTGGGCCATGATTTGGGAGTTGCTTCGCGCACGACTGCGCCTGGTCGTGCTGACCGCGATCGCGGCCGGGCTCGCCGGCTGCAGCTCCGAGACAACCCGCTTCAGTGACAATCGCTATAACGACAATCGCTACGCCGCGCGACCAGCGCCGCAACCCGAGGCAGCGGTTGCGCTCGCCCCGTCCGGCCGCATCGAGCAAGCGCCGCTGCCTCCGCCTTCGGGCGCAAGCGGGCCAGTTTCCGCCGCTCCTGAAGCCGGCTTCGTCGGCGGCGGCCGCGGCATGGGGATGGCGAGCTATCAGCCGACGACGGCGGCTCCCGACATCACCGGATCGGCGCAGCCGCGTCGGCAAGACGGACAATGGAGCTGGGAGGGCGGCACTGCGATCATCGTGGTGTCCGGAGAGACCGTCGATACCATCGCGCAGCGCCATGGCGTGCCGGCGGCCGCGCTCATGCAGGCCAACAGCCTGCCGCCCGGTTCTGCCGTGCGGCCCGGCCAGCGGCTGGTGATCCCGCGCTACAACGCTGGTGCGACGGCGATCGCGCCGACTGCGAGCACCGCGGCTGCCCATCCCGTTCCTGCTGCCGTGCTGCCAGCACCGGCGCGGCCCGCTACCGTCACCGGAACGTCGGGCCTGCACGTGGTCGCCGCAGGCGACACGCTGTACAAGATTTCGCGCACTTACGGCCGCTCTGTTCCTGACCTTGCCAAGGCCAACAACATCGAGCCGAACGCGCCGCTGAAAATCGGCGATCGCATCGTCATTCCGGGTGGGGCCACGGCAAGCGCGGGAACTAAGAGCGCTCCCAGGACAGCCCAGCCGCTGGCGGCGCCATCCGCCAAGGCGACGTCCGCCAAGGCTGCATCCGCCAAGGCGGCGGCCCCCAAGGCAACGCCGGCCAAGGCCACGCCTGCGCCGAAACAAACCGAGCCGCCGCAGCAGGCGGCGCTGGTGACGCCTGGCGACGACACGCCGCCGCCCACGAAGTCGGCCGATGCGGCACCATCCTTCCGCTGGCCGGTCAAGGGCCGCGTCATCGCCGGCTTCGGTCCGAGGCCCAACGGTCAGCAGAACGACGGCATCAATCTCGCGGTGCCGGAAGGCACGCCGGTCAAGGCCGCCGAAGACGGCGTCGTTGCCTATGCGGGCAACGAGCTTAAGGGCTACGGCAATCTCGTGCTGATCCGCCACGCCAACGGCTATGTCACCGCCTACGCCCACGCCAAGGAAATCCTGGTCAAGCGCGGCGACCAGATCAAGCGCGGACAGGTGATCGCCAATTCGGGCCAGACCGGCAACGTTGACGCGCCGCAGCTGCATTTCGAGGTCCGCAAGGGCCCGGCGCCGCTCGATCCGATGCCGATGCTGGGCGGCGGGTGAGGGCGTTCACCGCTCGGTCAGCTGCACGCCAAGCCGGCCGGCGAGATCCTGGATGTATTGCCACGCCACGCGGCCCGAGCGCGCGCCGCGCGTCGTCGCCCATTCGAGCGCCTCGCGCTCGAGCTCTTCCCCGCTCAACGGGATGCGATAGTGGCTGACATAGCCCATCACCATGGCGAGGTATTCATCCTGGCTGCAGCGATGGAATCCGAGCCAGAGGCCAAAGCGATCCGACAGCGACACCTTCTCCTCGACCGCCTCGCCCGGGTTGATGGCGGTGGCGCGCTCGTTCTCCACCATGTCGCGCGCCATCAGGTGCCGCCGGTTCGAGGTGGCATAGAACACGACATTGTCGGGGCGGCCCTCGATGCCGCCCTCGAGTACCGCCTTGAGCGACTTGTAGCTCGTGTCTTCGGCCTCGAACGACAGGTCGTCGCAGAACAGGATGAAGCGGTAGGGCGCCCCGCGCATCAGCGTCATCAGATCAGGCAGGCTTTCGACATCCTCGCGATGGATCTCCACGAGCTTAAGCGAGCCGCCTTGCCCGTGGCTGGCGCTGACCGCCGCGTGCACGGCCTTGACCAGGGACGACTTGCCCATGCCGCGCGCGCCCCACAGGAGCGCATTGTTGGCCGGCAGTCCGCGCGCAAAGCGCTGGGTGTTCTCGACCAGAAGGTCGCGCACCCGGTCGATCCCCTTGAGGAGCCCCATGCTGACGCGGCTCACGCGTGGGACCGGCACGACTCGCCGGCCAGCGGGGTGCCAGGCGAAGGCTTCGGCGGCGGCGAAGTCGGGCGCGGCCGGAAGGCTTGGCGCAAGCCGCTCCAGCGCATCCGCGATGCGGGCCAAAATTGGGGCCATGAGGGCGGGGCCGGCCGCGGCGTCAAGCTGCGGCGATTTGCCTTTGGCGGGGCGTTTTGTGGGGCGTTTGGGCATGATCGGATGTTGGTTGCACTGCACACTTACCGGGGTGGCGATGGTGCTGCAAGCGTGACCCGAATAGGCAGTGGAACCGGCCTAGTGCCCCGTTTCCGAAGTCGTGAGTCGTAGCAGCAGCCCCTAACCCGAGCTTCGGAAACAAAGGAGCATTAGCAAGTCTATGATTCTAGTGCCGCTTTTCGATTTGAAGCTCCTGACCGAGATTGCTGCATATGTTGTAGGAACTTCAAATCGGTGGCACTAGACGCGCCCGAAGTGGCGTTGCAATTGAGCCTCCGCCCGTTATAGTCCGCGCCGATTTGACCGGCAGGCCAGCGGCAAGGAAAAAAGCCGGTACCTTCCGACACTTACTCCAGGGGAACGATGATGTTCGTGACGCCGGCATTCGCGCAAGGCAGCCCGCTCGGCGACAGTCTACTGGCTTCGCCGCTGGTGGTGATGATTCCCATCATCGTCCTGATGTATTTCCTGATTCTACGGCCGCAGCAGAAGCGGATGAAGGAGCATCAGGACCTGGTCAAGAACTTGCGCCGCGGCGACAGTGTGGTTACGTCCGGAGGGCTGGTTGGCAAGGTCACCAAAGTGGTCGACGAGGAACAGATCGAGGTCGAGATCGCCGATGGCGTGCGCGTGCGTCATGTGCGGTCGATGATCACGGCGGTGCGCTCCAAAGGCGAGCCGGTCAAGGACGAGAGCTCAAAGGGCTGAACAGGGCTTCGCCGCAGGACGCACGGGACGGGCATCACTCATACGGTCATGACTCATACGGGCATCACCCCATGATGTATATTTCCCGCTGGAAGGCGTTGGGCATCCTGCTCACGGCATTTGTCGTGTGCATGCTCGCAGTGCCGAATTTCTTCCCGGAGAAGACGGTCCAGAGCTGGCCGAAATGGGCGCAGCGCCATGTCGTGCTCGGCCTCGATCTGCAGGGCGGCTCCCATCTTCTGCTCGAGATCGATACTGGCGCAGTACGCAAGGAAAAGCTCGAGCAGCTGCGTGACGACGTGCGCAGGGTGCTGCGCGAGGCGCGCGTCGGGCTCTCCAGCGCACCGGTGGTGCGCGGCACCAGCGTCGAGGTGGTGGTGCGCGAAACCGACCTGCAGACCGCGCTGACCAAGGTGCGCGAGCTCTCGCAACCGCTTGGCGGCATATTGGGCGGGGCTGGCCAGCGCACGCTCGAGATTGGCAACCAGGGCGGCGGGCGTATCGTGATCACCATGAGCGAGCCCGCGATCGTCGAGCGCGTGCGCCAGGCGGTCGATCAGGCCATCCAGATCATTGAGCGGCGCATCAACGAGCTTGGGCTGGTCGAGCCGCTGATTCAACGGCAGGGCACCGACCGCATCCTGGTCCAGGTTCCAGGCCTCGGCGATCCAAAGCGTCTCATCGAGCTGGTTGGCAAGACCGCCAAGCTCGATTTCCGCATGGTCGACGAAACCATGACCGCCGAGCAGGCGCTGGCGAGCCGGCCGCCGCCGGAATCGGAAATCCTCTATGGCACGAGCCGTGAAGGCCGCATGCCCTACGTGATCGAGAAGCGCATTCTCGTGTCGGGCGCCGATCTCACCGACGCGCAGCCGGGCTTCGATCCGCGCACCAGCGAGCCGGTGGTCAATTTCCGCTTCAATTCTGCGGGCGCGCGCAAGTTCGCGCAGGCCACTGCCGAAAACGTCGGCAAGCGCTTTGCCGCCGTGCTCGACAACGAGGTGATTACGGCGCCGTCGATCCGCGAGCCGATCCTGCAGGGCTCGGGACAGATCTCCGGCAGCTTCACGGTCGAATCGGCCAACGATCTTGCCATCCTGCTGCGCGCGGGCGCTTTGCCGGCGCCATTGACGATCATCGAGCAAAGAGTAGTCGGTGCCGGCCTGGGGCAGGACTCGATCAGCAAGGGCAAGCAAGCCTCGTACTACGGCGCGGTGCTGGTAGTGGTGTTCATGGTCGTCACCTACGGGCTGTTCGGCGTGTTCGCAAGCGTCGCGGTGGCGGTCAACGTGGCCATGATCTTCGGCGTCCTGTCGCTGCTCAACGCGACGCTCACGCTGCCCGGCATCATCGGCATCGTGCTCACGATCGGGATCGCGGTCGACAGCAACGTCTTGATCTACGAGCGCATCCGCGAGGAGGTCCGCACCGGCCGCACGCCGATCAGCGCGATCGACGCCGGCTTCACCCGCGCGCTCGCGACCATCCTCGACTCCAACATCACGACCTTCATCGCGGCAGCGGTGCTGTTCTTCATCGGCACCGGCCCGGTGCGCGGCTTTGCCGTGACGCTTGGCGTCGGCATCATCACCACCGTCTTCACCGCATTCACCCTCACGAGGCTGATGGTCGCCTGGTGGGTCCGGTGGGTGCGCCCGCAACGGCTCGCGATTTCATAAGGCCCGCCCCGTGCGCTTGCATTCCTCCATCCCGATGCTGCGTATCGTCCCCGACGATACCAAGTTCGATTTCATGCGTTTCCGGCGCATCAGCTTTCCGGTTTCGGCGGTCCTCTCGATCGTGGCGATCAGCCTCTACTTTCTCGTCGGACTGAATTTCGGCATCGACTTCGTCGGCGGCACCTTGCTCGAAGTGAAGGCCAAGTCCGGTACCGCCGATCTCGCCAAGATGCGCACGGCGCTCGGCGGGCTCGGCCTCGGCGACATCCAGCTGCAGCAGTTCGGCACGCCCGACACGGCGCTGATCCGTATCCCGCAGCAGCCTGGCGGCGAGGTCGCGCAAGGCGTCGCCAAGGAGAGAGTCAAGGCGGCGCTCGGCGAGGATGTGGAAGTCCGGCGCGAGGAGGTGGTGGGGCCGCGTATCTCGACCGAGATGCTGGCCACCAGCACGATCGGGCTGATGGCCGCGATCCTTGCAATTCTGGTCTATCTCTGGTTCCGGTTCGAATGGCAATTCGCGCTCGGCGCCATGATCGCCAACGTGCACGATCTGGTGCTCACCGTCGGCTACATGGCGCTGATGCAGATCGACTTCGATCTCTCCAGCATCGCGGCACTCTTGACCATTCTCGGCTACTCGCTCAACGACACCGTGGTCATCTATGACCGTATCCGCGAGATGCTGCGCCGCTACAAGCGCATGCCGATGCCGGACCTGCTCAATATTTCGGTCAACTCGACGCTGTCGCGCTCGATCATCACGCACTTGACCGTGACGCTCTCGCTGCTCGCGCTCCTGTTCTTCGGCGGGCATGCGATTCACAGCTTCGTGTCGACCATGATCTTCGGTGTCGTGCTGGTCGGCACCTATACGTCGGTCTTCATCGCGGCGCCGATCCTGATTTACCTCGGCGTCGGCACAACCCGCGCCGCCGTGGAAGAAGCCGCCGAAGCTGAAGCCGTGAAGGTCTGATCGCGGTGGCCGGCGCGGCGCGGCATGCTCCGCTCCATGCATGGTATGCCAGGCTCCATGCTTGATGTGTTCGCCCATTGCGAGGCGTTGGTTCGCTCCGCCGACAAGGACCGGTTCCTGTCGGCGCTGTTCGCACCGGCCGAGCACCGAAGCGCGCTCTACGCGCTTTATGCCTTCCATGTTGAGCTCGTGCGCATCGCCGATGTGGTGAATGAGCCGCTTGCCGGCGAAGTGCGGCTGCAGTGGTGGAGCGAAGCCGTCTACGATCAGCGGCCGGAGGAGATGCGCGGCCACCCGGTTGCCAACGCGCTCGGCGAGGTGATCGAGCAATACCGTCTGCCGCGTCGCCTGTTCGATGAGCTGATCGAGGCGCATCGGGCGCACCTCGGCCGAGAGCTGTTTGGAGGCGTCGACGAGCTCGAGCGCTTCGCCCGCAACACCTCATCCACCTTGATCGAGCTCGCCGCGCGGGTGCTGGGCGCCGCCGCTTTGAGTTTCGCCGGGCCCGCCGGGATCAGCTTGGGCGTCGTCGCCCTGTTGCGCAACTTCGCGAGCGATGCGGTGCGTGGCCGGGTCACGGCGCCGGCCGACCTGCTCCTGCAGAATTCGGTTCTACCGCAGGACATTCTGGCGGGACGATCGACCGCCGAGATTGCCGCTCTCCTGGGGAATCTGCGCGATGTGGCCGTGCGTCACTATCAGGAGGCTCGCGTATTGATCGAGCGGGAGGGACGCGACGCTGTCGCGGCCTGGCTGCCGGTTGCGCTGGTTCCGCTTGACCTGCGCGCGCTCCGCCGCGCGGCGAACGAGCCGTTCGCCGCGGTCGAGGTGCCGCGCTGGCGCCGGCAATGGGTGCTCTGGCGGGCCGCACGGTCAGGCCGGCTCCCCAGAATCGGTTAAGTGGCGTCTTCATTCGGCCGCTCGAGCATTGTCCGATTACGTTGAATTCGCCCGTCCTGTTCGCCTCAGTCGCGCTCAAACCCCTTGGCTTTGAACACCGATGTGGCCGTCGGTGACAGCAGAAACCGCACCAAGGCCTTTGCCGCTTCCGGCTCCTTCGTGGTCACACTGACGCCGGCTGCGATTTCGATGTTTCTCTGAATCTCGGACGGGAAGCCCACGACATTAATCAGGGTAGCCTTTTCCAGGAGGTCCGTGATCGAGGAGACCACTATCTCCACTTCGCGGCTTTCCAGCGCCGCCGCCATTTCGCTGCTGCTCCGATAGGACTTCAACCGGGGCCGCATATCCTGTGCAATCGCGAGACGATTCAGAATCTCTAGAAATTGGATGCCAGGCCCGCTTTCCGGGTTATTGCCGACCAATTTTGCGTTGAGCAATGTGCGCTTGAACGCCTCAACCGAACTGATGTCAGGCTTGGGTGCTCCTTTGTGCGCTCCGATGCCCAATCCGGTGCGGGCGAACACGGCTCGCGTATCCGCAGCAACTTTGCCCTGCTTGATCAAGTCGTCAACCACGGCAGGAGCGATCACAATGTCGAATGTCTCGCCCGCATCGATCCGTCGTTTCAAGGGGGCAGCAGAAGCGAAATCCATGGTGACCTTATGGCCCGTCGACCGTTCAAACTCTGGGGCAACTTCGGTTAAGGCGCTCCTCAATGCAGCGTTGGCGCTGGCCATGAGTTTGATTTCGGCAGCCATGGCATTGTCTACGCTGAAGAATGTCGCGCAAAGCATCATCGCTGCGGCGACCGCGGAGAGCGCGACGGCGCGCGCGCCCATGATCTTTTGGCTGAAGCTCGGTTGTGTATTCATCATCGCCTCCTTTTTATTGCCGACTGATTGGAAGCCAACAAAACAAGTACACTCCAGCCCGGTCTGCGGGCATTGATATTGCTCAAAGAACAGGCCGGGCTTCCGCATGAAACAGCAGTGCTGCTGTCTTGGGGGGCAAGAACAATTCGGCCTCACGAATGACCGCTCCGGGTCTTGGTCGCGTGAAAACGTTTCGACACGAGGGGCAGACCGCTGTGAGCCGCCCCGTAAACGCGGATTTGCTGCGGATGTAGCATAATTTTGCGATCACGGCGTCAAGTTCCCGCCGGTGGGCTTCCCTGAGTCACTGCATGCGATTTGACGGGGCCGATCGTGGGCGCGCGAATGCGCACCCCGCCTCACGCCCTCATCGCCGCGATGAGCGGCTTGACGCCGACGATGTTCATCACGCGCGTCAGATTGTAGGCGAGGACATGCAGCGCCATCTCGGTGGCGACCTTCGGCAGACGCTTCATGAGGAAGTGCGTCGCGCCCATGCGCATCTTCAATGTGCCGAACGGATGCTCAACAGTCTCTCGACGGCGCCGCATCGCCTGAGGGTCGGCGTCGAGTCGCTTCTGGGCAGCCTCCATGACGTGCTCGTGCTCCCAACGGGAGATGACGCGGTTCTTGGCCGTGGTGCAGCGAGCTTTGAGTTGGCAGCTTCCACAAGCTTTCGTGGTGTAACGCCGAATGGTGCGTTCTCCATCCACCGTCGTGAGCCAATACGCCAACAGCTCGCCAGCGGGGCAGCGATAGACATCCTGCTCGGCCAAGTAAGCGAAGTCGTGCTTGCCGAACTTTCCCTTCGCCTCCATGCCCGTTGTATTCGGCTTCGGCAGCGTCACCTCGATCCCGGCGTCATCGCAAGCCTTGATCTCCTCGCCGCTGTAGTAGCCGCGATCGGCCACCGCCTCGAGCTTGTCGACGCCAAGCACCGCTTTCGCCTGGGTTCCCATGTTTGCAAGTTGTGCCCGATCCGTGCCGCTATTTGTCACCTCGTGCGCGATGATGAGATGATGCTCGGTGTCGACGGCTACCTGCACATTGTAACCGACGACGCCGGAGCCACGACCGCTCGTCGCCATCGAACGGGCATCAGGATCGGTGAGTGAGATCTGCTGATCAGGAGACGCCAGCATCTGCTTCTCGTAAGCTTCGAGGCGCTGCATCTCGCTGGCAAGCTTGACGAGCTTTTCCTTCAGATGCGCGGTCTTCGCCGCGAGCGCTTCCGATGGGTCCTGCAGATCGGCCGTGTCGAGCTGCGCTAGATAGCGCGCGACGCTCTCTTCTAGTTGCGCTCGCCGCCGCTCGACTTTGCCCTTCGTGAAGTTCTTGTCGCGCGTATTGACCGCCTTGAACTTCGAGCCGTCGATCGCGACGCTGGCCTTCGTCAGTAGCCCCATGTCGCGGCACAACGCGACGAACTGAGCGCAGACTTTCTTTATCGCTGGCCCATTGTCCTTGCGGAAATAGGCAATCGTCTTGTCGTCGGGCGTCAGCCGCTTCAGAAGCCAGATCACTTCGAGATTGCGACTGGCCTCGCGCTCCAGGCGGCGGCTCGACTGGATGCGATTGAGGTAGCCGTAGATGTAGAGCTTGAGCAGTGTGGAGGGATGGTAGGACGGCCGCCCGGTCCCTTCCGGAACGACGCCCTCGAAGCCGAGCTTCTCCAGGTTCAGCGCATCGACGAACGCATCGACCGCACGAACAGGATTGCTCTCGTCGATCCAGTCATCGAGGCATTCGGGCAACATCGTCGATTGCCCGCGCTCGGCCCCTTCCACGAACCGCTTCATGATCCGCCCCCGCAAATCGTGAGGCGACTCATAGCCGACTCGGCGTTTTCACGCAGCCAGGGTCAAAACAACCGTGCGATGTTGGCCTTGCGGCAGCACTCGACCGAATGCGGACGATGTGCTCGCAAGAGCTGGCCGGACCGCGCCAACCTGCTTAGCTTTCTTGGCGTGGTGCATATCCTTGTCGGCGAGCTGGTGCGCAGCCCGGATCAAGTCCGGGGCGGGCTTTCGCCGGGACATGCGCGAGCGGTCCTGCGCCGATCCACCGATCGAGATCTTCAAGCGCGCGGCGGCAGAGCGCGCGCTTCTTGGCGAGCGCCTTGGCGGGGCCGCGCAGCCGTTTGCCGTCGGCGTCCGGTGGCAGTGCGTGATCGAACGGTGGGAACAATCCGAAATTGACGTTCATCGGCTGGTAGGAGCGCGGACCGGCATCGATCGTCTCGACATGGCCGCCGGTGATGTGATTGAGCAGCGCCCCGTGCGCAGTGGTCGTGGGCGGCGGGGTAAGCGGCTCGCCCAATTTCTCCGCCGCCGCGAAGCGCCCGGCCAGGAGCCCGACCGCGGCCGACTCGACATAGCCTTCGCAGCCGGTGATCTGGCCGGCAAAGCGCAGCCGCGGCGCTGCGTTGAGCCGCAGCGTCTTGTCGAGGAGCCTCGGGGCATTGAGGAAGGTGTTGCGATGCAGCCCGCCGAGGCGCGCGAACTCGGCCTGCGCGAGCCCCGGGATGGTGCGGAAGATGCGCACCTGCTCGCCGTGCTTGAGCTTGGTCTGGAAGCCGACCATGTTGAACAGCGTGCCGAGCCGATTGTCCTGGCGAAGCTGCACGACGGCGTAAGCCTTCGACATGTCCGGATGCGGATTGGTGAGCCCGAACGGCTTCATCGGGCCATGGCGCAGCGTCTCGCGGCCGCGCTCGGCCATCACCTCGATCGGCAGGCAGCCGTCGAAATAGGGCGTTCCTTCCCATTCGTGGAAGGCGGTCTTGTCGCCCGCGATCAGCGCGTCCACGAAGGCGTCGTATTGCTCGCGCGTGAGCGGGCAGTTGATGTAATCGACGCCCGTGCCGCCCGGGCCGGCCTTGTCGTAGCGCGACTGGAACCAGGCGACCGACATGTCGATCGAGTCGCGATGGACGATCGGCGCAATCGCGTCGAAGAAGGCGAGCGCGTTCTCGCCTGTGAGCCTCCCGATCGCGTCCGCCAGGGCCGGCGAGGTGAGGGGCCCGGTCGCCACGATGACGCAGTCCCACTCGTCCGGCGGCAGGCCCGCGATCTCCTCGCGCCGGACCTCGATGAGCGGATGCGCCGCCATCGTGTCGGAGACCGCGGCGGAGAAGCCCTCGCGGTCGACCGCGAGCGCGCCGCCGGCCGGCACCTGACTGGCGTCGGCCGCGCGCATGATCAGCGAGCCGAGGCGCCGCATCTCCTCGTGGAGAAGCCCGACCGCGTTGTGCTCGCGGTCGTCGGAGCGGAACGAGTTCGAGCAGACGAGCTCGGCCAATCCCGGGGTCTTGTGGACGGCGGTCGTGCGCACTGGGCGCATCTCGTGCAGGACCACGTGAATCCCGCGCGCGGCGATCTGCCACGCGGCCTCACAGCCCGCCAGTCCGCCGCCGATGACGTGGATCGCATCGCCTTTCATCCCGCATATCTACGCTTGAGCGATCGCCGGGACAAATGCTCCGCGCAAGACCCGCGGGAACCCATCGGATCATCGCCCGTTGTCCCCTCGAAACCGGAGTGGTGATCATGGCGAGGGAAATTCAGCTTGCGGCCTTCTTGTGCGTCATGGTGGGCGTGCTGGCGGCGTCGGCGCAGTCGCCTCCTCCCAGCGCTCCCCCCGATCCGAAGGCGTGCGCGCCCGGCGAGCGCCTGGAGCTTGGTCCAGCCGGGCCGCCGGCACCTGACACCAGCCCGCGAGCGGACACACCGGGCGACAAGCTTGCGCGCACCGACGGGGTCATCTGTCCCCCCAACGTCGATCCGGAGATTCGAGCGCCGGCGCCGGACGCGGGGACAATGCGGGTCATTCCGCCGCCCGGCACTCCCGGCGGCAAGTCGGATGTCCGGCCGAAGTGATGCAGGGCTGCATTACTTCGCAGGTAGACGTTGAGAGCGGGCCATAGTCGAGAACGGGGGACAAAAGGCGGGACGGTCGGGGACAGCCGCCGGCTACTTCACAATATCCGCGACCGTGTTGTCCTTCGGCTCCACGATGACGATTTCTTCGCCCTTGATGAAGAAGGTGTTGTTCTTCAGCTGGGGCACCTTGCGGGTCACATCCTCGGGCACCGGCTGCACGTGCACGCCCTGCGGCACTGCGTCGCCAATCGACACCTTGGTGTTGTCGGGCGCCTTCTCGACCTTGGCGTCCTTGAGGACGATCTCGCGGAGGGTGTGACGGTCCTCCTCGTTCAGGTTGATGCTGCGTCTGGTGCTGACCGGCGGGTCACCCGGAACCTGCGCCAGCTGCATGGGCTGTACACGCACGGGTTCCGGGCCCGGCTGCGCATTCGGGGATCCTGTGCCGGCGACCACTAGGGTGACGGCCGCCGCTACTCCAATCGACAGAGCTTTTCGCATGGAACTCTCCTGCTGGTGCAGGATGAGAACGATGCTGAGCCTGTTGTGTTCCGAAGGCGCTTCCGGGGCATGCGCGCCCCATTTTCGCCCTTACTGCCCGCTGACGCTGGCGCCGCCGAAGCGCTCTCGCCAGCGCGGCAGGACATCCTTGTTGTAGACGTTGTCAGGGATGCCGCCCTTGAGCGCGGTGATGACCGAGCGGGTCGCCCAGTCGACACCCTGGCGCAGCTCGCCGCCCTCGGTATAGGAGGCTGAGTGCGGCGACAGCAGCACCCGGTCGCCGAGCTTGCGCAGCGGTGAATCCATTGGCAGCGGCTCCTCCTCGAAGGCGTCGATGGCGGCGCCGCGCACGCGGCCTTCCTCGATCGCTCGTGCCAGCGCCTTTTCGTCCATGACCTTGCCGCGGGCGGTGTTGAGCACGACCGCGTTCGGCTTCATCAGAGCGAGCTCCTTCTCGCCGAACATGTAGCGCGTCTCCTTGGTGAGCACGACGTGGAACGACACCACGTCGGATTCCCGCAGCAGCGTTTCGTAGTCGACCTGTTTGACGCCGTGCGCCAGGAATGTCGCCGGCTGCACGTAAGGATCGTAGGCGATGAGGCGGGCGCGCCAAGGGGTCAGAAGCTGCGCCACCCGCGTGCCGATGCGGCCGAAGCCAACGAGCCCGATGGTCTGCCCGGGAAAGCCATCGGAGGCTCGCGCACCCACGTAGTAGGAATAGTTGTCGAGCGTGCGCCATTTGCCGGCGCGCACGTCGGCATCGCGCTCGCGCAGCTTCTTCAGGAGCGCGAGCATCATGGTCACGGTCGTCTCAGCCACGCCGAAGCAGTTGGACTCGGTCGGGGCATGACACACCATGATGCCGAGCTCGGTCGCCGCATCGGTGTCGATGTCGTCGACGCCGACCGTGTACTTCGCGACCACGCGCAGCCGCTGCGAGGCCTGCATGATGCGCCGGCTGATTGGGGTATGCCGCATCGATGTGCCCATGAGCGCGACCGCATCGCGTGCGGCCTCGACCACGTCGTCCTCATAATGGGTGCGCGGCAGTTGCCAGTCGCGGTTGCCGATGACGACTTCGCAGCCCAGACCTTCGAGCGACTGGATGGTCTCGGGCGGCTCCTCGCGCGGGGCAAAGATCAGGACTTTCGGCTTGGACATGAAGGCTCCTTGCGTGCTAGTGCCGCCGATTTGAAGTTCCTACAACAGGGCGGCAAGTTCGGTTAGGAACTTCAAATCGAAAAGCGGCACTAGAATCATAGAGTTGCTAGTGCCCCTTTGCTTCCGAAGTTCGTGTCAGAAGGTGCTGCAATGTATCACGAACTTCGGAAGCGGGGCACTGGCGCCCGGCAGTCATGGCAGGCGGTTGGTGGGGAAGGTGAATACGGAGGGTCAGTCTAGCTTAATTCCGCTCTCCTTGAACGCCCTTTCCCATCGCTGAGCCTCGCTGCGGAAAAAGGCGTCGAGCTCTTCAGGCGTGCTCGACACCGCGTTGATCCCGGATTTTTCGAGCTTATCGGCGGTGGCCGGGTCGGCGTAGATGCGTGCGACCTCGGCCTGGATCTTGTCGATGACCGCGCGTGGCGTGCCGGCGGGCGCCACGAACGCGATCCAGCTCGACATGTCATCGAGCGCCGGCATGCCGGCTGCGACCGACAGAGGCGGGACGTCGGGCAGCTGCGGCAGCGGCCGGCTGTTGAGCTTGGCGAGCGCGCGGAACTTGCCGGAGTTAATCAGCGGCAGACTGGAGGCGACGCCGTCCACAATGTAGTCGACCGCGCCGGTGAGGAGCCCCTGCACCACCTCGGCGCTGCCCTTGTAAGGGATGAGTTGCGCCTTGATGCCGGCCTCGCGATTGAACATGTAGCCCGCAAGCCGCGTGGTGATGATGCCGGCGCCGTAGTTCATGCCACCGGCCTTGGTCTTGCCGAGCGCGATCAGCTCGGGGATCGACTTCGGACCATCCTCGGCACGCACCGTCAGCAGCGAGGTGTTCTTGGCCGCAAGCGTGATGGCGGCGAAATCCTTGAACGGGTCGTAGGGCAGCGCGGACTTGGTCGCCGGGTTCATCACCAGCGTCGTATCCATGGCGGCAAGCAGCGTGTAGCCGTCGGGCGCGGCCTTGGCGACCTGCACGGCGCCAAGCGCGGTGTCGGCGCCCGGCCGGTTCTCGACCACGACCGGCTGGCCGAAGTCCTCGCTCATCTTCTGCGCCACGATCCGCGACAGGATGTCGGTCGGGCCGCCGGCCGGGAACGGCACCACGATCCGAATGGGACGGCTTGGGAAAGTGTCCTGAGCGAATGCGGGCGTGAGCGCGAGCGCGAGGGCCGCAAGATGATGGAAACATCGGATCATGATGGTTGCTCTGAAGCCCTGTGGTAACCGCCACGCGCATTGCGAGAAAGAGGTAGCGTCCAGGCCCATGCCATATTAATACTTTGCGTCCGCAGTCAGCAATGTCACGTCCCCTGGTTTGGGCGAGCCGTGCGGCAGTATCAAGCACAATCAAGAGGGCGTTGCCGAATTGCATGGCCAGCAGCGAGCACCCGAGCAAGCCTGACGCCTACTGGGAGCGCGCCGGTGAGGTCGGCTATGCGCGGGCCATGTACAGCAGCCCGGATGTCGCAACGCATGTGCGGTACCGACTCTGGCGCGAGGCGATCGAAATCGCGAGCGCCATGGGGGTCGCGCCGGCCGCGCATGTTCTCGACTTCGGCTGCGGTGATGGCGCCTTTGCGAACGAGGTTCTGGCGACGCGATATGCTGCCGTCGTGGGAGTGGACAAGGCGCAAGCGGCCATTGCCCGGGCACGGGCCGGGGCGCCGGGCGCACATGTCCACTTCCAGGTTGCCGATCTAGTGCTGATGGATTATGCGGCGCTGCCGCGTTATGAAGCCGCATTCCTGATGGGCATTCTCCATCACGTGAAGTCGTCGGCGGCGGGGCTTGTCAGAGCCTTGGCCGATCGAACGGACAAGATGATTGTGCTGGAGCCGAACGGCAATCACCTGCTGCGCAAGCTGCTGGAATTGACGCCGTCATATCGCAGGGCAGGGGAGGACAGCTTTCGCACCAAGGAATTGATCGCATTGTTTGCGGCCGCCGGCTTTCGCGCGGTGGTCGCCAGGCGGATCAACCTGTTTCCGAATTTTACGCCAGGCTTCATCTACCGTTCGCTGGCGTGGGTGGAGCCCCGCATCGAGGCCAATGCCTTTGGTCGGGCGCTTTGTACGGTGGATCTTTGCGGGTTCGAGCGGGTAACGGCAGGCGATCGTGCGACTTGAGAGCGCGATAGCGAGCGCCAGCCTTACCAGGGCAGCTTGAATGAGTGCCACGGATGTGGCGTAGCGCGGAGCTGCTGGTAGATACTCTTCATGGCGGCAAGCGGAAAATGTTGCACAGTCCGCGAAGCCGCAACGGCCTTCTGATAATCGGTGAGCCAAGCCTCATCGAGCGGGACCGTGTCAGGACCGAGCCAGGTCAGCAGGGCCGTGTTTCCGTCCGTCCAGCGAATTCCGAGATAGCGTGCGATATTGTCGGGCGCAAAGAGAACGCTCATGGGTAGCACATCTTCCATCCCGAGGTCGCGTGCGAGCTCGCGTGAAAACAGGAAGTAATTCCGGCCAGCCGCCCGCAAGAGCTCGCGTGCTTCCTCCGGGCTGCCGAACATCAGTCGATCCCAATCCGATATCGCTCCGATCGAGAGATGATGCTCCATGCGGCATCCGGGAAGCATGCAATAGCTGTGAACATGCAATGAACGGATCGGCGTGTTCGCACCAACGATCCCATAGGCACCGCGGGAGCCGGAATAGATGCCACCCCAGGGCAGACGTCCGGGCCAACCGTTCTGCGTTGTGTAGGCGGTGTCGATGCTGTAGACGCCCGTCGCGAAACGCCAGGCATTGATGTGGACGGCCTCAAGGGAGTGCGACCGGAGGGAATAGGTCAGGGCGGCGGTGATGGTGCAGAGGACAAGGATCGCGACAGGCCCATAGCCGTCCCGGAGCGATGATTTCGCGGGCCAGCATGGGACGCGCCAGAGGGCGACGCCGATGGCGATCGTGATCGGCAATGTGAAGCTGGCGTACCGATAAAAGGAAATCGGTTGAACCCGTCCGAAGGCGAGAAGCAACAGGCAAAAGCCGATCGTTGCGACCAGCAGGACTTGCGTTGGGGCATTTGCGGACGCTGCCGCCTGTCGACGCGCCACCGCCAAGGTGGCGACGAGCGCCCCGAAGGCGACGAGCGGATACAAGAGGTCCAGCCGGAGGCACCTCGCCAACAGCTTGACGGTGGCGAACGTCAAGGGGACCGCGTTTGCCGTCAGCCCCGTTGTTCCGTGGTGAATGATCAGCAGCTGTGGGAGCGCACCCCATCGGTGCAGCTTCTCGACATCTGCGAATGGCCAAAGGAGCAGCATTCCCTGGTCGTTCGGCAGCCCGGTCGCCACATAGTTGAGGGTGAGATGGGAAAGAAGGACAACTCCGGCGACCACGGCCAGCGCAAGGGAGAGCATGCCGGTGCGCCACTGGCGTGTCGTGAGCTGCCAGGCGGCCAGCGCGACGAAGATTGCCCCCAAGTATACTGAAATGGTGATGTTGATGAGGATTGCGGTCGTCGCTGCGCTCGCGGCAGCGACAGCCCACAGTCGCTTCTCCTCCGCGCGCGCCTCGTTCATGACTATTGTCAGCCAGAGGATACCGGTCACGAGCGCGGCGTTAATCTCGTGCAGTTTTTCGAAGTCGCCCCATCCGCCATGATTGCGGTTCTCCAGCGGGCCCGGCGTGTAGATGTAGAGGGCCAGAAACAGGATAAGCCCGACCCATGGCCACAGGGATAATGGGGCAATTCGCTCAAGCAGGCGAAAGAGCGCCAGCGCGGCCACCGATATGAAGCAGAACGTCACGAGCTGGGGGGCCAGCGGGTCGGTGATCAGCATGGCGAGAAAGAACAATCCCGCGCCCTTGGAATAGTAGAAGTGGTACCAGACCTCGTTAGGACCAAGCTCTCCGCTCGCCACGACCTCTTTGTAATAGGAGAAATAGTGCGTGTAGTAGTCATGCCCGCCGCCCGGGTAGAGGCCTTTCACGGCCAATAGCTCGGTCCAGACCGCGAGCGTCAGGATCACCACGGCGCAAGTGGCGGCGATCTGCCATCGTCCGAAGGAGATGAAGGGTGCCGTCAACCTGTCGCTGGAGCGGAGGGCGGCCAGCTTGCCGAACGCGACCGCGGCTTGCGGGGAGGCCAGCGCAACTGCGGGCACGGTGAGAATGATTGCGACCGGGAGGGTGTAGAATCCAGCGAGTCCAAGGGCGAGCAGAGCGACGTGCCACAGTCCCGTGCCGGCGAAAAATCCGACCAGCAGCCGATCAATCCATGGGGTGCTCTCGTACGCGCGGCCGGCGACCAGCCGCAGCAACAAGTGGCCCGGCGCCTGCACGATGAAGAACAGGTAGAAGACGAAGAGTGCGCGGAACGCATTTTGCAGCAGAACCAGAATGCCGGGCGTATCGAAGTGCGCCCGGTAGACGTCCATCCAAGCGAACCAGAGGATCAGCGCAATATAGCCGCCGATGAAGGCAAGCGCAGTGGTCAAGGTCCTGAGCGATACGGATCGCAAAGCAGACCCCCCCTTACATCCAGCGGTTGACCCGGTTTGAGATGCGGCGGACGATGATATCCACGAGCGTATGGGCAACCGAGAGCATGTTTTTGAATGTGAGCGCCTTTGAATCGGCGCTCTTGCGCTCGACGGTGCGGACAGGCACCTCCTTGTATGTAAATTCGTGCTCGAGCAAGAGGCAGATGATGTCGGCCTGGAAGCCGAAGCCGCGCGTGTTGGGATGCCAGCGCATCACGTTGTAGCGGAGATGAACGGCGAGGCCGTTGTAGTATTGCAGCTTAAAGCCGCCGATCGTATTGACCAGTGCCGTGAAGGCCTTCGACAGGAACTGCCGATAGCCGCTTTTTCCCTCGGCGGTGACGTAATAGGGAACGATCATGTCGGCTTTGCCGATCTCTCGGAACACCGTCACCATGGTGTCCCTCGGTTCGGCGTCATCGCCGCAGATTAGGCGATAATATTTCCCTTTTCCAATGAACGCTGCGTCGACGTAATTTTGCGCCAGGCCCCGGTTGATCTTGTTTTGCCGCAGCAGGATCCGTTCGTCGGGATGCTCGCGAATGTAGCTTTCGATGAGCGCGACGGAGCTGTCGCTGGAGCAGTCATCGATGATGATCAGCTCGTAGCTGATGCCGCCAGCCTCCAGGAGCGCAGCCCGGACGGTTTCAATCGTGGCAATGATGAAGCTTTCTTCGTTGTAACAGGTAATGAGGATCGTCAGATCGAGCGGCGCATCCTGCCCGGGAGCCAATACCGAGCGGGTATCGTGAAGGTGGGCGGCTGCGGGAGTCATGGATATGGCATCGATGAGCCGCGAACCCGACATCACTTTCCCTTTTGATCGATCAGATCGATGCAGACGGCCACTTGCTGGCGCGCAAAGCCGATATATCGATAGTTGAACTTGTGCGCGGACACAAGTTCCTGAAAGGCCTTGAACTCATGTTGCTCCCAATTTGGAAAATTGAAGTATTCGTCAAACAACAGAATTGTCCCGGGTACGATGCGATCGGCGATCATGGAGAGAACAGTGTGGGCCGAGCTGTAGAGATTGCAGTCGATGTGGACAAATGCGATCGGGCCGGGATTGGTGTCCAGCCATCGCGGCAGGGAAACGTCGAACGTGCCCGGATGCAGGCGGACATTGCGCGGCACCCGCGGTAGCTGACCTTTCTGATCGAACGAGCGGGCGCGCAGAGAGAAGCCCGACCAGGCGGCGGGCAGACCCTCAAAGCTGTCGAAACCATGTACCACACGGCGGCCAACACACTTGGCGATGAAGCGGATGGTGCCGCCTCGGTAGACTCCAAACTCCATGTAGAAACCGTCGATCTTGACCGCGCTGAGCGAAAATTCGATCAGGTCGCGCTGGCTCTCGAAGCCGAGCGCGTCCGGCATGGTGCGCTCGATATAGTCGACGGTCCGCTGCAGCGCCCGTAGCGAGCGCTCGCGCATCGGGTGAATGCGACCGATATCGGCGGCCTGGTAGAGACCGCAGATGATCTTGTAGAGGAGGGCCTTGATCCGAAAGCCGGTGACGAGCATTGGGCTTGCTATCGAGGGTGAGCGGACGGTTTCAGCCGCAGCCAGACGCCGAGGCCAGGCAGGGCCGCTGTCATCGACAGCAGCCCCAGTTGCACGGATAACGCAAGCGCCGCGCTGGCCGGCACGCCCGCCAGCGCCAGAAGCGCAATCATTGCCGTCTCGCGCACGCCCCAGCCGCCGAGCGAGATCGGCAGCGCGGTCGCCAGCACGACCGGCTGGATGAGGACGACGCAATTGAGTAGCGACAGGCCGATGCCCATGCTGTCGGCCAATGCATAGGCGGCGAGCGACAGCGCGACCTGGGCTGCGACGGCGAAGCCGAGGGCGGACAAGGCCACGGTCGGCCGCAGGAAGACCGTCCTGGTCTCGATACTGAGCTTCCGCAGCGCGCCCAGCACGCGATGGCGTTTCCAGTTCAGCGGCAAGCGATGCATTTGCGTCACGACGCCGATCCCAACGAGCAGCAGAAGTGCGGCGGCAGCCGGAGCCCAGGCGGTTGCCGTGTCGCCAAGCCGGGCCGCGAACACGGGAGCGGTTGCGATCACCAGTATGGCGACGCCGGCGACTGCTGCGACACGGTCAAGGACGATCGAGGTGATTGCGGTCATCACGCTCATGCGCATGTGCAGGGAGAGCCAGGCCCGCATGCTGTCGCCGGCAATCGCCCCGCCCCATAGCCAGTTGCTGAAGAAGGCCGACACATAGAACACCCGAAGCGAATCGGGCACGGATGCGCCGGCGCCGAGGCTGAGCAGGATCGTGCGCCAGCGCAGCCCGCCAAGAACGACCTGGGCCGACAGCGCTGTGACGGCGGCGGCGACCAGCCATGGGCTTTGGTTGGCCATTCGCTGCCAAGCGGCGCCGAGATCGACCGTGACAGCTACGAAGCCTATCGCCAGCGCGGACAGGATGACCTTTACGATCATGAACAGCCGGGAGCGAACGCCCGATTGCTGCTCGGGTTGACGCTCTGCTGGGCCAGTGGCCATGTTGGTGTCGGCAGATCGGCTGGCCGTGCTGCTGAAGTCGTTCATTGCACGGTGAGCCCGGCTTCCTTGGCGATCGGCGCCCAGAAGGCATATTCGTCGGCGACGAACCTGGCGACCGCCGCCGGATCGAGATCGAGCGTCGAGAGCGCGAGCTTGTCGAAATGTGCGCGCATCCTGGGCGTCTTGTTGATGCGCCGGATCTCGGCATTGAGCTTGCCGACGATGTCGGCGGGCAGGTTTTTCGGCCCTGCGAGCCAGAACCAGGTGTCGCCGCGCGTATCCGGAAAGCCCTGTTCGGCGAAAGTCGGAATGGCGGGGTAGGCCGGGTGGCGCTGCGCCGTCGTCACCGCCAGCGGCACGACCTTGCCCGACCGGATCATCTCGCCCGCCGTCAGCAGCGTCGTCAGGGTCAGCGAGATGTGGTTGCCGAGCACTTCGTTCATGCCGGAGTTGGGCGCCGGCACATGTTGGATGTCGACCCCGGCCCGGCGCTTGAAGCGCTCGAGGATGAGCTGGCCGAGCGAGCCCGGCCCGGGCGACGCCGAGGTGAGCGGCCGTGAGCGCGCCAACGCGACCAGCTCGGCGATCGATTTGACGCCGAGCGCGCTGCCGGCCACGAACACGAAGCTGTCGGCCGCTTCCATCGCGATATGGGTGAAGTCCTTGAGCGGGTCGTAGCCGATGTTCGGATTGATGGCGGGGCCGGTCAGGTGCGGCCCGGAGCCCGCGTTCACGAACGTGTAGCCGTCGGGCTCGGCGCGCGCGACCTGGGCGGAGCCGAGCGCGCCCGCGCTGCCGGCCCGGTTCTCGATGAAGAACTGCTGCTTGAAGGTTGCGGCGAGCTCCGGCGCGAGCAGGCGCGCCAGCTGGTCCGAGCTCCCGCCGGCCGCGAACGGCACGACGATCTTCACGGGCTTTGCGGGCCAGTCCTGCGCGTGCGCAGGGGCGGCGGCGAGGACGGCCGCGCACAGGACGGCGGCGGCAAGCCTCATCGTGGACAGCATGGGGCTGGCTCCGGTCGGGTTCGCGCCGGGCGAGTATAGACCGTGCAATGGACATCACCAGAGCGATAGGGCGACCTCTCGAATGTCATCCCCGCGCAGGTGTCGCGCCACTGACCTCTCGATTGTCGTCCCCGCGCAGGCGGGGACCCACGACAACCGACGTCAATGATTTTCACTCATGTCGCGTCGCGATCGCGTGGCTGCGGCGTCTGGGTCCCCGCCTGCGCGGGGACGACAGCAACATGAGCCGTGCCAAGAAGAAGCTCGTGGAACTCGATATGGGTGACACACTGCTCGTCGGCCTAGAGGGGTGATCAGCCATAGGCGACGCACTGCGCGCACAGGGTTCCGCGCACGTCCTGCTTGATGTGCGCTTCCCGCAGCCGCGTGAAGGCAGGCGAATGCCAGGCGTCCATGAA
>Ga0209798_10000065_pt1 | contig 57159 bp, 51 predicted proteins | sample DOMMetBare3Fresh_FD_187475 | JGI IMG/M metagenome (GOLD analysis project Ga0209798, IMG submission 187475) | Wetland sediment microbial communities from St. Louis River estuary, USA, under dissolved organic matter induced mercury methylation -... | ecosystem: Environmental > Aquatic >...
TTTCTAACCACTCTGTCGGCTCAAAGAACATTCCCTCGCAAAAGGGATCCGATATCTACCACAACAATTTCTATACCGTCAATAAAAAAATACAGCCACTCAAAATAAAAATCACACCGCAATACCTAAATCACCAACTAATAAAAGCTTTCGTACAAAATATTTTTTCACCCGACAGACATCAAGCGTTTATCTCTGTCAAACACCTACTAATGGGTCTTTATCCAGGAGTGGTATAATAACTACCTTAAGCTTCCCCTTGCCCCACAACCCGATTTTCTGCGCGGCAGCACGCGATAGATCAATAAAGGGGTACGGCTTGGGAGCACAACGGTCGTTTACCGTTACCAGAACCTCCTGCTTCGTGTCGGCATTCACCACCCGCACGACTGTCCCCAGTGGAAGTTTATGATGGGCAGCAGTCAATTTATCCGGATGATAGCGTTGACCAGATGTCGTCCGCTTCCCTTCATGCCGATTGGCATAATAGGAAGCAATTCCTTCACGAGTCGGCAGCTTACTCGCCTCACGGACCAGATCCTCCAGTCCGGAATTATCAGATGCGGAGAGTTCCTGTAACAAATCTTCAGTTTCATCGACCCTCTCGCTGCACACTCCCTGCGAGACACTGACTACCAGAGCAGTAAGAAGCACAGATACTATGACATGTTTGTTGAGTATAGCCATTCCACCTCCCACGATGAGTCCAAGCATGACCGCTCAGCACACCACATTTTATGGCAGACAGTTGCCAAGCCCTTCGCTAAGCGGCAGCGGTTCAAAACCAAAGACCGATTGCCAACGACAATCACTGCAGACACTTTCTTCCAGTAACATTTGTAGCTGATCCGTTGTAATCGGAAACTGCGGAATCTGCTGCATGACCGGTATGATGCTTTTCATCAGTCCCAATGGCATGGCCAATTTGAACGGCGGACGCTTACCGAGCGCATGAGCAATGGCATCCAGCAGTTCACGGTAGGTCACCGGCTTTTCGCCACACAACTCATAGCAACCAGCTACCGTTTGTGGTAACTCCAGTGCCCGGGCAAAGCAGCGGGCAACATCATCGGCATGAACCGGCTGCAGTCGATATAATCCATCACCAATTATCGGGATCACGGGAAACAGCCGCAATTGCTTCGCCAGCATGGAGATAAAGGCGTCACCCCGACCATAAATAAGCGAAGGACGCAGAATGGTCCACGCTAATGAACTCCCCCGCACCACCTCTTCTCCCCTGAATTTCGTACGATGATAGTTGGACACCGCCTGAGTACGGGTACCAAGCGCCGACATCTGCAGATACCGTGAGACACCGCAACGCTCCGCGGCTGTCACCAGATGTGCGGTTGTATGAGCATGCAGCCGCTCGAAGGTAACGCCACGGGCAGGAAACTCACGAATAATACCGATCAAATTGATCACCGCCTCACAACCTGCCATCCCGAGCGCCAGCTGATCACCGTTTTCCACATCTCCCGTCCATGTTTCCACTCCCGGAGCAATTTGGGGCGTACGTTGATGCACCAGTAAACGGACCGAATGCCCGCACCTTAGCAGCTCCGGAATCAGATGACTACCAACAAATCCGGTTCCACCTGCCACAAATACCTTCATATCGGCACCTCCTCCCCTGTTTTCACGGCGAACGCCAAGTCGTCCGGCTGTGCTTCATAGAATGTCAGCCGATTTTTCCCGCTACGCTTACTGAGATACATTGCCTCATCGGCATTGGCCATCACGCTTTTGACATCTGCACCATCTTCGGGATAGCTTGCCAGCCCGGCTGACAAGGTCGTGCCGATCTGAACACCTTCAAAGTCAAAGCTGTTTTCGGCCATCCCGTTGATAATCCGTTCCACGGCCACCGCAACACCATACTTGTCAGCTTCGTTAAACATAATAACAAATTCATCGCCACCATAACGGGCACAAATATCAGATGACCTGACATTATTGATAATCATGGCAGATACCCGGCGAATCAATTCGGTTCCCGCCAAGTGACCATACTTGTCATTAACCTTTTTCAGTCCATCGGCGTCGATCATACAAATCGCAAATCGGCGCTGATAGCGTTTGGCCAGTTTTTCCTGCACCGCCGACAACAGAAAAAAGTTACGCATATTGTTAATTCCGGTCACTTCATCGGTAAGTGATAATCGTTCAACCTCCTGGCGGGCGTTTTCCGTTTCTCCGGCCAGCATTGCGCCCAGATGGGCAATCAGCATGTAGGGGAAGATTTCAAGGGTATGGGTGAGGTAAAAATTGATTTCGCGGAAATCCGCTGAGGCAAGCAGAAGGTAGGACGAGACCGCCAGGCCGGCCATCAGGTAGGTAATCCGCTTCCCCTGGGTAAGAGCAGTCGCCATCAGTACCAGATAGATCAGTGACATGAACGGGCTGGTGAGTTTACCGGTATACCAGCAGACCGCCACCACAAAGGCAAGAAAGACCATCAGGTCGACAAAGGTTTTGAACTGGCTATAGCGGTGGGCCAGCATCCCGTAACGGGCATTCAAATTATAAACGAACAGCAGCAGGCAAAACGCAATCAAAAAGGTAAGACTCTTGGAATCAAACTGCGGCATGATTCTGGTGGCCAATGTCACCAGGGCGATCAACAACCAGGAGATGCTCCCCATGATCCGGTCATACCCCTGATATCGCTGGAGCGTATGGTCAATTGTCACATCCGGACCTGCTGTCATATTCCCTTCCCGCGCTGCTGTTAAATATTCACCCCGCAAAACTGGTTGTTATCCAAGCAGTGACAGCATACCGGATCAGCTTTCCCGATACAACAAGAAGTGTAAACAGTGAAAACTTAATCCTCAACATCCCCCCCACCAGACAGAGCGGATCACCGACAATCGGAACCCAGGAAAAAAGGAGTGAATAACTTCCGTAGCGTTGGTAGTAATGCTGTGCCTGCGTCTGCTGTTCCGGTGACACCCGAAACAGTTTTTCAATCAGCCAGCGCCCGCCATACATCCCGACCAGATAGGTAGTGACCGCCCCGAGGTAATTACCGGCAGTGGCAGTCAAGGTACTGGAAACCGGCTCGTACCCGTTGGCCAGCATGATCACCAGCAACCATTCGGAACCGAGAGGAACCAGGGTCGAGGCAAGAAAACTGATACAGAACAGCGACAGATAGCCGGGTTGATGCAACCAGTCGTGGGAGAGCGCCAGATAGTGCAAAAAATGATTGTCAAATTGATTCAAGAGATTACACTACCCCCTCGGAGAGTTCTCGTACGATCCGCTATATTTGACAGCCCGGGAGGCCCCCATGCAGCGCGGAAAACCAGCAAAAAAATATTCCCAGGCCGGACGTTTGCACGCTGTGATCCGTCTGCTGGAAACCCGCCACGGCGTAACGCTCGACGATCTGGCAGAAGAATGTGATATTGACCGCCGCACCGTCCATCGTGACCTGAACGCCATCAGCGAAGCAGGATACCCGCTGGTATCGGAATGGCTGGACGGCAAGAAAATGTACCGTTTCATTACCAAATCACGCAACATCCCACCAATTACCCTGACCCTGAATCAAATACTGTCACTCTATCTGTTGCGTTCCTTAAGCGCCGACCTGGCCGGCACCCCATTTCAGAGCGAAATCGATGCCTTGTTCAGAGAGATCAGATCGGTCCTGCCTGACCGTTATGCTGCCCACCTGGAAAGAATCGCCCGTGTATCGCTGCCAGTGGTACAAGGAGCGCGGGATTACAGCAGCGCCTCCGCCTTTATCGAAGAATTGCAGCGCGCCCTGCTCTATCAATTCCGGGTGGAACTGCTCTATCTCAAGCTGGGAGGGCGTAGCAGTGAGAGCTACCAGGTTGATCCCTATACCCTGATTTTCCATAAAGGGGGGATCTATCTCCTGGGATACGCCCATAACCGCAATGACATCCGTTTGTTTGCACTGGAGCGGATTTGCGGCCTGACCGTCACCCGTACCCGTTTCAGCATTCCCGACGATTACCAACCGGAAGAACACTTCAGCAGCGCTTTCGGGCTGGTGCGTGACACCCCGCTGGAAGTGAAGGTGCGCTTCTCACCAGAAGTAGCCCCCTCCATCAGCGGCAGAATCTGGAAATCGGGACAGCAGATCACCAGCGACGCCCAAGGGTACCTGACCGTACAGTTCACGGCCACCGGAAAAAAGGAACTGCTTGCGTGGATACTCTCCTACGGCCGGCATGCCGAAGTGCTGGCCCCTCCCGAGCTGCGACTGGAGATCAAGCAGCAGATCAAGGAGATGCGGGAGTATTACCGCAACAAGGAGAAGAAAGAGACGAAAAAGAACAAATAGTCCTCACAGCTGCAGAACGCCATTATCGAGAATCAGCTCTTCACTCCCATCAGACATGACCAGCGTCACCGTTGGTTGATAGAACACGTAATCCTCATGGAACGGGGCCGCCACAACGCCACCAAAGCCGGTATTATCCCCCAGCGCCAGATGAATCGTCCCGAGGATTTTTTCTGCTTCCAGCACATTATCGGGGCGGCTGGCCTTGTCATTGGTGCCGATACCGAGTTCCGCCAGATTCCAGCAGTTGGGATTCTCGGCAAATTTCTGTTCCAGTTTCCTGCGATGCGGTTCATCTCCTTCGATATGCACCAGTCGTCCCTCGGCAATCGTCAGCTTCAAGGGGGTATCCAGCTTGCGGGTCGGCCCCCACTCCAGCACCATCACACCATGGCTTTCCCCTTCCAGGGGAGCAAAATAGGCTTCCCCGGCCGGTAAATTCCCGAAACTTCCAGCTGCGATCAACATACCGTCGTCTCCTCCGGCATCACGTCCCCGTTTGCAGATATGCATGGCAGTGCCGTTGGGGCACTCCACCCGTACCCACTCGGCGCGATTAACCGCCGTCACCAGGGCCGCCGTGCGTTCCGCCAAAGCGTGCCAGTCAACCATCATGGAACTGCCGAACATTTCCGGATCGAAATGGGGGAGTGACGCAAAGCGTGCCCCGGCATGGCAGGCCAGCTTGCGGTAATTGGTATGACTGGTGGAATTATTGCTCATGGCAATGATTACCCGACTGACCTGGTCAGCATGGTCAGCAACAATCCGGCGGGCAGCCAGCAACTGTTCCGGCGTCACCGTCTTATCCAGCAGGTCGTCCAATATCCCTTCCCGCTGCAGACAGGACATGATGGTACGCCCAAAGGTCGCCTCCCACAGCATCTGGGGCGGTTCTACCCCCGAGGCCGCCGTGGCGTAAAATTCCACGAATTCGCCACTACCATACTTTCGTGCTGCAAAGTCAGCCGCCTCTGCCGCCGTTTGATTAAGGCGCAGGCGACGATCACGGTCTGAATCGGAAGGGGTTTCATCGGGACGGATACGATCACTGAAGACCAGCACGGTTTCTCCGGCAGCGAGCCCCATATTGATCTCAAAAAGTGAGCCAAAGGCGGCATTAAAGTCTATCATCTGAAATTCCTTTCCACAAAAATTCATTGCCAAGCGGCGGTTTGCTATGGTATCGCAGATTTCCTGCCAAACGGCAAGAGGGAGAAACTGCATGTCGCTGCACGAAAACCTGAAATCACTCGGAAGCGGATCCACAACCTATAATTATGACCAACCGGACGCCGCCTTGCTGGAATCATTTCCCAGCCCATTTGCCCAACCAAACCTGAACCCGGCCAAGGTTGTCGGAACGTTGCACATCGAGTGCCCCGAATTTACCAGCCTCTGCCCGATCACCGGCCAGCCTGATTTTGCTAAAATCGTGATCGACTATCAACCGGACCAGCTCTGCGTTGAAAGCAAGAGCCTCAAACTGTACCTCGGCTCATTCAGGATGCACGGCGAATTCCATGAATCATGCATCAACCGCATCTGCAATGATCTGGTGGCGCTGCTCGACCCGATCAGCATGACCGTACGGGGAGAATTCACCCCCCGGGGGGGCATCCCGTTCTGGCCAACGGCCGAATACCGGAAAAACTAACAGCATAAACCTGCCACAGAGGCGCAGAGACAGAGAGAAAACGTTCCCTTCTCTCTTTCTGTGTATTTAGTGGTTACATTACCGACATAAAAACAGCTCAAAAAGGAGACTGCAACAGATGTTTACCACTTCAGATTTTAAAAGAGGACTCGTTATCCAGCTCGACGGCGCACCGTGCGTGATCGTAGATATTACCGTCAGTTCACCTACCGCTCGCGGCGCCAACACCATGGTCAAGACCAAGTACCGCAACCTGATCACCTCACAGGTGCTGGAAAAGACCTTCCGCTCCGGCGACAAGGTTGATGAAGCCGACTTCGAGCGGCACAAGGGACAATTTCTCTATGCCGATGGAGATCGCGGCATCTTCATGGACCTGGAGAACTATGAACAGTACGAGATGGAAGCTGGTGACTTTTCGGCGATCTCCCCTTTCCTGCTGGAAGGGATCGAAGTTGTGTTGGGAATCTTTGAAGGAAGGATGGTCAACGTGGAATTGCCGATGACGGTGGAACTGCTGGTGAGCGAAACCGCGCCGGCCCTGAAAAACGCCACCGCCACCGCCCAGACCAAGGAAGCGATCCTGGAAACCGGACATCGCCTGCAGGTTCCCCCCTACCTGGAATCGGGCGAGCGGATCAAGGTTGATACCCGTGACGGACGCTTCATCTCGCGGGCCTAAGCACAGCCATGCAGATTGGAATCATCACCGCCATGCCGGAGGAGAGCGCCGCTCTCCTCCGCTGCGCTGAATCGTGGGACAAGCAAACCTTCGACCGCCTGACCGGCTACCGTTTCCGGCATGGCAGCCACTCCATCGTACTGATCCAGGGTGGGATGGGATTTGACAACGCCGCCCGCGCGGCAGAAACGCTCCTTGCCAATGTCACCCCCGAACTGCTGATTTCCACCGGTTTCTGCGGTGCCGTTGCCCCGCAGCTCCAGGTTGGCGATACGGTGGTGGCATGCGAGTACGGCATTGCCGGCAGTACCGCCCTGGAATCGGTACCGATCCCGCTGCCACCCATCGCCCGTGAATTTTCCCATCAGCAAGCCACCGCCGGAGCGCGGACCTTCAGCAGCCTGTTTGTCAGCACCCCGACGGTCATGAACAAGAATCAGGTCGCCAGGCTGATCCCGGCCGAGGCCCCCTTTCCGATCGTAGAGATGGAAAGCGCTGCCATCGCCATCGTGGCCGTCGAACACAACATCCCCTATTTTGCCATCCGCACCGTCAGCGATCCGCGCAGTGAGGAACTCGATTTTTCCCTGGATGAATTCTGCGACAGCCGGATGCAGCTCCGCATCCCCAAGGTACTCCTGACGATCCTCAAACGCCCCCGCATTATCCCGCAACTCATGCGACTAGCCAAAAACAGCAAGATTGCCGCGTCATCACTGACAACAGCATTCTCCTCACTCCTGCCTTCCCTGCACTGAACTTGCCGCCGCCGACCAGGGGTAGTCACGGATATGCTCCCCCAGTTCTTCCTTGGAATAACGGTTCACCCGGCGGAGCGCCAGCGTGACCGTCATGAGCAACGGCAACGAGTACATCAGTATTCCGGTCAAGGCCATGAACCGCTCCCCGATCCAAAGCGTCACCCCCCAATTGAACAGCAATACCGACAGATAGAGCAGCGGCCCGAACAATGAACGATACGGCAGATTGCAGACCCCGCCTGGCGCCGGATCGGAGTAGCGCCGCGCATCGATCAGCTGAAAGCATCCCACCAGAAAGAAACTGGTCAACAGCCAGCCACCATAATTGGAGAGCGGCACGCCGAAATGCAGTCCCTGCTCGCGATAGCCATAAATCTGCCCCAAAAACCAACGGTTCCCCTGTAAAGCCACCGGATCGATCACAATATCCAGAAAGGTCTGCAAAAAGGCTCCCAGCACCAGGGCCGACAGGGAGCGGCGGATCCGGCGGGTCTCCAGCGTCACCAGATTTCCGCGCCAACTCTTGAGCGGGGAAATGATGAACAGTGCGGTGGTGTAGCTGCAATAGGATAGAAAAACATAGGAGAGCGAATCGAAAAACGGCACCCCGGCAATCCACAACTCCCTGGTGATGGTGGTCTCGATATAGTAGTACCAGCCATAGGGGAAGCCGGTGTTGATCGAGAGCCACTCGGATGCAAAGGCGATCAGGTAGCCGCAACCGGTAAAGGTCAGAGTCCGTTTCCAGCCGATGTGCGGTACGCAGACGCAGAGAAATGCCGCAAAAAATGCGAACACGTAGGGTCGCATGGTAAAGGTGCCGATCAGGATGTCCATTAAATCTCTCGCTTATAATGTAAGGTAGTGTGTCTAATTTGATATTAAAACCCGGTTCGATCAGAATTCATTATCGGCGGCGTTGGTGCGATCCTCTCTTGACCGTCATAACAAACAGTTAAGGCCAGCCTATTTTTTAAACCCATCGAATTCGGTGGGAATAAAATCGGGGTTGTTGAGTTGCTCCCAGACACCGAAAGACTCGATATGTATTGCGATTGCGGAGCCAGTTCGGGACAATGTAGATGGTTCGCTCCGCATCGCGGTGACAGGCAATGTCGGTCAAAGAAATATAGTCGTCCTGCTCCCTCCGTCACTCCCTTTGACGTGTATGGTTTTTTAATAATTTTCTCACCGTGACGATCAGAGATCGTTTTGCATTTTTTGACTGGCAAGTTCAAGTTGTTACCAACCTCACCTTATCAGCCATTGTCCTTGAACACATATCAACCATCTCAAACATAAGTGATTTATTCAAAAGTTCAGTATGCTCGATCTGCCAGCGCAGTTGTGCTACTTTTACCTTTTCTCTTTCGATCAAAAAAGTATGTGCCCTTGAAGTGTCCGACAAATTCAAGACATTACAAAACGAGGCTGTTGCAGCGGTTGAGCCAAGAGAATCGCTGTCTTTCATAAGACTTAACAGTCCCGCAAACGGCGCAATAACGGAAACAGTGCCTGCTACCCCCAACGCAACGGATAAAGCAGGAGATATGAGCAGCTTACCGGACTCATAGCGCAGACGCTTGGCCAATGGGATCAGTTCATGATTAAAAATTTGCTTGAATGTTTCCATGATTGAACCATGAATAGAGCAAAGTTCTTCAATGTTCAGAACAATTCCATCTTGATTTGCTGAAAATGAGTCAATCGCGAAGTTGAGCAGCCGATTGTATTTTTCCTGAAAGCTGGCTTCCAGCAACGGCTTTCTGATTGAGAAAATATCATCAAAAGTGAGCATATCCAAAAGCTCAACCGGAATAGGCTGTTTCTGTAGTGCCTGAAAAGCCTGCTCAAAAAACAACTTCAACAGGATATTTTCTTCCGATAGTTTTGTTCTTTTCTGTGTCAAATCTGCAAGGTCATAATCGATATAGTTTTCCTGTGGCAAGCAGCTTTCACAGCCGACAACCCGCGCCCCGGAAATATGGTAGAGCAGTTCGCGGAAATTCAGCATCAACTGCTGGGCACTCTCGGGAAAGTCCCTGATGACAGCATCTATCGCATCTCTGCCAAGTATTTTCTGACCCTTTACGTGACTGACTATTTCGGTAATTTTCTTCTTTGGAATCAGCTTGGACAATTGAAGTCTAATAACGGAATTTGGCGACTTCAGCTCTTTGACAAAACGCCCCTGGAACCAGTTGGAATTTGTTGTCAGCTCCCAGTCCACAACCTTTTTGACATTGTCACTGTAAAAGGCGATCATTTCCCGCGATACGTTCGACCTGTCGAATATATCGGCTATGCCTTGCTTGTCGCTCCTCAATGCAGGAATGATCAAGCTTTCCTTGAGTAAGATAGGGTGTTTTTTGAGTATGGAATAGACCAGTGGCGAGTTCAGATGCGAGGCAGCACAGGTCACACTTGATTTTACCAGCAGCAATACTTTCAGCTTACGCTCAGCAGCAATGCGCAATGCTTCCGAATTATCAGTTCTGCTGATAATCCTTTTGTCCCAAGCGGTGAAATAGGCGCTTGGCCCGTCAAATTGTGGTTTTAGACGTTGCATGATATGAGCTTTGCTAAGTCACAGCCATTTTGATTGTTTATCGAGCTTTGAACTTATTGCTAACTAGTTTTGACAATGTGAATGTCTTTACTTTGTCACCTACCAGTAATTCATCGCCTTTGCCAAATTGATATTTTTGAGAAAAAGTAATATACGAAGAGCCAGTAATAACATTTGAAGCCCCTACTCTTTGTCCCGCTATCCAGTCAATTCTAAGCTTTGTTCCCTCTAAAACACCTTGACCAGTGACTTTTTGGACTAAAGACCCTTTCGCTGAAACCTCCAGTAATGCACTTACGTATGGAGGAAGGCCGGGCAACAAAATCAGCTTCCCATGTAATAACTCATAGATTGGTTCCGGATATGAAATTTCCCAGACTCCTGATACGTTAAAATCAGAGCTTGCTGCATCTTGGGGTTTAGCAGGCAACTTCAATTGACTTATCCACGCTGTATAAGCAGTCTTTACCGGATTAGTATCAGCAAGATTCTTGATATCGTTTTGCGCATCTTTTAACGACGCCAGAAAAGCATCTTCTCTGCCATTAAGTTTTTCGAGCGATGCGTTCTTGAGCCTGTAGTTACATCGCAGCTGTACACTAAATTCATCTCTCTTTGCATCAAGTGAACTGATCGCTGTCTTCCATAACTTTCTACCTTTTTCGATGTCAAAAGTGTCGCTCCCTGGGATCATATAAAGCTCTCCCAAAGAAGAGGCGATTACAAATTTCTGTTTTGAAGAATTCAAGTCCAGGCTTTCCAGATACTGCTTTGCTTTTTCGTATCTGAGCGCATTGACTTCCTCTCCAGAGAGATTAATAAGAATGTTCTCGCTTACCTTGCCTTTTAAATTACTTACAAGAATTTCAGCCTCCTCCAATAACACGTGCCGCTTGGAATTTCTTGCAGAAGCAACATTCATGTTAAATGATGATTGTGCTGATGATACATCTTTAGCATCGTCAAGTCGCAAATCAGCAAGTGTTACCATTGTTTCGCGAAGCTTCTTTTGTTTTGACTGAATCGCCTCCTCTTTCTTTTTAATATGCTCATTGACAGCAGAATTGAGGCTAAATCCGCATGATATGAGTAAGGCAAAAACGCTCAAAATCAATGATGGTTCTTTGTACCAAATTTTATTTTTCAAGAGATTGGCTCCTTATGGAGACAGATATTACTTACACTCAACCAACAATTCTGCAATCTGATTAGCCCGTTGATATTCCAGAATGGCTACATCACGTAGCACTCTGCTTGTACGACCTTTACAGCTATTTCGATAAACAATGCAGTCGTCTACGATAGCTTCTATCTCTGACTGGTCAATATTTTTGTGCCTTTTTATCTGATGTACGCTTTCAGCCACTAAAGCAGAAACCTGCCCATCAAGCCGCTCATTTACGTCGTTAGTCCAGCGTGATTGAAGGTCAAGGACTGCATTGAGTGTATCAGCCCGTTTCGGGGCAGAATTGTCAGTGATACTTAGAATTACGGTTCGCCCACCCGCAGCAGCACGGCTAGCCGTAACAGTAATCGCATCGGCTCCTGGCCTATATTCCGGGTGATATGTCTCATTCAGCTCCGTCACGCTACCTGCCCCCATGGGCGCATTGTCTAGTTTCCAGACTTCATTACAGCCTTTGCATGCGGCAAACAAATTACGAGGGTGAATAGCCAAGTGAGGCCAAAGAGATTTGGGGAAAAAATGATCACAATCATTTGCCTCTTTATCGGTACCAATATTGCCAAGCGGATCATCGCAATAACCGCAGACACCGTGGCTTTGCTTGCGGAATGCAGTCATGATGCTGTTCCGAGTTAGATTTGAGTTAGTTAAATCGAATGGTGCCTTTGGAAAACCCTTCTCTGAAGATAGCCATCGGTCATAGAACGACTCTCCTACAGGTTTTATCGCTTCTCGCCAGTTACCTGGCAGCGTAGAAAAGCGCATTTCAAATCCCGGAGTATTCCAGTTGACGTCGAACTTAGCATCATGCTCAATCGCATCCGCACAGATAATTGCTCCAGTTGGATCGTTTTCGGCAAGTGTGCGCAGTGCATCAACAGCTTTGCCAAATATTGTCTGTTCAGTTCCTTTCTGTAACCGTGCAGCAAACCAATCACCCATAGGATCCCCAAGAGCGGACCGCAGTTCAGTCTCCCCGAACCTTGCTGCTGGCGTACTGCGAAGCAACCAGCAAAGGAAACGAATTTTTGCATCAAAAATGCGTCCAAGGTCTGCTGCTTCAGGATCGGGCAGTCGGCGTTTATGCAGCATCTGATGTGCCTTCTTTCAACTTTCTCCACGCACGCATGAGTTCGATTTTGAAGTATCCTGGGCCGGTCTGGTCAATAAATGTCTCCAATACAGACCGCATACTAAATGGTTTTTGTGCCTCAGCATGCTCTGCAAATTGGGCCGCAACTTTCAGGCAATTATTTACGGTTGTCTCATCAAGTCCACCTTCTGTAACTGATGCAGTTGCAAGAACCGCCTTTACAACCCTCGTCCTCTCTTCAGCAGTTAACTCATCAGCCCAGAGAGATTCTACATCAGAAGCATGTGCGGTAGCAGCCAGCAGTACCTCAAGCAATTTACTTGCACGACGTCCAACCGTATCACGTGCCCCAAACACATCACGTAACGGATGATCGCTTGTTGCACCAAACGTATGCACATCATCGCCAAGAGGAAAAACCTTTGAACCGCTCATATTAGGTAGCGGCTTCATAAGAATAATTTCTTCCTTCAAAGCATCTGTTAGGACCAGTGCCGCGTGTGTCGAAATCACAATTTCGTTGGCAGTTTCTCCAATGGCGCTATCGATAATATCAACTACATCCCGTTTCCACTTGTCATTGAAATGGGTCTCCGGTTCATCCAGCAGGAGAAGCACGTCATTCTGACCTTCAAGGAGGTGGAAAAGCGCCATACGACAAAGCACCATCTGTTCGCCGTCGGAGAGTTCATCAAAGCTGAGGAGGTCGTCATGATCAATTTTACGTAGCATGATATTCACATCGGTAATGACGCCACGCTCAAAAAGATCAAGCATGCGCTCGAATCTCTTGAACGCGCTGGTTTCCCTGCCACCTAATAAATTTAGTAGAGAAGCCCCGCCACTTGAATAAGCGTCACCATCTGTAGCCTTTCTCTCCTTGGACTTGATCGGCTTATTTTGCGCACCCAAATCAAACCACAGAGTACGCTTGGTTCCAGGAGTCGGTTCCGGTATTACTTGGGTTGCATTGGAAATCCAATCAAGTTTTTGTCTCAGATCATGCGGAGCAAGAATTTCATCGTATTGAATGTCTTGGATAACACTGACAGCAACTGGCCACGCCCATCCGCCACGGGCTAACGTACCACGCAACCCCGGTAACGTCTCTCTGTTAAGATCCATCTCTTCAAGAAAACTCTTGGCAGCAACTTCATCGGAAATTTTTGGCAAGTCTTCCAAAGCTTGCGGCAAGGCAACCGCCAATAGGACACACTTCAGTTTGCGGATATCAAGCAATATCGGTTGCCAAGCACCGTGCGGTTTACCCTCAGCACTACCTTTTCCCAACGGAGCAAGAGGGTTCACGTCTGATTCAAGGTCTTCTTCTGCATCGAAAGCCTCTCGCACTTCGTCCTGATAGGTCCACCCTATGGGTCGCTCATTGTTCCAGTCATACTCCAGATCCTGAGAAACAACATCCGCGCCTTCACTATTGACTTTCGGCTTCCATAATTGCTCCCACGGAGCAAACGCACCGGTCGTATAAGCCAGAACGTTTTTGGGTAGATATGCTGTTTGGGGAGAACTCTCTCGACCTGTCCATTCTCCACGGCGAATAATCGGCCTGAAGCTTTTTCTGGCAGCCTCTGAATCTCGCTGTAGTTCGAGTAGTGCAGCATCAAAGACGCTCTTGCCTGCATCATCCGGAAACCCGAAGTTCTTTTGAGATAGCCATAGACTTGCCTGGCTTTTTTTACCGGGAGAGTGAAGGATGATAGTTTGAATTCGAGAAAGATTAATCGCCCCATCAATCATTTTTCTGCCATCTCCCAACTCATAGATCAACGTCACCGGGAAGTGGGGAGGTTGCCAGTCGGCAAGGGAAATGAATATTTCGGAGAGCGCTTTTAATAGGTGTGTTTTACCGCTACCATTGACGCCGACGACAAAACGGATGGAACAGTTGCGATTGAGCGGAGAGGATGCGGAGAAAACAACATCAACATCTTTTAGTGGGCCATAGTTCTTGAGGCTCAGGTAACGAAGCTTCATTCCGCCACCTCCTCAAGCAGTTTCTCCAGTCGGGCAATATCACTCATCTGGCAGTTGCGCTCTTCTTCCCGGAGAAACCGGTAACCGGTGAGGAAGCAAACCTTGCCCTCGTCATCTTGGCGACGAAGTGAAACCTTGGCTATAAGCCCCAGAGAGGCAAGTTGGTCAAGGGCGCGGCGGATACGGTCATGCAGATGCTCATCGCTTTTCGCTGGCCACTGCTCGCAAAATCGGTCAAGGGCATCAGGATCATCGACAACCAGAGTTCCTTTAAGCTCGTATAGCGCCCAACGCACGTCGTTTTGAAAGTCACTTAACTGCTCAATTAACCAACCTCGCTTTGGCTCATTAAGGTCTATTTTGCGGTGTGGCCGGACATGCTCTACGACACTGAAAGTCGCCTTGAAGGGGCGCTTATTCTTTTGTGTAGAAGGCTTTTTTACAGCTTCCTGCCGAAGCAATTCAATATTGTCTTCGCGCCAACCTTCTGTCAGCTCACCAATAACAGCAGCCATCGTCAAAGCTTCACGAAGCTCCTGAAATTTGATGCTTGAATGAAGCGTTTCTGCCTTGCACTGAGTTATCAATTTCAATTGTTCAGAAAACTTCTTCTGAAGCTCAAGAGGGGGCATTGGAATCTTCAGCGCTCGCACCAAAGAAAGATTTAGATTTGCTTGCTGCCCTCCACGCCCCAAACCTCTGATACTTTCATATGAGAGCTGCAACCATGCCCACAAATAATCGGAGTCAAAATCGTCGCATGGCAAAAGGGCTGCACATGCCTGGTTACATGCTGCTGGAATAGCCAGTTTTGCGGTACGACCGCGAGTCTGGCCCTGCCCGTACATTGCGAGAAGAATGGTTCCAATGGGATGCACTTTAGCGTTGCTGGATTTAAGGGCTTGTTCTGAGATATATTCTTCCGTATCGCATAGTTCCGAATCCCTCAACTCTGTTGTTTTGATCCATGCGATTTTACCTTCAAAATTTCCTGCCGCTTCACGAGATGGCGTTCCACCTGTTTCTACTGGGACATAATCTCCAAGTTTAACAACAGGCCAACGCTTGTTTATTCTCGGTTCTGGATCGCCAAATATTTTTAAAAAAGCTAGTTCGGTCATTTTTTTTGTCTGCTGGACGGCTAATAATTGCTGGAGTGTAAGGTTTTCCGAGTAATTCAACAATTCGACTATTCGTTTTTGCTCTGGTATGGTGGGAAGTAAGAACTTAAATCTCGCAATAAAATCAGATGGAACCCGCTGTAATCCTCCTGAACCGACGAATGCCGATGCAGCGCGTAATCGAAAGACCGGCTGCCGAATGAAATAAAACAGGTACTCCGGAATCAATTCTGGTCCTGGTCGCAACACATGAAACTCTGTCGAACCGAAACCAAGGCCGTTCACTAGTTCAGGCGCGATAGCAGCCTTGCCGTTTTCCATGCACGGTGTGACTTTCGCAAAAAGAACATCGCCCTGCTTGAATGACGTGTAGCCTTTCGCCACTTCAGCGTGGGCCTTCGTTTCAAGCTTTGCGACAGCCCCGCAAACCTCGTCAATGGCGGACATTGGCACAAAAGAGACAAGTGTCTCCGGTTGTGGTCTCTCTTCAAGTGGAAGAATCGGGCTAATTTTGCAGATCGAATCTAACCTGACCTCTTTCCACGTTTCAGGCAGTCTCATTCCCGCCCCTCCACCAAAGCCTGCAACCGATCCAGTCCGCTAAGAATACTCTTCTCTGCCTGCCTCAGTTCATCTATCAACTCCAGAACGCTCTTCTCGCTTCTCAACGACCTAAAGTCAAAAGGCTTGTACTGCCCAGCGGAAAGGTTCCACTCGCGGGCCTCGATGCAATCAGCATCAATAACCTCTTCATTCATTTCACTTTTTATATTGTAGATAGGGTTGGCCTGTACATATTCTGGCCTCACCTCTCCATTTTCATTGTGGCTACCTTCAATAGTGTTTTTCTTCTGTTTCAGCTCCCATTTATCGTTGTGGGCATATTCGCGAACTGGCACTATCCAATGCTTTGCAGTTGTCAGCGTATCCTTTTTGAGTTTCGCTTCCAAGCTTCGCAAGGTGACATCAAAGCCATCCAACTTGGCATAGTCGAGAGCAATATCCTCTAGTTTACGACTCTCTGAAACAGATAGAGGCATACGTTCGAGAGAGAGCCATTCAAGATGACCGTCATACGCGATCTGTCTCGCACGCTCAGCATTCTCTTGAAACAACTTCCAACCCCGGTTTTCAGAAGGGTCGCCAAATATCTTTTTGTTTTGGTTGATCGGTTTCTTAACCTCGGAAGTTGCCTTGTCCAGATGTTTTTTAGCGATTACCTCTCGTTCCTGCACTGTCTGCTTTTTCAGTGGAATTTTCTTTATTTCCGTTGAGGCCAGTTCAGCACTTTTGAAGTATGACGCAAGGAAATACTCCTTCAGATCAGATTCGGTCTTGTAGACTAGATCGTCTTCAAGTGCCGTGGGGTTGCCATACCCTGCGGGGCTGATTTCAGGGAACAGCTCGTGTATGGCTGCAACCTTTCCAAGCCAGTCCTGCACTTCCGGTTTACCGGGAAAGAGCTTAAGTAAATCATCATCAGCCATGCGCCAACGTTCTTTGTAGTAGGTCGGCTGAAAGTAATCCTTCTCGCCAACAGGCTTATTATTTAGCCAGGCACGGAACTTTTCCAGTGCATCCCAAAGATCATTGTCTTTGTCCGGCTGGGCGTTTCGCTTTGCATCAAGAGTGAACCCATCAGACCCCACTTCATAAAACCATACACTCTTGGTCCGTGGCGGTTCTGATGGCTTCCAGCCTTTCTCATCCCGTTTGGTTTCTTTACGGAAAATCAGGATTGAAGTTTTGACACCAGTATATGGCTGAAACACTCCACCAGGGAGAGAGATCACGGCTTCTACAACGTGCTCAGTAAGCAATTCCTTGCGGAGTGCAATATGTGCCTTGGTATTCCCGAACAGAACGCCCTCTGGAATAATAACGGCACAGCGTTTGCCGACATCGAGCAGATCCAGCATTACCCTGAGGAAAAGAAGCTCGCTTTTGTTGGTCTTTCGGTCGTCAGCGGGAAAGAGCTTGCTGTCAGGCTCAAGGTCGGCACTGTCCACCGTGCCGGTAAAAGGCGGATTAGCTAAGACGAGATCGTAGCTTTCCGGTTTGAGCAATTTCGCAATAGACACCTTGCCCTCACGTCTTGAAAGACTATCGCCCTGGACAATTTGTGGTTGCTCCAAGCCGTGAAGAATCAGGTTCATCCAACCGATACGCACCATGGTTCGGTCGTTGTCCAACCCGACAAATAAATTACCATTATGCATTGCAGAATCTTGTTCTTTGGTTGCCTTGGTGGCATCTGCTCGGTGCGGTGCGCCATCCCACTCAAGTCTCAGATTTTCGGCGGGCGTATGCTTCTGCATGAGGTATTGCTGAGCGCTGAAAAGGAAGCCTCCTGTGCCGGCAGCCGGATCGATGATTCGCATTCCCGGCCTGGGATCAAGTAGTTCCACCATGAAGCGGATAAGATGCCGCGGTGTTCGGAATTGTCCGTTTTTTCCGGCGGTGGCGATTTCTCCCAGCAGATACTCGAAGGTGTCACCCATGACATCCTGTGCCGCTGAGCCATCACCGGCGCGGGCAAACAGTTCGTCAATCAGGTCAATGGCTTCGCCTAGTATCGCTCCCTTGTTGGGGTCGAGTTGGAAATAGGCATCGGTCATACGGTTACCGACGGTTGCTAGTTCATCAACAGGAATATCAGCCTTTTTCTTGCGCTGTTCTTCAATCCGCTTTTCGATACTTCGTAACCATGGAAAAACTACACCGATCATATGGCTGGTATCGTTCTTCTGGAGTTTGAGATAACTCCATTTGCATTGAGCCGGGTCAAAACCTTCTTTCTGGTCTTCTTTCGTCTGCTTGTAAATAACCTCCAGCCATTTACCTTTCTTGCTGTTGGCAATATCTTCAAGCCGTTTGAGAAAGAGGAGATAGGTTATTTGCTCCACGGCAACCAATGGATTGGTAATCCCGGCCCCCCAGAAGCGATCCCAGAGTTTGTCTACTTTTTTCTTGATATGCGGAGCAAGCATTGCGGATTCCTTGTTTTGTATTGTGGTCAGGCGGCTTCTTCGACTAGGTGATTTGCAAAGGTTATGAGTTCTTCTATCTCTTCAGGTTTAAACAGCACTTCCACATTACCAACTCGGGAAAGCGGTGGTTCGGTGAGCAGTTGGCGGTTGATGCGGGCATGGCGCAGCACGGCGGCCTTAACCGCCCGCAGGTAGTTCAACTGGCTGGCACGGAGAAAACCGTGCTCGGTGCTGAAACTATCAAAGGCAGTATTGATCTGGTCTTCCCACGTGGGAAGCTTGTAGGCGTCACCAAGAAGGATGTGCTTGAGAAAATCAGGCAGACTTGCTGAAGGATGATCAAATGCCTTCTGCAAGGTTTCTTCGGTAATAAAGTAGTCAGCCTGATTAAGCGCCCGGCTGATTTCTTCTAGATCGTCGTCATCCAGCGGTTCACCTCGTTTGAGCCGCGCCAGCGCCGGTATCTGGTCAGCCAGATTGCGAATAGTGGCCTCCACCTGTTCCCGATACGTCTCGGCAAAAAGCCCTTCACCAGTCGGCCCATAAATTACCCACCGCCGTGAGGTAATGGCATCAGGCAGATTCAATTCCACCATGGTGCTGGTCTTGGCAAGCCGGTAGCGCATCAACGGAGCTAAAGTCTCCTGCATCTGTGTCAAACGCTGGCAATCAAGATGTTCCCAAAATCCGGGAGACAGCACCCAGGCACGTTGTTCGGCAACCTTCTTTACCTCTGGTATGGAATCGGCCAGATAGGAAACCGCCTCTTTTACCAACTCCGCGAGCTTTTCTATCTCATCGGTGTCTTGCTTCAACCACGCCAGATTGACTCGTTCACACAGCACCCGGAATTGTAACTCCGACAAGGGCCAATCCCAAACATGACGCATGAGCGGGGCAATGGTGGCGTTCAGGTGCTTCAAGATCTGCTTGTCCGGTTCCGGCCACTTATTCAACAGCGCCTGAATCTCATCCAAGTGTGGTCGAACGTTGACACTCTCCATGGGCAAGGCGGCAATCATACCCTGCAAGACGGCAACGGTCTGGGCGCTATCTTCATCGCGGCCACGCTCTATGATCCACCGTTCCAGCCGTTGACGAAAGAGCCGCACCGGTAGTGGCTCGGTGGCATGTTCCGGCTCGCCTTCGGGATTCAGCTTAAAGAAGTTGAAATTGTTCCAGGTATCGATAATGAGGAAGTCCTTCTTTTCCTCGTTGGTGCGCGGGTCACGGTAGAGACGGGTGCCGCGACCGATCATCTGCCAGAACTTGACCCGGCTGAAGACCGGCTTGGCAAAGACCAGGTTCTGAATGGCCGGGACGTCAATACCGGTATCGAGCATATCAACCGAGATGGCGACACGGGGCATGTCACGGAATTTGAAGTCATCCAGCAGAGCGTCGGCCCGCTCCATAAGACTATCGATGATCTCGGCCAATCCTTTGCGCTGATGCTCGGGATAAAGGCGGTTAAAACTTTCGTAAAGCCGCACTGCATGAGCATGACTGACGGCAAAGAAGATCGTCTTGTTGGGCAGCCCCATAACATCCTTGCGTCCCCGCTCCATGAACTCCCGTACTATGGCGTCGTTGGTGCCGCTGTTGGTGACGGTCCGCTCAATGTCGGTGCCTTCGAAGGTCAATTCCTCCAGGTCAAGCCCCTGATCCTCAACCATTTTTTGCAGCGGCTCCGGTAGATGATCCCCCTGAATGCCGGAGACCTGAAAGCGGGTCTGAGCTTCCAGTACCCGGTAGTTGACCAGATTTCTATCGCTAATAGCTTGGTCATAGCTGTAATGAAAGGTAGGAATATCCTCGTTGCAGCCAAAAAGGTCAAAGGTGTTGTGGTCGATAAAATCTGTCGGCGTGGCCGTCAAGCCCAGTTGCAGGGCATCGAAATGATCGAAGATGGCCTTGTAGCGGCGATAAATGGAACGATGGCTTTCGTCGGCAACGATCAGATCATAATAGCCGGATGACAGTTTGCTATAGACCTGCATCATACTTGGATAGGTGGCAAACTGGATACGAGCGCCGGAGGTGTCGCCCCCTTCGATCCGCGCCAGACTTTCGTTGGGGACATGGTGTTTGAATGCCGACATGGCCTGCCGCACCAGTTCCCTCCGGTCGGCCAGGAACAGCACCCGCTGCACCCGTTTGGCACGGAGCAGCAAATCTATCAAGGCAATAGTCGTGCGCGTCTTGCCGGTGCCGGTGGCCATGACCAGCAGGAACTTGCGCCGGGCTTGTTCAATAGCCTCGGTAACACGCCTGACCGCTTCAGCCTGGTAATCGCGATCAATGATGTCGTTTCTGATTTCCACGGAATGAAGCGGCTGGGCATAGCGCCGCTGGTGACTCAACCGCTCCAGGTCATCGTGGGTAAGAAAGCCGCTGACCTCGCGAGGCGGGTAGTTTTCCCGATCCCAGAATAAAATCTGCTTTCCGTTGCAGAGAAAAATGTAAGGATCATAGCCAAACTGTTTTTTTAACTCATCTGCATATTCTGCCGCCTGCCGTTTTCCTGCTATGGCGTCTCGACCGCTCCGTTTCGCCTCTACAATAGCAATCGGTCTGCCATCTCGGCCAAGCAGACAATAATCAGCATAGCCACGCTGGTGAGCGTAATCCTCATCCAGGTCAGCAACCCGAACCAGATACTCCTCAACCATCGTGCGCGACGACACACCCCAGCCTGACCGGGCAAGCTGCTGGTCAATAATATCCTGACGGGTTTGGGATTCCTTAAAAGTCATATGCACCACGTTACGCAGATTTCAGCATGAGTAATTCGGGAGGGGGTTCATGCATCAGATAAGAGACAATCATAACTATTCTGATTCCACAATCTATACACTACACCCCACCAACAGCGCCACCAATTTAACCCTGATTACAACCCGTTTTAACATCACTGCACATGTCGTTACAACATTCCCAAATTCCACTATTAGATACGCAAAAGGGGCACAATAACTGTGCCCCTTGCGTTCTTCTATCAAGCCGCATGAAAATGCCGTCTGTTACTTCTTCCGGTTGGCATTCATCAGCGAGCGGATCCGCAAGCGCAGACTGTTGATCTTGATGAAACCTTCGGCATCAGCCTGGTTGAAAACCTGATCCTTCTCGAAGGTGGCGAAATCGAGGTTGAAGAGCGAGTCGGTCTCGGACTTGCGGCCAACCGTGCGGCAATGACCTTTGTACAGTTTGAGCCGGGCCACGCCGTTGACGCATTTCTGTGAATCGTCGATCAGGGTTTGCAACATCTGACGCTCGGGGGAGAACCAGTAGCCGGCGTAAATCTGCTTGGCATATTCGGGGATCAGCGAGTCACGAATGCGCATCACTTCGCGGTCCATGGTGATCTGCTCAACCGCCATATGGGCTTCACGCAGGATCGTACCGCCGGGGGTTTCGTACACGCCACGTGATTTCATGCCGACCGAACGGTTTTCCAGCAGATCAACACGTCCGATGCCATGCTGACCACCCAGGAAGTTGAGATGAGCCAGCAACTGGGCCGGAGTCATCGCTTCGCCGTCAACAGCCACGGCATTACCGTTTTTGAATTCTACCTCGATATACTGGGGCTTGTCAGGCGCCTCTTCCGGCGACTTTGTCAACACATACATTTCTTCGGGTGCTTCGGCCCAGGTATCTTCAAGTATCTCACCTTCAAATGAAATATGAAGCAGGTTGCGGTCGGAGGACCAGGGACGTTTTTTGATGGTCGGCAGCGGAATACCGTTGTTCTGGGCATATTCGATCAAGGCCTGACGGCTGTTCAGATCCCACTCACGCCAGGGAGCAATCACTTTGATGGAGGGATCGAAATGATAGTAGCCGAGCTCGAAACGAACCTGGTCGTTCCCCTTGCCGGTAGCGCCATGGGAAACGGCGTCGCACCCTTCCAGGGCGGCAATTTCCATCTGACGCTTGGCGATCAGCGGACGGGCGATGGAGGTGCCGAGCAGGTAGTGCCCTTCGTAGATCGCATTGGCGCGAAACATGGGATACACGAAATCACGGACGAATTCTTCCTTGAGGTCATCGATATAGACGGTGTCGGCTCCAGTTGCCAAAGCCTTCTCACGGATCGGATCAAGTTCTTCACCCTGGCCCAGATCAGCGGAAAAGGAAACGACTTTGCAGCCATACTCGTTTTTCAGCCATTTGAGGATGATCGAGGTGTCAAGCCCGCCGGAATAGGCCAGTACAACTTTGCTGATTTCCTGTTTTTTTGCCATGCTTTAATCTCCTTATGGGGTAGTATTCTAATCTGATATTCCCGTGTTCTACTCTTCAATTTCCATATAGTATTGCCTGATTTAGCCACATCGATTCTTTAATGGCCTCGTTACATGGACCAAACCACGGATCAAGTGGTTGCAAGGATGCATCCAGTACTTCAAAATGCAGGTGGGGACCACCTGAAAAACCGGAACTCCCAAGTTTGGCAACAATCTCCCCCTGTGTCACACGATCACCGGCTTTAACAACGATGGAATTTTTTGCAAGGTGTCCATACAGGGTCGAATAACCGGACTCATGCTGTAGCACCAGATAATTTCCCGAGGAAGTACAGTAAAAACAAGGGGCGCCATTACAATAGGTTCCCGTATCGCTGCAAACCGTATTACCTTCGTTCAATCCGGCTCTGCGGGGGGAAACAGGATTTTTACAATCAGCTTCGGTGGAGCTTTGTGTACAACGGTCAAATTTACCATCAAACGCAAACAGAACCACCCCCGAATGGGCAGTTTTCACCTCTATTCCTTTGTCCATCTCTGACCAGCTTGAGGCAAAATCAGTACCGCTATGTCCCCCATAGGTTCCCTTACCACAGAAGGGATCCTTGCCATTGTGATCCGGAAAGGCAGCGATGGTGCAATTTTGCCAGAGAACACATGCCAGCGGGAAATCAAGAGCTAGTTTTTCCAGCGTACGACTGTCTTGATTTGCAGAATCACCCTTACCTCTATCATTACCGCAGGCATTCAAGCCAAGCAATGTAACGACAGCTGCACACAGGATCAAATATGGCAAAGTGTGTCACACACCGGCAATCAAGCGCGCCATGATCGCTTTTTGAATATGCAGACGATTTTCGGCTTCGTCCCAGACCACCGAGTTTTTACCTTCAATCACCGAGTCGGAGATCTCTTCGCCACGATGGGCCGGGAGGCAATGCAAAACAATGCAGTCCGGCTGTGCCAGTGCCAGCAGGGTATCGTCCAGACAGTAACCGGCAAATGCCTGTTCGCGGATTTTCTGTTCCGCTTCCTGCCCCATGCTGGCCCAGACATCGGTGTTGATCACAGCGGCGTTTTTAACCGCCGATTGCGGATCGGTGGTCAGGGTGATCCGTCCGGGAGCGTGCGCTTCGGCCCACGCCATGACTTTGGCATCCGGTTCATAACCGTTCGGACAGGCCAGTGCCAGGTCAAAACCGAGAATGGCGGCCGCTTCGATCCAGGTATTGGCCATGTTGTTGCCATCCCCAACCCAGGCAAACTTCAACCCATCGTAGGTTCCCTTGTGTTCCAGCACCGTCTGCAAATCGGCCATGATCTGACAGGGATGGAACAGGTCGGTCAAACCGTTGATGATCGGCACATCCGAGTGGCGGGCAAACTTTTCCACAATTTCCTGGCCAAAGGTACGGATCATAACACCATCGCAGTAGCGTGACAGCACCCGCGCCGTATCCTTGATCGGCTCACCGCGCCCCATCTGGGAATTGCCGGAAGCCATGAACAGACCGTGACCGCCGAGCTGAAACACCCCGACTTCAAAGGAAACGCGGGTACGGGTAGAGGCTTTTTCAAAAATCAGGGCAACTGTTTTGCCATCCAGGTAACGGTGCGCTATCCCCTGTTTCTGCCGTGATTTCAACTCTGCTGCAAAGGAGAGCAGGGCATCCAGCTCACCTTTGGTGTAATCATGCAGCGCTAAAAAATGTCGCGTCATCAATCGCTCCTCAACCTCACCCGAAAAATTTTATATCTGGTTACCATCATTGCAACTTTACTGCATAATCCAGCGACGCCTGACTACAGTTCGGCAAAAATTCCATCCAGGATCACAATCATGCTGTCGACTTCCTGCTTGGTCACAACCAGTGGCGGCACAAAACGGAGTACCGTATCATGGGTTACGTTCAGCAGCACACCCCGTTGATGCCCTTTCTTAACGATCTCACCCGCCGGAATGGAAAGTGCCATGCCGATCATCAGACCAATGCCGCGCACTTCTTTGACAAACGAGTACTTGTGCTGCAGCGTTTCCAGCTCGCCCACCAGGTACTCGCCGATCTCTTCACAGCGATTCAACAACCCTTCTTCCAGAATTGTCCGCACCGTCGCAATGGCGGCGGCACAGACCAGCGGATTGCCGCCAAAGGTTGAACCGTGGGTTCCCGGAACAAAGGCGACCGCATACTTGTCTTTTGCCAGCATGGTCCCGATGGGAGCCCCGCCTGCCAACGCTTTGGCCAGGGTCATGATATCCGGCTCCACCCCGAAGTGTTCGTAGGCAAACAGCTTGCCGGTACGCCCCATACCGACCTGTACTTCATCGAAAATCAGAAGCAGCCCATGACGATCGCACAACTCCCTGACCGCCTGGAAATAGCCGGATGAGGGGACATTGACCCCCCCTTCCCCCTGAATCGGCTCCAGCATGATGGCACAGGTGGCAGGAGTGATCGCCGCTTCCAGCGCCGCCACATCATTAAAGGGGACATGCTTGAAACCGTGCAGCAACGGATCGAAGAAACGTTGCACCTTTTCCTGGCCAGTGGCGGAAACTGTTGCCATGGTACGACCGTGGAACGAGTCGTCTGCGGTGATGATTTCGTAACGTTCCGGACCATGGGTATCGCGGCTGTATTTACGCGCCAGCTTGATGGCCGCCTCATTTGCTTCCGCTCCGCTGTTGCAGAAAAATGCCTTGTCGGCAAAAGAGTGGCTGCAGAGCAGTTCCGCCAGTTCGATCTGCTGCGGGATCTGGTAATAGTTGGAGCAGTGGATCAGCGTTGCCGCCTGATCCTGCAATGCCTTGACCACCCTGGGGTGACAATGTCCAAGGTTGTTGACCGCTACGCCACCAAGAAAGTCCAGGTATTCCTTGCCATCGGCATCCCACAAGCGGCACCCCGCACCCTTGACAGGCACCAGCGGGTAGCGGCCGTAGGTCTTCATAATATAGTGATCGGATTTTTCAATCCATTGCTGACTGTTCATGGCATCCTCACTGATTGGAGTAAAGTAACAGTACATAACAGAATAGGAATCCAAGGGCAATAGCTAGTGCAGCGGCAGCTCGCTTTACTTGGTAATTTCCGTCCCGATCCCCACATCGGTGAAGATCTCCAGCAACACCGCGTGTTCCACCCGGCCATCGATGATGTGCGCTTTTTTGACACCTTCGTTAAGCGCATCGGCACAGCAGATCACTTTCGGAATCATGCCACCGGTGATCGCCTCTTCCTTGATCAGACGATGCAACTGGGCAACCGACAGACTTTCCAGCAGTGTCCCGCTGGTATCCTTGACGCCGTTGATATCGGTCAGGAGGATCAGTTTTTCGGCATTCAGGGCAGCTGCGACGCGCCCTGCCACCAGGTCGGCATTGATGTTGTAGCTTTCCCCTTCCGGCCCGACCCCCACGGGAGCGATCACCGGCAGATAACCACCCTGCTCCAGATTCTTGATCAGGTCGGTATTAACCTTGACCACATCCCCCACAAAGCCGATATCAATCGTTTCCAGGGAGCCATCATCACCCTTGACCTCTTGCAACAGTTTTTTGGAAAGGAGCAAGCTGCCATCCTTGCCGGAAAGCCCGACCGCTTTTCCACCATGCTGGTTAAGGTAACCGACAACTTCCTTGTTGACCTGCCCCACCAGCACCATCTCAACCACCGCCATGGTGTCGCTGTCGGTCACCCGCATCCCGCGCACGAACTCGGAAACAATCCCGTAGCGCTTGAGGGTTTCATTGATCTGCGGACCACCACCATGCACAATCACCGTGTTGATGCCGAGCGACTTGAGCATGATCACATCAAGCGCAAAGGAAGCTTTCAACCGTTCATCGGACATGGCATGCCCACCGTATTTGATCACAAAAGTTTTGCCTGAAAAACGCCGGATATAGGGGAGCGCCTCCATCAGCGTCGAAGCTTTTTCAATCAGTTGTTTCATACCCCTTCCCCCCTCTTTACTATGCTGGTCTCTACGGGCGGATCCGCCCGATTACGTATTAATTCTGTATCGGCAAGGTTACCGTAACGGTCGTCCCCAAACCGGGATGGCTGTCGATGGCAATCCCACCGCCATGCAGCCGGATAAATTCCCGCGCATAGAACAGACCGAGTCCAAAACCGCGCACCTGCCCGGTATTATCCGGATCAATCTGGTAAAATTTTTCAAACACCTTGGGAAGTTCCGAAGCCGGCATACCGACACCGGTATCACTGACCGTCACACAGACCCGTGAATCATCACAATAGAGTGAGATGGTGATGTGGCCGATCGTTCCGGAAAATTTAAAGGCATTATCAATGATCTGCTGCAGTGCGAAGGAGATTTTTTTCTGATCAAGCTGCAATAATGGCAGACGCGAAGGTATGTATTCAATCTCCACGTCCGACGCAACCTGATTTTTTTTGACCAGCAACAGAACATTGGTGATCAGAGCATTCAGATCGCACGGCACCAGTTCCAACTGGTCACTGTCCCCCATCACAGAACTGAACACCAGCAGATCATCAACCATATGGGCAAGATAGGTCGCTTCATCCAGGATCATGGCGACATTTTCACTGAACCCGGCCGCCTGCATGTCATACACGCCATGCTTGGTATTTTGCAAAAAGAGTGAGATCGACGTTATCGGAGTTCGGAATTTATGGGAAATCAGCGATAAAAAATTACTTTTGAAGCGATCCATCTTTTTAAGATTGGCCAGTTCTTCTTTGAGCGATTTTCGGGTCAAGGTCTTGGCAATCGCGGTTTTCAGCATCAGGATATTGAGCGGTTTATGGATGAAATCATCGGCCCCTTCCTTGAGGGCAGTCAGGATCACATCCTTTTCCGAAAAGCCGGTCATGATGATCACAGCGGCGTTGGGATCAATCTTCTTGATCTTGCGCAACAATTCCAGACCACTTTCCCCCGGCATCATGACATCGGTCAAAACCAGGTCGACCGTTTCCTGTTCATAGACACGGAGGGCTGCCTCTACATTTTCCGCCAGCAGCACCCGGTAATCGTGCAACGCTTTTTCGCACAGATCGCGGATCAGCCTTTCATCATCAACAACGAGAATAGTTGTCATGCTCATCCTCAAAAGTTCTTATGCTGGGTCATCCAGGTACTGCTGCGAATAGCGCACATAATTATCGGGAGATTTTTTCAGCCAGGCCACTTCATCGGGGGTCAGATCACGTTTATAGCGTGCCGGAGCGCCAACCCACAATGTCCGCGGCGCAATTACCGTCCCTTCCGTCACCAGTGCCCGCGCTCCCACCAACGCTCCTTCTCCCACCACCGCCTTGTCCATCACCATCGCCTGCATGCCGATAAAACAACCGTTTTCCAGCGTACAACCGTGCAGGGTCACACTGTGCCCGATGGTCACGTCGTCGCCGATAATCAGCGGCGCACCCGGATCTTCGGCGTTTTTCTTATGGGTCACATGCAGCATACTCAAATCCTGAACATTGCTGCGAGCACCGATGCGGATGCAATTCACATCCCCCCGCACCACGCAATTGTACCAGATACTACTCTGCTCCCCGATGGTCACATCCCCGATGATTACCGCCGTTTCGGCAATAAATGCACTGGCGGCAATCGCCGGCTCAATCCCTTGAAATTTTCGTATCATCGCTACCCCTGCTTATAAAAATGTACTGAAAGAGATTATTGTTGTTCGGCCTTCAGATCCCGGGACATCAACTCCAGCACCGCCGCTTTTGCCGGTTTGTCCTGATGCAGGATCTGATAGGTGTTTTCCACGATCGGCATTTCAACGCCGCATTTCTGTGACAACTGATAGACCGATTCTGCTGACTTTACCCCTTCGGCCACCATCTTCATTTCGGCCAGAATATCGGTCAGACGCATCCCCTGCCCCAGTTTGAAACCGACCGTGCGGTTACGGGAGAGATCACCGGTACAGGTCAACACCAGGTCCCCCATGCCGGCCAGTCCGGCAAAGGTGGCCGCATCAGCGCCCATGGCCTTGCCAAGACGGTTCATCTCGGCCAATCCACGGGTAATCAGGGCAGCGCGGGCATTGTAGCCGAAACCGAGTCCATCACAAATACCGGCGGCAATGGCGATTACGTTTTTTACCGCCCCCCCCAGTTCAACACCCATGACATCGTTGTTGGTGTAAACGCGCAAGCAAGGACAGCTGAAAGCAGCCTGAACCCGCTGGGCAGCAGCCTCATCACGGGAAGCGGCAACGATCAGAGAAGGGAGACCCTGGGCAACTTCACGGGCAAAGGTCGGCCCCGAGAGTGCCACATAACGCCCGGTAACTGCGGCAGAGAGATGGGAAGCACAGATCTGTGAGACCGTTTGCAAGCTGTTCAGCTCGATCCCCTTGGAAGCGTTGGCAATCACAACCTGCGGCGAAATATGGGGCGCCAGCTGATTGAGAACTCCCCCCATCACCTGTACCGGTGTTACCAGCAGCACAATCCCGGCGTCCGCCACCGCTTCCGCCAGATTGCCGGTGCTGCGCAACGACCGGTATAATTCAATCCCGGGGAGAAAGAGTGAGTTGGTGTGGCAGGTATTGATTTCCTGCACCAGCTCAGCTTCATATGCCCAGAGAGCAACCTGATGTCCATTCTCCGCTAACCGGTTTGCCAGGGCAGTTCCCCAGCTTCCCGCGCCAATGACAGCAATTCGTTCCGTATTATTCATCATCATAACCTTCTTCAAGTCGCGGGTCATACCCTTGGGATAGTGTCTGGCGCGCCATATCAATACTATCAAACACCAGCTGCCGGATAAAAGGGTGGCGCGGGTCAGCGAGAAAACCACCCACCAGGCTCAGGGCCGTTGCCACGGTCTGTTTGATGATGGTGTCATCACCGCCGGTCTGAAACATGAAATCCGCTGCCAGCAGCAATCGTTTGACCAACTCGCCGCGCTGGGGAGTAATCACTTCACTGCAGAAACGTTCAATCTCCGTTTCCAGAGCCGCCCGGGCTTCGATATCGGAAACTTCCCGCTTTTCAAGTTCCAGCAGACGTTCGGCTGCATCATAGAGCAGCGGTTCAGCGATAATCCATCCTTCCAGACCCGATTCTCCCAGCAACTCATTACTGGTGGTAATGTAGTGGGGTATCTTTTCAACGATACCATCGAGATGAACCAGGCTGAAGCGGGGAATATACCCCTTTGGCCGGAGCAGATCGGGCTGGAACAACCTTCGGTCAACGTAAAAGTCGGGGGGGAGGTAGGTTTGTTTTTCACGGCTACCGTGGAGAGCGTCCTGCAGGAGTGCAATAGCATATTCCTGGGGTACCGGGAGCAGTTCCCCTTCCAGGGCAACTTCCCTCAGTACGGCTCCGTATTCCTTTTCATCCCGCATGCGGTAACTGCTGGCATTGATCATCCCTTCCGTATCACTGATCAGAATCAGAATGCCACCCCGTTCAGTTTCGTTGAGATTCCACGAGAACCAGAGGTAACGATTGCCATAATAATTGGGGGGGCCGGCCTGTATATCCCGAAGCGGCAAAGAGCGGCAATACGACTGGGGGAGTTCCTGGGAGTGGCGGATCCCCAGAAAGGAGAGTCGCCGCAGACTACGGAGAGCAGCATCCGCCACGTCGGCTTCCGCATGCTGCTGTATCCGCTCCAGAACCACCCGGGCATAACCGTTTTGTACCTTCCCCAACGCCTGGATCGCTTCCAGCACCAGCGTCCGGTTTTCAAATGACGCCAGGATCTCCAGCAGCGCGACCGCTTCAACCGAGGCAATCCGGGTGACGGTTGCCACCATCCGTTCCCGGGCATCATCATCCAGGTCAAGAAAGCTGTCCACAAACCGTACCAGGCCACGTTCGCCATCAGCCAGGCATTCGGCCACGAACCCATCCAGCGTGGCAGCGCCATACCCGGTCATGACCGCAAACGGTGGAGCAGACACATCGATGCCACAATCGTGCAGCAGATCAAGCAGCGCCAGCTTGCCATCCTCTTCCAGATCCTTGCGTTTGAGTGTGATTTTAACCAGTTGTTCCAACCAGGTGGAATCATCAAAAAAATCGAGCATGCAGGTATAGCGGTAGATGGCCGTACCATTTTTTTCCCGCCACAATTTGCGTACCAGTGGATTCAGGGCTCGTTTGCCTGATTTCTGCAGCCGCCGCCCGATTCGCTCCATCTGTTCGCCGGTCAGATCGTCGCGCTTCAAGAAGTCAAGCAGACGGATAATACGTCGGCGTTCACGCATGGTTGTATCTATTTTGAAAGGGATTGCCATGATACCTGCCAACGTTTTGATTTTTGCCAAACTATCATACTAGCTCAACGAACGCAATTCAAACACCATCGCCCCAGGCCGGGAAATTGTGCTCACATTTCTCATGCCGGTTGCGCCGCCTTCCGCTTCGTGGTAGAGATAACCGGGCAGCTACGCTGCACTAATGGCAGGGAATGTCGTCCTTAATGAACGAATTAAACAGCAGCAATTTTCCGGATGGTAAAGCAAACATCGGCGCAACCGATATCGGCGATGACGAATTGGCTGAAATCGCCACATTGTTGAACCTGCACCGTGCCATCAACATGGGGATGTACAAGGAAAACTACCTGAAACGGAGGGTTGCCATCCGGATCCGGATCGGCAACTGTCGCGATGCCGCCGAATACTGTCAGCTGCTGCGCAGCAGTGAGCGTGAACTGGACCTGCTGGTCAAAGGTTTAACCATTCACGTCAGCCAGTTTTATCGTAACCCGACGTTGTTTGAAGCCCTGCGACGGGATATTCTCCCGTCACTTTACGCAACGGCAGAGGCAAACGGAAGCGAGCAACTCCGCATCTGGAGCTTCGGCTGTGCCGGTGGCGAGGAACCGTACAGCCTGGCAATTCTGCTCAGGGAATATTTTCCCCATGCAATCAGGAACGTGACAACCATCATCACCGGGAGCGATATTGATGCCGGCAGCATCGCCGTCGCCCGGCAGGGAGAATACAGTGAAGATCGGCTGCGCGACCTTCCTCCCCGCCTGAAAGAACTCTATTTCAGGGAGCATAATGGCCGTTTCCGCCTGACTTCAACTATCCAGAAAATGGTCACCTACTGCATTGCCGACATGTCCGATCCAGCCAGCTATCAACCGGCTGACATAATCCTCTGCCGTAACGCCCTGATCTATTTTACCCGCCCCGATCAGGAAAAGATTTTAAGCGCCATGGCTGATATCTTGCCCCGCCATGGCATCCTGATACTGGGAAAATCGGAAACCCTGGTAGGTACGGCACGGCAACAGTTTGAAACCATTTGCATGGAAGAGAGAATTTACCGCAAAAAATAATGCACCCGGAGGAGAGCGCAATGAGCACCAGAGTCCCCATTTGCTATAAATTTATCCTCGGTTTTCTCGTCGTTGTTGCCGCCGTTGCCTTCAGTCCCAAACTGGTCGTCCTGTTAGGCTACTCGGCTGAGATGTCGAGCCTGCTCGGCTATGCCGTTGCCCTGACAGTCGGCTTGATCCTCGGCTGGTTTTTTTCCCGGGGACTGGCAGCCAACATCAGCCGGTTGACCGAGTCAGCCGAAGCGATCAGCAAGGGGGACCTGACCCGTGACGTGGTTCTCAAAGCGACCCGGCTCCCGGACGAAACCAATGAACTTGCATCCCTGATAACCACCATGGTTCAGAATCTGCGTGATCTGGTGGGGCATATCAAACGCAGTTCCGGCCAGGTTTCCCGTTCGGCGCGCGAAATTAATTCCACCGCCCTGGAGATCAATGCCTCCAATGAAGAAGTGGCCCAGGCGATTGAGCAGATTTCCCATGGCGCCGGCTTGCAGGCCGAGCTGGTGGAAAAAAGTTCCAAGACCATTCGCGAAATGGCAATTTCCATCGATCTGGTGGCCGCACGGGCCCGTGAAACTGCCAAGGCTGCCCGCGAAACCAGCCTGACGGCACAACATGGCGGCTCCCTGGCCAAAGATTCTCTGGAACGCATGAAGGATTTTTTTGAAAACCAGGAACTGATTGGCCGGCAGTTTGACCTGTTCACCACCAAGCTGCACCGGGTTTCCAAAATGGCCGACTGCATCGGAGATGTGGCCCGCCAGACCAATCTGCTGGCGCTCAACGCCTCCATCGAAGCTGCCCGGGCAGGAGAATACGGAAAAGGATTTGCCGTCGTTGCCGATGAAGTTCGTAAACTGGCCGATGGTTCCGCACAATCCGCCTCGGATATTAACGACATGATTGAAAGCCTGAAAGAGGAAAGCCATCGGGTACATGAAGTGATCATGGAAGGAACCCGTTCCATCAAGGAAGGGAAAAAGAATATCGACATCACCGCCGGTGCGTTCCAGGAGATCCTGAAAACCGTCCTGGAAACTGAACGTAAAGCGAGCAGCATTGCCGATCTCTCCCAGATGCAGCAGGAAGGATCGGCCAAAATGGTCAAGGCGGTGGACGAGATCGCCAAGGTGGCCGATGACAACGCGGCCTCAACCGAGCAGGTCTCGGCTGCCACCGAGCAACAGCTGGCAGCCATGCAGGATATGGCGCTGGCAACCAAAGAACTGACCCAACTGGCAGAAGAGTTGATGAACGTGGTAGAACGCTTTCAGGTTGGTACGGGAGAGACCGTCTCGTCATGAATCAAGAGGGAGAAAAATACCTGCTGATCTCCCTGCAGGGGGAGCTTTTTGCACTTGATCTGGCGGAAACGGTGGAAGTGGAAGATCCCCACCCGCTCTGTCCGATCCCCTCGCTACAGCAGCCGTACTGCGGAGCCATGAATTTTCATGGCCGGATTGTGGCGGTGGCTGATCTGGCGACACTGCTCGGCCTCCCCGCCTGCCAACAGCCGGACAAGACCGTCATCCTGGCGTCGGAACGAGCCGACCTCGCCTTTCAGGTGGAACGGGTGATTAGAATCGCATCCCCCGACGACACGGCAACCCGCACAGCGAGTGAACACCCCTACCTGATTGAAACCATTACTTTTACCGACGGTGTAACATCCGTACTCGATTGTGCCGCCCTGGTCAGCGCACTAATCGCCATCATAGAAGGATAACCACACTTCCCATGAGTAAAACACTACCCCCAAGCTATACCCCAAGCCCCGAAACCGTCCGCATGATTCAGCTGGGGCACCCCTGGATCATCGCCGACAGCTACACCAAGCGCTGGAACGGCATGACCGCCGGGCTGGTGGCCCAGCTCCACGACAGCAACGGGAAATTCCTGGCGACCGTGCTGTGTGACCCGCACGACCGGATTGTGGCACGGGTACTTGATCACGCGCCGATTTCCCTGGATGCCGTTTGGCTGAAAAAACGGTTTCAGGCCGCCTGCAATCTACGCCGGCAGCATGCCGGACTGGGAAGCGGAACGACCGCCTACCGTTTGGTCAATGGCGAAGGAGACGGACTCCCCGGTTTGACGGTTGACTGTTACGGCGATTACCTGATGATTCAGATCTACTCTGCCGGCTGGCGTCCTCATCTGTCGCTGGTGACTGCCACGCTGAACGAGCTGCTCAAACCGAAAGGGATCTACGAGAAGAGCCGCCCCCAGAAAACACGGGAACTGGAAGCAAACAGTGACAGCAAAAAATATGGCCGTTTGCTGACCGGAACTCCTGCCCCGCTACGACTGGAAGTGCTGGAAAACGGATTGAAATTTCTGGTTTCTCTGGAGGTCGGGCTGAACAGCGGGCTGTTTCTCGATCAACGGGAGCATCGCCACGACCTGATGGGGCGGGTAGCGGGAAAGCGGGTGCTCAATCTCTTTTCCTACACCGGAGCTTTTTCAGTTGCTGCTGCGGCAGCTGGCGCCGCCAGGGTCACCAGCATCGATGCTTCCCCAACCTATACCGACTGGGCCAAAGAGCATTTCAGCATCAACCGTCTCAACCCGCGGCAGCACGAATTCATCGTTGGCGACTGCCTGGCAGCCCTGACCGCGCAACAGCAGGCAAAAAGCAGATACGACATCATCGTGATGGATCCCCCCTCTTTTTCAACCACCTCCAAAAGCCGTTTCACCACCCGCGGCGGCACCTCTGACTTGGTGGCAGCGGCTCTCCCGCTGCTGGTTGAGGGAGGACTGTTGATCAGTTCCTCCAATCACCAGAAAGTTGACACGGCAGAATATCTGAAAGAATTGCGGCGGGGAGCACTCCAGGCGGGGGGAGAACTGCACGTAATCACTCTTTCCGGTCAGGGAATCGATTTCCCCTACCCGGTCACCTTCCCGGAAGGAAGATACCTGAAATACGTCATCAGCGTAAAACAGTCCAGGGGATGAAATTACCCCTGACAGGTCATAAAGATGTCGTCAAACTCATCCTTGATGGCATCAAAGGCTGCCAGGATTTGCGGGTCAAAATGTTCCGGCCTGGTTCGCCCGTCCCCTTCCAGAATAATGCCGCAGGTCTTCTGATGATCAAAGGCCGGCTTGTAGACCCGGCTGTTACGCAAGGCATCATACTGATCCACCAGCATGACAATCCGCGCTTCCAGCGGAACCTCATCCCCCTTCAATCCCCTTGGATAACCGGTTCCATCCCACCGTTCGTGATGCATGGCAGCAATGCCGGCCCCCATTCTCAGCATGGCATGGGTCGACCCCTGCAATATTTTTTCGCCAATGGTGGTATGTGACTTGATGATCTCAAATTCCTGCGACGTCAGCGCCCCCGGTTTCAACAGGATCGAATCGGGAACACCGATTTTTCCCACATCATGCATGGCACTCGACACGAACAAGGTTTCAACAAACTCGTCCGACATACCAAGATGGAGCGCAACGCGACTGGCATACATCCCGATCCGTGAAATATGCAATCCGGTATCCTCGTCGCGCAGCTCCGCCGCAATGGTCAGACGCTCGATCAGTTCACGGCTCATGTTGGTCAGCTGTTGCAACGACTGGTTCAACTCGGCGGTACGGCGGGCAACAGTTTCCTCCAGCTCTGTTTTATAGTTTTTTTCCATGGCGGTCAGACGCTTGAAGGTGAGCGCCTTGTCAACCGAATGAAGCAGATAGGTTGGGTTATACGGTTTGATTATGAAATCAAAGGCCCCTTTCTGGATTGCCTTGACCGCCACATCAAGATCGGCGTAGGCAGTCATCAGTATCACCGGAGTTTCCTTGTCCAGCCGCCTGATTTTTTCCAGCAGTTCAATCCCGGTCATACCAGGCATGTTGATGTCGGTCAGCACCATGTCAACCGGCTCTACGGCAAAACGCTTCAGCGCCTCCTGTGGTGAATCAAAGGAAACAATCCGATAGCCGCATTCGCTCAACAACATGCAGGCGCTGTCGAGAACATAGCGATCATCATCAACAACATACACCACTCCCGAAGCATCATTCACCATGTTCCAACACCTCCCTGATTTTCATCAGCATCTGCTTCGGCACAAACGGCTTGGCAATAAAATGCACCCTGCTATCGACCGTATGTTCTGATTCAAAATCAGCCGGATAACCGCTGCAAAAGAGTACCGGCACCGTGCCGCCACTCTTTCTGATCTTCTGGCACACTTCGTACCCTTTCATCCCCGGCATTACCGCATCCAGTATTACCAGTCTGATTTCCCTCTGATGTTCCTGATACAGTTCCCACGCCTTGACTCCATCTTCCGCCACCAGCACTCGATAGCCGAATTCCACCAGCAATTCAGCCGTCAATTCCCGTATGGTGGCATCATCCTCTGCCAACAGGATCGTTTCACTTCCGTTTCGAATGGCGACAGAGTCCAGCACCTCAGCCGGCGACTCTTCGGCTTGCTCGATCAGCGGGAAATAGACGTGGAAAATGGTTCCCATGCCGGGGAGACTGTGGCAATCGATAAAACCTTTATGCTTTTTGACGATGCCATACACGATGGCCAGCCCCAGGCCGGTTCCTTTACCCGTATCCTTGGTGGTATAAAACGGTTCAAAAATCTTTTTGATCGACTCCTGATCCATACCGACGCCCGTATCAGCAACCGTCAGCACCGCATAGCGCCCCTTTTCGCCAAAGCCGTGTATCACGATAAAATCATTGTCCATCTGCCGCGCCTCGGTCTGGATGGTAATCACCCCACCGTCCGGCATGGCATCCCGCGCATTGGTGGTCAGATTCATCACTACCTGTTCCAGCTGTACACTATCAGCCAGTATGGTCAAAGGATAGGGGGACAACTCCGTGATCAATTGCATCTCCTCACCAATCATACGCTGCATCAGGTTTTTAATCCGTTCAATCACGCCATTAAGTTCAATCGGCACCGGATTGGTCACCTGCTTGCGACTGAAGGCCAACAGCCCCTGGGTCAGTTTGGCGCCGCGACTGGCAGTGGCGATTGTCTGGGCAACCAGCGTCTGAAACGGGCTTTCCGAATCAAGCTTCATCTGCAGTATGGTGGCATAGCCAATAATACCGGTCAGTATGTTATTGAAATCGTGGGCAATGCCACCTGCCAGTTGCCCGATCGCCTCCATTTTCTGGGAATGGCGCAGCTGGTTTTCCAGCTGTTTCCGCTCGGTAATGTCTTCCTTGATGGCAATAAAATTGGTTACGTTGCCGGTGTGGTCACTAATGGGTGAAATCAAGGCGTGTTCCCAAAAAAAATCACCGTTTTTCTTCCTGTTATAGAATTCACCGCGCCATTGACCACCGGCCAGCAAGGTTTCCCACATCCGTTGATATTCATCAGCTGTGGTAAAACCCGATTTCAGCATGCGCGGATTTTGTCCCAGCAACTCTTTTTCCGTATAGCCGGTCAGTGTGCAGAGATGGGGGTTGACATACTCCATGTTTCCCTGAATGTCGGTAATGATAATGGAAACCGGACTTTGCTCCACCGCATAGGTAAGTTTTTTCAGGCTTTCCTCGGCATGTAACCGTTCCTGCAATTCACGCCGGGAAGCCTCATACAAGCGGGCATTATCAAGTGCCAGTGACGCCAGTTCGGCAGCGCGATTGAGATACCACATTTTTTCATCATCAAAACGGTTCTGTTCATCAACGTACGCCAAACCGATTACCCCCACCACCTTGTCTCCCGACACCAGCGGCACACCGGCCATGGCGCGCAGCACGTCTCGGCACGGGTCGGGTATCCGGTGCTCCCACCGGCTGTAGTCATCAATACGGCAGGAGTGTTCAATTTCCCAGACATGACCGGCAATCCCTTCTCCCCGTTGCAGCGGATGATGCTCAAACGTGGTAAAAACCCCCAACTGCACCTGAATAAACATGGCATCACGAAAATTATTGAGCAGATAGATATAGCCATGCTCCGTGTGCATCAGGGTTGCGGCACGGCTGATGATGGCGACCAGCAAGCTTTGGATATCGAGACGATTGATCAGACCGAGGGTAGTTTCATTGAGGGCGTTAAGATAGTCATTCTGGCGCTGCAGAGTTGCTTCAATCGATTTTCGGATGGTCAGATCCCGCGCCACCGCAACAACAACCTGGCGGGAATCAAGCACCGTCAGACAGGCATTGACTTCCACCGGAACAGATCCGCCACCTTTGATTTGATGCTCGGATTCAAAGGTCAAACTCCCCTCCGCCTGAATACGTGCCAGGTGAGCTGAAGCAAGTTCTGAAAACGGAAACGAGTCGAGTTCGTTCAATTTCATGGTAAGCAGTTCGTCCCGGGAAAACTTTTGGCGACGGACCGCTTCTTCGTTGGCTTCCAGAATGGTTCCTTCAATAGCGATGATGTACATGGCATCGGCTGAATTATGAAAAAGTGCCTGAATTAAATTTCCGGAATTCATTTGTTTCGTGTCCCTGGTCTCACCACAAGAGGAGTAATATCAGAAAATCCGTCACACAATAACACAGTTTTATTTGTTCGTGGAATAAAATCAGCACCAGAATAACCTTTTTCAGCTGGTCAGGAGCTGCACTTAAGATATGCTTTATCTGACACGCACATTCCTTACTCCGGAATCCCGTTCGTCCGGGGGAAGCAAAGTGACGCACTCGCCACAGCTATTTTTGTAATTTCTTTTGGACAACAATCGCCCCGTCCTGTAGTATGGACAAACTTTTCTCAAAACAAAGGGTGGAACACGTGGACAAACTTATCATACAAGGTGGCCGCAAGCTTAAGGGCGAGGTATCGGTCAGCGGCTCGAAGAATGCGGCCTTGCCGATCTTTGTTTCGACAATCCTGGCGCCGGGGCAGAATGAAATCCGCAACGTGCCGTTTCTCCGCGACATCAATACCGTCATCAAGGTTCTGGAATCACTCGGCGCCAGTGTGGAGGGGAACGGCCATATTGTGCGGATCAACTCCAGCACTATTGCCAACCACGAAGCGACCTACGACCTTGTCAAAACCATGCGGGCATCGGTACTGGTGCTGGGGCCATTGCTGGCGCGTTTTGGTACGGCCCGCGTCTCCCTGCCGGGCGGCTGTGCCATCGGTGCCCGGCCAATCAACCTTCATCTCAAGGGACTGCAGGCGCTCGGAGCGGAGATCACCCTGGAACATGGCTATGTGGAAGCTAAAGCAAAACGGCTCAAGGGAGCTCGCATCAACTTCGATGTTTCCACTGTTGGCGGTACGGAGCACCTGATGATGACTGCGGCGGTTGCCAAGGGAGAGAGCGTGTTGGAAAATGCTGCCCGCGAGCCGGAGATTGTTGATCTGGCAGCGATCCTCAACCGCATGGGGGCAAAAATCGAAGGAGCCGGCACCGATACCATCAGAATTCAAGGCGTCAGCGAACTTTCCCCAGCCTGTTATGATGTCATGCCCGACCGGATCGAGGCGGGAACATTCATGATTGCCGCCGCCATTACCGGTGGCGACATCAAAATTCGTAACATGAAACTTGAGCATCTGGATGCGCTCGCCTTCAAACTGCAGGACTGCGGCGTTGAAATCACCAGCCAGGACGGGGTTGTGCGGGTCAAAGCGCCCAAACAGGTGCAGAGTGTAAACATCAAGACCCGTCCCTATCCCGGCTTTCCGACCGACATGCAAGCGCAATTCATGGCGCTGATGTGTGTCGCTGACGGGGCAAGCGTTATTTCGGAAAACATCTTCGAGAACCGTTTCATGCATGTTTCCGAGCTGCTCCGTTTTGGCGCTGACATCACCATCGAAGGTAATACCGCCACCGTCAAGGGGAGGAAGCGACTCTCCGGCGCACCGGTCATGGCAACTGACCTGCGCGCCTCGGCTTCACTGATTCTGGCTGGACTGGCAGCCGAAGGGACAACCGAAATCACCCGTATTTACCACCTCGATCGCGGCTATGAGTCGATCGAGAAAAAACTGGCCGGACTCGGTGCAGATATTGTGCGGGTAAAGGAATAACCATGGACGATTTTATCACCATTGCCATCCCCAAGGGGCGTATCCTGGAAGAATCGGTGGCGCTGTTTGCCAAAATCGGGATCGATTGCAGCGAGCTTCTGAGCGACTCCCGCAAACTGGTTTTTGAAAACCATGAGCAGAAGATGCGTTATATGATCGTCCGCGCCACCGATGTGCCGACCTACGTGGAATACGGCAGCGCCGATCTCGGCATTGTCGGCAAGGACACCTTGATGGAACAGGGGAAGGATCTGTACGAACCGCTTGATCTCAAGTTCGGCGGTTGTCGCATGATGGTAGCCGAACCGGCCAATCTGGCACAACAAGACGACCCTGCCCGCTGGTCACATGTGCGGATCGCCACCAAATACCCCCACGTTGCCGAACGCTATTTTGCAGCCAAGGGGATTCAGGTGGAAATCATCAAGCTCTACGGTTCAATCGAACTGGCCCCGCTGGTCGGACTTTCCGAACGGATTGTCGACCTGGTTTCAACCGGTGAGACCTTGCGGCAGAACGGCCTGGTGGAGGTTGAGACCATTGCTGAAATCAGCACCCGGCTGATTGTCAATCGCGCGAGCCTTAAAACCAAGCACGGACGCATATCCGGGATTATCAAGGGGCTTGAGCAAGTTATTGCCCAGAGCCCATAAGGAGACTGACATGAACAAGTTTGCATCCAGCATGATTGTCCTTTCCTGTATCACCACGCTGGCCGGTTGCGCCGAATTTCTCGGTGACCCGAGCTCCCCATCCCCTGTCAGTGGCTTCAGTGTCGCTGGCCAGAAAGCATCCTCACCGCTTCAGTTTACCGAACTGGAAGATTGGCTGGCTCGCAACAACCTGGCAATAACCACCGGCCGTGATCGTAACGACTACGATCGCTCCTTTTCACAGGGGTCGGTGATTGCCTATGGTGAAGGGGCACCGTCACGGGAAGCTCATAACGGCGCACAAAAACGCCTGACAGCCCAGCGGGCTGCCGAGGTGGCGGCGCAACGCAACCTGGCTGATTTTTTTGCCGAACATGCCCGTTTTGGTGAACTGCGCATGATCTCATATACCGTCAAGCTGGATGCTTTCCTGCAAGGGGCTACGACCGTTGCCAGCGATTACGATACCACCAGCGAACGGGCGGCAGTCCTGGTAAAACTTGACCTGCGCGGCGCGCGCGGCTTTGCGCCCTGACCATACTTCTTCGGAGAATTCTGCATGCTTTTTCTTGACTTCAATGACCCCGGTTTTACGGCCGCCTTTGATACCATCCTTGCCCGTGGTGAAGCGATCGGCAATGATGTGGAACAGACCGTAACCGAAATTATTGCCCGTGTACGCGCCGAAGGAGATGCTGCGCTGCTGGAGCTGACCCGCCGCTTTGACCGCCTGGAAGCGGCATCCATGACCGAACTGGAAGTAACAGCGGCCGAGATGGAGGCAGCTTTTGCGGCTGTCAGCGAACAGGACCGTACGGCCCTGCAGTTGGCGGTGGAGCGGGTCGCCCGCTTCCACGAAAAGCAGAAACAGCAGACCTGGCTTTCCACCGAAGAACCGGACATCATGCTCGGCCAGAAAGTAACTCCTCTGGCACGGGTCGGCATCTATGTGCCGGGAGGAAAAGCGAGCTACCCTTCCAGCGTTATCATGAACGCAGTTCCGGCCAAGGTGGCCGGTGTGGGTGAAATTGTCATGGTCGCACCGACGCCGGGTGGCGAGATCAACCCGGTTGTGCTGGTCGCTGCCAGACTCTCGGGAGTTGACCGTATTTTCCGGATCGGTGGCGCACAGGCGGTGGCAGCGCTGGCATACGGAACCGCAACAATCCCGAAAGTAGACAAGATCACCGGGCCGGGGAACATTTACGTGGCCACAGCCAAGAAGCTGGTATTCGGCCAGGTAGGGATCGATATGATTGCCGGACCGAGCGAGATCCTGGTAATCAGCGACGGCAGCGGCAATCCGGCACACATCGCAGCGGATCTCCTTTCCCAGGCGGAACATGACGAACTGGCATCATCAATCTTGATTACGACAGACCGCAGCTTTGCCAAACAGGTAAACGACGAAGTTGAGCTTCAGATTCCCCAGTTATCCCGCGCTGCAATTGCACGTAAATCATGGGACAGCTACGGAGCAATCATTGTGGCATCAACCCTGGATGAGGTAATCGACTTTTCCAACCGTATTGCACCGGAGCACCTGGAACTGGCAGTCACCGATCCCTTTGCCATCCTGCCACAGATCAGCAATGCCGGCGCGATCTTCATGGGACACTGGACACCGGAAGCAGCCGGCGATTATCTGGCCGGACCGAACCACACCCTGCCAACCGGCGGTACGGCACGTTTTTTCTCCCCGCTTTCAGTCGATGACTTTGTCAAGAAATCGTCCATCGTCTACTTCTCCCAACCCGGTTTGCAGCGACTCGGGAGTGACATTATCCGGATTGCCGGCCTGGAAGGGCTGGAAGGTCATGGGAAATCAGTCTCAAAACGGCTGGAATATTAACGACGAGGACTTGCATGCAGATTAAATTCGGCACCGATGGCTGGCGCGGGGTGATTGCCCGTGACTTCACGTTTGAAAATCTCTCGCTGGTGGCACAGGCGACCATGGATTACCTCAACCGGGAAGGGTTGGGAAATCAAGGTCTGGTGATCGGTTATGACCGTCGCTTCCTGTCGCTCGATTTTGCCCGGCGAGTAGCAGAAATTGCGGCCGGCAATGACATCACCGTTCGATTGAGCGAAGATTACGCCCCCACACCAGCCATATCATGGGCAGTTCGGGAATCGGGCGCCGGCGCAGGGATCATGATTACTGCCAGCCATAATCCACCTGAATATAACGGCTTTAAAATCAAGGAAGCGTACGGTGGTTCCGCCAGCCCGCTGACCACCAAAATCATTGAAGAAATCGTTGCCTACAATCAGGCTAACAATAAACGTGTCATTTCAATTCCCTACCAGGAAGCTTGCCGGCGAGGTAAGATTACCCTTTTTGATCCCTCTGAAGGTTATTTCCGGCAACTGGGGCGCTACGTTGATCTTGAGATGATCACAAAATCCGGGATTACGGCGGTTGTTGACCCGATGTTCGGCGCCGGATGCGGCTTTATCCCCCGCCTTTTACAGGGAGTCCACGAAATCCATAACCATGCCAATCCGGGCTTTGGCGGCCAGGCTCCAGAACCGATCGCGCAGCACCTGCAAGAACTTTCAGCTTTGGTCAAGAGCGGTAGCTATCGGATCGGACTGGCACTGGACGGCGATGCCGACCGGATCGGCGCCATAGATGAGCAGGGTGATTTCTTTTCCTCACACTGCATCTTCACCGTAATACTCAAGCACCTGATCAATTACAAGAAATTGCGGGGAGGAGTTGTAAAAACCGTTTCGACCACCGCCATGATTGACCTGCTGGCCCGTAAATATGATCTCCCCTTATTTGAAACCCCGATCGGCTTCAAGCATATTTGTGAATTGATGTTGTCAAAAGACATCCTCATGGGAGGGGAAGAGTCGGGTGGCCTGGGGGTAAAAGGACATATTCCGGAACGTGACGGCATTCTGCTCGGATTATTGCTGCTGGAAGCAATGGCGGTAAACGGCAAGGGACTGCGACAGCTCTTGAATGAGACCATGGAAGAAATCGGAGTTTTTCACTACCATCGTATTGACTGCCACATTGATGTACCGGCCAAGGAGTCGTTAATTGCCCGCCTGACAGCGGATCCACCGGCAACGATTGACGGACGGACAGTTACCAGCACCAATTTCAGCGACGGTTTCAAATTTATTTTTGAAAACGGCGACTGGCTGCTGATCCGCCCTTCCGGCACGGAACCGGTATTGCGCCTGTACAGTGAAGCAACATCACGGGAGCAGGTCGATCGTTTGTTGCGTGCAGCAAGCTGTATTGCCGAAGCATAACATGGCCGTCCGGCAGTAGCAGTGATGTTCAATCATCTTCGCTCGTATCAAAAAAATGGTGATTTTTAAAAAATTTATGGTATTACTCTTCATCTGCCTGATAGGTAAAAACTAACATCACACCATACAGCTCCAAAGGAGGATAGTTTCATGCCAAATATTCTGATAGTTGACGATTCATCCACTATGCGCAAAATCATCTCCCGCTCCCTGCGTCAGGCCGGCCTGCCGGTCGACGAAATTTACGAAGCAGGTGATGGAATTGAAGGTCTGGCTGTGATTGCATCAGGTAAAACCATTGCTTTGATTCTGTCGGATATCAATATGCCCAACATGGACGGACTTGAATTTGTAAAAGCAGTTCGCGCAAATGGCAACACAACCCCGATCGTCATGATTACAACGGAAGGAGGGGAAGAAATCATCAAGGATGCCATGGACAGCGGCGCGAGCGACAGCATAAAGAAACCGTTTACTCCTGATCAATTGCAGGAAAAGCTGGGAGGAATTTTATGAGCCTCAATTCGGCGATCGCCTCGGCCACCAAATTCAGTGAAGAAGAGTTGGCAAAATACGTCATTCAGGCCACCCGTGAAGTATTTTCAACCATGGTCATGATGGACCCCAAGGACGAATATCCGTTACAAGACCCGATTACCCGTTTCAAGTGCAGTATTACCGGCATGGTCGGCTTTGCCGGGACATATTCCGGTGTTATTTCAATCCACTGCCCGGTAAATCTGGCCATGAAGATCACATCCAATATGCTCGGTGTGGAATGTGAGGAAGTCGGGGAAGACTTAAACGATGCAATCGGCGAGATCTCCAATATGCTCGGCGGCAGCGTCAAGCAGGTTCTTTCCAAGGGGGGACTGGATGTGAAACTATCCATTCCAACCGTTATATCAGGTGAAGATTATACTGTTAATTCCTTATCTGACAATGACTGCGTCGTAATTCCGTTTCTCGTTGAGGATTCGAAATTTATCGTAGGGTTGATCTTGAAAAAAGAAGATTAGAGAGAAGTACCAGCTACTATTTCAGTAGTTTTACGGCACAGTACCGTGATATTCATGAATATTACTGACTGTGCCTTTGATTGTTCGGCAACTCGCCATTTTCGCTCAAACTATTTTAACGACTGCCCAAGTTCAGGATACGACCCACAATATGGATGGATACACCACTCTACATCAAATGCTGGAGTCTGCGCTCAAGCAAGCCGGCGAAGAAAGTGGCATGCTGCTGGGGCAAGAGTTGGCCATCACTCTGGCTGATTCACTTGCTACCAGTAAATCATCCTATTTTGGTACACTCGACGACGCCTGTTTCGCCATTGGTGTTGAGTCACGGGAAGCCTACACCGGCCAGTTTTTCCTGCTTTTTTCCCTGCGTGATGCCATTGTATTAAGCAGCATTCTACTCGGCATTCCACCGGCACGTATTCAGGAGAAAAAGCGGCTTTCGATTATGGAAAATGATGACGTCGATGCATTTTCCGAAATAGCAAACATGATCAACGGTTCGTTTAACACCGTTTTTCAGGGTACACTTGCCAACAAGGTTCATCTCAAACTCTTATCCCCCAAAAAATATATCCCTGAAGTTGATGAGCTCAGCGAAAATGAGCCACTTCCCGAAGGGGAGTATCTCATGATGCGGGCTAAACTTGAAATGCCAGGACAGGAACTGAACTTTCTCGACATCCTGATACCTTTCGATCTGGCAAATCAGTTCGACCCGCCTGCCGAGCAACCTGAAGCAGTAACAGAGCCGGAAACAGCAGCACAGCAAGATCAAGGCAGTACGCTTTCAACAGCAGTTGAACCGCAGGAAGCGGCAGGACTGACCGGAGAAGTTACAGCAGCTGCCACTACCACCGAATGCGGTCCCGAAAGTATCATCGTGCTGGATGATGATGAAAATGAGCGCCAGCAACTCATAGAATACCTTGCTTTTACCGGATATGAAATTGTGGAGGGGACTCTGCATGCCGATATCAAAGAGCTGTACTCTCAGCGTTCCATCCGTCTGGTAGTTATTGGTGCCAATGACGCCGATGACCGTGAATTATCGATCTGTATCAAAGTCAATGCTATACGCCAGGATAGCTCACCACCGATTGTGATGAGCGCCCATAGCTGGACCCGTACCGCTGTTCTCAAAGCCCTTAAATACGGTGCACGCGAAATCATCGTTAAACCATACACGTTGGATGAGTTAACTTCAAAAGTTCGCCGACTCTGTAAACTGTAAACATCATGAACTGGTTATACCGGATATCCGGGCAGGACATACCATGAAATCACTTTTGCAGCTGAGACCGGAACCCGTGCACACCACATTTTTTAGAGCTACGTTCTGGTTGCTGTTCCTCGTGGGTCTGATTCCAATATTTCCTGTAACGGCACACGCCAATATCTCCAATCGCCTCCACCGCCTGGAAATTCGTCCCAAGAGCGGTTACACCCGCCTTGTATTCAGTCTGGCAAATTATTCACCCTCCAAAGTAGTCTCACTCTCCGGCAACCGTCTGCGGTTGATACTTGACAGCACCAATGGTCCCTTGTTCAAGAAATTTCGCCGTTATTCCGATCAAAACATCGGTGGCCTGGTGTTTACACAACGGGGCGATGAACTGCTGGTGACTTTTCAGGTCTCTAAAAATGCTGGTTGGCGGATCTTTAATTTTGACGGTGTTGAAGGCGTTACCCTTGATGTCGGACTGGCACTTGCCACAGCTCCCGCCATCGCACCAGTAGCTGGACGTGAAAAAATCCAGAGCGGTATCGGCAAGCTTGTGCGGGACTTTGACCCACCCCTTAAAACGGATATTCCTTTTACTCCAACTGACCGGCAACTACTGTCAAAGCTGTTGCCACCTGATGAGCAACAACTGTTTACATCAGGAGAATCGGCGTTGTACAAAGGGCAATTCACCGAAGCGGAAGAAATCATCACCCCTTTTTCGACCCGCACCACACCGATAAAAGCACTGGCGCTCTATCGACTCGGTGAAACCTGGTACAACCTGCAGAAATACCAACAGGCATTGGCAGCATTTCGCGAGGCCGAGCGCCTTTGGCCGGCATTTCTCGCCTTAAATCCCGCCGTCACGTTTTATTATGGCGATAGCATTGTCCGCAGTGGTGATCTGGATCATGGCAGGGAATTATTGGCAGGACTGATCGCCCGCCTGGCGGACAAGAAATATGCACCGACCTTGCTGGTTCGATTGGGTGACATCTACTCCCGCGCAGGGCATGCACCCGAGGCAAACGGCCTCTACCAGAGTGTTGCTGAAAATTTCACGTCAAACAAAGCAAGTAAAATGGCTCAGCTACGCATAAATGATCAACGTTTCATGCTGGCAAACCCGTGGAACTATCGTTCACTAAGCACCTCCTACCTTGACATATCACAGCAGATTGGCGATTTCGATATGCGGGAGGAGGCATACTTCAAGCACATCCTGCTGGAATCACTTCACGGGGAAACCATGCCGGCCTTGCAATCGGTCAACGCCTTTCAGCGCAAATTCCCGCGGGGAGCCTATACTACTGTTGTGCGTACCATCCGCGAGTCATTGGTGGCTCAGGCATATCGCGAACATGACTGGTCAAAGGATCCATCCGGGCTGATCCGCTTCATTGACGAACAACAGGATTATCTGGCTGATTGTGTTGAATTACCCGGATTTATCAAAGCAGTATCATCCAGCTATGATCAGGTCGGCCGCCCCATTGAACGCATCAAACTGTTTTCCCTGATTGTTGACCGGCAATGGGCTCCAGCCAGTGCCCCCGCATTGTATGAAGAAATTGCTGACAATGCCGATATGATCGGTGATTCTCCCTTTGCCATTAAAACACTCCGAACATTTTTACGTAAATACCCGACGAATCCACGCAAAAACTTCGTTACCGAGCGGCTCGGGGCACTGCTCTTTGCCGATGGTAAATATCTGGATGTGAAAAACACCCTGTCGTGGCTGCTGGAGAAGAAAGCAGTGGCACAACTTCCCGAGAGTTATTATTTTCTCGGCAAATCATTATGGAATTTGAACGACTATCCGTCTGCCATCAAGGCGCTCGATCGTTTTTTAGGCGTAGCCCGCCCCGGCAATACCTACCTCCCCGACAGTTATTACATTGCCGCGTCAGCACGTGAGGTAACCGGCGATCGCAAAGGAGCACTGCGACTCCTGGATATAGGCGCCAAACTACCGGAGAACAGTCACAACGAAGCTGTGCTCTATAAAGCCGGACAGATCAATCTGTTGTCAGGCAATCGCCAGCAGGCCAAAACATATTTTAACCAGGTGATTCAAAACGGGAAAGACCCTGACTGGAAACGACTCGCGCAACAGTCACTGGAAACAGCCGGACTCAGATAAAGCTCACCCCCTTATGTCGGTTTATTGACATCTGAAGATCCACATGTTCCGTACAATTGCTAGCGTTCTGATATTATTTGACTTTTACCCACCAAGCAAAAAGGTATGTTTTTTGCATTCCCAGATCCTCACGAGGAGGAAGCCATGCAGGTTGATACTCTTTTTTCCACATCCATACAACTACTCGACAAACAGATTGATTTGCGAGCAAGAAATCAGAACCTGATCTCATCCAACATTGCCAACGCCGAAACTCCGCACTACGTTCCCAAGGCGCTTGTATTCGAGGAAGAGTTGCAAGGTGCACTCAAAACATCGAAAGCCGGCGTAACCGGGGGGCTGACTGATGCGAGACACATACCCTTAAAAGGCGCCAGCAGCCGTTTGCAGTCCGTTACCGGCAGAGTTGTTGAAACACCGGCCAAAACACCGGGCAAAGACGGCAATGCAGTTGAACTGGAAAATGAAATGGGCAAAATGCTTGAAAATCAGATCATGTATAACGCCTCGGTGCAAATACTTGCCAAAAAATTTGAAGGGATCAAAACAGCCCTGCGGGAAGGTAAATAATGGATTTTTTTAGTGCCATGAGTGTCAGTTCTTCAGCACTTTCAGCTGAAAGAACACGGATGAACCTGATCTCCAGCAACTTGGCCAATGCCAACACAACCCGGACTCCCGAGGGGGGGCCGTACAAGCGCAAAGACGCCGTATTTTCTGCCACGGCGCCGGTGCAGAGCGCCTTCAGCCGTTCACTGGACAATGCCAGCAATCAACAGGTTCGCGAAGTTCAGGTCTCACAAATCATCGAGGATCAAAACCCTCCTCGGATGCAGTTTGATCCTACCCACCCTGATGCTGACCAGCAAGGGTATGTTGCCATGCCAAATGTAAGCGTCATTGAAGAAATGGCTGACATGATCAATGCAACCCGCGCCTACGAGGCAAATGTCACCGCCGTTCAAGCTGCAAAAAATATGGCGCTTAAAACACTTGAAATCAGCAAATAACAGCAACACACAAACAACACACGAGGTACGGCAATGGAAGTCGGAATGATTGGAAACGGTATCGGTATTGGCAAAGCATTCCCCGATATAACAGAAACCACTTCTGCACCAACAGCAGGAGCTGGAAAGTTTTTCAGCGAACTGGTCAACAAGGTAAACGCCCTGCAAACACAATCAGACGCTTCGATTCAGACATTTGCCAGCGGCGAGAACAAAAACCTCCACGAAGTCATGATTGCCATGGAAAAAGCAAGTATTTCATTTCAGTTCATGTCATCCGTCCGCAACAAAGCATTGGAAGCGTATCAGGAAGTCATGCGTATGCAGGTATAAGCGCTAACGCGCAGCAACCACTTCCACGCCGGCTTGCAGGATCCCGGCATTAGCTTGTGTATCTGGATGAAAGGAACTTTTGCACCTCCATGCCTGAAGGAATTAACAGACTCATAGAGCCATTCATGGCGCTTTCAGCCGGGAAACGGATGTTGATTGCCGGAGTTGTTTTTCTGGCGGCGCTTTCGTTTGCAGCCCTGATTTTAATTGCCAACCGCACTGACTTCCGGCCGCTATTTACCAATTTAACTTCCGAAGACGCAGGTGAAATTGTAAAGAAGCTCAAGGACAGCAAAACCCCCTATCAGATTACAGCTGATGGAAAAGGGGTCATGGTTCCTTCCGACAAAGTGTACGAGTTACGGCTTTCCCTTGCTTCGGAAGGATTACCGCAAGGAGGCGGGGTCGGTTTTGAGATTTTTGATCGCAAAAACTTCGGCATGACCGAATTTGTGCAAAAGCTTAACTACCAGCGGGCGCTACAAGGCGAACTAACACGCACTATTTCCCAGATCGCCGGGGTCGAGCAAGCCCGTGTCCACTTGGTAATCCCTGAGAAATCACTTTTCAAGGAGAGTGAAAAACCGGCTACAGCTTCGATTGTTCTTAAAATGAAATCGAACCGCGGGCTCAAAGAGAGCGAAGTCCAGGGGGTTATCCACCTGGTATCATCCTCGATTGAAGGGATGGATCCGGAACACGTCACCATCATTGACAGCCGCGGCAAGATCCTGAGCAAGGGGGGGAGCAGCGACCCAACTGCGCGCATGACGTCCGCAATGCAGGAAACCCAGCACAACTACGAAAAGAGCATTGAGGACCGCATCCAAACACTGCTCGATCCGATCGTCGGTGGTGGTAAAACCGTTGCACGGGTAACAGCGACATTCGACTTCAAGCGGGTTGAACGGGTAGAAGAAAAGTTTGACCCGGAAAGTATTGCGGTTCGCAGCGAACAACGTACTGATGAAAAAGGGGCATCCAGCTCAGGGGCAGCCGGAGTTCCCGGAGTTCAGACAAATCTGGGGCGTAACCCTGCCGCTGCCGCCACGACCACAGGTGGTGGTTCAAAAAGCGATGAAACCTTGAATTATGAAGTCAGCCGTTCAACAGCCAAGATCATTGAACCGGTTGGCGCTTTGGGTAAATTATCCGTCGCCGTGCTGGTGGATGGCAAGTATGAAGCACCGGCTGCCGTAAAAGAGGGACAACCGGCCAAAGCGAAATATGTCCCCCGGGCACCGGAAGAGTTACAGAAAATTGAGACACTGGTTAAAAGTGCCGTTGGTTTTAATGCCGAACGTGGAGATCAACTGACAGTTCAAAACATTCCTTTTCAGGATTCAGGCGAAGCGAGCGGCGCTGCCGACACCCAGCAATGGTGGATGAATCCGTTTTTCATGTCGCTTGCCAAGAATTTGACCATCGGAATCGGCTTCCTTGCTTTGGTATTCCTGGTTATCAGGCCGCTGCTCAGTTCATTACGAACTTCCCGGCCACCACTGTTGGAGTCTTTCGAACCGCTCCACGAAGGTGTTGAGAAATTGACAGCTGCCGAACGGGCACAAATTTCCATGCAGATGGAAGAGCAACAAAATCTGGTGGAACAGGCCAAAAAAGATCCCTACCAGGTCGCCCAGGTCCTGCAAAACTGGATGGAAGAAGATAAAACATCATCGTAGCAGCGTGCAGGCTACACACCCGGCAACCAGCCATGAGAATTCTGATGCAGTTGCCACGCAAAAAATAATGATCTACATGACGGGGATTGCATGACCGGAACCGATAAAGCAGCTATTTTGCTCCTGTACCTTGGCAATGATGTAACTGCCAAGGTATTTGAGCATATGGAAGATGACGACATAAAACGGATCAGTAAAAGTATGGCAAAGCTGGGTCATATTACCCGTACCACCATCATGGAAGTGGTCGAAGACTTTACTACCGTCATCAACCCCGAATCAGGTATTTTTTCCCAAGGGGAAGAGTTCGTCCGCAAAATCCTTGAAAAAGCGCTCGGCCCGGAAAAAGCCGGCATCCTGATGGAGGAATTGCAAGCTTCTAGCTACGGTGATTTGGTTGACATTCTTGCCAACATGGATCCCAAAAGTATTGCCAACTTTCTGTCACAGGAACATCCCCAGACAATTGCCGTTATTCTGGCAAAACTCAAGTCCAAGCAGACCAGCGAGATTATCAGCCTGCTTCCCCAGGACTTGCAGGCTGAGGTGGTTCTGCGCATTGCCGATGTAGACCAGGTTTCGCCAGAAATACTGCTGGAAATTGATGACGTAATGAAACGGGAAATTAAATCCATGGGTGGTGTACAACGCTACAAGGTTGGTGGTGTTGATAAAGTCGTTGATATGTTCAACCACTTTGATCGCAGCAAGGAAAAACAGATTCTCGACAAACTTGACGTCATCAGCCCGCCACTGGCTGAAATTATCCGTAAGCATCTGTTTACCTTTGAAGATGTATTTGCTCTGGACGACCGAAGTATCCAGCAGGTTATGCGCGAGGTTTCAAACGACACCCTGACCCTGGCAATGAAAACCTCCACCGATGATGTCAAAGACAAGATTTTCAAGAACATTTCCAGCCGTGCTGCGGACATGATCAAGGAAGACTTGGAAGTCATGGGGCCGGTCAGGCTCTCTGATGTTGAAAAGGCCCAGGGAGAAATCATCAAGATCGTCAGAAAGATGGAAGAAGAAGGGAAGATCGTACTGGCCGGTCGCGGGAGCGAAGATGTCCTCGTCTAGAATTATCAAGTCATCGAAAACAGACTTGGCAGCAATGGAACCGTTTGCTTTTCAGTCGATTAATCGCGGTATTCCTGCCTTGCGCCCGCAGGCTTCTGCCAGTGAATTTGTCCCCCTGGGACTCTTTGATCCGTCTGAATCGGGCCGCACCAGCGCGCAGACCGAACAGGCGCCGGAACCTGAGGGTTTGTTCCTCACCGAAGAGGATCTTGACAGTCGTCTGCGAGAATCATTCAACAGCGGGCTGCAGGAGGGGAAAAATCTTGCCGAGCGTGGGCTTGTCAATGTTTTCAAGGCATTGCGTGGTGCGAGTGATCAAATACTATCCGTACGTGAAAAAGTTCTGCGCGAATCCGAAGATGAAGTGCTCAACCTGATCATGCTGATAGCTCGCAGAGTTATTGTTCGCGAGATCAAACAGGATCGTACTATTCTTTCCGCCGTTGTTCACAAGGCTCTCGCCGGTGTAACGGAACAGGATGAAATCACCGTACGACTTAACCCCGATGATTACGCCATGATAATTGCCGGGCGCGATGACATTTTGAACAAAAATCTGATCAGTCAACGCATGAGCCTCAAATCAGACCCAACTGTTGCACCGGGATGCTGCCAGGTGGATACGGAGATGGGAACCATCGACGCCGGCCTTGATGCTCAACTGGAAGAAATTTATCGTCAGATGCTTGAAGAGCGTACTGTTTCTACGGATGTTCACCAGTGACCCGCCTGGTATTCGACCATGCCTAACCGATCACTCAACCTCCTGCGCTATCGTAATGCAATTGCAGCGGCTAAACCGATTCGCCTGCACGGCAAAGTCACGCAGGTGGTAGGGTTGGTGATCGAAGGGTACTGCCCCGATACTTCCATCGGAGCAATCTGTGAAATTCGTCCCCGTGTTGGTGAACCGATACCGGCAGAAGTAGTCGGTTTTCGAAACCATAAGGCACTGCTGATGCCTTTGGGCGATCTCAGGGGGGTAGGTCTTGACAGCCTAATCACCGTACGGCGCGGCAAAGCATCCATGGGGGTTGGGCCGCAAATGCTCGGGCGGGTTATCGATGGTCTTGGCAATCCGATTGATGACAAGGGCGCGCTCCAGACCGAAGAAGAGTATCCGATTTATGCTTCACCCGTAAATCCGATGTCGCGGCCACCGATCAGGAAACCGCTTGATCTCGGTATTCGCAGCATCAATGGCCTGCTCACCTGCGGCCAGGGGCAGCGTGTGGGGATTATGGCCGGCTCCGGCGTTGGCAAATCTACGCTACTGGGTATGATTGCCCGCTATACGGAAGCGGATGTCAACGTGATCGCCTTGATCGGTGAGCGTGGACGGGAGCTGCGTGAGTTTATCGAAAAAGATCTCCAGGCACAGGGGCTGGCAAAATCGGTCGTCGTTGTTGCCACCTCTGACCAGCCACCGCTGGTACGTATGCGAGGGGCATATATTGCTACAACAATTGCTGAATATTTCCAGAAGAAGGGGAAAAAAGTCCTGCTGATGATGGATTCAGCCACGCGCTTTGCCATGGCAATGCGTGAAGTAGGCCTGGCAATCGGCGAACCTCCCACAACTAAAGGGTATACACCCTCCGTGTTTGCCGCGCTTCCGAAATTACTGGAGCGGAGCGGTAATTTTCCCGAGGGAAGCATTACTGGCCTTTACACGGTACTGGTCGAGGGAGATGATTTCAACGAGCCGATCTCCGATGCCATGCGCAGCATTCTTGACGGACATATTGTTCTCTCCCGTGATCTTGCCGCGCGCAACATTTATCCCCCCATTGACGTGCTGGCCAGCGCCAGCCGTGTCATGGGTGATGTCACGAGCGATGAACAACGGAAACTGGCTGGCAAATTCAAGGAGACCATGGCGACCTTTCGTCAATCGGAAGACCTGATCAATATCGGGGCGTACAAGTCGGGGAGTAATAACGGTATAGATTATGCTATTCTTAAAAACGAAGGAATGTTGTCATATTTGAAACAGGCTGTTCACGATCCCGTAACCTTGCACCAGTCAGTTGCGGATCTTAAAAATCTTTTCCAGTAATTCCAGCGGGAGGTGATCCATTGTGGCAGTTATGAAATTTGAACTTGAGCAGGTTCTTAATTACCGGCGTGAAATGGAAAAAGTCCGCAAGCAGGAATTTGCTGTTGCAAAACAGGAGCTTGAAGCTGCTCATGACATTCTTGACCAATATCACAATCAGGTCACGAAACTGACCGACGAGTTTAACCACAAACAATCAGAGCTGCATACCATTGATGAATTGACCCGTTATGTGCAGTATTTTGCCAAGAAACGGCTTGATATTGAACGGCAGAAAGAAACGATTGAACAGCTCGATGGTGTTATGAATGATCGGCGTGAATACCTGCTGGATGCAGCCAAAGACAAAAAAGTTCTGGAATCATTAAAAGAACGAAAAACAAAAGAGTTTCAAAATGAACTGGCGCACAAAGAACGCGCTTTTCTGGATGAGATTTCCGTACAAAAGAATAGTGGATCTGCACAATGACACGTGTTTTCAAATTATTGACAATTGCCATTTTATTGACATCGGTTATTTCAAGCGACTGGTTACCGACACACCCAACATCAGCGCGGGCCGCAGGAGAACCGGCAACAGCACCGAATGCAGAAACTTCCGGCACCACGAGGTCTCAACTTCCTCCCAGTGCCTCACGAGCTGCACGAGAGGAAAAGGCATTGCAGGATGCCCGGCGCCAGCAACTGGCGGAGAAAGAAGCACAACTGGCAGCCAAAGAGCAGGAATTGAAAAAATTAAGTGCCAAAATCGAATCCCAGATTAAAACACTTGATGAAAGTAAAAAACGGATGGATGACCTTGCCAAGGCGCAATCAGCAGCACAAAAAAAAGTGCAGGATGAGAAAGCGCAGAAAATGGTCAAGCTTTTCAAGACCATCAAAGGTGAACAAGCCGGTAAATTGATTGATGCCATGAAGGAAGATGTAGCACTCTCACTCATGAGCCGTCTCGACACCAAGACCGTTGCCAAACTGGCACCCTACATAAATCAACCCCGTATCCTGAAATGGATTACCGCTAATTTGCAATAATAGTTTGTATCAACTTTGCACTTCATCAGTATTATCCCTGTCCCTGCTGATGAAAATATCCACGAGAGGAGGTGAACCTACATAATGAATACAGGACAGATAACAGCATCAACAATAACAGTTGGCAGCAGCATCCTGGCTGCCAGCGGTATGATGTCAACCGAGGTCATACCACCCAACGCTGAAAATGTATCGGAAAGCCCTTTTGCAGGTATTCTGCAAGATTGTTCAGCTGCCCGCCAACCAGCACTTCCGGCAGCGTTAGCACGACTGATCAGCAGTACCACGAAGCAACCGCTAACACTGCCCCGTGGTATGCAGACGGTGCAGCCCCCGGCAACAACACACACAGTGAATGTGCCATCAAAGATCATAGTTGATCGCGATCACATCAACCTTACCGCTCATGATCAGCAACAGCCGGAAGAAATCCCGGTATCAGGAACTACTGACATACCAGCAGACACACTGATGTCGCAGAATGTGACACTGTTAGCTTCACTCATCGGCAGCACTCAGCAATCAGACATTCCTGCTGCAGGAAAGAATTCCGACCAGCAGACCAACAACCGGCCTGAAGTGGCACAAACGCTCCCAATAATTGCAGAAGCAGTCGTCGGGAAGAGGACTAACGCCGAGCTACCGGTCACGCATTACCCAAAACTACAGACTGCGGTGCAGCCTGCAACAACCACGCAACCGATTGAACAGCGGCAAACGTTGGGGACTGAGACTCAATCCTTAGCCACAGGACAGGCCATGGCAGTCCCCGTAGCCATGCCTGAAATTCAACGAGCACAACAAGCCATAATCCGAGATAATCCTGAAACCATGATTGCCAAGCATATTCCGGCAGCCATACCGGATCAAGGCGTGCACCATGAAGTTACGGCAACAGTTCCAACGGCAACACCGCCAGTCCAAGAGATTCAAACAGCGCCTGCTGCCACGACCTCTTCAAACACTACCGGACTGCCAGTATCTGATACAAAACCCGCGCTGGCAGCACCCCCTCAAAAGCAGACAACTGCCGACCTAGCGGAACAATCAGCCATACCCGCCGCAACAACGGCAGCGAACATTTTGCCGTCATCATCAGCACCGGTTACACAACCGTTGGCGACCGCCACACGCAAGCTGGAGGCATATTTCCAGACCACACCGCGCGCCATCACGGCAACGCAGCAACCGCTGGCTGTAGCCACTGCAACTGCAACCGAACCAACAACCGTAACAGCACTCCCGATACCAACAGCAACCGTGACAGATATTCATCCACCACAGACTGCGGTGCGGAACAATCCTGAAACCATGACTACAGAGCAGCTTTCTGTAGTTACACCGGAACGGATTGTGCGTAATGAAGCTGCTGCAACAGTTCCAACAGTAACGACGGCAACAGCTGCAGAACCGGCTCTGGCCGCAGCCCCCCAAAACCAGACGACTGCAGTCGTACCAGAGCAACCAGCTGTATCCACGAGGGCTGAGCAGCGTGTGGCATCACCCGTTGCAACCAGGGCACCGAACATGCCGCCTCAATTGCAGCAATCAGCAGCACCCGTAGCAGCTCGACAGTTCTCAACAAGCGAGGGTGTAACACCTCCAGCAACAGAGACCGTGGTAGTACGCCCCCTTGAAGCAAGCATTCAACCACGGGAAGAGCGGCAACCGGTTGTTACAGCGCCCCAATCCGTA
>Ga0209798_10000066_pt1 | contig 56059 bp, 56 predicted proteins | sample DOMMetBare3Fresh_FD_187475 | JGI IMG/M metagenome (GOLD analysis project Ga0209798, IMG submission 187475) | Wetland sediment microbial communities from St. Louis River estuary, USA, under dissolved organic matter induced mercury methylation -... | ecosystem: Environmental > Aquatic >...
CAAATCTTTAATTTACCGCTCGTCGTCGGCACGGAGATCTTCTTTATTGGCCGGAGTTAACGGTACTCCATTTTGATATTCGCCATGCTCGAGAAAGCCGATATTCGAGGGCTTCCAGTATCTGAAAAAAGCTTTGCCGTACACGTACTTTTCCGGAACGAGCCCCCAGTAACGCGAATCCGACGAATTATCCCGGTTGTCGCCCATTACAAAATAATGATGTTCCTCGACCTTTTTTGGCGGTGTGCTCGGCAGCGACTGGTTATAGTCTTTATCAAGATAATCTTCGTTTAGCTCCTTGCCGTCAACAAAGACCTTTCCGTTACGAATCTCAACCATCTCGCCCGGCAGGCCGATAACACGTTTTACATAGCTTTTATCAGGGTCATTCGGGAACCAAAAAACGACGATATCGCCGCGTTCGATATGTCCCCAACTGATGCTCTGTATCTTATAGTAGACAAGTTTGTTTACTAGCAGACGCTCGCCGTCGTGTAGCTGCGGCAACATTGACGTTCCCTCAACAACGACCGGCTGCACGAAAAAAACGCCGAAAAGTATAAAGACGACAATGATCAAAAATATGTCGCGGATCAATTTAAAACCCTCGGACCAAAGGCCTTGACGAGATTCTCGAGCCAGTCGGGTCACCTCGATATCACGATCATCCGATATCGAAACAAATCCGAAGTCTGATTGGTTTTTCTTACGAAAATCTAACATAATCAAGGCATTTAGACGTAAAAGGCTGCGTTTTGGTTGACCATCCCGGCGCCAACTTAATCATCGGCCCTGACGGCTCACTTTGTCAAAAGAAATTCGCATATGAATGACGCCATTCGATCGCTCTTTCCCGCGACCAAACATCTAGCCTATCTAAATAGCGCCGCGGTCTCACCGATCCCGACCACGGCGATCGAAGCGATCAATTCACAGCTAACGGATGTCGCCGCAAACGGCTCGGCCCATTATCAAGATTGGGTGGACACCAAAAACCGTGCCCGGGGCCTCATCGCAGAGATGCTAAAGGTGCGTCCCGATCAGATCGCTTTTTTGCGAAACACGTCGGACGGATTTGCATCGATCGCAAACGGATTAACATGGAATGCGGGTGATAATATCGTCAGCTTTGAACGCGAATTCCCCTCAAACTACTACGCTTGGAGGCGAATCAGGGACGAATTTAACGTCGAACTGCGTCTCTGCCCGGAACGCGACGGCCGCATAGATCTGGCCGAATTGATCTCGCTTATAGATTCCAATACGAAGGTCGTAGCGATAAGCTCGGTGCAATTCGCCTCGGGATTCCGGGCCGACCTCGAGCGAATCGGTCGCGCCGCTCGCGCCGTCGATGCGCTGTTCTGCGTTGACATTATTCAGGGTTTTGGAGCAATGCCGTTTGATCTGCCGGCGCAGTTTGTCGATGCGGCGTGCGGTGCGAGCCACAAATGGCTGTGCGCTCCCGAGGGTTGCGGAATCATATTTCTCTCGGACCGGGCTCGCCAACGCGTAGATCCTACACTTGTCGGCTGGATCAGCGTCGAGACGCCGTGGGATTTTGAGGACCGAGAACAAAGTTTCAAGCCGAACGCACTCGCGTGGGAAAGCGGAACGGGCTGCTCCTCGCTCTTCTATGGCCTCGAACAAAGCCTAAGACTCTTGCACACAGCCGGTGCTGAAAACATCGAGCGGCATCTGGACGAACTCTCAGAACATCTTTGTGATAGTCTTGGGGGGAAAAATTACGAGATAGTCAGCTCTCGCCGACCGGGTGAAAAATCTCAGATAGTCTGTATCAAACATTCCAAGGGTCTGACATCGAGCCAAATTGCCGAACACCTCGAAAACGAAAGGATCATAGTCAGTCCACGTGGGGACCGTCTCCGGATAGCTCCGCATTTTTACAACAATAATGAGGATATAGAACGGCTGATAAATGCCTTGTCCTAGATTGCGCTTCAGTCTTTCAACAGTCGCTCAGGCAAGATCTCGGGTGTAAAACCGTCCAGATTTAGCCGCGTCATCCCGCCGGCGTCGGTAAAGGTTGTGAGTTTTGACCTTTTACCGTCACGAAAATAAAAGAAAACCCATCCGGAGATCACACCGCCGATAATCGCAACGCCCATTCCGATAAGGATCACGAATAGCGTTGACATAAAAATGTTCGAGGTTGTCAGGACGAAGGCCCGCTCCGCGCTGATGAGAAACGGATTATTTCCGAGCCACTGCACCTGCTTTTCGTATTTGACCTGGTCAAGCAATGCGTTGGCCGCTACGGTGTCCGAAACATCAAATACCAGCGCATTGTAGTTGCCGATGCGTCTATAAAGCGTGGCAGGGTCGCCATATTCAGATAAAAACTCAGAGAATTTGGTATCAGCGTCCACCGAGCCCTGCGGCGAGGCAAATTCGATTATCAAAAGCTTGCCTGCATCGTAAGGCGCCGTAACAGCCTCAGTTCCGGCAGAAAAATCTATCAGATCGAGGATCGGCCGCTCACCCAACGCCGTTTTGAGCTCGACGACACTTTTGGCAAAAGCCGTCCGGCCTCGAACGCTTTCCCATTCCGGCAAATGCTTGATAAGCACGGGAATCCCGTCGACTTCCGAAACTTCCTGACTTTTGTACGGTACCGAACCGACCGTTTGCCCAAACGACCATAAACTGGTCATACAAGCCAGAAATATTGCGGCAACAATGCGTTTGAAATATATTTTGGGCAAATCCACGATCATTCGGCAGATACGGACGGTGTTATATTTTAGGTGTAAATCTTAACATTCTTTTCGGTATAAGGTGGCATGATGAACGCTAAATTTGATACACCAAATCGTGTACCCTATGACGCAATCATCGCACGGTTAGGTTTAAACATCCGTTATTTGATGACATTCGAATACAGATATATGCCCGAGAAGATTGAACAAATAATGGTCTCAGGCTTGATTTAGCCAAAGTCTCAGCGTACATCATGACCTTTGGCACGGCAATTGAGATGTACTCGGCGATGGGGGGAATTACAATGACAACAGATACGTTAAACTTTCCGGTATTTCATAGTGAACAGGGTGTAGAAACAGACGAGGTTCGTTTTTTTCTCGATGGTTCAATAGCCAACGTTGACAAAGCAACCGATCTACAGCTTGCCCGATCAGCGGCACAGGGTGATATGGGTGCATTTGAGGAGATCTACAAACGTCACCACCGACGCGTGTATTCGATCTGTATGCGGATGCTGCAAAGCCCGTCCGAGGCCGAAGATCTGACTCAAGACACGTTCATACAGCTTTATCGCAAGATCGGCAGCTTTCGGGGCGACTCGGCATTCACGACGTGGCTCCACCGCATGACGGTTAATCAGGTCCTTATGCATTTTCGCAAGCGGACCGTGAAATATGAAAAGACTACCGAGGAAGGCGAAACACCGGTCCAAATGGTTGCCGGAACCGCGAACCCCGAACGTATGCGGATCGTCGATAAGATCGCGCTCGACAATGCGATCGAGCAATTACCAAAGGGTTATAAAAATGTATTTGTCCTGCACGATGTTGAGGGTTTCGAGCACGAAGAGGTCGCCCGCATCCTAGGTTGCTCGGTTGGCACGTCGAAATCGCAACTTCACAAAGCGCGGCTCAAACTGCAAAAGCTTCTGAAAAAGAAGGCTAATCCGAGGCTCGTGGGCGCCAGCGCCTAGTGATATCACAACAATGCTACTTAAAGGCTTTCCGGAGAAGGGAGGCCTTTTTCAGTCCGTAATTTTAATGCGAATATTCCGCCGCTCAAGCTCGGCAACAAACTTCTCAGGATCGATCGCCTTTTCCTGTGGCGTCGCACCACGTACGAGCACGTCACCGCTCGCCATCATTTGGGCGATGATTGAGGCCGGAAAAGCGGTCGTCCGCATCATCGCGCTCATACCTGTTGATTCGTCTTGTTTATCGACAATGTCGTATCGCCGCCGTTTCGTTTGGCTGCCTTTCGTTCCGACGAAATCGAGCCGCACGAGTACGTAATCCGGGCCGTCGGCAGGCAGGTGTTTTTGCAGCAGTTCGCCGAAAACCTTTCGCGGTTTTACCTTTTGAAAATCAACGACGATCTCTTCGCTCGAACACAACCCGAGATCGATCATCGTCTTGAATTTATCGCAGTGGCCGGCGTAGCGGATCGTCTTGTAATCAAGCTCGCGAATCTTGCCTAAAAACGTGTTCGTCAATGTCGATGTCCCGCCCGATGTTTGAAATGCCTCGAGCGGCGGGAAACCTTCGAATGATAATTCCTCGATCTCGGTCATTGAGTCAACCTCGGTAATTTTGCCGTTTCTGATAACCCGTGCGACCTCTACGTATTCATTTATCAAACCCTCGACCGAAAAAACGAGCTGGTAATCTAACGGCGGCTGCGGATCCTGCGGCAGGCCTCCGACGCGGATGTGAATCTCGTCGACCGTATCGAATCTTGCTGTGCCGTGCATAGCGAGGATCGAGACCATTCCCGGAGCTAGGCCACAGTCCGGAATGATATTGAGGCCTGCGGCTTTTGCGTCGGCATCAAGCGCAAGTTGCTCATCGACGACGTAATTGTTGCCGCCAAGATCGCAGAAGTTTGAGCCCGTCTCGATCGCAGCTTTTGAAAGCGAGGCGTTGTACCAGTAATTGACGCACGAGATGACCGAGTCGTGTCCGCGCAAGAGCGCGACGACATCTGTGTAATTCGCCGCGTCTATCTGACGTGCGTCGATACGCGACGTACCAACCGCTTCGGCAACCGCCTTGGCCTTTTTCAGATCAAAATCCGCAACCGTCACCCGCTCAACGTCGGGCGAATTATTTATTAAATCAAAAACGGCGCCGTGTCCCATACGTCCGGCGCCGAGCACTAATATCTTCATGTCGCGTTTACCAATCGTCTGTTTCCTCCGGTTCCTGAGCCGCTATGGTCGCTGCCGCAAATTCAAAAACCTTTTTTTTCCACACTCGCAGGTTATCGGTTAGTTGAAGCGCGGCCTGAGGATGAGCGGCATTACGCTCGAGCCGGATGACCTCTGCCGAGACCGAAACTTCGTCATCCGGGTTTTCGGTCACTGTTAAATAAACCTTGCCGCCGACCCGAGGCAGTTCCCTTGGCAAGTAAACAAGCGTGCCCAGCAGCCCTACGTTTTCAGTCAAACCCTCTTGGATGACCTCTTTGCCGTTTTCATCTTTCCATCGGACTCGAATTGGAAATGAAATCACGTGCCGACCGCCGTCGCGTCTTTCCCGCATAAGTTATTCCTCTAAAACCATCGGCGTTTGTCGCCGGAAACGCTTCCGAATATACCGAACTCAACCTCTCAAGTCTAGCAAAATCCAAAAAAACTTGACACGCGTAAGCCCCTTTAATTCAGCAATTGCATATAACATAAGGGGTTGCGGTCTTGCGCCGGGTGGACACATACGGCAAAACCTGCTAGCATCATATTATGTTTCGGCCATCGCGGTACGAAAACAGGTGGAAATAAATCCCCCGAAACAGTCTTCGTTTTATACGAGTAGTGGCTGATGACCAAAATCTCAGACACTATTTTTGCGTTTAAACGAGGTACGAATAATTGGAGAATAAATAATGAAAAATCTCGTTAGAGGAGGCTTGGTTTCGTTGATATTAAGTTTGTTTGTTGTATTTATTTACGCACAAACCGACACGACGGACAAAGCCATCGTAATAGCGAATGATTCGCTGGGCAAAATTGATAATAATATTTCTGATAATGATTTAGTTATAAATACAGCAAACGACGATAATAAAAAATTAGTTAAGACAACCGCATCAGTAAAAGCAACGGGTGCAGGAGCAAGCCGCGGAGCGTTTTCCGCAACCGCATACTGTCTCCAGGGCAAGACCGCGATGGGTCATGGCGTTCGCCGTGGAATCATCGCAGCTGACCCGCGTGTGTTAAAGCTCGGTTCGAAAGTAGTTGTCAACGCAGGAGCTTGGAGCGGAACCTATTTAGTTTCCGACACAGGCGGAGGCATTAAGGGAAAGAAGATAGATATCTGGGTTCCCGGCTGTGCCGAAGCTAGAAAGTTTGGACGCAGAACCGTTCAGGTATTTTCCGCACAATAATAAAACAAGATATTTATTTAATTATATTTAATACGACGCCTCGATTGATCGGGGCGTTTTTTTTGACTCTATCGACCACGTCCCACGCTTGCGGTGTTCGATTCAATCGGTAGCTTCCAATTCCTCTTCGAGCAGCTGCCGTTCGTAGAGGTCGGCGTATTCACCGTCGAGCTTAAGCAATTCCTCGTGGGTGCCGCGTTCGATTATGCGGCCGTCGTGGAGGACGCAGATCAAGTCGGCGTCGCGTATGGTCGAAACGCGGTGCGAAACTATAAGCGTCGTTCGATTGGCGCGAACGTCGCGTAGATTGTGGAGTATTGTTTCCTCCGTATAAGTGTCGACAGCCGATAGCGAATCGTCGAGGATCAATATCCGGGGATCGCGCATCACGGCTCGGGCAATGGCCGTTCGCTGCTTTTGCCCGCCGGAAAGGGTTATGCCGCGTTCGCCTACAAGCTGCTCATAACCGCCGGGAAATTCCTTAATGTCGTCCGCAAGGCCGGCGATCCGGGCGGCGTCTTCGACGGTTAATTGAGAATTGAGAAGTGAGAATTGAGAATCTGAAGAATCTCTTACACTTTCAATTTTCAATTTTCCATTATCAATTCCAAACGCGATGTTCGCGGCGAGCGTGTCGCTAAACAGAAACGTCTCCTGCGGCACAAAACCAACCGACTTCCTGAGTTGCGCGAGCGGGTAATGCCGGACCGGCAGATCGTCAACAAGGATGCTGCCGTCCGAAGCATCGAGCAGTCGCGGGATAAAGCTTACCAACGTAGATTTGCCACTCCCGGTTTTTCCAACAAATGCGATCGTCTTGCCCTGCTCGATCACAAGGTTAATGTCCACGAGAACCGGCTTACCGTTGTACGCAAAATTGAGACCGCGAAACTCGATCTTTCCCCGTATTTCGGTCTGTTCACGGGTGCCGTCGGCGTCTTTGATGGCCGGCTCGGCCTCGAGTATTGCGTTAAACCGTTTAAGCGAAGCTGTGCCGCGTTGGTAAAGGTTCACGACATAGCCGAGGGCGATAAGGTACCAGATCATCCGTTGCAGATAGAGAATAAACGCCGTAAAGTCACCGGCGGTGATCTCGCCACGAACGGCCATCGGCACACCGACAGCGACAATGATGACAAAGCCGAGGCCGATGAAGAAGAAAAGCAGAGGACGCATCGCGGCGGCGTATTTCACGAGCCGCAGGTTTTGCGCGGCGTATTCGCGGTTCAAAACTTGAAATTGCTCGATCTCGGCGTCCTCCTGTGCGTAAGCACGGACAACGCGTACACCCGTCAGGTTTTCCTGAGTACGGGCGGTAATATCGGAAAAATACTCTTGAATCTTCTCGAACCGCTTGTGTATTCGCTCGCCCAAAAACTTCACCGTCAGTGTCACAAGCGGCATTGGGATGAGCAGCAACAGCGTGAGGCGGACCGAGATATTGAGCATTATCGGTAAGCTTATGCACAAGGCAAATACGGCCTGAAAACTGTAGAGGATCATCGGCCCGACGATCTGTCGGATGGCAGCGAGATCATTTGTGGCCCGCGCCATAAGATCTCCGACGCGATTGGTCTGAAAGTATCCGAGCGGTTGATCGACGAGCGATGCATAAAAATCGCGCCGCATATCAAACTCGATATGACGCGACGTATTTATTAGCAGTCTTCGCTGAAGAAACAAGAATATTCCACTTCCAAAACTGATACCTAGGATGACAAGCGGGTAATAGATTATCTTTTCGCGCGTGATCTCTAGGCTCAGGTCGTCGAGCGCCTTACCGACCATATACGGGATGAACAGACCAAAAGCCATCGAGCACAAGATGCAAAAGATCCCGGCAATGATCGTCCACTTGTACGGTTTGAAATAGCGTGAAAATTTCTTGAGCTGTTCCACTAGACTCTGGTATAGGTCGAAACCGCCGTAGCGATGTGTTTCCCGTCTTCGTTTACGACGTCAGCAGACACCGTAAATATGCGTTTGCCGGCTCGCACAACCTTTGCGGTGCACGTAAACGTGCCTGTAATATGCGGCCGCAGATAGTGAACGGTTAGGTCAATGGTCGCCGTCGCTTCATCGATCGCGAGCCGCGTCCGAACCGCAAATGCCATCGCAGTATCGATAAGCGTGGCGGTCACGCCGCCGTGCAAGACGCCGCTCGGCTGCCGTAGATCGTCCCGCATCTCGATTTTGATCACGGCCATATCAGGCTGCAGATCGACTAGTTCCATTCCGATCAGCTTAGAAAACGGCAGGCTGTGAAGCGCTGTTTCGGCAAATGCGCGTTGTTCGGGCGTTATCTCGTGTCGTTTTCGATCGTCAGACATACCGGCGCTATTTAAGGTCGCTGAGCGCCTTTTTTATTTCCTCGATGGAGACTTTCTTAAAGTCCTTAGGCACGGCGAACAGAGTCTCGTCGACATCGGTTTTGAATCCGGACAATGTGACCGTCATTTGGAGCGTTCGATCGGTTCCCGTTCCTTTATATATAGCAATTTGCTTATTTTCATTGAGATCATCAGATCAATTCGATTTTAACATAGTGAGGGCGTTGGGCTTCGGGTGCGGTTGAGCGGCTAAGGTTTTGACGCACGATATTCGTCCCACGACACTTTGCGGTAGCCGGCCGGAATCGCGAAAACGCTGCCGTCGACATCCAATTTCACATTCCTGATCTCGTAAACGTATGAGACCTGATTGTCGTCCGCTTTACCCCCAAAGAACTCCTGCCTGACGATCATTCCGCTTGCTTCGTCAACGTATATAAGGATGTCGCCTTTTGAAGATTCGGTCTCGCGGATCTTGTATTTTCGTAAAGCACCGTCAAGGCCAAGATCGTCGAAATCACGATATTCTTTGCCTCTGAATATGTTCACCGTCAATTCATTGATCGGAGCGGCGTCCGACTCGGCCGCGTCTACAGCAGCATATATTTTTTTGCGGTGATCGATTTGATAGAGTCGGTCAGTTTTCAAGTGTGAAACGACCAATCCGTTGGCTCCGACGACATCTAATCGCCACTGGTCGGCCTTGCGCACAATAAACCATTTCTTTTCGAGCTGGCCCGTTGTGACGACCACCTCGCCCTGATAGACGTCGGGCTCAATCGTAGAGAACGGAAACTCACTTTTTGTCTCAGCGGTCAGAGAAATCGGCTTGTTTCTATTTGCGCCCGACGAACCACAGGCTTGAAATAGGGTCGCAAAAAAAAGTATGAGAAGGAAAGGATTTCGCGGGTTTGACAAAAACATCGGAGTCTTTAAATTCTAACATAACGGTTTGAATGGACAATAACGACAATAATTTACGGTCCTGGCAGCGACGTTTTCTTTTGGGCGCGGGTGCGATCGCCCCGCTCGTTCCGTTTTTATTGGTGCAGGGACAGGTCACGCGTTGGAAAGTCGGTATTTTGCCCGACGCAGCCGGTCCGCAAACCGGCGTCGTTGGCGAGGGTGACGATCCGGCTAAGCTTTTCGTGATGGGCGAATCAACCGTCGCGGGCCTCGGTGCCCGAACCCACAAACTAGCCCTTGCGGGACAGTTCGCAAAAAATCTAAGCGCTCATCTTGCCCGTCCGGTCGCGTGGACGGTGCTCGGCAAAAACGGTGTTACGGCGCGACGAACCATAGACGAGCTTGTTCCCCAGATGCCCGACGAGTCGTTTAACTACATACTTCTCGGGCTTGGCGGCAATGACGTGATGAAACTCTCGAGTCCGGTCAAATGGCGGCGAGACATGAAAGAATTGATAGCGATATTGCGCGAGCGCAATCCGGACGCGGTCATTTTCATCTCAAACTGCCCGATGATAATTCACACAAACGTTATCCCATATCCGTCGAGGGAACTGCTTTGGGAACTCTCTAAAATGCACGACGCAAATATCGCCGAGTTTACCTCCGAGATGGATCGCGTTTTTTATTATCCGCAGCCGGTGGACGTCCGGCTTGATAATTTTTTTGCGGATGGCATTCACCCGTCCGAACAGGGTTATGCCGACTGGGCGGCGGCGATGATGCGGTACTTCGCTGAAACGCACAAATGGTAAACACCGATCAGCTGCGCGAGCTCGTCGCGAGCCGTCAGGAATGGCTGCTTATTCGCGAACTTGGCCGCACATTTCCACTAGACAAAAACGAAATTGAGATCTTTAGCAATGGCGAAAAAGCTTACTTCGGCTTTCTTGACGATAACGGTTACCAGACCTGGCGGCTGAACGGCTTTGCCGCCAAGGGTGCCGAGATCACGATCGATGTTGCCGGTGCTTTTGGCAAAAAACGTGAAATGATGCGGCTGGTACCGCGTGAGTCGGCCGCTGATCTGATCGCAGAGATCCAACTGGCACGACTCGTCAAAGCAAACGAAATAGCCGAACTGATCGCTAGTGAATTTCCTGGTACTAAACTAGGCCGCGTTGCATTAAATGAGTCGAGTGGCCGTCTCGCGCAGATAAACTTTGATTCGGCTGACAAGGTTCCGATGGCCGCGATCGCCGACGTCACCGATTCGCTAACCGTCGAGGCCACATTTACCGCCGCGATATTGTGGCTAGAAAAGCTTGGACTGCGAAAAGCAAAACCAACAAACGACATCTGGATCATTTGCGAAAAGCGGCAGGCGAAAAATGCACAGAAACTACACGCCCTTTTGACGGAGCGTTGGAAAAGCAAGATCACTGTCGTTGAGATCATTCGCAAGAATGATCCGCCGCGTCTTGTCGAACTGCCGAAAAGAAAGATACGTGAACTCTGGCGGGAAAAGCCGAATAAGCTGGTTCTGCCCGAGCGCCCTCAATTAAGCGACACAGCCCAAAGGATCATCGGCTATTCCCCGGACGAGATTGACGTTATACGCTCGCGGCAGGGCGAGACGCTACGTTTTATGGGCTTGCCGTTTGCACGAGTGCGAACGATGTTAGGAAAGGAAAAAGCATGGTTCGGTACCAACCGTGACAGGCATATTCTGAATGCTGGGAGTGCGAACGAACTAGAGCGGTTGATCGAATTGCTTAGCGTTAACCGCACAGTAAAACCTCAAAACAAACGACACGAATATTACCGCTCGGCGCCCGAGGCGTGGCTCGAGTCCATTCTTCGGCGCAATATCAATCTGCTCGACGCAAACCTGATCCTGTCGCCAATCTACAATCAATTTCGTTCGTCAAATGACAGGATCGATCTCCTCGCGCTTCGCAAAGATGGCCGTCTTGTGATAATCGAGTTAAAGACACAGCCCGACCGCGAGATGATTTTCCAGGCAACTGACTACTGGCGAAAGATCGAACTTCAACGGCGTCGCGGCCTGCTCGCGTCGGTAGATCTTTTTGACGGACGCGAGATAGCCGATAAACCGGCGATCATATATCTCGCCGCTCCGGCGTGGAGTTTTCATCGTGATTTTGAGTTTTTTGCTCGCACCGTTTCACCCGAGATCGAAGTTTGGCGGTTCGAATTACACGAAAACTGGCGTGAAAACGTAAAGGTTTTGGCGCGGCACATTTACGCGGAATCCGTGGCCGGTTTCACAAATCTGTAACCGACGCCGCGTACGGTCTGGACGATCTGCGGCCTCGTCGGGTCATCCTCGAGGTGCTTACGCAGCCGGACGATAAAATTGTCGATCGCCCGAGTATCTGTGTCTTCCTGGAGTTGCCACACTTCCTCCAGAATCTCTTTTCGCGAAACGGCGCGGCCCGCGTTTGCAATAAGATACTGGAGAAATTTTGTCTCCATCAATGTGAGGTGAACAAGTTCGTCACCGTTCCTAAGCTCTAGATTTTCAAAGTCGATCGTTCGGCCGTTTATCTCGATCCGACCGATTTCAGCGGGTTTCGATTCGTCGCGAATCCACTGCCGTCGCCGCAGAAGGCCATTTAAACGAGCCAAAAAGATATTCAGATCAAAAGGTTTTGCCAGGTAATCATCTGCACCCGCCTCAAATCCTTGCAGCACGTCCTCAGGCCGCCCGCGTGCGGTCAACATAAGGATCGGCGTGTAATCAGCCTTTTCTCGCATCCGTCTCGCAACCTCAAATCCATCTATCGTCGGCATCATTACATCGAGCACAACCGCGTCGAATTTTGTCTCGCTCAATTTTTCGAGAGCGAGGTCGCCATCGGCTGCGATCTCGGCCTCGTAACCCTCAGCCTCCATATTAAACCTGAGACCGTCGGCCAAATGCTGTTCGTCTTCTGCAATAAGGATCTTCATATTCTCGGAAGCTGAACGACAAAAGTCGTGCCTTTACCCTCGCCTTTGCTCTCGGCGTTTATGCGGCCGCCGTGTTTTTCGACGATCGAGCGCACGATCGCCAGGCCGAGCCCGGTGCCTTTCGCCGCGTCGATCGACTTGTTTGGTACACGATAAAATCGTTTGAAGATGCGTTTTAGGTCGCCGCGTGCCATTCCGATACCGTTGTCGCGAACGTATATCTCGGCCTTATTCGCAGAGGCCGCTTTTAAACGGACGGAAACCTTAGGTTCGCCGTCAGAGTATTTGATCGCATTATCGAGCAAGTTTGTGATCGCGGTATTCAATTCAGTACGGTCCCCCAAAACCTTAATGCTCTCGGACGGGCCGGAAAATCTGATAGCGGCTTCGTCCAGATGCCGCTGTTCGCGAACCGTTTTTATCGTATCCTCGATCAAATTACCCAGATCGAGTTCGGCAAGATTCATCAACCGCTGTTTTTCGCGTGTACGGCTCGCCTGCAAAACCTGTTCGACAGTGCCGAGTAGACGCTGATTGTCGGCGAGCATTATGTCGTAAAATTCGTTTCGCTTATCCGCATCGAGGTCACGAGCTTTTAAGGTTTCAAGATACAGTTTGATCGATGCGATGGGCGTTTTAAGCTCGTGTGTGACGGCGTTTAAAAATGCATCGTGCTGTTCGTTACGGCGAATTTCGCGGACCAGAAATATCGTATTTAATATGAGTCCCGCGATTATCAGCGCAAAAAAGACGACGCCAAATACGAGTAGGGCTACTTCGCGAAGATTGAGCAATATCCATCCGATATTGAGCGCGACCGCAAGCACCGAAAGGCTGATACCGAAAATTAGGAAAAAGATTGCAGTTTTACGGCGGCGCATACGTTAACTGAAATGTAGAACGGAAAACGGAAAATTGAAACCCGGCGGTTCATTTTCCATTTTCCGCTTTCAGTTTTGCGTTTGATTAAGCGGCTTTTCGCAGTTCCTTTGGCGTTTCCGATTCAGTGGCGAGATCATAGGCGTAAACGTTTTGGATTATTCCCAGTTTTTCAAGAATCTGCAGCTGATACCAGTTGATGTCAAATTCCTTCCATGTCAGACCGTGTTTTGCAGAGCGGGGAAAGGCGTGATGATTATTGTGCCAGCCTTCGCCAAACGTCACCGCGGCGACCAGCGCATTGTTACGCGAATCGTCCCGCGTGTCGAAACGCCGGCTGCCCCAAAGATGTGTCGCTGAATTAACCAGCCACGTAAAATGCCAGCTTACCGCCGTTCTGAGGAACACGCCCCACATCACCATCGTCCATCCGCCAACAGCGAACATTACCGCTGCGACGACGATGATCGGCACGTAATAATACTTATCGAGCAACGACAGATAACGGTCTTTTGTGAGATCGGGGGAATATCGCTGCATTGTTGCCTGCGATTGTACCTGCGCGGTTCCGCGAAAGATCCAACCGATATGCGACCAATATGCGCCGTTGCGGGGGCTGTGCGGATCTTTGTCGGTTTCCGTAAATGCGTGATGGATTCGATGTGTGGTCACCCAGGCGATCGGGCCTGACTGAAGAGAGAGCGTGCCGCACGTAGCGAAAAAATATTGCAGCCAGGTCGGCGCCTTAAATCCGCGATGCGTAAATAGACGGTGATAACCTATCCCGACGCCCCAGCTTGCTGCAACCCACCAAACTAAAAATGCGGCGAGCAGGTTTTGCCAGCTAAATGTAAATAGCGCGACGACTGCCAGAATATGAAAGGTCGCGACAAAAAAGATAGTGTTCCAGTTTCTTCTCTCGGCTCTGGACGGTTCAAATTCGACTACATTTTGCATTGGTATAACACCCTCTGTTCTTAAGATTGCGGTCGGGCGATAATTCGCCCACGTCTAAACCTTAACAGGTCTTTGGACACGCGATTGTAAGAGTTTTGTAAGGGTTCGCCGCCTGCCTTGCTCTTTGCAAAATGTCATCAATTGATTTATAACAGTCTCGAAACAGACCGGTTTCTAATTTCTGAAGTTTGCAGGTAATTAAAGTCCTTCGACCGATAAAAAATGCCTAAGACATTTCAAATCGAACATTGCGGCGACTATATATCCGTTAAGCTCGGTGCTGACTATGAGGTGTCGCCTGCACAGGAAGAGGAATTTTGGACATCGGTCCAAAACGCCTGTAAGCAATATGACTGCCGCTGCGTGCTTGTGGAGGGCTATGTTCCAAAACGGGAGCCTGACGCCAGCGAGATCGTCCAGTCAGGTGTAAGAGCGGCAACTGTCGTCCCAAATCTCTGGTTTGCCTTGTGCCTTGAGAATTTTGTGCCGTCCGAGCTAAGCGATCTATTTAAGACTATCGCCCGCAGTCGCGGCGTCCACGTCAAGTTTTTTACCAACCGCGAACAGTCGCTTAAGTGGTTACGAAGCGGCGTGGCCGAATGAATCGTCCTTATCGACTACCCTGCTAAGATAGACATTTGTTTTGCGCTGATAAATGCCAAAAAAGAGTAAAACAATTATCGCGGTTGAGTATTTTGCCGCGCGGGCTATGATCGGCATTTTCGGCATTTTGCCGCGAGGCGTCGCCGTAAGACTGAGTATGGGGATAATGCGAACGTTACCCTACATTCTAAAGGACCTGCGCCGTACGGGCCTTATCAACCTCAAGATCGCATTTCCGGATAAGAGCGAGGCTGAGCGGCGCGCTTTACTTCGCGGTACTTTTGATAATCTCGGTCGAGTTTTAGGTGAGCTCAGCCAGTTGCCAAAATACGATCGGTCGAACCTTGGCGAGATCGTGGATTTCAGGCTCGACGACGAAGCCAGGGCGCTCTATGAGCGAAACAAAGCCGAGGGCCGCGGCGTTTTGATAACCACTGGCCATCTCGGAAATTGGGAAATGCTTGTTTTTGCCTTTGCCGCTCTTTACGAACCTATTAGCTATCTTGCGCGTCCGCTCGATAATCCGAGGATCGACGATATGCTGACCGCGCTGCGAACGCGTTTTGGAAACACGCCCATAAACAAAACAAATTCGGCTATGCGCGCGATCGGTATTCTCCGGGATGGTGGTGGACTTGGCATATTATCCGATGTGAACGCCCAGCAAAAAGTGGGCGTCTTCGTTCCTTTCTTTGGCGTTGAGGCGTGCACACCCAGTGGCGCGGCAATGGTTGCCATCCGTGCCGACGCACTTATCTTTCCAGTTTTTTGTGTTTGGGACAAGACTACCGGGCGTTACAAAATGGTTCACGGCCGGTTGCTGGAACCGTCAAAAACCGGTGACCATAAGCATGATATTGTAGAAACCACCGCCGCATTCACCGCCGAGATCGAGAAGATCATTCGTGACTACCCGGATCAATGGATGTGGATACACAAACGCTGGAAGACACGCCCGACCGGCGAAAATGAGCTCTATTAAAACTATATTTAGTCGCCCAGATTAAGTTTTTTTGACGGACGGCACCTGCTTTGACTAACAACGCCAACTATAATAAATTCAACTAGTTGGATTCCCACAATTCATAGGAGCAGACAGAATGTCAGAGGTAACAGTTTCGGAAAGGGTTATTAGGGTTTTTGCGGCCTTTAAGAAGGTTTCAACGGAAGATATTAAAATGGATACAACATTTGAGTCTCTCGGTCTAGATTCGCTCGATGGCCTGAACCTGATCTTCGAACTAGAAGAGGAGTTCGGAATCATGGTTCCCGACGACAAAGTTCAATCAATGAAGAGCGTTGCTGAAGTGGTCGAGGGCGTCGAGTGGCTGCTCGCTAATCCTGACAGTCAACCCAAAATACCCTCTGCTCCCATCGCAGACAAATCATAAACGATGAGACGAGTTGTCATCACGGGTGTCGGCGTTGTTTCTGCCATCGGGAATGATGCCGATGCATTTTGGGCATCGTTGAGCGCTGGTCGAACGGGGATCGGTCCGATAACAAAGCTCGACGCCTCGACGCTGAGATTTCAAAATGCAGCCGAGGTTCGTGAGTTCGACCCTAACGGGCACTTCGATGAGAAGCGTCTCCTGTGGCTAGATCCGTTTGCACAATATGGGATCGTCGCTGCCCGCGAAGCTATAACCGATTCCGGTATCGAATTTACGGATGATTTGCGTGACAAGGGCGGTGTTATTACGGGCTCGTGCCTTGGTGGAAAGATGACGGAGGATGGCCTCTATTACAAGTTATACGCGGAAGGCAAGCAGCATCATCAGCCGATCGCCATCCCCCGGGGCATGAGCAACGCCGTCGCGAGTCACGTATCGATGGATTATGGCCTGACAGGCGCAACATTTACAACGTCGACTGCCTGTTCATCGGCAAATCATGCGATCGGGCAAGCGTTCTGGTTGATCCGTCAAGGCACGTTGGATATTGCGGTTACCGGCGGGAGCGAGGCCCCGATCTGCTTTGGAAATCTAAAGGCGTGGGAAACGATGCGGGTAGTATCCCCCGATACTTGCCGACCGTTCTCGAAAGACCGAAGCGGCATGATCCTTGGCGAGGGCGGGGCAATGTTCGTGATGGAAACACTGGATCATGCCCGAGCCAGGGGAGCCATGATCTATGCCGAAATTGCCGGTTTCGGGATGTCCGCAGATGCCCACCACTTGACGATGCCGCTGGTGGATGGCGCGGCAAAGGCCATGCGTTTGGCCCTTAAGGACGGCGATATTGCCGCCGAACAGGTTGGGTATGTGAACGCACACGGGACGGCAACTCAGGCGAACGACACTATGGAGTCGGCGGCGATCCGATCCGTCTTTGGTGAGGATACCGATAAGGTCGCCGTGAGTTCGACAAAATCGATGCACGGTCACACGCTGGGTGCGGCCGGCGCCATTGAATCGGCCGCCACGGTCCTTGCACTTCATCATCAGATACTACCGCCGACCGCCAATTTTACTGAGCTTGACCCTGAATGTAATATCGATGTGGTCGTAAACGAAGCGCGACCTGCGTCTGTCGAAGCCGCGATCTCAAATTCATTTGCCTTTGGCGGTCTTAATGCTGTTCTTGCGTTCAAAAGTTGGCAGGATTGACCAGGACCTTTATGCCGAACTGCCCCGTTTCGCAACACGAAAGTAAAATCTGCGCGTCTTGTGGAGACGAGTTTGGGTGCGGAGCCAATCTCGGCGGCTGTTGGTGTACGGAGGTAACAATCTCAACGGTGGATGCAGCGCACTTAAAAGTCACGTTCAACGATTGCCTTTGTCCTAAATGCCTTGTGAATTTTGCGAGAAAGGGCCGGGACGACCAAATTGCAGCCTAATTGCCCCAAGTTAAAAACATCGCGATAGCGGCGGCGAACATAATAATGCACGCCAGCCAGCCGACGATATTAGCGAATAGGCCGTTTGTACGGCTGCCCATTACGCGTTTGTTATTTGCGACGAGCATCACGACCACGAGCAGAGGCGGAGCTACGACGCCATTGATGACGGCTGTCCAAAACAACGCCGAGATCGGATTAATGCCCGCGAAATCGATCAAGACGCCAACGATGGTCGAGGCGGCAATAACCGCGTAGAATTTTTTTGCGTGACGTGGCTTTTCGTCTAGCCCCGACGGCCAGCCGAATGTTTCCGCGACCGCATAAGCTGCCGAGCCCGTCAGCACGGGAACCGCGAGTAGTCCTGCACCGATCAATCCAATTCCGAATAAAACCGTTGCAAAATTTCCGGCGAGCGGCCTTAACGCCTGGGCCGCGTCCGTCGCCGATTGGATATCCGTTTTTCCGGAAACATGCAGTGTCGCTCCGGCCGCGAGTATCACGAAGTAGAAAACCACATTGCAAAAGAGCATACCGACGATAGTGTCGATCTTTTCTTTTTTGATCTCTTTGTCGGTCGCGCCTTTTCGCTCGGACAGTTTTGTTCGTCCCTCACTCTTTTCTTCCTCGACTTCCTCGCTCGCTTCCCAAAAGAATAGATAGGGCGAGATCGTTGTGCCGAGGATGGCGACGATGGTTGTGATGTATTCGCTGGTAAACGAGATCTGTGGGATGAATGTGGCTTTTGCGACGGCAAACCAATCGGGTTTTGCGAGAAACGCCGCGATGACATACGCAAACAACGACAGCGTCAACCATTTGAAGATCTTCATTATCAGACGATATGATCCCCAGATTTGCAGGACGACGATCGCAACTGCAATTGGTATCACCATCGCCGAGATCGGGACGGGAACGAACATATTTATCGCAGCCGCGATCGCCGCAATATCTGCGCCCGCGTTGATGGTATTCGCAATAACCAAACCGATGACGACCGGATAAAGCAGCTTTTTTGAATAATATCGGTGCAGGACGCCGGCGAGTCCGCGCCCGCTGCACATTCCGATCTTTGCGCAGATATGCTGGACGACGATCATCAACGGCAGCGTTACGATCGCCGTCCACAGAGTCGTATATCCCAACGCCGCCCCTGCCTGCGAATACGTCCCGATCCCCGACGGATCGTCATCCGAAGCGCCGGTGATAAGGCCGGGGCCGAGGCGATCAAGAAAGCGTCTTAAAGGATTGTCTTTGCGATCCATTGAACAGTTCGTCAGTAGGATAACAGAAAGGCGTAAAAATTAGATCGGAACATATTATCCTAGTTCACCTAACTTATCCGTTGCCAATCAGATGAAAGTGCGTTATAAAATAGAGATATTCAAACGCAGAAGAATCGTTTTCGAAAGTCAGGAAATATAAGAGGTGTAATCAGAATGCATACCAATGTTATGATTCATGTTTTTCCGTTATTTGCGCTTGTGTTTATCGGCGTGATCCAATTGCCGGCTCAGGCGCCGGGCTTCAAATACAACGTTGAATACGTATGCAATCGGGACAAAGCGACCGAACGCGTGGTGGTAAGATACTGTCGCAGCGACAGCGACCAGCGCGGCGCGCCGGCAACCCCAGATAACGCGAACTATTGCCACGTAGAATATCTCGACCGCCCGACAAATGTTCCCGACATCCCACTTTTCAAATCGGAACTCCACTCCGATATCGCGACAAAGCTCAGCGCCTGCAAAGATCCGGCAACGGGTAAGGTGCTCGGAGGCTCTACAACAGCAACAACCGGCGCGGCAACCGCAGATACCTCGATCTCAAAGGCACTCGCGGCAAAAGTTGACATAAACATTCTCGGAATGAGGTTTGGCGATCCGCTGGGTCTGCGGGACTGCCCGCTCCTCCAACTCGGCCCGTTAAAACAAAATTGCTTTCCGGCGCTCATGGATCTGGTGACCGAGCTCGCAAGGGATATGGGGGACGACACGGTGGCTAAAGATGTGAAGACGGTTACACTGATACCAAGCAATTGCCCGTCGTGGGTCAAGGATTGCACCGCATACGTTACGGTTCATGACGGAAAGCTGGATGGCGTTTCGCTGTTTACCAACGGCCGCAATGCAATGAACGCCGTCACGAGAGACCTCACAGCCAAATATGGAAAACCAACCAGCATCGCGCCCAAGACCTTCAAGCCTGATGTCGGAAACCCGTTTAGTTACAATCAACCGTCGTGGACGCTGCCCGGCCTTCGCGTAACGTATGACGTGGTTTTTAATTTGGAAGACGACACCGATACGGAACGCGCCAGCAGTAAAGTAGGTCTGGTGCGGATCATGACCGAAGCCGAATATCTTCGCCGTAAAGCAAAAGAAAAAAAACCGGTTAAATCTAAACTGTGAATGAATAAGAATGATTTTTTTTAAAGATCTCTCATTATTTTTGTCGGAGGAGATATGAAACAGCGATCAAGAATTCCCGTTGTTGCGGTTCTGACGTTGATGTCGACCGCGACCCTTTGGGCGCAGAGCCCGCTAATCACCAACCCGGCAAATCTTGCCCAGTTCCCGACGGTTGAAAGAATTAAAACGGCGACTAAGGGAACCGATGACGTCGACAGCCACGCCCGTTTTATGGTCGCGCTTTGGCGGATCAACGGCATGATGGTCCGCGACCTGTTGATGGCCCCGAATGCCGGGATGTACACTCTTCCGGCCGCGGCCGCGCCTATTCAGGAGCAATACCGCAGGGCTCTTTCCCGGTACAGCATCGATGAGGCCCCACCGGCCATTCGGGACCCGCGATATCGGCCGCTTGAGGCCAAATACGAGGCTGATCCAGCCTTCCTGGACTTCCTGCTCGTACAATTATTTTCTCCCAAGTTCCGCACCGAATACTATGCCTGGGTCAGGAAACCAGTGCCGCCGCTGACCGCGACCGCCGCTGCAGCAGGTAAAGCCGCATCACCCGATCCGTCAATCGCAAAGGCAAAAGCGGCGAAGGTTGACCTGACCTTATTTGCAGGCTCGATCACGTTGGGCAATCAATTCAGTTTTCCGAACTGTCCTCCCATGGAGATCAGCATTTTTTCAGCCGGACCACCGGCGGATATCACAACAGCTTGCGATTCCACAGACCGAAAACTGTCGGTGCCCTTGCCGGGCATGGAAGATCTTCTGAACGGGTTAGAGAGCGGCGGTAAGTCGGACCCGAATACAAGGAGTATCGAATTGCCGGCAAGTAGTATTCCTCGTTGGGTCGCCGGCTCGACCGTCTGGGTACGACTAGATCAAGGAGGCCGTATCGCAGCGGTAATATTCATGACGAAAGGCCTCACGGCACAAAAAAGCGTGAGTGATGAACTTATGGCAAAGTACGGAAAGGCGCATTACAGCGAGGGCGGCACATTCAAGACTGATGGTGGACGAGAGTTCAAATACGAGGATCGCTACTGGAGCCTTCCTGGTATCCATGTTGGATATGATGCCCTGGTCTCGGACGAGGATAAGCGCTCATCGGTCGATGGTCCTGGTCAGGTGCGGGTCGAGATAGAGACCGAATACTCGCGCCGCAAAGCGGAAGAGAACAAACCAAAGAAGCGGGTTCTTTAACGAACTTGTTGTAACTGACAAGCTTAGATCTAGGCCTTTCTTGCCTGCGACTGTACGGCTGTAATCGCGACAGCGTCAACGATATCCACGGCTTGCAGCTGCGAGTAGGATAGCAAAAAGGACTGGACAATAAGGCGATATTGCATTGTCGAGACACTTAATCGTGTTACTATAGCGGTTACTAACAAAATTTGGCAGCTGGCGCTTGAATCGAGTGCGGCGACAGCTCTAACCACGCCCCTTTGGTTTTCGCTCAATTAGACTAAACAGGAGATTTATGACACGCAAACGTATATTTGTTGGTTCGATCATCGCCATTCTTTTGGCATTGAGCATCGTTGTATTAGGACAAGTCAATCGACCCTATCGAAACGGATCGGTATGGAACGTCGCCTTTATTCGCATTAAGCCCGGAATGGATGCTGCATATATGAATTTCCTCGCAACCGAGTGGAAAAAGAACCAGGAAGCGTCAAAGAAAGCGGGACTAATTCTCTCCTACAAAGTTTTGACCACCGAGGCCCATGGCTCGGGCGATTTCAACACTATGTTGATGACCGAGTACAAAGATCTGGCCACCATGGAAGCGAATGAGGACAAAGCCGACAACCTTGCTCAACAAGTAGTCGGTGACGACAAAACGCAAATGCAAGGTTACAAGGAGCGTCTCGAAATCCGGGAAGTCCTGCAAGACCGTCTTGCGCGCGAAATCATTCTGGAACCGAAGCGCTGACGATTTAGTCAGTTAGTTGGGCTGAGGGAGGCGTTAATACTTTGATGCCTTCCTCGCCAGCTACTGCACGGCCGTGATGGCGCGCAGGCTAGATTTTGATTGAAGTAGATCGTAGTTATTGTTAAAGTTTCGTTGATGAGAATATGACGAATTTTAACCAGATACAAAAGACTCTTGTTTCGCACAAAGCGGAGTTCTTTGATCTTTTCAGGGTCAAGACTCTTGCTGTGTTCGGTTCATACGCGCGTAACGAGCAGCGGAATGACAGCGATGTAGATATACTCGTCGAATTCAATTCACCCGTCGGCATCGAATTCATCGACCTCGGCAATTACCTCGAACGCATTCTTAATCTCCGCGTCGATCTTGTTTCCCGCAACGGCATCAAGCCCCAATATTTCAAACAAATAAAAGGCGATTTGAAATATGTCTGAGCGAAGCGCAATACTTTTGATCGAAGACATATTGGCATCGGCTCAGAAAATTCAGCGATACACCGCCGGAATGAATTTCGAACAATTCACCGTTGATGAGAAAACCGCCGATGCCGTCGCCCGCAATTTCGAGATAATCGGTGAAGCGGCCAACCGTTTACCTGACGAATTTAAAGCTCAATATTCAACGATAGATTGGGATAGGATCAGAGGTTTCCGAAACCGAATCGTTCACGATTATTTCGGCATCGATTATTCGATCGTTTGGAATATCGTGCATAACTTTCTCCCTGCACTGATCTCTGAAGTGCGGAACCTAACGGAATCATAATGATAAAAACAAAATGGGTTTTGATCTCTGTACTACTGTTAGCAATAGGTGGAGCGGCCATTTTCGTAGCTCCGAGACTAGTTCCAAAGCCAAATCGAACGGTAGACGAAGTAATTCGTGAAATCGGACCCAGTGCCGAGTCCAAATTGAATCCGGCGTTTGAAAAGGCAGGCCTTAGTTATCCCCCAAAACAGGTCGCGTTGCTGGCCTTCAAGAATGAAAAGAATCTTGAGGTGTGGGCAAAAGATCAGAATTCATGGATCTTCGTGACTAGTTATCCGATTCTTGCGATGAGTGGCGGAGCCGGTCCTAAGTTGCGTAAGGGAGATCGTCAAGTTCCCGAGGGAATATATCGAATCGAAGGACTTAACCCAAATAGCGGCTACAGATTCTCGTTGAAGCTAAACTATCCGAATGATGTAGATAAACAGCATGCGCTAGCAGACGGTCGTTCCGACCTTGGCGGCGATATTTTTATCCATGGCAAGGAGCTGTCCGCAGGGTGTCTTGCAATGGGGGATGACGTTGCTGACCAACTTTTTGTTTTGGTGGCCCGAATAGGAAAAGAGAATGTGCAAGTAATAATTGCGCCGAGAGACTTCCGCCGGACGGGCTTATCCTCGAATCAAACACCAAGCTGGCTTCCAGACCTCTATAAAAACATTGACGCAAGTCTAAAAGAGTTTGTTCGACCTCAATAGGCTACTAACCATTCTTTCTCGCCTGCGACTGCACTGCGGTGATCGCGACAGCATCAACAATATCTTCGGCTTTGCAGCCGCGGGAGAGGTCGTTGCACGGGCGATCGAGGCCCTGGAGGATCGGGCCGATGGCGGTGCCGCCGGTTAGGCGTTCGGTTAGTTTGTAGGCAATGTTGCCGGCGTTGAGATCGGGGAAAATGAGGACGTTTGCACGGCCGGCGACGGGCGAGCCGGGAGCTTTGGAATCGCCGACAGATTTGACGAGAGCGGCGTCGGCCTGGAGTTCGCCGTCGATGGCGAGATCGGGCATTCGAACCTTGACCGTCTTTGTCGCCTCGATGACCTTTTCAATAAGCGGATGTTTGGCGCTGCCTTTAGTTGAGAATGAGAGCATCGCGACACGCGGTTCGACCTGAAGCAGCGCACGGCACGAATCGGCCGAAGCGATCGCGATCTCGGCAAGTTCGCCTACATTCGGGTCGATCACCACGCCGCAATCTGCATAGATCATCGCCCCATTAACGCCAAACTTCTTATCAGGCACGACCATCAAGAAAAAACTCGAAACTGTGTTCATTCCCTGTCGAACGCCGATACATCGCAAAGCGGCGGCGACCGTATGAGCCGTTGTGTTTGTCGCACCAGCAACCGAACCGTCGGCTTTACCCTCACGGACCATTAGATTTCCAAAATAGAGCGGGTCTTTTACCGTCTCCTCGGCTTCCTCAAGAGTGACGCCTTTGGAAACGCGCATTTGGTGATATAGCGTCGCGAGTTTGCCACGGTCGTGCGATCTGCGGTGGTCGATGATCTCAACGCCGTTCAGATTCGCTCCGGCCTGAGACGCGAGCGAACGAACTTTTTCCTCGTCGCCAATGATCGTGACTTTTGCGATTCGCTCCTGAACACAGATGATTGCGGCCTGTACGGTTCGGATGTCCTCGCCCTCGGGCAGGATAATATGCTGAAGGTCGGCGGCGGCTCGCTCACGAATTTGCTGCAAGATCATATAATTAGTCGTCGTTGGCGAAAATAAGCCTTGTCAGTCATCTCGAATTTACCATACAACTAACAGGCGCCAAACTTGCTCTAATATCGGCTATTCAATACACTTTGGAAAAGCGAACGAGGTAAAACGATGAAAGAGTCGAAATCGAAAATGAAACGCCGTGAAAAGTCCGAACTGAAAGGCCGTATGCACAGCTTTTTAATGTTCCTGCCGAACATGGTGATGCTCCTGGGACGCCTCCTCAAAGACGCTCGCGTGCCCGCGGCTGAAAAGGCTCTTTTCCTGGCGGCAATCGTGTATGTCATTTCGCCGCTCGATTTCATCCCGGACGTTTTTCCATTCATCGGTCAGGTCGATGATCTCTATGTCGTAGCCCTCGTCCTGCTCCGTCTCGTAAATCGTTCGGACGAATCAGTTGTTCGCGAGCATTGGTCGGGCGGCGGAGACATTGTTGCACTGTCGGATTCGATCGCTAATATCGCTCCCAAATTCCTGCCAAAACGCGTTTCGCGTGTGCTTACGTCGCGTGTCGAGCTCGCTCCGGCCGGACAAGTCCTTCGTGGTATCACCAACCGTGACGAGGCCCTGATTCGCGAAATTGCGGCGGACGACACGCCTGATATCGACCTTCGTTCGCGTATGGCGAATTAATCCTGCTCACCCTCTTACTGTTTTTTTAAGCAAAATATTCATTTTCTTGTGGATTTTCGGCGCCTTTGCGACTATATTCCAGCCAAGCTAGTTAGATTTTTACTTGAAATATTTGTTGCCGTCGACCGATTTTTCGTTATAATGTTTTCCGTCAACGAAAAGTCGGTAAAGGATTCATATGTTTGAACGCTACACGGAGAGGTCCCGTCGGGTGATCTTTTTCGCCCGTTACGAAGCACTCCAATATGGTTCGCAGGTCATAGCACCGGAACATATCCTACTAGGCCTGATGCGTGAGGATAAAACCATCTCAGCACGCTTCTTTCCGTTTCGTCATGTCCTTACCGTTGACAGTATCAGGCGCGACGTTGAGGAAAGGATCGTCCTGCGCGACCGTATTCCGCAGTCCTCCGAGCTTCACCTTTCTGCTGCTACAAAACAGATCCTGTTTTACGCTAACGACGAGAGCCGTCAATTGAAAAATCGTCATATCGGCCCCGAACACCTCCTTCTGGGTATCGTCCGCGAAGAGAAAAGCGTCGCCGCCGAGATACTCTTTGGCTACGGCCTGCGGCTGAACGACGTTCGCGATGAGATGTCGCGGCAAAGCGTCGTTCCCGGTGTATTGCCGGCGACAAAGGAAAACTCGAAAACACCCGGCTTGCTCGAATTCACTCGTGATCTGACAGTCGAAGCCGTCGAGGGTCGTCTCGATCCGCTCGTTGGCAGGGGACCAGAGATGGAACGTATCATAGAGATACTCTGCCGTCGAACAAAAAATAATCCAGTCCTCATCGGCGAATCGGGCGTCGGTAAAACGGCGATCGTCGAGGGCCTCGCTCAACGCATTGTTGATAAGGACGTTCCGACTTTTCTCGAAAACAAACGTATCCTCTCGCTCGACCTTTCTCTGGTCGTTGCCGGTACAAAATACCGCGGCCAGTTTGAGGAACGCTTGAAAAAGATAATGGCCGAACTAAAGGAAAGTGACGAGAATATTGTCTTTATCGATGAGCTGCACACGCTCGTCGGAGCCGGTTCTGCCGAGGGCACGCTCGATGCCGCAAACATACTGAAACCAGCTTTGTCACGCGGCGATATTCAATGTATCGGAGCGACGACGCCGGCCGAATTTCGCAAGACCATCGAGAAAGACCGCGCGCTGGAGCGCCGCTTTCAGGCCGTAAAGATAGAGCCGCCGACCGAGGCCGAAGCTCTCGAGATCATCGAAGGCATTGTTGAGCGCTATGAGGCGTTTCACCAGCTTCGTTATTCGAAGGAAGCTCTTGCCGCGGCCGTCACCCAATCGCACCGCTATATTGCCGACCGTTTTTTGCCCGACAAAGCTATTGACGTGCTTGATGAGGCCGGCGCCCGAGCCAAACTTCGCTATCAGATCGAAAATCGAGGCGAGCCATCGTGGAAGGAAACCGTCGAGAATTGGAAACGCACAGCCGCTAACGAAGATCAGTTGATCTCGTACGAACTCCGTTCTTTGGACGATACATTCTTTGCTGTTGAGGTCACAAAGGATGATGTGGACGATGTAATCGCCCGCTGGACAGGCGTTCCGGTCTCGTCGGTCAAGCAAAAGGAAGCTGAAAAGCTGCTGACTATCGAGACCGCACTGCACGAAAGCATCGTGTCACAGCGGTCGGCCATCTCGGCTCTTGCGCGAGCGATCCGCCGTTCCCGTGCGGGCCTTAAAAATCCAAGTCGTCCGGTCGGCTCATTTCTATTTCTTGGACCGACAGGCGTGGGCAAGACCGAGGTCGCACGCTCGATCGCCGCGTATCTTTTTGGATCAGAAAAAGCCTTGATTCGCTTTGATATGAGCGAATTTATGGAAAAACATTCCGTCTCAAAATTCATCGGTTCGCCTCCCGGATACGTCGGCCACGAGGACGGCGGCCAGTTGACCGAAAAGCTGCGCCGTTCGCCATACGCGGTTGTGCTGTTTGACGAGGTCGAAAAGGCTCATCCCGATCTCTTTAACGTTTTATTACAGGTTTTTGAGGATGGTGTGCTGACCGACTCTCTCGGCCAGGCCGTCGACTGCAAGCACGCGATCTTTATCATGACCTCAAATCTCGGCGCCCGTGTTATCCAAAAACGTTCATCGCTCGGTTTCCAGGCAAATGCCGCAGGCACGCGTGATCAGATGGAGGACGAGGTGATGTCGCTGGTCAAAAAGACCTTCGCGCCAGAGTTTATCAACCGTCTCGATGAAATAATCCTGTTTGACGAGTTGCAAGACGAAGACCTTTTACGAATCGTCGATCTCCAGATCGCTAAGCTGAATAAGATAGTTGAAAGCCGTAAGCTAAAAATTCTCCTTGCCGAAGATGCCCGCAAATGGCTTATCGACAAAACCTGCGCCGACCGCAAGTATGGTGCCCGGCCGCTAAAACGCGCCCTGCAAAAATACGTCGAGGACGAGCTTTCCGAAGCCCTTATTCAGGGTGATATCAGCGAATCGAGCACTGTTGAAGTGTACGCCGCTGGCGAAAAACTCGCGTTTCGCGAGGTCCGGGCGCGCAAAAAGGAAAAGGAACTCTCTCAAAAAGCATAACTCCTCGCACACTCCGGCATTTTCTTTCCGCGGCTTTCCTTGTATAATTCGTAAGCTTGCGGGATAGAAGGCAAAGGCAACCTCAGCTTAACAGGCAGAATCAAACAGGCAATTAATTTCCTTGTTTTGAAATGCGGTTTTTGTTGGTTTATTCTATCATTTCGCGACAATTAAATCGGTGATCTGGGAGCTTTTTAGAAGCTCGTTTATTTGCCCTAAACGGAAGTCTAGCTTTTTATGAACAACGCACGCGCATTCGGATTGGTGGCACTGGTTTTGGCCTTTTTGGCGCTTTCCACATTTGCCCGAACCGATCTTACTCCGAAGACGCCTATTAATTTGGCCACTCAAAGCCAACAGGTCGTCGAAAGCGTTGACATACAGGGAAATCGGCGCCTTCGGGACGAGGACCTTCTCTACTATATTAAGACGCGGGCGGGCGACATTTACGATCCGGCTGCTCTCGAACGTGATCTGAAAGAGCTCCTTTCGCTTAACTTCTTCGACAAGACAGCAACGCGCGTTTTGACCGAGGATGGCGTTCGCGGCGGCGTAAACGTGATTTTTGAGGTCCGCGAGCTCCCGATCATACGGGATCTGCAATTTAAGGGTGCAAAGGCGCTTCAGGAATCTGACATCCTTAAGGAATTCCGCGAAAAACGTGTCGGCGTTTCGAAAGAATCGGTTTTCGACCCTGTGAAGGCCCGTTCGGCAACACGAGTGCTGCGTGAGATGCTTGCGTCAAAAGGATATCCGAACGCTAAGGTCACTGTTCAGGAAGACGAAGTGTCGGCCACATCGATCGCGCTCACATTTACGATCGAACAAGGTAACCGCTCGCGTATCGTCCAAATCGACTTTGAAGGAAATCAGCGGTTTAAGGATGGCGAGCTTCGCAATGCTCTAACGCTTGTAAAGGAAACCGGCCTGATATCGCGCGTTAAGGGAATGGACATCCTTGACCTCAGAAAACTCGAATACGACCTGCAAAAAAATGTCCGCGCATATATGTTTTCAAAGGGATATTTCCAGGCTCGTATCGGCGAACCAGAAGTCGTCGGCCTCGGTTATAAGCGGACTGGTTTCCCGATCCTGAAGAGCTTTCCGCTCCCGTTGATCACGTCGAAGGACGACACACTAAAAATAAAGGTTCCCGTGACGGAGGGCAAAATTTTCCGTGTTGGCGAACTCAAGGTTGAGGGAAATTCGATTTTCTCAGAGCAGCAGATACTCGGGTATGTCGGCCTCAAAAAAGGCGAGATAGCTAATGGCAAACGCCTGCAGGACGCTGTTTATGAGGACCTGAAGAAAGTCTATGGGTCTCAGGGGTTTGTGCAGTACAACGCGGAATTCGAGCCGGAGTTTAAGGACAGTACGACAAAACCGGATGAGGGCATCGTTGATATTACGATCCGAATTGATGAGGGCAAGCAGTTCACGCTTCGCCGACTTGAGTTCACCGGCAACACGTTTACACGTGATAAGGTGATGCGGCGCGAATTTCTGTTGAACGAAGGCGACATATATAACCAGAATTTCCTCGAGATCTCGGTTGCCCGGCTTAATCAAACACAGTATTTCGATCCGGTTGACAAGGAACAGGACGTCGAAATTCGCACTGACGAAGAAAAAGGCGACGTCGATCTGATCGTTAAGGTCAAGGAAAAAGGACGCCAGCAGATCTCGTTTAATGGCGGTCTTTCGGGGATCGGCGGTTCGTTTTTCGGACTTGAGTATTCGACAAACAATCTAGCGGGCCGCGGCGAGGTTCTTTCCCTTAACCTTGGGGCGGGCAATCGTCAGCAGAGCTTGCAATTTTCGTATCAAGAGCCGTACTTTCGCGATCGGCCGATCTCCGTTGGTTTTTCACTTTTTGCAACTCGTTATCAGTTTTTTGGTGAAGGAACGTTTTTGACGCAGAATCAGAATGTCCTAAACGACCTTTTCAACCCGCTCGGAACGGTCACGACGAGTGAGAGCAATCTATTTACACAGAGCACCTACGGAGCAAATGTTTTTGCTACCGCACCTTTGTCTGAGCTTTTCTTTAAGAAACGCCGGTTTACTCAGTTTTCACGCATCGGGCTGACTTATCAGATCTCGGCAACTTCGATCAAGGATCCGGAAATAAATTCGTCCGCCGACCCGGCTGCGCGGATCCCTGTCATTTACCGTCAGCCAAACATTTTGACGAGTCAGGTCACGGGAACCTTCGTTTACGACACGCGGCAGCCCGCGGCAAATGGCATCGACACGGCGGGCGGCAAGTCACTCTCGCTTTCATTAGGTTTGGCCGGCCTGGGCGGCGATGTCAGAACCTATCAGCCAAGCATCCAGTATTCGCAGTTCATCCCGATTAGGAAGAAGAGAACTAAAAATCCTGAGGTGTTGGCGTTTAGAATCCAGGCAGGAACGATCGGAACCTGGTCGATAACCGACAAAGTCAGAAACGCGAATTCGATCGCGTTTATCGGCGGCGTGCCGGCGTATTCGCGCTATTTTCTTGGTAGTGAAAACGACATTCGCGGTTACGACTCGCGTTCGATCGGCCCGGTTGCCCCATTTAACACCTACATAACCAGCCGAAATGTGGTTTTGGCTAGAAATGCGTTCGGAACAGCGGATACAGACACCGGCATTACAAATCCGACACTCGCGGGACAGATCAGGGCGCTCGGCGACCTAACTGGTGCGTCCGGCGCAAACCCGGCACTTTTTTCGCGAACATTCCGCTTTATTGGCGGCGATACTCAGATCCTCGCAAATGTCGAATATCGTATCCCGTTATTTGGCCCCGCGAATATGGCTGTATTCGGTGATTTCGGATCGGTCTTTAACCTTCGCAAGACAGGCATTCAGACGATCAACAGCGAGTTTTTACCTGACGAAACATTTCTCGGTGCCGGCCGGCTTACTGCTTTAGGACTGATCAATACTCCTAACCTAGAAAGCAGTTTTGGAAGTCTCTTGTTTTTTCGCAATCGAGTTTTAACAAAGTCGGATTACATTACTGAGTTTTGTCGTGGAAACCGATTTGGCTGCCCAACCAGCCTTTCGCCGCAAATTCAACAGTTATATCTCCGTGGTGAAGTGCAGCAAAATTCGCAACTTCTGGTCGATAGCTCGGCATTCGGCAAGCTGAAGGATTTCAAGTCGAGTGTCGGCGTCGAACTCCGGGTCCAGGTGCCTGTCGTAAACGTACCTTTCCGACTTATCTATTACTACAACCCAAATGCGAAGTTTGGCCTTACGCAGGAACTGCCGGGTATTTTTCTGCCGGGCCAGCGTAGCGGGTTTAAGTTTACGGTCGGACGGACATTTTAGGTTCTACAGAATATTGACTTTGATTTATCGATAACATACTATTGCTTTTCTTTTTTTGAAACGGTAAGCAACAGTTTTCGCAAAATAGGTTTCAAAGAGATATGTGGTTCGGACGGGCAATTGCCTTGTCTTCCAAATTTAAGGAGTTTTACAATAAGATGAAAAGATTTAATACACTTGCCGTGAGCATTCTATTTGCGGCTGTTTTTGCGGTCTCGGCGTTTGCTCAGGGCGGTGCCCAGCCGGCAACTTCGAAGATCGGCTGGATCGATACGGGTATATTTGGTGACGATAAAGAAGGCGTTACAAAATACGTCAACGCTCTTAAGTCTCTCCAGGCTGAGATGAAGCCCCGTATCACGGAATTGCAAACGCTTCAGAATCGGATACAGGCGATCGCTGATGAGCTCTCAAAAATGCAATCGAACCCGAATGTTCCGATCGACCAAAAAGCGGCTCAGGCAAAACAGGACGACGGTCAGCGGCTGCAGCGTGAATTGGAGTTCAAAAAGAAAGAGTATGATGCGATGGCGGCAAAACGCGGTGGCGAAATACTCGGGCCGATCCAAGCGGATATCTTTAAGGCTATTCAGGATTTTGCAAAGCAAAAAGGCTATACCGCGGTCCTCGACATAGCGGCTCTGGCTAACGAAAATATGAATGCGATACTTGCGCTCGACCAGTCGGTAAATATTACAAAGGATTTTGTAACGTACTATAACACGCGTCCGGCAACAACGGCGACGACAGCGGCGCCGAAATAAGAGGAAGATAGTCGATAGTTTCTGATTGGCCAATAGCCGGTGAAACGAGTGTTTTCCCGGCTTTTGGCTTATATATTTTCGATTCGTTTCATCTGATGACGATCCTAGATTCAATTGCGATCCAGCAGATATTGCCGCACCGGTATCCGTTTTTGCTGGTGGATAAAATCATCGAACTCGAACCGCGCGTGCGGATCGTAGGGATAAAGCAGGTCACTGCGAACGAACAATTCTTTCAGGGACATTTTCCCGACGCTCCCGTTATGCCGGGGGTTCTGCAGATCGAAGCCCTTGCCCAGGTTGGTGCGATCCTCGCCCTGCGGGAATTTGAGGACCGGGAAAACAAAATACCGTTTTTCACGGGCATCGACGGCGCTAAGTTTCGCCGCCCGGTCGTGCCTGGCGATACGCTAAGGCTGGAAGTAACGGCACTAAGGATCGGCAGCAAGGTACAGAAGATGCGCGGTGTGGCCTCGGTGGACGGTCAAATCACGGCCGAAGCAGAGATATTGAGCATTATTGCGGACCGTCCAAAGTAAGATAAATTATGACTCCAGAACAATTAAGAGAATTTTACGATAGCTATTTCTACTATATTATCCTGGGCGGCGTTGTTTTCGGCCTGATAGTCGGCATTGTTCCGCTCGTCCTCGGCATTAAAAAGGGAAACCGAAATCTCGGTCTTATTGCAATCGTTTCGGTTGCCATTCTCGGTGCATTGTCACCGTTGCTTTGCCTGATTGTAGCGATCGTTTTCTCGGTAATAATCGTCGTAAGATCCAAACACAACGTATCGGCAGATTCCGACGAACCGACGGCCGCTAATTCGTCAGACTAGATTTCCAACCTGATGGCGTCTTTTATACACGAAACGGCAATCGTCGGTCATTCCGCTCAGATCGGAGACGACTGTCATGTCGGTCCGTTCTGCACGATCGGCGACGATGTGACGATCGGCAGCGGTGTTCGGCTCGATTCACACGTTGTGGTCGATGGACGAACGACGATCGGCGATGAGACTCATGTCTTCCCGTTTGTCTCGATCGGACTCGCTCCGCAAGATTTAAAATACGCAGGCGAACCCACCGCAACTGAGATCGGCAAGCGTAATCATATTCGAGAATTTGTGACCATTCATCGCGGCACGGCGGGCGGGGGCGGCGTGACCCGGATCGGTGACGGTAATCTGCTGATGGCCCAGGCCCATGTCGCACACGATTGCCAATTAGGAAACGAGATCATTATGGCGAATGCCGCCACGCTCGCGGGCCATGTCGAGATCGCCGACCGCGCCAGCGTGGGAGCGTATTCGGGCGTCCACCAATTTTGCCGCATCGGAGTTGAGGCGTTTATCGGCGGATACTCGGTCGTGGTCAAGGACGCGATGCCCTATGCGATCATTCAGGGAAATCACGCCAAGTGTTACGGCCTTAATCATTTGGGAATGAAGCGGCGCGGCTATTCAAAAGAATCGATTGGGAAGATAAATCACGCGTTTCACCTGCTGCTGTCCGCAAAGCTCAACACGACTCAAGCGGTCGAAAAGATACGCGACGAGATCCTCGGCTGTAACGAAGTCGATCTGCTCGTTGAATTTATCAATAGCTCAAAGCGCGGCGTCGTCAAGTAGTCAGTACCACCTGCGGTAGCGGGTGGGGATTTCTTTCTCGTTATGGAAACCGAAGCTCACGTTCTCGAAGAATTCGGCCGGCGCATCCAACGTTGCTACGGCTGCTTCATCGCCTATCACCTAAAGGACATGTACCTCGGCGAAGACGTCACATTCTTCTGCGAACACTGCAAAGACGACACCATGTTCCACTTTGACGATTTTTCAAAGCTGCTCGATCTCACCAAGCTGAACGAGGTCGCCGGCGAGCATCATCATTAATTTCGCCTCCTTTCCCCCTTTCATCGTTTTCCCTTAGAATTGGTGTGTGGCCGAAGACAAAAAAGAAGACAAGCCGACTTTCACAGACTTGGCACGGCGGCTTGGGCAGTTGCCAACCGATAAAAAGCGAGCGGCTTTAGAGATCAGCGCCGCGCTTGCGGGCGTAAGTTTGCGTGTCAGCCGCGAATTTGTCGAGGCCGTGCCAAAAGCTGCGAAAATACTCTCAGCCGAGAACCTCCGTGATTGGGGCGAGCTCGGTCGCCGTTTCGCAATGGGAAGCAGCGAAACGGGCGTTAAATTTTTTACCGAGGGTGTGAGCGATCTGCAGCGCGTTCCGGAACGGGCGCGTTCCGCGATCTTTCAGGTTTGCATGCGGCAGCTCACACTGTCGAGCTCTATTGCAATAGATACATTTCACGCTATTCCAAAGATCGCGCGTCAGATCGATGACGAAAAGCTATTTGGCGCGGTGCTTGATCTCGCCGTCGACATCGCTCAGCGTTCGGCAAAACACAGCGCCGAGTTTCTCGAGCACACGCCGGGAGTCGCGAAAATTCTCGATCAATTTGGTGATGATAAGAATGATGTGGCCGATTCCGTGCTCTCGCTCGCGTCGCAGTTTGCCAGCCGCACCGGCGGTATGACGGCCGACCTATGGTCAAATCTGCCTGAATCACTAGACAAATTAACTGCTTCAAACGCAGTGTTGCTAATGCAGCGGGCGAGCGAATTCCTGGAGTTTGGCGGGAGCGTGACGCTGCATTTCGTGACATCTGGCAGTCAGGTTCTGATCGCAGATCAGGCGGCGTTCGATGATTGGTGCACTTTGGCGCGCACAATAGCCCGTCACGGAAATGCCGTATTGATCTCGTTTCTGCGCTCGACGCCGATGTTTTTCAAACAGATTGGGTCGCGGAATTCCGCCCCTGATAACATTCGCCGGGTTCTGCAATTGACCGCGAAGATCGCCGAAAACGACGCCGAGAGTGCTCTAGCTGCTTATAAATCGAGCCCCGGTGCCCTGAGAAAGGTCTCGATAGAGCAGTTTGAGGAATGGGTTGAAAGTGGCCTCGCGGCAAGCGAGTCGGAATCTGCAAAGGCAAGCCGCAGCTATTTTGCACTCGAGACGCGGGCGTCAAATGAGCGACTGCAGAAAACCCGCCTCGGCCTGCCACTCGACAAGGTGCAATCTATCTTGCGAATGTATGTCGAGGCTCTGACAGGAAAAGCGATCGAGATCGAGCCGCTTGCCGCCATGCCGCAGGAATCGAGGATCGGCGATGGCAAAACGATATACCTGCCTGGCTTGGTCGCAGAGTTCGATAACGACGACATGGATTTTAAGCTTTACAAGGTGCTTGCCGCGCACGGTGCAGGCCAGATTGAATTTGGAACGTTTGACCGAGACACAAAGGCGTTAAAGAAGGCATACGCTGATCTGACAGAACTATACTCAGCCACGCCAGAGGAAATCGATGCATTTTCGCTTGGCGGTTACCTCGAAGATGTTCGGAAGGCGGAAAAGGCTCTGCCGGAAAAGGAAATTAGGGCTGCCGCAAAGAAACGGCGAAAAATTCTGCCAAAGGATTCTGATTACAAGGCTGTTCTTAGCGCGTTTCCTGAGCCGCGGCTTGCTCGAAAGATCTTCGGCACGATGGAAAACGCCAGGATCGACAATCGCTTGCGTCATACATATCGGGGGCTAGTCGCCGACCTCGATCTGATGCAGTCGTTTTTGCGTGCCAACCGCCCGTACATTTTCGATTTGCCGATCCATCAGGTGCCATTCGAATTGTTATTTCAGATCACGCTCTGCGGCGGTGCAACGGACGACGCGAAACAGTTTTACGGACAAGTTGTTAGTGAGATCGAGGCGATCATCGACAAATATCTCGTCATGCAAAACGCAGTCGTAGCTGACGCTTTGATGGCGACGAGCCGCGTTTACAGCCTGTTTCAAAACATTACGCCTGAGCAGAACCAAGAGGCCGAATCGGACAATTCCGAGGATAAGAGCGAGTTCGAATACGACGACAAGGACAGGGCCGAAGCGGTAACCAGCGAGAAGGCAACACGGAAACTAGAGAAAGACGCTCAGGACATCCGTGACCTCTTTAACGCCTGGAACAGCCTTGACGATGAGGGCGAGCCCGACGATCTGCAGGGCGCCGAAACGTGGTCGCAAAGCGAGGTGCCCGAGCAGGCGCTGGAGGAAGGCGACATTGCATTCGGCTATGACGAATGGGATCGCGATCTAAACGATTATCGTGTCGGGTGGAGCCGCGTCATCGAGAAAAAAGTAAAAAATGGCGACCGAAACTTTGTCGAAATCACGCGTTCACGGTACCGCGGCGTGATCTCGTCGATCCGGCATCAATTCCAGTTGATGAAACCTGAGAACCTGACGCGCATTAACCGTGAGATAGACGGTGAGGATTACGACCTCAACGCGCTTGTCGATTTTGTAATCGACCGCAAGGCTGATGGTCAGCAATCGGAGAATATCTATACAAAACGCCTTCGCAAGCAGCGTGACGTTGCTGTCTCGATCCTGCTCGATCAATCGTCATCGACCGCACGTACGATCACGCGCAATCCGCTGCAACCATATACTCATCCGGGCCGCCGGATCATTGAGATCGAAAAAGAAGGCCTGGTGCTGATGAGCGAGGCGCTTGAGGCCGTCGGCGATGTGTACTCGATCAATGGTTTTACTAGCGAGGGCCGGCGAAATGTGAAATTTTATGTTGTAAAAGATTTTGCAGAGAAATACTCCGAGATAATCGAAAAGCGAATCGGCGGTATCACCTTTCAGAACAACACGCGTCTCGGAGCCGCGATCCGTCACGCATCCGCCAAATTGCTAAGACAGGATGCACGCACGAAACTGCTGATAATCCTGACTGATGGCCGTCCGTACGACCACGATTACGGCGACGCGCGCTACGCCCGCGAAGACGTCCGCGAGGCTCTTACCGAGGCCAAAACAACCGGCATCACGCCGTTCTGCATCACGATCGACCGCGAATCTGAGGCGGAATTGAAGGACCTGTATGGCAACGTCGGCTATACGATCATCGACGATGTGCTCAGTCTGCCCGAACGAATGCCGAATATTTACCGGAGATTGACGAGTTGATCTGCTCTAATAGGGATGGACGGACGGCTCAAAAAAGTAACCCGGAGAAGGTAAGCGGCGGTCCCGTCATTGCCGAAACGAGCGCTCCGATCCAAAGTCCTTTCGATTATGTCGAACTTGGCGACAGTCGTTAGCGACCTGGACGCCGACGTTACCTTACGTACGCGGACGGGATGGGCGCGTCGGTGCCAAGGCCAAAGGAAACGGCTTCGGCGGCGCCGGATTGTGATTTCAGAATCCACCAGACGCCGTTTCTGTAAATCGCGGCGTCGGCGCGGCCGTCGCCGTCGTAGTCGGCGGGCGCGGGAATATCGTTTGAAATTCCAAACTGAAACGCCGCGAAACCCTGCGCCGAGCGCAACTGATACCAAATGCCGTCCCGATAAACGGCGAGGTCCGTTTTGCCGTCGCCGTCGTAATCAGCCGGAACGAGAACGTCGTTTGCCAGACCGAAATTGCCCGCCGAAAGCTGCCCGTTCGAGCTTTGGCGAATATACCAAGTGCCGCTGCGGTAAATCGCCGCATCAGCGCGGCCGTCGCCGTCATAATCGCCCGCGACCGGTTTATCGCCGGAAATTCCCCAGGGAATACTAGCAATATTTCCGTTCGGATTTCCCATTGAGGCGCGATAATAAAAAACGCTCTGCGCTCCGCTGCGATAAACAGCGAGATCGGCCTTGCCGTCGGCGTCCCAATCTCCGCCCGTCGGCACGTCGCCCGAAAGCCCGAAATTCTCAATCCGCACCGTGTTGTCGAAACTGTTGAGAATATAAAAGTTGCCTTCCGACGGCCGCCATACAGCGACGTCGGTTTTCAGATCGCCATCATAATCGGCGGGCGCCAGCACATCGGTTGAAAGTCCCCATTGCGCCGCCCCGAACCCCGCGGTCGAGCGCAGCAGATACCAGGCGCCGTTTGACGGTCGAAAAACAGAAACGTCCGAGCGACCGTCGCCGTCAAAATCGAACGCCGCCCGCGCAACGCGAAACCCCTGCCAATCAGGGAAGCGGCTTTGGAAGAGTGAGGGCGCTAAGATCGTCGCCGAAGTGCCGTCCGCATTTCTTGTCCATGGCCGTTGGGTAAAGTCAAAAGTACAGCAGATGTAGACGACCGTTCGCCCATCCGGCGAATAAGTCGGCCACATTCCGCCCCCACCGGGAAACGCCGTGCGATTCGACCCATCTACGTTCATTGTCCAAAGCAAAACGGGCGCACCCACCGCGTCCGGTGTGAACGAGAAGATAATTTTCGAGCCGTCGGGCGAATAAGACGGACGATTATAAGACGGGGAGATTCCAGTCGGTGGAGAGATCGGCTGTGGGTTCGAGCCGTCGGCCCCCATCGTCCAAAGGTTCTGGGGGAGACCGCTTATGAATACGATTCTCGAGCCGTCGGGCGAAAACGCAGGTTGAGAATCCGCCGCCGTGTTGTTCGTGAGCCTCACTTGATTTGTACCATCGGCGTTCATTTTATAAATCTCGCTGTTACCGTCGCGGAGACTCTGAAACACAATTGACGCGCCGTCAGGCGAGTAAAAGGGCATCGTGTCGGACGCCGTGTTGTTCGTCAAACGGACAGGATTGGAGCCGTCCGCATCCATCCGATAAATCTCCTCGTTACCATCGCGGCTGGTAAAAAAGACGATCTTTGAGCCATCGGGCGAATAATTCGGTCCGTCCTCGACCGCTGCGTTATTCGTGATATTCGTCGAACCGGTGCCGTCCGCGTTTATCGTGAAGATATCTCCATCTCGCGACAACGCGATCTTGCCGTTTCGTGCGCAATTCCCGCCTTGACAAACTGCAAGCACGTCAAAATTCTGACCCGTTTGATTTGAAGAAAGGTTGTTGAAAGAACGGTTGGCGGGCGTGAAGTAATGCTTTGGAAATGACGGCGACAGGGTGAAATTGCCGCCTGCCGGAATAGAACTAAATTGATAGTTGCCGGCCGTATCGGTTGTTGTCGCTGCGTTTGTCGTGCCGCTCAAGTTTACCGTTGCACCGACCACGGGCAAGTTGTTGTGAGTAATGCGGCCGGTAATGTTGAACCCGCCAGGCGTCTGCGCGACCGGCTGCCATGCGGGATGTTCGTAGAGTGTGTCGCAGCATTGCGGAAAGAGGATTACGTCGGCAACAATTCTCACCTGATTGGCGCCGTTTGCATCCATCGTCCATATTCCACCAGCGCCCCGGTAAGCGATTTTCGTTCCGTCGGGCGACCACGCCGGCCCGCTGCCTACAGCGGCCAGCGGAGCCTCATTAGTTCCGTCCGCATCGATAACGGCGATGCCGCCGCCCTTTGCAAAAACGATCTTCGCACCATCCGGCGACCATGCGGGGTCTGTGTCTGTTGTCGCGTTCATCGTAACACGACGTTCGTTTGTGCCATTAGCATCTATCACCCAAATTTCGGCACCACTCACAAACGCGAGCTTCATGCCGTCCGGCGACCATGCCGGGCCGGTGGGCGACGGCTGTGTGATACCTGAAAACTGGGCCTGTCCGCTTCCGTCGGCGTTCATTGTCCAAATCTGCGAGGTGCGCTGGTATGCGATCTTGCCGGTGGCGGACCACGAGGGATTACTTTCCAGTATACTCGCCGTATTCGTGAGATTAATCTGCCCGCTTCCGTCCGCGTCTGTCACATAAATATCATTAGGCGTTTGAGTCGAACTAAAGGCTAATTTCATTCCGTCGGGCGACCAAGCAGGCTCGCTCGCAAACTGAGTAAGTGTAGCGGGCAGCGTGATTCGCCCCGAACCGTCCGGATTAGCCGTGATAATCAGCCCGACAGGAGCCGTAGGGCCGGCAACTCTGCTCGAAAATGCCAGCCTGCCGTTTACGAGATTTTGTTCCGCCGGAACGGACGAAGATCGCATTTCGGCAGAATTGGTCAAAAAGAAAAAACCCGCAAACGCAATCATCGACAATCCGATAACCAAAATTGCACGATGCAAATCCGCGACTTTGTTTAAGCGATATTTTTTCACCATTCTGTTTCTCCTTCAGCAATTTTTACGCCGTGAATTACTGATCCTTTTGGTTTCCAAAATAGTTGCCGCCGAAGCTAGAATTTCTTCTCGCTTCATTAGCCTGCAGCTCAGTCGGAAATCGGCTCATGTGGCCCCTCTATTCGGAAACTTTCCTATATTGTAATCTTTTATTTAGGCGATTACCAAGTTTTTTTAAAGATCGGGGAGGCCCCGAAATCAATTTCGAAATTCTGCTGCGGAGAATCTAATTTCGGCTTCAAAGCCTGTTGAACTGGCGAAAAAAGCGGTGTCAAAAATCAGAAAACCCAACGAAGCCGATACTCTGAGGTGTGGAAAATATAAGAGCGGTTCTCAAAACGGGCACGCGGAACAAGTTGTTGCCTTAAAAGGCGTACGCGACATTGTCACAGGCTATCAGCCCGTAGGACTTTCACAGATTTATGGTGGCTGGAGAGTGACTTGAACACTCGACCTCGGGGTTATGAATCCCGCGCTCTAACCAGCTGAGCTACCCAGCCACGAATAATTGATTATAGTTTTACGAGCGGAAAAATCAAGGCGTGTGTTATCGACCCGGTACCGCTCTACATAATGGGTTGCTGCTGATAAAATAACACTTATTAGTATTTTCGTCTGAAACGCCGATGCCGATTTTTTTTGCCGCTAGTGTCGAGAACGCCGCGATACTGCTTGATCTGTTTATCATGCTGGCCGCGGCAAAGCTGATGGCCGAGGTATTTGAACGGCTAAAGCAGCCCGCGGTAGTCGGCGAGATCCTAGCAGGTGTGATCATCGGGCCAAGCCTGTTGGGCTGGGTCACGCCGTCTGAGATCATCAATATCCTTGCTGAGTTCGGCGTGATCTTTTTACTTTTTAACGTCGGGCTCGAGACCAAACCGTCTGCGATCTTTCACGTTGGCAAACGCGCCATCACGGTCGGCGTTCTGGGCGTGATCCTACCGTTCGTCGCCGGATATTTTATCGCTGTTGCTTGGGGCGGTTCTTTTGTCGAATCGATGTTTATCGGCGCGGCCCTCGTGGCAACATCCGTCGGGATTACGGCACGGGTTCTCGGCAGTATGGGGCTTTTGGACGCACCAACAGCACGAATAATCTTGGGCGCCGCCGTGATCGATGATGTTCTTGGCCTCATTATTCTTTCGCTGGTTTCGGCCGTTAGCAAGGGCGGCATTAACTACGCAGGGCTTGCAAAGACTGCGGCGGCAGCGATACTTTTCACTGTCTTTGTGGCTTTGGTCGGCTCACGTGTTATCAATGGCCTCTCGCCTCTGATCCAGCGGCTTCGTCTTAGCAAACCGTTTTTTACGCTCGGCCTCATTCTCTGTCTTGGCTTGTCGGTCGCATCGATATATGTCGGTGTCGCGGCGATCATTGGAGCTTTTCTGGCCGGGATGGCTCTCGCTGAGGCGACCGAAGAAAATAAAAGAATGCACCAGATGACAATGGGTGTCACAGAATTTCTTGTGCCATTTTTCCTTGTCAATATCGGTATGCAGCTTAATCTGACGGTATTTCGCGAAACGTCGGTCGTAATATTTGCTGTGTTGTTAACGTTGATCGCAGTGGTTACAAAGTTTGCCGGCTGCGGGCTCGGAGCATTTGGTATGCGGCGGCGCGAAATGGCACAGATCGGTATCGGAATGGTGCCGCGGGGCGAGGTCGGTATCGTGGTCGCTCAGATCGGGCTCGGTCTGGGCGTTATAGGGCAATCGTTTTTCGCGGCGGTTTTGTTTATGGCGGTCGCGACGACGCTGATCGCACCTCCATTTATAAAGATACTATTTGCCGAAGATCGCGATGGCGACGGTGTGGTGGACGTTCCCGACGATACTGACATGTCGCACGAATTTTCCCGTATCGGGTAAAATACAACGCAACGCATTAATGAAATTCACCGTCGAAAACTAGGATTGGATAACTTACACACTATGCCGTTTCGCGTTTTACAGAAATCATTGTTGGTGACAACCGTAGCGATCCTGTTGTTCGTCCTGCCGGCGCATTCGCAGGCGAAAAAGCGTACCGCTGCCTCGCCATTCCGTTCGATCACCGTCGTGTCAGCACCAGATGCGATTGTCTGGATCGACGGTATTCGATTTGGCAAGACTGACAAATCGGGCAAACTTGAGATCAGGACGATCTCGCCCGGAGCACATACGCTGAGAATACGAGCCGACGGTTTTAGTGAAAAATCTCTTCCGTTATCGGCGGCACAGCGTGGCATCGTCAACGTGGAGCTTATCAATCCGGCGGGCGAAGCTGAGCTCGCATATCAGGAAGCTGAGCGTCTGACGGGCGTTGATCGCGAAAAATCTGCGGACGCCTATCGCACCGCCATAAGACTGAAGGCAAACTATCCGGAAGCGTATTTGGGCCTCGCACGGGTGCTGTCCGACGCCGGCGAACTTGGGGACGCCAAAATAGCCGCCGCTGCCGCTCGGCGCTTGCGACCCGGCTATGCCGAAGCCTCAGCCGTCGAGGGACGCATCCACAAGGAAAACGGCGAAGAGGCAAGAGCCATCGCGGCTTTCAAACGGGCGATCACCGAGGGAAAAGGCTTTCAGCCTGAGGCTTACACGGGGCTTGGTCTTTTATACAAGGAGAAAGCCGAGGGTTTTGGCGGCTCGGGCGATTTTGATAATGAAGCGGCAAGCTATACCGAATCAGCAAGAAATCTCAAAACCGCGGTCAAACAGCTCTCTGGAGCACCCGACACGATCATTATCTACCAGATTCTCGGGCTGATATACGAACGGCAGAAAAAATACAAGGAAGCGATCGCCACCTACGAAGAATTTCTGCGAATATTCCCCGACAGCATCGAGGCCACCGCCGTCAGATCGTTCATCGTCCAGATCAAAAAGGACTTGACCCCGCAAGATTGAGTCAATCTGACCGATTCCCTCCACCTATTCCCGCACGAAACATTTCTGAAAAAGAATTATTGACACGTGAGAGTTTAACAATGTATTATTAGGAGTCAACGATGTTTATCATCGTTTTCGTTGTAACCTCATCTATCATTTTGACCTAACGTCTCTTTGAACGAAGTTTCCTTAGGCCAAGTGCCCTTAGGGAACACACCATAATTAAATGTCAGCAAAACTTGGGGAAATTCTTGTCCGCGAAAACCTAATAACGTCACAGCAATTACGCGAGACGCTCGAGTACCAACGTGCGAACGGCGGACGGCTCGGCTCTAACCTGGTTCGGCTCGGTTATGTATCGGATGACGTTGTCACGGCTGTGTTGTCGCGACAGTACGGCGTACCGTCGATCAACCTTGATCTCTTTCAGATCGAGGACACAGTGATCAAGCTCATCTCAGAAGACGTAGCGTTAAAATATTCAGTTTTGCCGATCTCAAAGTTAGGCTCAACATTGACCCTCGCGATGGCCGATCCGACCAACGTCTTTGCGATGGACGATATTAAGTTCATGACCGGGCTCAATGTCGAACCGGTGATCGCCTCGGAAACATCCATACAGCTTGCGGTTGCAAAATACTACGCGGGTTCGAGTGAGATCGATGTTTTCGACGCCTCTTTTGCGATCGAGGCAGAAAAGGTCGGCGCAAAGAATGGCAAGAACGGCCACGTTAAGAAAGCGGTAAAGAATGAAGGGGGCGGCGAACGGCTCAACGACGCTGATCTTGACGTTTCGCTCGATCGATTTGAGTTTGGCGGCCACGAGGGCGAGGAGTTCGAAGTTGTCGAGGATAACGACGAGATCGATCTCGCCGCTTTGGCACGAGCCAGCGAAGATGCACCGGTCGTCCGCCTTGTTAATGTGTTGATGGTCGACAGCTTGCGGCGCGGCGCGTCGGATATACACGTCGAGCCCTACGAAAAAGACTTTCGCATCCGTTTCCGTATTGACGGCGTTCTTTACGATGTAATGCATCCGCCGATGAAGATCCGCGACCCGCTCATCTCGCGTCTAAAGATCATGGCGAAACTCGATATTTCCGAGAAACGCCTGCCGCAGGACGGACGCATCAAGATCAAGGTAAAGATCGACAACCGTTCGCGCGAGCTCGATTTCCGTGTATCGACGCTGCCAACTCTTTTCGGAGAAAAGGTCGTGCTCCGTCTGCTTGATAAAGACAAGCTGATGCTTGATATGACAAAGCTCGGCTTTGAGGAAGCTAGTCTTGAGAAGTTTAAGCGTAACATCGCTAATCCGTACGGTATGGTGCTCGTCACAGGGCCCACCGGTTCCGGTAAGACAAACACGCTTTACTCGGCGCTCCAGACACTGAACACGTCTGAGACAAACATTATGACGGCCGAGGATCCGGTCGAATTCAATCTGCAGGGCATAAATCAGGTGCAGATGAAGGAGCAGATCGGGCTTAATTTTGCCGCCGCGCTTCGCTCATTCCTGCGTCAGGATCCGAATATCGTCCTCGTTGGCGAAATTCGTGACTTCGAGACGGCCGAGATCGCCATCAAGGCCGCGTTGACGGGCCACCTTGTGCTCTCGACGCTTCACACAAACGACGCGCCTTCCACAATTTCGCGTCTCGTCAACATGGGTATCGAGCCATTTCTGGTCGCAACCAGCGTCAACATCATTCAGGCTCAGCGGCTGATCCGCCGTATTTGCAACGAGTGTAAAGAGGAAGTGCACGTCCCGGTCGAAGGTCTGATGGAGGTCGGCTTTTCAAAGGAAGACGCCACGGGTCTCAAGGTTTATAAAGGCAAGGGCTGCGACAATTGCCTCAATACGGGTTATAAGGGCCGCGTCGGCCTCTACGAAGTAATGGAGATCACTGATGAACTCCGCGAACTGATAATTATTGGCGCCAGCGCAATGGAACTTAGGAGAAAAGCGATCGAACTTGGGATGATCACCCTCCGCGAATCGGGGCTTTACAAACTGCGTGAGGGCATAACAACGATCGAGGAAGTGGTCAAAGAAACAGTTATTTAGGACTCTGGAGGAACTATGTTAGTAAGGGCAATAGCATTATCGTTAGCATTATTGATCGGGATCGGCACGATCATTCCGCTTGCGACACAAGAATCTGAAGCCGGTCCGCGAAAGCACCGGAAACACCGCAAGCACGCTAAAAAGTATAAGAAGTATTCGAAAGGCTGGTGGCGCCAGTACCGTGCTCGTATGAAGCGGAAACGTGCCATCCAGGCGCGAAATCGCTCGCTCCGTTTGCGCCAGCTCCGTCTGGCCCGTGCGCGTGCATTAAAACCCAAACAATCAAAAGTTAATGGCACATCAAAATCCGTATCTGTAAAGACGAAGAAGGCTGATGCTTTGTCGCCGGCAGTGTTGCCGTCCGGTGATGCTGCTCCGAGCGGATGGAAGCCCGCACAATCGACTCCGGCCGAATTACAGTTTCGCGTTGATAATTCCGCAGGATCGCAGGTCGGCTCGGCTTCGATCTCGGTCGTCGGACCGTCGATGGGACAATCCGGCGATACCCGACCTAACAAGAGTGTCGGCGGTGTGTCGACGACGGCTCTTCGTCGTGACGTGATCGACCGTATGATCCGCGAAAATGGCTGGGTCGTAAATGATTACAATAAAGAGATCGCGGGCCAGCAGGTATATGTAGTCGTCGCTCAGTCGCAGGCTAAGAATGGAGCCATCCAGTCACGGATGTTCTATTTCACTGAGGTTGACGGACGCATCTACAGTGTAGCCACGAATTCGCCGGTGCAGGAGGCCGAACGCCTTGCCGAGGAATCGGAAAAAGTAATCAATTCGTTGAAGAGCCGCGTCCGACCCGCTCAAAGGGCTTCGGTCAAGGAATAAGCGGGATTCGCCCGCCGATACCTCTCCCACAATTATTTCTCTCACTAAAATTATGAGCCAAGAACATCAATCAGCAGAATCGTCGATCACACTGCCGGAACTACTCGGCAAAATGACTCAGATGGGCGGTTCCGACCTCCATTTATCCACCAATTCGGCTCCGCAGGTACGGGTGCACGGCCATCTCGCACCGCTGCCCGGCTTTGCTGCGATGTCGCCTTCGGATACGAAGCGGCTCGCGTACTCAGTTCTCACCGACGCCCAGAAGCACAGATTTGAGGAAAATCTAGAGCTTGATTTCTCGTTCGGTCTTAAGGGAATGTCGCGGTTCCGTGCCAATCTTTTTAATCAAAAAGGCGCGGTAGGTGCGGTCTTTCGTTCGATTCCCTACGAGATCAAAACGTTCGAGGCCCTTGGTCTACCTCCAATCGTCTCGGAAATGTGTAAAAAACCGCGCGGTTTGGTCCTCGTTACCGGTCCGACCGGTTCTGGTAAATCGACCACTCTCGCCTCGATGGTGGACAAGATCAACGTCGAACGTCACGACCATATCCTGACGATCGAAGATCCAATCGAGTTTCTTCACAATCATAAGAACTGCATCGTCAATCAACGCGAAGTTGCCGCCGACACACATTCCTTTGGAGCAGCGTTACGCACGGCGCTTCGACAGGACCCCGACATCGTTCTGGTCGGCGAAATGCGTGACCTCGAGACGATCGAAATGGCTCTGCGTATCGCCGAAACCGGCCACTTGACGTTTGCCACACTCCACACTAATTCGGCTTACTCGACGATCAATCGTATCATCGACGTCTTTCCGGCAGAGCAGCAGGCTCAGGTTCGCACCCAATTATCCCTGGTTCTCGAGGGCATAATGTGTCAGGCCCTGCTGCCAAAAGCAACGGGTGACGGTCGTGTGATGGCGCTCGAAGTACTCGTGCCGAACGCCGCTATTCGCAACCTGATTCGTGAAGACAAGATCCATCAGATCTACTCGATGATGCAGACCGGACAGGACAAATACGGAATGCAGACATTCAACCAGTCGCTCGCGACACTGCACCACAAACGTGAGATCACGCTGGAGATGGCGATGCAGCGTTCGTCAAATGTGGATGAACTGAAAGAGTTGATAGATCGCGGTGCCGGGCTTAACGAATCCTACGGCGGAGGCGGTGGCTCAAGACCTGCCTCGCGTCCAACACCAAACGGCAGTCCATATGCGCAGGCAAGAAACATCGGCGAGCGCCCACGATAAAAATGGAGAATGGAAACTTGAGGATTGAGAATAAACAGATTTTTTTCTTCGTCATTTTCCATTTTCAATTCTCAATTTTCAACTGGAGTTAATTATGCCAACATACGTTTTTAAGGGAAGAAACCGCCTCAACGAAATGATCGATGGCGAACGCGAGGCCGCGACGCAGGATGATCTGCGGGCGTTGCTAAGGCGCGAGCAGATCGTGATGACCCAGGCCTCGGAAAAAGGCCGCGAGATCTCGATACCAAAGCTCGGCCGCCGCAAAAAAGTGGGGGCAAAGGAATTGGCCGTATTTACGCGTCAGTTTTCCGTCATGATCGACGCCGGTCTGCCGCTCGTCCAGTGTATCGACATTCTGGCCGAACAGCAGCAAAATCAATTTTTTAAGGACGTATTGCGGCAGGTTCGGCAAAATGTCGAAGAAGGTTCTACGTTGTTTTCCGCATTGGAAAAGCATCCCAAGGTTTTCGACAGCCTCTTCACACATATGGTCGAGGCCGGTGAAACGGGCGGTGTGCTTGACCTTATTCTCCAGCGCCTTGCTACCCTGATCGAAAAGGTCGTCAAATTGAAGCGAAGCATCGTTTCAGCCTCGATCTATCCGGCGGCGGTTATTTTCGTTGCTATCGGCGCGATCGCGATCATTATGGTCGTCGTTATCCCGCAGTTTGAACAGATCTTTCTCGGTCTGCTTGGACCGGGCGAAGCTCTTCCGCTGCCGACCCGGATCGTGATGGGAATAAGCGGTTTTCTCGCCGGATGGGGCGGTCTGACCACGCTCATAATACTTATCGCTACTGCAATCGGCACGAGTTATTTCTACAAAACGCCAAAGGGCCGTTGGACGATCGACTCGTTCCTGCTGAAACTACCTATCTTCGGCAGTATCTTGCGTAAGATCGCGGTTGCGCGGTTTTCGCGAATTCTCTCGACACTCCTCTCTTCGGGTGTACCGATCCTTCAGTCTCTGGACATCACAGCCCGGACCGCCGGTAACGTAATCATCGAAGACGCGATCCTCAAGGTTCGAGCCGGTGTCGAACGCGGTGAAAATTTCGTCGAACCGCTTAAGGCAACCAACGTTTTTCCGCACATGGTTGGCCAAATGATCGGCGTTGGTGAACAGACCGGTGCACTCGACGCAATGTTGAGCAAGATCGCGGACTTTTACGAGGAAGAGGTCGATACGGCAATTGCCGACCTGCTCGCTATGATCGAGCCTGTACTGATCGCCTTTCTTGGCGTCACCATCGGCTCCATCGTCATCTCGATGTACCTGCCACTCTTCTCGCTCATCGGCAAACTCGCCGGCGGCGCGAAATAGAATTATTTATTTTCGATCCACTTTGGTGAATGTTGAGTTAGCTCAACATTCACCATTTTATTGTGATTTATGAAACTGCATCATTCGCTCGACATATTTGGCGATGACGTCGGCTTCGATGTTTACGGGGCTGCCGGGCGCGAGGCTTGAAAAATTGGTCATCTCCCAGGTCTTTGGGATGACGGCAATGTCGAACGAATCGTCGGCGAGAGCGGCGATAGTTAGCGAAATGCCTTCGACGGCGACTGATCCTTTGTGGACAAAATACCTGGCGAGTTCCGCCGGAAATCCGATCCGCACCGTCCAAAAATCGCCCTGTTGTTCTGCCGAGAGAAACTTCCCGCGGCCGTCGACATGGCCCTGAACAATGTGCCCGCCGAGCCTTGTAGCAGGTGTGACCGAGCGTTCGAGATTAACGGGAACGCCGGCTTTTAGAACGCCGAGTGTGGTTCGATCAAGTGTCTCGGGTGAGACATCAGCTGAAAACGAATTAGGCGAAACATCGACCGCCGTCAGGCAAACGCCGTTGACCGCGATCGAATCACCATTTTGCAAGTCAGAGGTAACGAGATTTGCGGCGACGGTGATTCGAGATCCGGCCATCTGATTCAAAACCGTCGCGACCTTTCCCAATTCTTCGATAATTCCAGTAAACACAATCTAGAACCAGCCTTTTTTATTCATAATATAGGTGCGCGAAAATTCCTCGTCGGATTTGGTCAAATAAATAATTCCCTCGATGATGCCTATTATCGCGATTGCGAGAGCCGGGATACCGCAGAGAAACAGTCCGACCAGATAGGTCACGACCATTATTATTCCCTCGGTCGTGTAGCCGAGGATGAATTTGTGCACGCCGAGCCCACCAAGCAAGATGCCGCAAATACCGGCGGCGAGCTTCTTGTCAGCACCGGGTGGTTTTTGCGCGTAAACCGGCTGCATCGGCATCGGGCTCATGGGAAGCATCGTGCCGCAGTTTGAACAAAGGCCGCTCTGAGCGATGTTCTGTGATCGGCAATTCGGACAGTTTACATATTGAGTTTGCATAATTTCACCTCGAATCAGATTCCCTCACCGGCCGGTTCCGTTTTTGACAGTTTGCGGATATCGATCGAGATCGGTTCACCGTCCTCGACCTCATTGTATATGTTTACAAATTTATGGCCGCAACGTATCTCGTGCGGTTTATATGACGACCGCGTATGTACGATCTGGGCGAACGTCTCGTCGGTTGCCGTCAAAAGTATCAATATTTCGGCGTCGGTGCGAACATAGTCGTCGCCCCCAAGTCCGAACAGCGGCGACGATTCGTCGATCGGATGGACAACTGTCCACGCGAGCGGGAAGAACGTAACTTTTTTGCGTTCGAGTTCGAGAAAGTCGAAGCGTCGAACGCTGCGGCCGTTTTCGTTCACAAACCGTGCAAACAATACCTTGGCCTCGACCTCGATCAGCTGGTTGTTGCGGCCGTTGACCAGTCGAAACATCAATCCCTGAATATCGCGATACGGAGCGATAACGGCGACATCGCTAAAAATTACTCTTGCAGTCGGACGGGCAAACCTCGCGAAAACGACGCCGGTGATCAGAGCATTAGCGATCAGGCTGTAGTACGACTCGATGGTGACGAGCAGATTCGGCACAATGCCGGATGGATGGATCGTACCGTAACCGATGGTCGCAAACGTCTGTACGCTGAAAAAGAAACCCCGGACAAAAATATTCGCCATCGGGTCGGCAGACGTATCGACGAGTGCCGACGCTCCGAACGAGGCGTACATTACTCCGAACGCGATGTTACTCACAAAATACAGAAGCAGCACAAGGAGCAAAAAAGTACTCCATTTCATCGAGAGCAGAACGTGATAAAGATTAAGCGAGGTCAGAAACGACAGACCCGTGCGACGCACGTTAAACGTGCCGTCCGCATTTAGCAAACGCTCGCGACTCTGGCCCGACACTACCGAACCAAAACCCAGATCGCGTTCGACTTCGTCGGAAAGATCGTTTACCTTGAGCGATTTGTCGAGTGTTTGTTCTGCCACGTTATTGACTGATTATAGCCAGCGGCAAAGATAATTGTAAAAACGGATTGGTTTTTGGCAGGATTGGTGCTGAAATAAATGAATGGCTAAAGCAAAAGCACAGGAAAATCCGCCGCCAAAACTTAGACGCTCCGAGACTGGCGAAGTTGATACCGGCTCGTTGGCCGATCTGCTCGAGTGGTTTTTGATGTTCGATGAGCGCACCGCGCGGATGCGACATGCGAATACGGAAGAGCTTTTTCAGTGGAAACAAAAAGACGACGAAGCGAACGGCGTCGCGATCTATCCCTTTGAGAACGCCGAAGCAAGATTCGCAGTCGGGGCGTTTCAGGCGCTGGCCGAAAACAACTCGGAGCCGCTTCTGAAACTCTGGATCAGCGATCTGCTCGAAGCAATTCAGGAGTCACACAAAACCAAAACTGAGATCGCCGAATCTTATAACCTCGACGACGACCTCGACGCATTTTCCCTCGCCAAGGCCGAAAAGCTTACGACGAAAGCCGAAAAACGGCTATATCTCACAAGCTGCTGGCTCGAGGCGCTGTGTACGGCCGAGGCTCGTTTTTTGGGATGGGTTTATCAAGAGATCTACGGTCGGCCGTTTGCGGCCTAACGCGAGCGGCTACCTAAAAGTTTGGCATTGGCGCATGTCGCCCGATTGCATTCCTTTTGCAAACCACTGCATACGCTGTTGTGCCGAGCCGTGTGTGAATGAGTCGGGTATGACGTAACCCTGGGTGCGTTTTTGGATCATATCGTCACCGACAGCGGCGGCGGCGCGAACGGCTTCCTCGGCATCACCGGTCTCGACACGGCCTTGTTTGGCCGCAAAATTCGCCCAAATTCCGGCATAACAATCAGCCTGCAATTCGAGAGCGACCGAGAGACGATTATTCTCACCGGCGCGCTGTACCTTGGCCATCGTGCCCTGTAGATTCTGGATGTGGTGGCCAAATTCGTGCGCGATCACATAAGCTTGGGCAAAATCGCCGGGCGCCTTAAATTCGCGCCGAAGTTCGTCAAAGAATGCGAAATCGAGATAGAGATTGTAGTCGCCCGGGCAATAGAACGGGCCGGTCGCCGCCTGGGCGTAACCACACGCTGATGAAACTTGTCCGGAGAAAAGCACGAGTTTTGGCGGCTTAAAAGCGATGCGGGCCTGTTGCGGTAGAACCTGCCGCCAGGCGTCCTCGAGATTGCCCATAATTGCTCTCGCAAATTGCGCGTTTTCGTCTTGAGTGACAACCCGATTGGCCGCCGTTCCGGGAGCCGGCACCTCGTTTTGAATTGGGGCATTCTGCAGCAACTGGCTCGGGTCGCCGCCGCAAAGGTATATCGCGGCAGCAAGTATAAGTATGCCTATGCCGCCTCCGCCGATCGCTAAACCGCCGCCGCTCATTCCGCGACGGTCCTCAACATTGTCGCTCTGCCGCTGATCTCTCCAACGCATTGTGTCTGTCTCTCCCTAAAACCGCAAAAAAAATACACGCTGATTCTACCACTTTCGATCAACCGTGCGAAAATTAACATCGGCGAGTCGCCGCAAAATCTTGACAGATGTGGATTTAGAGGATTATGATGCAGATACGAATTAGTTAAGCTTTTCCCTCGCCATGTTCCATGACCGCAGGAGGAAACAATGATAAAGCTAGACATAGTTAATTTGGTCGCCGACCGCACGGGCGTACCAAAGCAAAAGGCTGAGCAAGTGGTCGATTCGCTGTTCGAAGCGATGAAAGGTGCTCTGGCTGCCGGTAAACGTATCGAGCTTCGCGGTTTCGGGGTGTTTGTTGTCAAACCGCGAAAGCGCGGCGTAGGTCGTAATCCGCGGACCGGTAAAGAGGTTCCGATCCCGGCCGGTAAGACCATAAGATTTAAGCCCGGCAAAGAGCTTACGGCAAAAGCCGTCGGATAATAGTAAAATAGTTAAAGGTTTTAGAGTTTGATCCTGAGATCGCATAGCTGATAAGCGGCGTGCGGTCTCTTTTTACTTAATCGCCATTCTTCGATGACAAACCCCGAATTACTCGAATCACAAATAATATATGAACGGCCCGTGATGAAGCCAAGCGTACGCACGTATATCCGGCATCTATCCCTGCTTGCCATCACATTCTGCACGGCGACGATCGCGGGTGTTATGTTCCCCTTCGGCATGATAGACACGTTTCCAAGCGCCGATCCGCAAACCGCATCCGAGTTCCTCCAATTTCTGTTCTCGCTCCCCACGCGGTATGCCGTGATGATCGGGGAGACGGTGTATTTACTGTTCACAAATGTCGAGCTGCTCAAGTACGGGCTGAGTTTTTCGCTATCTCTGTTGTTTATCCTGATCTCTCACGAAATGGGACATTACGTCGCGTGCCGCATTTACAAAGTTGATGCAACGCTGCCATTTTTTATCCCGACGCCGCCAATGATCGGGCCGGCCGGTACGTTCGGCGCGTTTATCAAGATTCTCTCGCCGATGCCGTCGCGAAGAGCGGTTTTTGACATTGGTGTTGCCGGGCCGATCGCCGGGTTTGTGGCGTTGATACCGGTTGCGATAGCGGCCTTCATGACGATGCGGTTTGGGACTCTGGAGGATATTCAACTCGGATATGTTTCGCCGATCGCATTTTCAGATCCTTTACTGATTAAGGCCATGGCAGTGATTTGGAGCGCAGATTTTAACCTTCCGATTTATCCGAATCCCTTTTACTACGCCACGTGGGTCGGGCTTTTGGTGACCGCCCTGAACCTCATCCCATCGGGTCAGCTCGACGGCGGCCACGCGATATATGCGGCGCTGGGCGAAAAGATTCACTACTGGATGGGACGAGTCGCGTTTGTCGTGATGGCTTTGCTGTCGGTTCTGGGAATGTACTTTTACAGCAGCCCGAGCGGATTCCTGATCGCGATAATCCTCGGCATTATGATGCGGATAAAACACCCGATGCCATATGATCAGACTCCGCTCGATGGAAAAAGGAAGGCGATCGCCTTCCTCACGCTCTTAATTTTCGCTTTGTGCTTCGTACCGTTTCCGATACAGATCAATTAGTAAATCGTAAATAGTGAATCGTAAATTGAAGGAATGCTCTTTTCTCTATTCACGATTTTCGATTCACGATTTACACGACCGCAGGGAGCAAGCCCTTGATCTCTTTCACCATTTTCTCGACATCTTCCTGACCGTCAAGCGCGATCATAAAGAAGTCATAGCTAGTCTTAAAGCACACCATCCCGTTGCCAAAGAACCATACCCCTTCGAGCAAAGGGTTACCGCCGATGATCGAGCCTATCGGAAAGCCGGTGATATTTTTTGGGTCGAAGATATTCGTCATCATCACCGCGCCGGACGCAAATGAGAATGCTCCCAAAAGCGGCGCTCCGATGCGAGTCGCGATGTCGCGTTCGAACTTGATCCGTTCGGTGTCGGCCTCGTTAAGCTGGCCTTTTTCAATTAGTTCCTCACGGCGTTTCAGATATCCGTCAAAATTCTCGGCAAGTTTCTTGACCGACCAGGTCGGGATCGCCGAATTGAGCAGCCAGTGTGAGCTAATGCCAGTAAACACGACGCCGAGACCGGCGCCGATCGCCATCGAAACGCCCGTCGTCGCGGCCCGCATCGGATCTTCGGCCGCCCACTCCGTTGCTTTCTTCGCCGATCTCATCGCTGAGTCTAACGTTGCCGAAAGGCTCGAACCAAACCCGACAACCTTTGACACTCGCTTTGCACTTGTACCGACGGTTTGGGCAGCGTCGTCAATAAATTCGCCGGCCTTCTCAGCGGTTTCGACAACCACGCCGCCGGCCTTTACCCCCGCTTCGGTCGCCGCGTCACGCACCGGTTCGCTTACGTTCCAGGCGGTTTTGGCGGCATCGTTAGCTGTGCCCATAACGTCTTCGGCAACCTTTACGGCTTTTTTACCAACGTCCGTCTTTTCAGCCTCGGTCTTGATGTACTCGGCGCCGGTTTTGGCTGCATCTACGACGACCTTTGCTCCGCCCTCGATCTTTTCCTTGAGGCCGAGCTGAGCATCGATCTCGTCAAACTTCTCGGTCGCCTTTTTCTGCCAACGCTCAAATTTCTCTTTATAGTCGCTCATAACGGTTTCCCCTAACTGCAAACTCTCTCATCAAATACGTCCAGGCATCGTCAATTGTTCGCTTCTGTTCAAAATTCCTGTCACACCTCGTATCATCGCGCCGATGGTCCGTGGTTTCAATAGATTTTTGTGCCCAATTTGGTATGCTAAGCTTTTTGTATGCCTTTGGTGAAATGCCCGCGTTGCGGCAAGCAAACAGAATACAGCGGCAATGAATTCCGTCCATTTTGCTCGGAGCGTTGCAAACTGCTCGATTTTGGTTCGTGGATCGATGAGGAATTTGCGATCGCGAGCGAGACATCGGCACTTACCGAAGAGGACATTGACGTGATCGAAAAAGCGTCTGAGGAGAGATCTCAATGACCGTATTCCTTGACATTGGACCTGCTGCCGGCGGTACCGGTGTGTTTCTGGCCGTCGTGTTTTTCCTGGTGCTTTCGGCGGTTGCATTTATCGCATTTAAGGTGCTCAGAAAGACGGTAAAGATGGCGTTCCGAATGGCGATCGTAGCCATTATCCTCGTCGTTGCGATTGTCGGCAGCATAGCATTTTGGGCCTTTGGCACAGGCGGCTCCGAGCGTCCCAAGCCGCGGACAACCACCGTTCGCTAACGCTCGAATATGGCTGAGGCGAAAACTGATACGAATAAAGGCATTTGGCGGCGATACATCAGCCTGCCGCGGAATGTGCTGGCGCTCAGCTTCGTCAGCCTGCTCAATGACACGTCGAGCGAGATCATTTATCCGCTGCTGCCCGCATTTCTCGCGCTGAGTCTCGGTGCATCGCCGTTCGCGATCGGCCTGATCGAGGGCTTTGCCGAGTCGATCGCCAGCCTTTTAAAGCTGGTTTCAGGTTATCTTAGCGACCGTTTTTCGACGCGAAAGCTGCCGGTTTTTCTTGGGTATTCTTTAGCCGCGATAATGCGGCCGTTTCTCGCATTTGTAACAAGCTGGCCGCAGGTATTGGTTGTTAGAATGACAGACCGTGTGGGCAAGGGCATACGCGGGGCGCCGCGCGACGCTTTGATCGCCGACAGCGTGGCGGAAAACCAACGCGGTTTTGCGTTTGGCTTTAACCGTGCGGCCGATCATCTTGGTGCGGTATTTGGCCCGGTCGCTGGATTTTTATTGCTTTCGTTCTTTGCCGTCAATACCGCAAGCCCGACGATCCGCGAGTATCAGCAAGTCTTTTTATTTGCATCGGTTCCGGTCGTGATCGGGTTGCTCGTTATCGCGTTCTTGGTCCGCGAAGAGCCAAAATCTGCCGAGCCCGCCGCCGTGCCACCGAGCTTTTCACTAAGAGGATTTGACGGTAATTTCAAACGATTTCTGGTTGTGATCGCACTCTTTACGCTGTCGAATTCGACCGACGCATTTTTGCTGCTCCGCGCCACAGACGCCGGAATCTCGCCGGTTATGCTGCCGCTGCTGTGGATGGCTCTGCATATTAGCAAGGTAATCAGCTCTCTGATCGGCGGCGACCTCTCTGACAGATTCGGGCGAAAAGCGGTAATAATTACAGGCTGGGCGATCTATGCGGCTGTTTATTCCGGGTTCGCGTTTGTGACCGCTCCCTGGCACGTGTGGGCGCTGTTTATCATTTACGGTTCGTATTTCGGCATGACCGAGGGCGTTGAAAAAGCGTTCGTCGCCGACATGGTGCCGGTAAAAAGACGCGGTACCGCTTTCGGGTTGTATAATCTTGCGTTCGGAATTACCGTCTTCCCGGCATCACTGCTCTTTGGACTCGTGTGGAATCAATTCGGCGCGGCGACTGCGTTTATGGC
>Ga0209798_10000068_pt1 | contig 54935 bp, 47 predicted proteins | sample DOMMetBare3Fresh_FD_187475 | JGI IMG/M metagenome (GOLD analysis project Ga0209798, IMG submission 187475) | Wetland sediment microbial communities from St. Louis River estuary, USA, under dissolved organic matter induced mercury methylation -... | ecosystem: Environmental > Aquatic >...
GCTGCAGGAGCGAACCGGTTGACCGTCAATGTGCAGAGTGCAGGCCCCGCATTGCGCAATGCCACAGCTGAATTTGGTGCCGGTGAGCCCAAGCTGATCGCGGATCACCCAGAGCAGCGGAGTTTCAGGCGCTACCTCGACTGAATGCCGAACCCCATTCACTGTCAGGTCTATGGCCATCGCGTTCCCTCGCCAATCTGTTTTCGTGAGCGCATCCCCGTAGTCATTGACCGCGGCGGGCGTAACCCTGTTTCCGGGTCTAAGCCAACCACACTTCTTCAATCGACCTTCGCGTTATCTTTAACAGAACCGGTGGGCGTTCTCTACGCCCCCGGAGGAGTTTGTCGCCCCCGAGATTTCGGATGTGAAACCCTCGGCTGGAAGCTGATATCGCGTCAGGACTGCCCGCGCACATGCGCTCGAACGGGCACTGTCATGGAGCCGATCAGCGCGCTTTCGAGCGTGATGACATCGCCGGGCTTCACGGGCCCGACGCCGCTGGGTGTCCCGGTATAATAGACGTCACCCGGATAGAGCGTGTAGAACGACCAGGCAAACTCGCTTAGGCGGCGGATGCCGGAGATCAGGTGGCTGGTGTTGGTTTGCTGCCGCACCTCGCCACTCACCTTGAGGGCGAGCGGACATCGGCAGGATCGGCGATCTCGTCCGCACTGATCACGACCTCATTGCCGTCTCGGGTCAGCCGCGCCCCGAGCTCGCGACTGCGCTTCTCGATGTCGGCGAGCTCGGTCTCCTCGTCGGCCAGGCGGCAGATGTAGGTTTCGTTCGCGTCGTTGTGCCGGACGAACTCGAAAGCGGCTCTCTCCAGGCGCCTGTCGTCGAACGACAGCTTGGCCATCATGCCAACCCAGTTCTCGTGCTTGTGGCCGCCGTGCCCGGTGTGGAAGGAAAAGCTTCCGAGACCGTAGAAGATGGGCTTGCCCTTGTAGACTTCGACACCCAGCGAATAATGGGGCCCGTGCCCGACCACCACGTCCGCGCCGGCGTCGATCGCGCAATGCGCGATCTCCTTCATGTAGGTCAAGACGTCCTTGTGAAGCCCCCAGTGGAAGGAGGCGACAACGAGGTCGGCGGTCTCGCGTGCTGCAATGAGATCCTTCCGGAACCGAGCCAGATAGTCAGGGTCCGCCCAGGTGATGATATACGGCGGAATCCCCGGCCGGTTGAGCGGCGGGATCTCCCGCTTCATCTTGTACATCGGGACCTGGTAGGCGGTATGGCCCCGGATCACCGCGATCCCAGCCGAGTGGGTGGACGCCTCATGGTTTGTCGCCCAGTAGACCGAGCTGCGTTGCAGAAATGCGATCTTCAGTCCGCCGCGAACGACCACGGCGGGGGCGCAGGCCTCCTGATGATTTGCGCCGGCCCCGGTATGCGCGATGCCGATCCGGTCGAGATTTGCGATCGACTCCGTGATGGCCGCTTCCCCGTAGTTGACGTTATTGGCGAGACCGACGGCCGCGATCCCGCATTCGGTCAGCGCGGCGGCCGACACGTCCGGATCGGCGAAGAAGCCTTCGACATGGGTCGACCCTTCATTGAACCGCGACGACAGACAGCACTCGAGATTGGAGAAAGCCAGATCGGCTGAGCGAAACGTCTCCTTGACACGCCGGAACGGAACCTGCGCGTCGGTGACGTTCATCAGATTGACGTCACCCGTGATGATGAGCTTGACCACGTGAATTCACCTTGTTGCGACTCTCAGTCGACGACGACGTTAAGACCTGGGACGAGCAGCGACTCGATCGGAAGGACGGACGCCATTTCCTTGATGGCGACCATCTCTTTCATCATCGTATTCAACGGCGTGCGCCGGATTTCGCTGGTGCGTGCGAAGAAGTCGATCCCGACGAGGAAGTCGAGGCGAAACTCGCCGCGACCCACAGGGACGACGGTATAGTCACGGTCGCGCCGCAGCCCGTGGTCTCCGAGAATTCGATACGCTTGAAGCGCAAAGGCGGTATCTGGCGCGTCGACGACGAGACGCCCACCGCGCAAGTCCTCGATTGTATGGATATGTGGCTGAACGAACAGCTCATTCATGCCACTGTCTCCGCCCATGATCACGACGACATCACGGTGCTCGACGTCCCTCATGAAAATAGCATTATCGACGGCCACGTGCACAATCTGAAAATCACCTCGAACGAGTCCGTCTCTCTGCGTACTAGAGTCCGGGGTCGAAACGAGCGTGAGATCAATGCCACGCGCCTTGAACAATCCCAGCCGCAAACCTGCGCGGATCGGCAGGGACTTCGCGGTCGGATTGCAGTTGACGGTGAGGCGGTCAGAGTCCGGAGACATCGCTGTCATGCTGCGCCGCCGGCCGCTTTGTTTCGCCATGTTGATTCATCAATCGATCTTCCCCCGCGTGCACGGGTTATAGGGACATTCGCTAGCCTGCCCAAATGGTCATTTTGGCAACCGGTGATTGCGAGAACCGAACAGAAGTGCGAAGCGCGTCGGGCCTTGTCACGCTGGATCCAGGAAAAGCTCTTCGATCGCCATTCGCCGCGGAACCAGTTTTTGATCAAAGGTCGTGGCCATGAGCGCCTGGATCGTGGGCAGGTTGACCTTGAGGCCATAGGGCAGCGGATCGCTCCCGACGATCTTCGACAAGGCCAGGTATTTGCGATCAGCAGCCGACTCGATCGCTCCCGACTGCAGCTTTGCGAGCCATCTCGTCTTGGCGCCTTGGAAAGCTGCGGAAATCGACCCGGCAACCCACGGGTGCTCCTTCAGCACAGCTTCCTTCACCACAATGGTGCCGTGCATTGGATAGATTCCCGTGCGCCGGTACCAGTCCGACTCCAGCGGCTCCGGATCAGCAAAGAGGTCGGGGTAATTCGAAGAAGCGACTTTGGTCTTTTCCCAGTCGGCCACAGGTGGCCCCGCGCGGCCGATGCCGGCATTGGCGTCGAAGCCAGCCTGCAGCTCGCCTGCCGCCATCATCTCGGCAAGAGAGCGGCCGTCCGGGGCGTGAACGACATTGCTCGGAAGCTTGAGCTCGCGAACATGCTCCTCGTCATCGACCACCCAGGTGACCCTGGAGCAGTCAAGGCCATACTCGTCCATGAGAATGGAGCGCGTCCACACGCCGGTCGTGACCGAATAAGCTCTGACACCGACCTTTTTTCCTTCCAGGTCTTTAGGCGTGGTGATTCCCGCGTCCGGCCGGATCAGAAGGCCAGCGTGATGGAAACGGCGCATCACAAAGATCGGCAGCGCTACGAATGGAGCATTGTATGCGCGCGCGATGATGTACGTGGTCGGCGCCAGCTCGCAAACGTCGAACTCGACTTGCCGCACCATGCGCCGATATGCGGCGACTTGCGGCTTTACGTCGATGAATTGCGGCTCGATACCATCGAAATGGACCTCGCCGTTCTTGATCGCCGCCGTGTGCGGGTAATCGGCGATGGCAAAGGTCAAGCGCAGAGCTGTTGCGGCCACGCTGTCGCTTCTTATCTCGCAGGCGTCGTGGGAGCACGGTTGAAATAGCGCACATCCGGCGCTGCCTGACCTTTCTTGGTGGGCATCAGGTAGCCGTCAGCGCTGACCATGTAATATTCCTTCCCGACCAGCACATGCGGATTGTTCTCGGCGCAATCGACGAAATCCCACAGCGGCTTTGTCTCGCGCCGATACACGCGGCTGACGGTCCATGGCCGGGTGAGCGCGCTGTCAGTGATCGTCATCTCTATGCGCAGAAGTTTCTGGTCGGTCTTGTCAAGGCTGATCCGCTCGCGGATGACGGTGGCATTGTCGTCATGCAGGGGCATGCCACTGCCTTCGAACGTGCGAGGGCCTTTGAAGCCACGCGTCTCGACTTCGAGCAGGTCATAGCGCCCGTCGCCGTCCTCATCGATCCATTTCCCGATCGAATAGCCATTATAGCTGGGCAATAGCTCCTTCGGCCAATCGCTGCCATCAGTGAAGATGCGGCGGTGGGTCGTGTAATCGGTCAGCACATACGTGGCCTTGGGGGTGACAATGAACTCGAGCGGATAGATAGCGATCATCATGCGCGGCATGCCATGCGGCAGGCACAGCGCAGTGGGATCACCACCGAGGCCCCCTTCGGCCTTGTCAGCGAGCGACGCATCGAATTTGGCGCGGTACTCCGGAGTCAACGGCGCCTGCTGGCCCGGGCCCTGTGGCTTGGTCGGGTCCAGGCCGGTTCCCATCCCGGGGCCGCGCATCCATTGGCCCGACCAATCGGGAAACCTCGACTGCTCCTGAGCCCACGCCGCAATCGTTCCGGCCAATAGAGCGGCTGCAAGTGCCGCAGCACGTATGCCAACGACTTTTGCCATGCCTATTCCTCGGAGCCGCGCTGATAGACTGCCTGGCATTTTAGAGTTGTTTGGTACCATGGGATCACAATGTAAGTGGCGTCAGCCCCATCAAACACCCAAGAGCAACACCTGCACAACATCCCGACGGGCGGCGCCACGATTAACGTTGCTTATCCGCGCAACCGTTTCCATCACCACGCCTCCCGGGCCGGCAGGTCGCGCCGGCGGGGTCTGGTTGTGCCAGCGCCCAAAGGCCTGCCTGAGGCGAAAAAGGGAAGGAGCGCCGAAATTCCCCGTGGTACTGGTGTGACGTCCACGCAGGTCCAGCTAAACTCAAAAGTCTGTGCGGCTGTCGCGGAAACAACGATTGCCGAGGTTGGCGCTTGAGGTTTGTGCGCGCTTGAGATTTGTGCGCGCTTGAGATTGGCGTAGGCCCATCTCTGGCCGCTCTGGGATTCGTTCAAGCGCTATTCGGGCCCGCGCGTCCCGGCCGGTCACAACAGCCCTGCAGAGCAGAAGCGAGGCTCCTGCCACCGATCAGGTGTAATGTCCCTCGCAGCGCTCAGGTTGAAGCGAGGTTTTGTGCCGAGAACTTTCCGGTCTTTCGGTCTGCGACAACTTCGTACGAGACCTTCTGCCCCTCGTGGAGGGTAGACATGCCTGCGCGTTCAACGGCACTGATGTGCACAAACACATCCTTGCTGCCGTCGTCCGGCTGGATGAAACCAAATCCTTTTTGGCTATTGAACCACTTAACGGTTCCCTGGGTCATCTGATTGCTTCTTTCATGTAATTTTGATGGCCGCGCGCGGCGCTGCCGGCTGTCGTCGGGTTTTGGGAAGGTCGTCAGACAGGCGCGCTCTTTGCGGCGAGGCCAACTCGTTTCGGCCGAAACTCGATGTATTATTATAGATGATCTTGTTCGATTTAGCAACGGACCTAGTGCCGCCTGTCGGTAGCACACGAGTTGTCCGGGTTAGGTAGCACACGAGTTGTCCGGTCACGAGTCTCCTGGGATCACGGGCGCTGCGCCGCCGGCTGTCTCGCTCACAGAACGACGGCCCGTTCAATGATGCTGGATGGGATGGGTGTCTGCCTAAATTCGGACGGTTGGAAATCCGGCGAGACACCAATCCCGCAGCCGCCTTTTGTTGAACCAGATGCCAGGGAGCGAAGATAAGTGCAGGGCGATCTCCAGGTCGCACCCGTGCTCGCGCAGGAGCGCTTCGGCGCGTTGCAATGCCGCATTCTGGGTTGAATACGGCAGGCTGCTGGTCTCAGGACCGATTCTCCAGACGACAATAAACTGTTCTGCCATGTGGTCTTCCTATTGCGTCAGGTTGGCAGCTATCGGATTGGGCAAGGATGGTCCCGGAGCGAACGCTACTGGCTCATTGGTTTCGGGACGCAGGCCGCCGCGTGACCTTGTTTTCCCCGCGTCGGCCAGGATCGGCTAGCGCGACCAGGAAGACAACCCACGCGTTATCATCAGGCTCGATGTTGCCCTGACGGATCGCCCTGGCGCGCGACCTTCGCCATTTCGCTTCCTCGCCGGAGAATGCCTGCCGAACATCAATGTCCGCGAGACCATCCCAAATCGGTCGATCATCGGTCATCAATGTCATGAGGTCGTCGCGAAGGATGCGATCGCGCACGAAGTGTTCCGCATCGAGACTGCTCACGACATCGAAAGCGGCGATGGCCCTGCCTTTGATTTCGGCAACGTAAATGGTCATGTGGTGCTGTTCCTGGCCGAGTTCTTGGCCGAGTTTTTGGCCGATCAAAAGACTTAATGGTTTGGCTTGAGCTAGTAATCAATTGACAAGGACAATTTAGCCATCGACTCAGAGCCCAATAAAGTCCATTATTGTAAACAATCCGATGCTATTCAACGCAGTTCAGCTTTGAATTCAAGTTGTTTTTTATGTTAAACAGTGAAGGCGCAACTTAAACAGTGAAGGCACAACAATGCGTTTCTACATCTTCAAGTCGGAGAAAAGGGGGGAATTGCGCGCCTTCGCGGGCGATCCATCCGGCAGTAAGTTGCCTGGGAACCACGGGCCCTGGACCGTGACCGGCGTTGTCGCGCCAGACAGCGCGCCTCCTCACAACTTCTCACGCAAAGCGATCAAAGAGGCGATTGAGGGCGAGGGCTACCAGCTCTGGCGCATGCGCAAGAAGAAGGCAGAAGCGTAGCGACACGCGATTTGATGCACTCGTGGTCCCTCTCGGCCCTCATGGTGAGGAGCCGTAATCTTGGGTCTACCCGGATTCCGCAGCCTCGTGCGCGGCGTCTCGAACACGCAAGTTGGGCCTGCCCGACTTGCGAACATGACTTGCCGATCTCGGGTAAACCCGAGATCGGTGGGGCCGCCCCATCCTTCGAGACGGGCGCCACGCGATGATTGCGACTTCCGAAAGCGTATGGGCTCGCGCCCCCCTCAGGATGAGGCGGATAAACGGCCAGCGCTTATCCTCTCGATTCACTTCGAGCGAGATGCGCTGTAGTGCCCCTTTGTTTCCGAAGTTCGTGTCAGAGTGTGCTGAGGTGTATCACGAACTTCGGAAACGGGGCACTAGCTATTCGGCGAAGAAACTCCTAGGTTGATTCGATCATCGGCTTTTGAACTCGGCGCCGGTGGCTGAGAGACCGGTTGTGCTCCCGCTTCAATGAGGATGAGCACCGTGACCCAGATATTCCCCATCGATATTGGACGCGCGGTCGAACGGCGCGAAACGGCTCGTCCCAGTGCCGCAATTCCCAGCAATGACCCCACTCCCGGCGATGACGATGACAACAATGACGCCGACCCCGGATGCCCTGTCTGTAGCGGACCGGCATTGATCGCTCCGACAGCGTCTGAGCATCGTGGCCATCGAGTCATTCATCATCCGTGGCTATGTCGCGCGTGCGGTCCCCAGTGAACCGCCGTGTTGCACGTGTGAGGTCTGTCAACGATGGTTCACAAATTTCAAGCTGGGGAGAGCGTCTTGTTTAGCCGCGGCTATCCGTATCGCACCGCCGCCGCCGGCCTCTACGAGGTGGTTCAGCAGCTTCCACCCCGCGGCGGCGATTATCAGTATCGCATAAAGAGCCCTAGCGAAGACCATGAGCGCGTCGTGAAGGAAAGCGAGCTCGAGCAAGCGTGAGATAACTGGCGGGCTGTTTGCTGAGGCTTGACCAGGAAGAGCGCGACTTCATATGCGCCAATCGAGATATGTGAGCCAATCGGGATGCGCTGTGTGATGACGGCGCAAATTCGAAAGTTCGAAACGGCATCCACTGGTCGCCGGCCAGCAAATATTGCGTCAGCCGACATCGCCATTAACGGATCCTTATTTGTTAGCTGACTTATATGAGAGTGCTGCAGCTGCGTCGGCTTTCGCTGCAGGTGGGTTTGTTGTATGGCGTCTGGTGCTCAAGCGTTGATTGCCGAGTTGGACGCTTCGTTGGCCAAACGGTCGGATGAGCAGCGATTCACGATGCTGCGCCAGATCTGCGACCTGTTCCTGGTTCATGCCGTGACGTGCCCGGCCGAACTGGTATCCATCTTCGACGATGTCATGATGAAGCTGCTCGGGACGCTGCCGCGCACAGCGTTGATCGAGCTGAGCGGCAAGCTCTCGGCGGTGGACAACGCCCCCTCCAACGTGGCGCGACGTCTGGCGAGTGACGACGACATCGCGATCGCGGGTCCTTTTCTGACCAAATCGAACGCGCTGACGGACAGGGACCTGGCGGTCATTGTCGCGGAAAAAGGCGCGTCTCATTTGAAAGCGGTCTTGAGCCGAGGTCCAATCGGCGAAGCCGTGACGGACTTATTGCTTGAGCGCAAAGATCCTGAGCTCCTGAGCAGGCTAGCGGCCAACGAAGAGGCCCGGTTCTCCGAAGTCGGCATTGTGAAGCTGATCTATGCGGCAAAAAATGACAAGGCGCTCGCCGAGATCGTGCTGGGCCGCAAGGATCTGCCCGCCGAAATGCTGCCGTTCCTCCAGATGGCGGACGGCGCGAGCTGATGCCACCGACAGGTCGCGCTGGTCCAGCAGAGCTTCGAAAAGGCTGCAGCCATGGGCGAGAAGGTTGCAGAAATCTTCTACGCCGAGCTGTTTACCGGGACGGGGTGGCCTGCGGGCGGCTGAGCGTTCTGCACGCTGCCCGGAAAGCCGAGCCGCCCTATTTCTCCGCGCGCCCCGTAGCGCTGATAGAGCGCTCAGCGGCACGGCGCAGCCCGTCGCAAAGGTCCGGTACCTGGTCTGGGCTGACGTTCTTGTAAGAATCCTGCCCCGCAAGCTGCAGCGCGTCGAGGTGGCAGGCGATCAGGTCCTTGTCGTAGCCTGCCCCGCGACGGACGGTGTCGAGGACCTCGCAGAGGCGGCTCGCCACGAAGGTGACAAGCTCGTAGCCCATGGTCGTGCCGACATCGCGCAGCTGGCAACTGCTGCGAAACGCATCCTCGAGCAGCATCTCGTTGTCGGGATAGGTCTCAGCCATTTGAATGGCCGCTTGAAGGCGATAGAGCTCCTCACTCAGCCAGTCGGTGAACTCACTCTTGAGCGTGTCGATCTGGACCCGGGCGCGCCCGATGGCCTGGTTACGCGTGACTCCACCGGGCCGGCGCACCTTCTTCTGAAAGTCCGTCTCGACGGCGAATTCGCGCGCTCCGCCATTTTTGGACATGCGGCTCACCCAACTCGCGAGCTGTTGAAGAGATTGTCGATGTCGTCCTGCGCCAGCGTCGGCCCGGTCTCCTCGGAGACGTCGATGGCCTTGTCACCCTGGCGCCGTCCAACGCCGGTCGGGAAGCCTTCGATCTTGAACCGGCGATCGGGACCGAAATAGGAGGGCGCGTCGACGAAATTGCGCGGATTGAAGGCGATCCAGCTCAGGCGATCGTAGAGGCTCGACGGGGACATCGGCTTGGCCACGACCATATTGGCACCGGCGTCGCGCGCGCTCCTCACGGTGCTTTCGCGCGTGTCGCTGGTCATGATGAGAATCGGAACCGTCCGGTTCGGGTTGGTGACGTTGCGTCGAATGGCCTGTGTCAGCTTCAAGCCGCCATGCGGAGGCAGCAGGCTGTCGCAGAGCATGATGTCGATCTTCTGCTCGGTCAGAATCTGGATCGCGTCGATCGAGCTGCGGGCATCGACCGCCTTGTTTGCCCCAAACCCGCGCAGCATGCTGTTGGCAAGCATGCACATGTAGGGGCTCGGATCTGCGACGAGGATCACGAGATCGCGGAGGTTGAGGGTCGAGTTCTTCATCCTGCGTCTTCAGCGTCACTGTGTAACGTGCTTCGCCAAGCTCCCAGGCCTGCCGGCAGCAGAACATACCAAGCATCGCGTTGCGATGGCGGCACGCTTTGACTAGCCTCAACACCTGTGGACCGCGCGATGTGAAATCTCCAAACGCAAGGCGCGGTCAGCCCGCGAATGCAGCGCCAAACGCCTGCGCGCCGCCGCCTTCAGCGCGTCTGCAGAGCATGATTCGCTGTGCAAGACTCGTACAGTCATCCTACTAGCGCAATGATAATGTGGAATTATTGACGCATAATTTCCCGTAGGGGTGTCGTCTTTTGATGGCGACAATGGGTTCCGGTTAACGGTTGTTTAAGCATTCTTGCTGCCGGGGCTGTGGTCAATTCATCGCTCGGCCGGAGCCCTAGCGGCCATAGGGTGGAGGAAACGATGGGGAGCAGTGCGACCCCGCTTGTCGCTCTTGAGGCGGTCGTTATCGACACCGAAACGACCGGTCTCGATCCGCGTCGGGCGTGGATCGTCGAGATCGGCGCGGTCCGCGTGGCCGACGGGGCAGTGGCGAGCGCTGCGTCGATGCAACGGCGGGTGCGTCCGCCGGTTGCGATCCCGGCCTCCGCCACCAAGGTGCATGGAATCGACGACGCCGCGGTCTTGGGCGCGCCGGCCTTTGCCGAGGTCTGGCCGGAGTTTTCCACCTTCATTGGCGAAAAGGTCTTGATCGGCCATGCGGTCGGTTTCGATCTTGCGATGGTGGAGCGCGAGGTCGCGCGCGCCAATGCCGCCTGGAGGTGCCCACGCACGCTCGACACCAGGCTTCTTGCCCAGGCGGCCGAGCCCAATCTCGCCGACTATTCCCTCGAAACCACGGCCGCATGGCTTGGCGTCGAGCCCGGCGATCGCCATTCGGCGCTCGGGGATGCGGTGACGACGGCGCGCATCTTCCTCGCGCTGGTGCCGAAACTGCGTGCGCGCGGAATCCGAACCCTGGCCGAAGCCGAGCAGGCCTGTCGCGCCTTGACGGAGGCGCTGACTCAACAACATCAGGCGGGCTGGGCGCCGCCGGTCCGTCCGCACGACGCGGCCGGGCGCGATCGATCGCGGCCGCGCATCGACAGCTATCCTTATGTCAAGCGGATCCGCGCCATCATGAAGACGCCGGTGAGCTGGATCGCGCCGGATGCGACGATCGCCAGCGCGCTTGAGCGCATGAGCCGAGAGCGAATTTCCTCGCTCTTCGTGTGTCCACCCGAAATCGAGATCACGCCGCGACCGGAGCAGGTCGGCATCATCACGGAGCGCGACGTGCTGCGAGCTCTTGCGACGCACCGGGCTGACGCGCTGGGCCTGCCGGTCGAGCGGGCGACAAATCGACCGCTTGCCTGCGTCTCAGCGGACGCGTTTGCCTATCTGGCGATCGGCCGGATGAACCGCCTGAAGGTCCGCCATCTCGGCGTCACTGACGAGCGCGGGCTGGTGATCGGCGCGCTCTCGGCGCGCGACCTTCTGCACTTGCGGGCCGAAGGTGGCCTGCTGCTGGGCGACGAGATCGTGCAGGCGACGGACGTCCCCGCGCTCGCGCGTGGTTGGGCCAAGCTGCCGCAGGTGGCCGGTGGGCTTGTGAACGAAGGGATCGCCGGCCGCGAGATTGCGGCGCTGATCTCAAGCCGGTTGGGGGGCCTCACCCAGCGCGCGGCCGTCATCGCGGAACAGCGCATGACGGCGGCAGGGCAGGGCGCGCCGCCTTGTCCCTATGCGGTCATGGTGCTTGGGTCGGCGGGCCGCGAGGAAAGCCTGCTCGCGATGGACCAGGACAACGCCCTGGTATTTGCGGCCGGCGAGCCGGACGGTTCTGAGGATCGATGGTTTTCGACACTTTCCGTGCATATCGCCGACATCCTGCACGAGGTCGGCGTGCCCTACTGCAAGGGCGGCGTGATGGCCAAGAACGCGCCCTGGCGTGGCTCGGTTGCCACCTGGCGCCGGCGCATCGATGGCTGGATTGGCCGATCGAGTCCGCAAGACCTGCTCTCGGTCGATATCTTCTTTGACTTGCGTTCCGTTCATGGCGATGCCGCCATGGCGGACGATATCTGGCGCGCGGGATTCGATGCAGCCCGCGGCGACGCCGCTTTTGCCAAGCTGCTTGCTGACGCCGCCGGACCCATTCAATCCGGGCTTGGCTGGTTCGGGCGGATCCGCACCGAGCAGGGCCGCATCGATCTCAAGCGGGCCGGGCTGTTCGGCATCGTCACGGCGGCGCGCGTGCTGGCCGTGCGCCATCACGTCGTGGAGCGCTCGACCGTGGCGCGGATCGCCGGCATCAAAGCGCTGGGACGGGGCGCCGAGCGCGATCTCGACGCGCTTGCCGATGCGCAAGCGGTGTTTCTGGATCTGATTCTGGCTCAGCAGATCGAGGACAGCGAGCGCGGAGAGCCCGCCACCAACAGCGTTGCGGTCGAGCGGCTGTCGCGGGGCGACCGGGCGCGTCTGCGCGGAGCGCTCAAGGCGGTCGAGCATCTCGACGAGCTGACTCGCGAGCTCCTGGTCTGATGGAGGCTAGTGCCCCGTTTCCGAAGCTCGTGATACGTTGCAGCAACCTCTGACACGAGCTTCGGAAACAAAGGGGCACTAGTGTCCTGATTCCGAAGTTCGCATCATTCCGCGGCCACACTAGCAAGTCTATGATTCTAGTGCCGCTGTTCGATTTGAAGTTCCTAGTCGAATTTGCCGTAACGGGTGTAGGAACTTCAAATCGGCGGCACTAGTCTTCCACATTGCGCCGCTCCCACTCGAGCTGCCAGCGGCGCTCTTCCGCATCGGACCCGCCCTGCTGCGTCGTCGGCACACGGACGGGGATCGACAGGCTGGCAGTCGCGAGGGTCGCCAGCATCATCTGCGTGGACGGCGTTAGGTGAACGGTCATGGTGATCATGGCACTGCTCCAGGGCTTGGCCGGATAGGCCCGGCCTTGTTCATGAGCGCGAACCTAACGCACATGTCGCTGCGGCTGATGTGACGGAGGTCACGGAATCATCGATTCCGCGCATCTGCAGCGGCCGTCGGCTTGAGCCTCTGCGCAGCCGCCGTAGAATGAGGAATGCAGCGCGAACGAACCGGCACGCCTCCCGACTCCTTGTCGATGTTGCAGGACCACGTCCATGTCTGGCGAACCACGCTCGATTGGCCGGATGACGCAGCGGCCCGCCTGCAGCAATGCCTGTCCACAGATGAGCGGGAGCGGATGGAGAGGTTTCGGATCGAGCGGGATCGCCGGCGCCAACTTATTGGCCGTGGCCTCCTGCGAACGCTGCTCGGCCGATACCTTGACGTGCCGCCTCAGGAAATAACCTTCGACTATGGCGCGGCCGGAAAGCCGTATCTCGCGCCCAACCTGGTCGCTCCAGGCCTGGTCGCTCCAGGCCTGGCGCCGCAGCCACTGCAGTTCAACCTGTCTCACTCGGGCGACCTTATTCTGATCGCCCTGACAAACGGCCGCGCGCTTGGCATCGACGTCGAGCAGATCCGTGGCGACATCAAGGTCGGAGAGATCGCGGCGCGGTTCTTTTCGCCTAACGAGCAGCAGGCCTTGGCTGCGCTGTCCGGGACTAGGCAGATCGACGCCTTTTTCGACTGCTGGACGCGCAAGGAGGCCTATGTCAAGGCGAGGGGCGATGGCCTCTCGCTGCCACTCGATGCGTTCGATGTTTCACTCCGGCCGGGCGATGATGCGCGACTGATCGAGACGCGCCCGGATCCGGCTGAGGCGCGACGCTGGCGCCTGACGGCGCTCGATGTCGGTGATGGCTACAAGGCGGCGCTGGCGGTCGAAGGGGACGGGTGGACGCTGCACCAGTGGGACTGGCAGGTCTCGCCCGATCGCGGGGGCTTGGCTCAATGACTTGGCCCAATGAGATGCGGCGCGTCACGGGTCTCAGCCGTGCACGCGCCGCTTGGGAGGGACGCCCCTTGCGGGACGCGGGTTACTCAGCCGCTCAGGCCGCGACAGCATTGCCGCCCAGGTCGAGCTCGAGGGTGTCCGGTACGGTGATGACCGCTTCCGGCCGGTTACCGTTCTCGAACAGGGCGAACTTGAGGGCGGCCGCGCGGTTGATGAAAAGCCCGCCGATCAGGCCGTGCTTCATCTTGGCAACCCAGTTGCCGCGGCCATTCCGGCCAATGAGAAAGAGGGGGGCTCCCTCGGTCTTGGTAGGCATTGTCGTCTCCGTTTTTCCGTTCCTTGCGGGCGATGATCCGCCCGTCATCGATGCGGACCATAGAGCGACCCCGCGGCCGCCGATGTGACGGCCGACACAGGTTTTCGCCTTTTTGACCAAGCGTTTGCGGGCCCGGAAAGCGCACATTTTGTGCTGGGGATCACATCGCCGGCGCCGCCGCAATCCTAGGGTCGGGACGAAAGACGGGCGATGGTCGCCCGCGCAGAGAATCCCGAGGACGTCATGCTGAATCGACAGACTACCGCCCCGAAGACCGACAACGAGGTGTTCATCCGCCTTGAATCCAAGGTGCAGTCATACGCGCGCAGTTTCCCGGCTGTCTTCAGCTACGCGCGCGGCACCGAGCTGCGTGACGTCCACGGCAAGCGCTATCTCGACTTCCTGGCCGGCGCCGGCTCGCTCAACTACGGGCACAACAACCCCGTGTTCAGAAAGGCGCTGGTGGATTACATCGAAGGCGATGGCATCACCCACAGCCTCGACCTGCACACGGTGGCCAAGGAGCGTTTCCTGCAGGCGATGTACGACATCGTGCTGGCGCCGCGCGGTCTGCGCGACTACGTCATGCAGTTCACCGGCCCGACTGGCACCAACGCGGTCGAAGCCGCGCTGAAGATCGCGCGCAAGGTGACCGGCCGCACCAACGTCATCTATTTCACCAACGGCTTCCATGGCGTGTCCATGGGCGCGCTGTCGGTGACCGGTAACAGCTACCTGCGCGCTGCCGCCGGCGTTCCGCTGCAGAACACGACCGCGATGCCGTTCGACGGCTACTTTGGTGAAGGCGTCGACACGATTGCGCATATCGAGCGCATGCTTGCCGACCCTTCGAGCGGCATGGAGCCTCCGGCGGCCGTGATCCTCGAAACCGTCCAGGGCGAGGGCGGTCTCAACGTGGCGCGCTTCGAGTGGCTGCGGCGACTGCAGGCGTTGTGCAACAAGCACAACATCGTGCTGATCGTGGATGACATTCAAGCGGGTTGCGGCCGCACCGGGACGTTCTTCAGCTTCGAGCCGGCCGGAATCAAGCCCGACATCATCACGCTGTCGAAGTCGCTGTCCGGCTACGGGCTGCCGCTCGCGCTGGTGCTGCTCAAGCGATCGATGGACATATGGAAGCCGGGCGAGCACAACGGCACCTTCCGCGGCAACAACCACGCCTTCGTCACGGCGACCGCGGCGATCGAACATTACTGGTCGACCCCGGCATTTGCCGAGAGCGTGCGAGCCAAGGGCGAGCACCTGCGCCGCCGGCTGCAGACGATGGTCGATCAGTTCTCGCCCGACCTCGTCGATGTGCGTGGCCGCGGCATGATGATCGGCGTTCGATGCGCCGATCCGAAGCGCGCGGCGGCGATCACGGCGCGAGCGTACCGCTATGGTCTTATCATCGAGCGTGCCGGCCCGGACGACGAGGTGATCAAGTGCATGATGCCGCTCACCACCTGCGTGGGTGAGCTGGACGAAGGCCTCGACATCCTTGAACGCGCCATCGCCGAGGAATTCGGCGGGCGCACGATCGATATGCCCCGGGCTGCCTAGCCCAGGAAAGGTTGGCCGCCGGTGAACGGCGGTCAACCTCCGCGTTTTCACTCGCTTCACTTTGACCCGTCGGGGGAGATCATGCCCAGGACTTCAGCACTTGCCCGTATTATCGAATCGCGGATGGCGGATCGATCGGCAGCCTATGAGGATGTCACGCTCGTTGACGCGCGGCACGACAATGCCATTCGCTGGCATCCCGGTGAGCGTCTCCACCAACTGTTCGAGGAGCGCTGCGACCAGCTGCATGCAAAGCAGGGCCCGCAGGAGGCGGTCATTGCTGACGGCGCGGTCTTCAGCTTTCGCGATCTGGACAATCGAGCGAACCAGGTGGCGCGCTTCCTGATCGAGCAAGGCATCAAATCGGGCGATCGGGTCGGGCTCATCTTCGACAAGTCCGTCCACACGTACGTGGCGCTGCTGGCGGTGCTGAAGGTCAACGCCGCCTATGTGCCCCTCGACGCCAGTTTCCCCAACGAGCGCATCGGCTTCATCCTGAAGGATGCCGGCGTCAGCGCGATTGTCACGATGTCGGCGTTTCGCGACAAGCTCGCCGGATTTGCCGTGACGCAGATCTTCCTGGATGCGGCCGAGCGGGCGATCGGCGAGCGATCGGTGGCCCGGCTGGCACAGCATGAGGTGCTGCCGCCCAAGGACGAGCTTGCCTATGTCATCTACACCTCGGGTACCACCGGCACGCCGAAAGGCGTGGCGATCGAGCATGCCAGCATTTGCAATTTCGTCCGCGTCGCCGCCGAGGTCTACGGCATGCGGGCGGGCGACCGTTGCTATCAGGGCATGACCATCGCCTTCGATTTTTCGGTCGAAGAGCTATGGGTCCCGCTGATCGCCGGCGCGGCGCTGGTGCCGGCGAAATCCGGCGCCAGCCTGGTCGGCAGCGATCTCGCCGACTATCTGCAGGACAAGCGGGTGACGGTCCTGTGCTGCGTGCCGACGCTGCTCGCGACCATCGAGCGAGACTTGCCGGACCTGCGGATCCTATTGGTGTCGGGTGAGGCCTGTCCGCACAACCTGGTTGTGCGCTGGCACCGGCCGGGCCGGACCATGCTCAACGCCTACGGCCCCACCGAGGCGACCGTCACCGCGACCTTGACCGAGCTCTATCCCGACAAGCCGGTGACCATCGGCGGACCGCTGCCGACCTACACGATCGTCATTCTTGATCCGGACCGGGATGAAGCTGTTGCGAAAGGCGCGTCAGGCGAAATCGGGATCGCCGGCATCGGGCTTGCGGCCGGCTATCTCAACCGTGACGATCTCACGGGCAAGAAGTTCATCCCAGATTTCCTCGGCATTCCAAACAACCCCTCCCGGCGTATCTATCGCACCGGCGATCTCGGTCGCATCAATGAGAGCGGTGAGGTCGAGTTCCAGGGCCGCATCGATACGCAGGTCAAGATTCGCGGCTATCGGATCGAGCTCACCGAGATCGAATCGGTGTTGATGCAGTTGCCGCAGATTGCGCAGGCGGTCGTCAACGCCTGCGAGGTCGAGCCGGGCGCGGTCGAGCTTGTCGCTTACTACAGCCTCAAGCAGGGCGCGGCGGACCTTCTGCACGGCGACATCGCGGCGATGCTGCGCAAACACGTGCCGAGCTACATGGTGCCGGCCTATATCGAGAAGCTCGACGTCATCCCGATGACGTCGAGCCACAAGGCGGATCGCAAGAGCCTGCCGGCCCCGCGGGGGCAGCGGGTCGCCACGACGGGCGGACAGTTCGTTGCTCCACGCTCGGAGATGGAAGAAGCGTTGGCGCAGGCGCTTGTGGAGGTGATGAAGATCGAGCGCGCCTCGGTCGAGGACAACTTCTTCCAGGACTTGGGCGCCCACTCGCTGCTGATGGCGCGCTACTGCTCTGAGATCCGCAAGCGGATGAATATGTCCGTGTCCATGCGCGACATCTATCTCAATCCGACTGTCGCCAAGCTCGCGCAGCATCTGGGCGCGACTGCGCGGGAGACTGCGGTCGAGAGCCCGCGCGAGCCGGTCCATGTCGCGTCCAATCTCGATTACTACGGTTGCGGCGCGCTGCAGTTTGCGTCTTACGTTGCCTATGCGGTGTTCATGCTATGGCTGCTCACGACCGGGTTCGAGTGGACCTATGCGGCGATGGACAACGTTGCGGTTGCCTTTGCACGCATCGTGGCGTTCAGCGGCGGCATGTTCGTTCTGCTGAGCGCCATTCCGATCGCATTGAAATGGATCCTGATCGGCCGATGGAAGGAGGAGGTCGTTCCGGTCTGGAGCCTGCGCTACTTCCGCTTCTGGCTGGTGAAGGTCCTGCTCCAGAGCGCTCCGATGGCGTTTCTGTCCGGCAGCCCACTCTACAATCTCTACCTGCGCCTCCTCGGCGCGAAGATCGGCCGCAACACGGTGATCGAGACGACGCTCTTGCCCGTGTGCACGGACCTGATCTCGATCGGCGACAATTCGATCGTGCGGCGCGACAGCACGATCCTGGGCTACAAGGCGCAAGCCAACCGCATCCACATCGGTCCGATCACGATCGGCAACGATGTGTTCGTGGGTGAGGCAGCCGTTCTCGACATCCACACGGCGATCGAGGACGGCGCTCAGCTCGGGCACGTCTCGTCGCTGCAGGTTGGCCAGCGCGTTCCCAAAGGCAAGCGCTTCCACGGCTCGCCCGCGCAGGAGACCACCGCCAACTATTGGACGGTCGAAGCACGGTCGTGCACGTCCCTGCGGCGCTGGGTCTATTCGGGCGTGCTGCTCGCCTTTGGTCTGGCTGTGCTGGGCCCGCTCTTTGTTCTCGCGCTTTACTACGTGCTGCCGGCCGCCTATGAGGCCACCAGTGCAGCCTTGCTTGATCACTCGGCGCCGCTGCAGGGCCTGCTGCGGCTTGCCGGCGAGATGCTGCTCGTCACCTTTGCGATCTTCTCGGCGACGCTGGTTGTTGGTCTGCTGGCGGTTGTTGCCATTCCGCGGGTTCTCTCCCTGTTCCTGCATGAGGGCAAGACCTACGTTCGCTACGGCGTGCACTACTTCATCTATCGGATCGTTGAGCGTGTGAGCAACTCGCCGGTCTACTGCATGCTGTTCGGCGACAGCGCTCTGGTCATCCACTATCTCAAATGGATCGGCTACAACCTGAACAAGGTCATTCAGACCGGATCGAATTTCGGTCTCGACCAAAGGCATGGTGTGCCGACGCTGTGCGACATCGGCAGCGGGACGATGGTTTCGGACGGCCTGACGATGAGCAACGCGACGATGTCGCATTCCGCTTTCCGGCTGAGCAAGGTGAAGATCGGCGACAACAACTATCTCGGCAACCGAATCTTCTATCCGGCCGAAGGCAAGACTGGCGCGAACTGCCTGCTCGCCACCAAGGTCATGGTGCCGGTAGACGGGCCGGTGCGCGAAAATGTTGGTCTGCTCGGTTCCCCGTGCTTCGAGATTCCGCGCGCAGTCGAGCGCGACCGGACCGTCAATGGAACGCTGGATCCCGATGTCCTCCACGAGCGGATCCGCGCGAAGACCCGGTACAACGTTGCCACGATGGCCGGTTACCTTATGACGGGCTGGCTGTACTTCTTCGTCGTAATGTATTCGTTCTTCGTCGCAGCGCGCTACTTCCCGCTGCACGGGCTGCTGTCGATCATCGTGTTCGCGGCCTTTGCGTTCGTCGCCGGCGTCCTGTGGTTTGCCTTCCTCGAGAAGGCGAGCCTGGGCTTCAAGAGGCTCACGCCCAAGATCGTGTCGATGTACGACAAGCGCTTCTGGCAGCATGAGCGGTACTGGAAGTTCACCGGCTCGCCGATCGCGGACATGTTCAAAGGAACGCCGTTCAAGAATGTGATCTCGCGCCTGCTCGGCGTCACGGTCGGCCGTAAGGTGTTCGATGACGGCTGCCGCTTTTACGACAAGAGCCTCATCGCGGTCGGGGATTACACGACGCTCAATGAAGGCTGCATGATCAAGGGTCATTCGCTCGAGGAAGGTGTCTTCAAGTCCGATACCATCACGATCGGCAACGGCTGCACGGTGGGCTGCTCGGCGCTCGTGCACTATGGCGTCACCATGGGAGACAACGTCGTGCTCGATCCGGACTCGTTCCTGATGAAGGGCGAGATCCTCGACCCCAACACGACCTGGCGCGGCAATCCCGCCAAGGCGGTATCCGGGCCGGCCGCGCTGGCGTGCGCCGCCTGAGGCGAGTGCTCGTTCAGCGCGCCGGCGATTGGGCGGAATCGGGAAAGAACTCTCTCATTTAGGTTTGGCCGGGAGGAGGGATGCTCTGCGCGTTTCCGCGTGCATGGTAGAATATTCGTCTATTTGAATATCAATTTTTCTTCCTGTATAGAAAAACATTCTTGCATAACGGAGCGACCGATGCGTTTCTTGCCGGTCTTTCTCGATCTCGCCAGTGGGACGGTGGCGCTCGTTGGCTCCGGTCCAGCCGCGCTCAACAAGCTGCGGCTGTTGCGAGCGGCCGGTGCGAATGTGCGCTGGTATTCCTCAAGCGCGGACGTGGCCGAGGAGGTGCTGCTGGCGAGCCCGCCGTCAGGCCGGCTTGAGCTGTCGTTTGCCGATCCGCTGCAGGCTGACTTTTCGCAGTTCATCGCGGTCGTGTCGGCGGCCGGCGGTGCGCTCGATGAGGGCGTCGCCGCGCGCGCCAGCGCGAGCCACATCCCGGTGAATGTCGTTGATCGGCCCGAGCTGTCGACGTTCGTCGTCCCGGCCATCGTCGATCGCGGCGATGTCGTTGTGGCGATCGGCACCGGCGGAGCTTCGCCCGTCCTGGCGCGGCGCGTGCGCGAATGGATCGAAACCGTGCTGCCGGCGCGCATCGGTGAGCTTGCTGCGCTGATGCAGCGCTACCGCGAGCGCTTTGCCGCCGTCCGCCACAAGTCGGCGTCGCCGCGGCGCTTCTGGGAACGCGTTATGGACGGGCCGATCGCGCAAGCGATGCTCGCAGGACGAGCGCACACGGCCGAAGCCGCGTTGACGCGCGCGATCAACCAAGCCGCCCTGCCTCAGAAGCGCGAGGACGGCACCGTCTATCTCGTCGGCGCCGGGCCGGGCGACCCCGATCTGCTGACGCTGCGGGCCTTGCAGGTGTTGCAGAATGCGGACGTCGTTTTCTACGACGATCTCGTGACTGAAACCGTGCTTGATCGGGCCCGCCGGGATGCCGAACGCGTCTTCGTCGGCAAGCGGCAGGGACGCCCGGGCGTCGGCCAGGATGAGATCAACCGGCGCCTGGTCGAGGCAGCGCGCCGCGGGCGCAACGTGGTGCGGCTCAAGGGCGGCGACCCGTTCATCTTCGGCCGCGGTGGCGAAGAGCTTGAGTGTCTGCGACAGGCGAACATCGCCACAGTCGTGGTGCCAGGCGTCACGGCGGCGCTCGGTTGCGCGGCCGAGGCCGGCCTGCCGCTGACCTATCGCAACGAGGCGACGCGGCTCACCTTCATCACCGCGCATCGGGCGGAAGACGCCACCGCCACCGACTGGTCCACGCTCACCGATCCGCAGACGACGGTGGTCGTCTACATGGGTCTCGCCGCGGCGGCCGCCGTCCGCGATGGCCTGATCGCGGCCGGACGGGACGCGCAAACGCCGGCTGGCGTGCTGGCGCGCGGTACGCGGCCGGACGCCAAGGCGATTGTCGGCGCGCTCGCGGATTTGCCCGCTCTGGCACAGCAGGTCGGAGAAGGGCCGGCCTTGCTGGTCGTCGGCGAGGTCGTGGCACGCTCGGATGCTTGGCGCACGGCTGCTTGGCGCGCGGCTGCAAGCCTTCTTGCTCAGGAGCTTGCCGCATGACGTCGCCGCTGCAGCAGAAGCTGAAGATCACTGGTCCGGTCGTGGTCACGGCCAACCGGCTCGACGATGGCGCGGTGATCTATCGCACGAGCAGTGGTCAATGGAGCACGCGGCTCGAGCAGGCGGCGGTGGTGACCACGGCCGCCGCGGCCACCACGTTGCTGGCGGCCGCCACGGCCGACGACATCAACGCGGTCGGTGCCTATGTGGCGCCGATGCGCCATGACGCACACGGGGCCCTGCAGCCCGGCAACCTGCGCGAGGCGATCAGGTACGCCGGCCCGACCATCGGCCTGCCGGGAGTGCTCGATGTATCTCTATGATGATCTCGATCGCACGCTCGTCACCGAACGCGCCGCCGAGTTTCGCGATCAGGTGGCGCGCCGGCTGTCCGGCGAGCTGACTGAGGACGAGTTCAAGCCGCTGCGCCTGATGAACGGCATCTATCTGCAGCTGCACGCCTACATGCTGCGGATCGCGATTCCCTACGGCACCTTGTCGTCGGAGCAGATGCGCACGCTCGCGCATGTCGCGCGCCGCTATGACCGCAACTACGGCCACTTCACCACCCGGCAGAACATCCAGTTCAACTGGATCAAGCTTGCCGAGCTGCCTGATGCCATGGACGATCTTGCGCGCGCGGGCCTGCACGGCATGCAGACCAGCGGCAACTGCGTGCGCAACATCACGACCGACCAGTGGGCCGGCGTCGCGCCAGACGAGATCGAGGACCCGCGGGTTTTCGCCGAAATCTTGCGCCAGCACCTGACGCTGCATCCGGAATTCTCGTTCCTGCCGCGCAAGTTCAAGATCGCGGTGACGGCGGCCGAGCACGATCGTGCGGCGATCCGGGTGCACGACATCGGCCTGCGGCTCTATCGCAACGGCGCCGGCGAAGCAGGCTTCGAGGTCGTCGCCGGCGGCGGGCTTGGTCGTACGCCGTTCGTCGGCAAGACCATCAAGCCGTTCCTGCCCAAGCGTGACCTCTTGAGCTATGTCGAAGCGATCCTGCGCACCTACAACCAGTTCGGCCGGCGCGACAACATCTACAAGGCACGCATCAAGATCCTGGTGCACGATCTTGGGGCTGAAGCATTTGCGCAGGAAGTCGACGCCGAATGGCAGCCGATCAGAGATGGCGCCTTGGCACTCGACGCGAGGGTGGTCGCCGCGGTCGAAGCACGCTTCCGCTATCCCGCCTACAAGGCGCTTGTCGACAATCCACCCGAGCTTGCGCAGGCGTGCGCCGCCGACCGGCGCTTCGCGGCCTGGCTTGGCAACGCGGTCGCCAATCATAAGGCGCCGGGCTACGCCATCGTGACGCTGTCGCTCAAGCCCGAGGGCGGCCCGCCCGGCGACGCCACCGCCGGGCAGATGGACGTCATCGCCGACCTTGCCGATCGCTACTCCTTCGGCGAGATTCGTGTCGGGCACGAGCAGAACCTGGTCTTGCCGCACGTCGAGCAGCGCGACCTGCCCACGCTCTGGCGCGCGCTCGATCGGATCGGCGTGGCAACGCCCAATGTCGGATTCGTCTCCGACATCATCGCGTGCCCGGGCCTCGACTATTGCAGCCTCGCCAACACCCGTTCGATTCCAGTAGCGCAGGAATTGACCCGGCGGTTCCGCGATCTCGATCTCGCGCAGAGCCTTGGGCGGCTGCACATCAACATCTCGGGCTGCATCAACGCCTGCGGTCACCATCATGTCGGCCACATCGGCCTCCTCGGCGTCGAGAAGAACGGCGAGGAGTACTTCCAGGTGACCATCGGCGGGCGGGCGGACGAGAACGCCGTGCTCGGCACGCTGATTGGACCCGCCGTGCCCTATGCCGAGGTGGCGGACGTGGTCGAGGATATCGTGGCGGCTTATCTCGAGCTGCGCGCGCGGCCTGACGAGATCTTTCTCGACACGGTCAGGCGCGTCGGCGTGGAACCGTTCAGGGAGCGTGTCTATGCGACTCGTTAGGGGAGGGCGCATCGTCGCCGATCAGTATGTGCGTGTCCTCACCGACGCGCCGATCCCGGACGGCGTGCCGGTGATCGTCCCGGCGGCGCGCTTCATGGCCGATGCAGCTGAGATTGCCCGGCGCGAGGCGCCGACCGGCATGCTGTGGCCGAACAACCGCCGCATCGCCGAGCTTGCGCCGCACCTCGATCGGCTGGCGCTGGTGACGCTCGAATTTCCGAGCTTCAAGGATGGCCGCGGCTACAGCCAGGCGCGCGTGCTGCGCGAGCAATACGGCTTTCAGGGCGAGCTGCGCGCCATCGGCAACGTGCTGCGCGACCAGTTCCTGTTCCTGTTGCGGGCGGGCTTCGACAGCTTCGAGGTGGTGAAGGACTCCGATGCGGCCGCCTTCGCGGACTCTGTCTCCCGCTACAGCGTGTTCTATCAGCCGGCCGGCGATCGCCGTATCCCGGCGCTGCGCGCGCGTCTGCAGCACCCGCAAACGTTTGCGGCTATCGAGCGCGTCTGAGGTCAGCGGCACCACATCTCCGCGTCATGCCCGGCCTTGTGCCGGGCATCCACGTCTTGGGGGCCGTGCAATATCAAAGACGTGGATGGCCGGGACAAGCCCGGCCATGACAATGCTGCGAGTCATAGTCACGCACGCAGGCGTCGATTGAGGTTCAGCGCTACGGTGCGCCCTTAAGCACCGCGCCCCATTTGTTCTGGATCGCGCGTGCCTCATCCTGCGAAAGCGCAGAGGTGGGCGGAAACTTGTCCAGCCAGGCGAACGGCCGGCAGGCCTCGATGATCGCCTTCGAATGCGAGGTGACGCCACATGCCTTCGCGTCGGGCGGAATCCTGGGGTCGAGCGCCGAGCTCCAGGCATTCCTAACGATGTCGATCTGCTCCGACGGCTCGCAGCGGGTCGTGATCGCCCACATCACGTCGGCGAGATTGGACGGATCGACGTCGTCGTCGACCACGACCACCAGCCGGCCCATGTAGCTGTTGGCGGCGGCGATCAACGCCGCGCGCTTGGCGTGTCCATCGTAGCGCTGGCGCAGCGACACGACGGTCATGAGTTGCGCCACGTGCTGCCAGACGCCGACCACGTCGGTGACGCCGGCGGCCTCCAGATTGCTCCAGATGCCGGCGGCGCGGAACGGCAGCCCGAAATGGAAGCGAGGCGGCTTCATCGGCGGCGAGCCGTGCAGGATCGGGTCGTTGCGGTGGTGGAGCGCGGTGACCACCATCGCGGGGCAGGGCCGCTTGTCGGCGGCGTAGTAGCCGGTGAACTCGCCGAACGGCCCCTCCGGCAGCGTCTCCTGGCTCGGCGGCAAAAGCTCGCCCTCGAGGATGATCTCGGCGTGGGCGGGCAGCGGCAGGCTGGTCGCCGGCCCGGCAAACACCTCGATCGGCGCGCCCTTGATGGCGCCGGCGAAATCATATTCCGAGGCGCCCGCCGGCAGATACTCGAAGCCCGCGATGAACAGCGCCGGGTCCTCGCCATTGACCACCGCGACCGGGCAGGCCTTGCCCCGGTCCCAGTATTTCCTGGCGATGATGGCGCCGTGGCGGCCCGGATGATCGAACTGGATCGTCACCTTGGCCTGGCCGTGCACCTGCACGCGGTAGATCGAGGCGTTGATCCAGCCGCCATCGGGATCGCGCATGATCACGATCGAGCCGGTGCCGATATAAGGTCCACCGTCCTTCGAGTGCCAAAAGGGCGCCGGCAGCTTGCCAAGGTCAACCTGGCCGCCGCGATCGGAGTTCTCGAGCACCGGCCCGCCCTTGACCATCACCGGCGCCTGCAGCGTGAGCGTCTGGCGCTTCGCCATCCAGGCCTTGAGCGCGTCGAGCGGCCGCAGTGCCGGATCGAGCCCGAGCGCCAGCGCGGCGCGCTGCGGACTGGTGGTGGCGTTGGTGAAGACCCGGAACCCCGGCGCGAAGCCCTTGATCCGGTCGAACAGGAGCGCCGGGCATTCGGGCAGCCCGGCCGCGACTTCGGTGATGCCGCCAATCTCGTGATGGGGGTCGGCGGCGGCGACGTGCCGCAGCGCTCCCAGCCGTTCGACCGCGGTGATGAAGTCGCGCAGGTCTTTATAGGCCACGTCGCTCCCCTTAAAGCTTGCGATATTACGCTTGTTTGCGCCACCGTGATTGACGGACTATCGAAGATCAAGAGCGATCGGGCGCGGTTAGAGAATTGGGGCAGGATCATGAGCGGTGCGCAGGGCCAGTCGCAGGGGCTTCAGGGTGGCTCGGCCTTGCGAACGGGCGCGGAGTATCTGCGGTCGCTGCAGGATGGGCGGCAGGTCTATCTTGACGGCGAGCGGGTCGGCGATGTGTTGCAGCATCCGGCCTTTCGCGAGGCCGCGCGCTCGATCGCGCGGCTCTACGATATCGCGGCGGCGCCGGAAAACCGCGAGCGCATGACCTTTCCGTCGCCCAAGTCCGGGCGGCCGGTGTTGCGCGCCTACCAGATCCCGAGGACCCATGCTGATCTGCGCGCACGGCGGCTGTTCTCGGAGACCTGGGCGGAAGCGACTTTCGGCCTGATGGGCCGCACGCCCGACCACGTGGCGGGCTTCTTCTGCGGCTATGCGGCGGTGCCGAGCGTGTTCGCGGCGGGAGGGCAGCAGTTCGCCGACAATGTGGTCGCATTCTACGAGCGCATGCGCGACGAGCATCTCTACGTCAGCTATGCGATCGTGCCGCCACAGATCGACCGCAGCAAGCCGGCCCACAGACAGAGCGATCCGACGCTTTATGCCGGCGTGGTGAAGGAGCGCGACGACGGCATCGTGATCGCGGGCGCGCAGCAGCTCGCGACCGCCGGCGTGCTCTCCGACTATATCCACCTGAGCTGCATTCACCCCTTGCAGCCGGGCGACGAGAACTATGCCAATTGCGTGGCGGTGCCGGTCAACGCGCCCGGCCTCAAGCTCTACCCGCGCCGCCCGTTCGCAGGCCATGCGACAAACTCGTTCGATTATCCGTTGAGCAGCCGCTTCGACGAGTCCGACAGCATCGTGGTGTTCGACAACGTGTTCGTGCCCTGGGAGCACGTGTTCATCTATCGCAATCTGGAGGTCACGCGCGATCAGTGGTGGAAGACGCCGTCGCATCTCTATGGCAACCATCAGGCGCAGGTGCGCTATGCCACCAAGCTCCGCTTCATGATCGGGCTCGCCAAGCGCATGAACGAGATGACCGGCAATGAGGCCAATCCGGCCGTGCAGATCATGATGGGAGAGCTGGCGGCGCTGGTCTCGATCGTCGAGACCATGCTGCTGGCGCAGGAGACCGCGGCGCCGATCGAGAATGGCGTGCTGTGGCCCGCGAAGACCGCGCTCTATTCGGTGATGGCGCTGCAGTCGGAAATGAATGGGCGGATGCTGGAGATGATCCGCGAGCTTGCGGGCTCCGCGATGATCACGCTGCCGTCATCGGTCAAGGACTTCGAGAACCCTGCCATCGCGGAAGACATCGAGCGCTACATGCGCAGTGCCTCGACCGACGCGAAGAGCCGCATCGCGCTGATGCGGCTTGCCTGGGACTTCATCGGCTCGGAGTTCGGCAGCCGCCATCAGCAATACGAGAAGTTCTATGGCGGCGCCTCGTTCCTGGTGAAGCAGAACGTCTATCGCAACTACGACTTCAAGCGCGCCACCGCCCTGGTCGATGCGGCGCTCAAGCTGCCGCCGGTCGAGATGGAGTAGTTGAGAACCGTAGGGTGGGCAAAGGCGTTGGCATGGGCTTCAACACAAGTAAGAGACTCACGTACGCCGTGCCCACCAGGCTGCGCGACTCGCGTTGATAACGTTGGTGGGCACGGCGCACGATAGGCTTTGATCCATGGCACTGCTGTGCCAACGCCTTTGCCCACCCTACAAGGCTTCGATGTGCGTCAGCCCTTGAACACCGTCTCCGGCCGCGAGAAGAACGAGTAAAGCGCGTCGTAGAACCGCAGGTAGTTCTTCGACGTGCCGGCCGCGTGCGCGATGCCCGGCATCATGACGAACTCCTTGTCCGGGTTCGGCAGCAGCCGGAAGAACTCGAGCAGGTCCTCGTCGCTCGCGATCCCGTCGTACTGGCCGCGCAGGATTGCGGTCGGCACCTTGATCTGCTTGGGGTCGCAAACGGGAAGGTTCTCGCACATGTCGATATAGGTGCCGTTCGGCACTGTCGTCTCGATCGCCAGGATCGCATCGACGTAGGGCTTCATGCGGCTTTGCATCGCGGTTTCCGAATGGTCGCGCGTCATGGTGCTCATCAGGAAGGCCGGATCGATCGGGCGGGTCACGCTCGACTTCCACTGCGCGAGTTTTTCGGCGCGCTTCTTCAAGGTCGGGCTGCCCTTGCCGGTGTACACCATGGCGTCGAGCGCGAGCCGCTTCACCCGGTCCGGGTGATGCTGGGCAAACAGGGCCGCGCGCAAGGCGCCGGACGAGAAGCCGACCAGCATCAGCGGGCCGGTGTTGCGCGTCTTGAGGATGTAGTCGGTCGCGGCCAGGAGATCGGGCACGCCCTGTGCCACCGTCGCGAGATGGTCCGCGGGCTTGTCGGAACGGCCGTAGCCGAGGAAATCCATGCGCCAGATGTCGAAGCCACGGCAGGCGAACCAGTCAGGAATCGACGCATCCGGATCGCCCGGGATCTGCAGGTCGAAGCCCTGCGACCCCATGGACGAGCCATGCACCAGCAGGATCGTCCCTTTCGGCGGCCCCGAGACCGAGCGCTTCTCAGCCATGAACAGCTTCTTGCCGTTTGATTGTGTCCAGTGCTCCTGGCCCGGCACCGAGTGCGTCGTGATGGTCGCGGTCATGGCATCTCCCGTTCTTGTCCTTGGCTGCCGGATACTCCGGCCATGATTGTTGGTTTTGCTGTATCTCGCAGGGCGAGGCGCGGCAAGGGCGGGCGCCAGCCAATCAGATGCCCATGCCCTTGAGCTGGAATTCCGGATAGCGAAGGCCTGACGCTGCGTTGGGCGGAAAGGCATCGCTCAGGCGGCGCAGATCAGCATCCGACAGGGGGACTCTGGTCGTGTTCTCCTTCAGATATTTGCGCGTCTTGCTTCCAGGAATAGGAACGATGTCGTCTCCCTGCTCGAGGATCCAGCTCAACGCGACCTGCGCCATGCTGGCGTTGTGCGCCTGCGCGATGTCCCGGAGCGGGGCGAGCAGTTCGAGATTGCGGCTGAAGTTATCGCCTTGGAAGCGCGGATGCTCGTGGCGGCGGTCCTTTGCGCCCATGGCATCAGGAGCCTGGATCGAGCCGGTGAGAAAGCCGCGCCCGAGCGGGCAGTAGGGAACGAGCCCGATGCCGAGCTCGCGCAGCAGCGGAATGATCTCGTGCTCGAGATCACGGGTCCAAAGTGAATACTCGGTCTGCAGGGCGGAGATCGGGTGCACCCGATGCGCACGGCGGATGGTATTGGGGCCCGCCTCGCACAGTCCGAGATAGCGCACCTTGCCCTGCTCGACGAGACGCGCCATGGCGCCGACCGTGTCCTCGATCGGCACCGTCGGATCGACCCGGTGCTGGTAGTAGAGATCGATGACGTCGATGCCGAGCCGCTTGAGGCTCTCGTCGCAGGCGAGGGGGACATAATCCGGACGCCCGTTGGTGAGCCCGCGTTGGCTGCCGGTGCGCACGTTGCCGAACTTGGTGGCGATGATGGCGCGGTCGCGCCGGTCCTTGATGGCGCGCGCGATCAGCGCTTCGCTCTTGCCGTTGCCGTAGATATCGGATGTATCGAAGAAGTTGATGCCGAGCTCGATCGCGGCTTGGATCGTGCGGATGCACTCCTCGTCGTCGGCGGCGCCATAGTTGCCCGCAAAGCCGGCGCATCCCATGCCGATCGCCGACACCTGCAGGCCCTGCCGGCCCAACTTTCTCAATTCCATCATGTCACCAGGAGTTCAAGCGCATCCGCGAGCGTGGTGGGGACGGGCGCTACCGTATTGGTCCGCGCGGAAAATGCAACACGGGCGCTTCACGTCGCCGCATGGGCCGGGGAGACGTTGCTCGCCGCAGCGGTTGGTGGCTAAATCGCCCCACAGGGCCTCGCTGCCAATGGGCCCGTCAATAGGGAAGGACGCTCAGATGACGGCGCAAGCGATCGGACGTTGCTTCCTTGCGATCGCGACGGTCGGAGCTGTCGCCTGCGCCGCTGGTGAAACCGGAGCGCAGGCGATCGCTGACGCCTACCGCGACAAGCAGATGCAGATCGTCGTGCGCTCATCGCCGGGCGGCAGCTACGACCTCTATTCTCGCCTCGTGGCGACCCACATGATGAAATACATCCCCGGCAATCCGACCTTCATCACGCGCTACATGACCGGCGCCGCCGGCATCCAGGCCGTCAACTTTGTCGAGAACATCGCCCCGAAGGACGGTACAGTGATGACCATCGTCAGCAATGGCCTGCCCGCGGACCAGGCGCTCGGCCTGGCGGATGGCCTCAAGGCCGACATGGGCGCGCTCAACTGGATCGGCAACATCACCAGCTCCAACGAGGTGATGGTCGCCTGGCACACCGCGCCGGTCAAAACGATTGCGGATGCCAAGACGACGCCGCTGATCATCGGGGCGGCTGCCGTATCCTCGGTCGGCACCAAGTTCGGCGCCGTCGTCAACAACCTGCTCGGCACCAAGTTCAAGGTCATCTATGGCTATCCGGGCGCGTCCGATCTCAATCTGGCGATGGAACGGGGCGAGACGCAGGGCCGCTCGTCGGGCTTGTGGGCGACCGTGAAGGCAACGACACCGCACTACATCGCCGAGAAGAAGGTGCGCGTGCTGGTGCAGATCGGCCTGAAGCGGGATCCGGATCTGCCGGACGCGCCGCTCTTGATCGAGCTCGCGGAGAACGCCGAGCAGAAGGCGATCCTGGAATTCATAACCAAATGCGCGATCGTCGGGCGTCCCTTCGCGGTCGCATCCGGCGTGCCCAAGGAGCGCGTCGCCATGCTGCGCCAGGCCTTCGAGCGCGCGGTGGTCGACCGCGATTTTCTGGCGGAAGCCGAGCGCATGCGGGCGGAGATCAGCCCGGTCAATGGCGAGGACCTGCAGCAGCTCATCTCCGATATCGTCGGCGCCCCCGCCGACATCCGTGCCAAGGCCAAGAAAGCGATGGAGCTGCGGCCCTCCGACGGGCAGAGCGTTGGCCGCTAAAGCGGATACCGCTGCATGCGAATCAGGGCGGTAGGTGCTGACGGTTTGTCCGCCTCATTCTGAGGAGGGCGCCAGCATATGTGCTTTCGGCTGGCGCAAGCCGTGAGTGGCGCCCGTCTCGAAGAATGGGGCGGCCCCATGGTTCGAGACGCCGCGCACGAGGCACCGACTCTGGGTCGGCTGAAGCGCGCGGCTCCTCACCATGAGGCCGGGAGAGACCACGGATGCATCAAATCGACCGGAATCTGCATTAGTCATCCGCTATCGCTTACGCTTCCCTGCATGTATCGTTGCGTCGCACGCTTCGGCGAGTGCCTATCATTCTTGGAAGAGACCCAGTGAACGAACAGCGCGTCAACGAAAAGGGCATGGTGGCTTGTCCCGCTCCCGATCCCCATCCGAAGCGTCCGCGTCTGCAACTGCCGGCCGGCGCGTGCGACTGCCACGCCCATGTGTTCGACGGTGCGCGTCACGCCTATCAGCCCGAGCGCGGCTACACCCCGCCCGACAATCCGGTCGCGCGTCTGTTGGCGCTGCATGACACGCTCGGCATCGCGCGTGGCGTGGTCGTGCAGGCGAGCGCGCATGGCATCGACAATAGCGCGGTGCTGGACGCAGCCTCGGCGTATCCGGAGCGGCTGCGCGCGGTGGCGGCGGTGACCGAGGACGTCACCGATGCCGAGCTCGCGCGCATGCACGCGGCGGGTGTGCGCGGCATTCGGGTCAATCTCGTCGATCGCGGCGGCATGCCGTTCCGCTCGCTCGACGCGCTGGCGCAGATGGGCGAGCGCATCCGCGATTTCGGCTGGCATGTGGAACTGCTGGTGCATGTCGAGAGCGCGCCCGAGCTGCGCACCATCATGACCGGTCTGGCTGTGCCGGCGATTGTCGGGCACGTCGGCTATACGAAAATCACAGCCGGGCTCGACCATCCCGGCTATCGCGAGTTCCTCGCCCTGCTGCGCGACGGCTTTGGCTGGGTGAAGCTGACGGCGCCCTATCGCATCTCGGCGCAGAAGGCGCTGCCCTACGACGATGTGATCCCGTTCGTGCGCGCAGTCGTGGAGGCCGCGCCGGAGCGCGTGGTCTGGGGCTCGGACTGGCCGCATGTGATGCTGACCAATCCGATGCCAAACGACGGCGACCTCGTCGATCTCCTGGCGGCGTGGCTGCCCGATGCCGAGCTGCGCCGCCGTATCCTGGTCGACAACCCGCAGCGGCTCTATTGGTCGTGATAAAGCCTACATCGTCCAGGCTGCGTCCGGATCCTCTTCCGGCAGGATCGCGGCCTCGATCTCGACCGCAAGGTCGGCCTTGATCTCGATGGGCCGGGCGGGCGCCTCGTAACCCGCCTTCCAGATATGCAGATCGTAGCTGCCCTTGGGCATCATGACCTCGGCAAGACCCGAGGGACCGGTTGCGGCCCGGAAGGCGCCGAGCCGGATCTGGACGTCCTCGATGGGCGCCTTGCTCTCCTGCTCGACGATCTTCACGGTCAGGCGGTGCTCAGGCGGCCGCACCACCGCGGCGCTGAACTCGGCCACGGCGCCGTCGTGTGGAAGCGCAAGCTTTTCGGCGGCAAACCGGACCGACCATTGCCTCAGGCCTTCCTCGGCCGGCGCGGTCAATGCCACCTCGTCCCAATAGAGCGCAGTCGTTCCCGGCCAAGGCGCCTCCCGCAGGCATCCGCGCGCCGCGACCGTTCCGTTTCTGTCATGGACCGCGATAGCGAGACCCTTGAGGTCACAGTCGGCGGCGGACTTGGCGCCAACCTTGACTGTGAACGGCTTCCCCATCACCACCGGCGACGGAAGATCCCACACGGCCAGGCTCGTTCCATGCGGGATCGTGTTGATCGTGAGCGAGAGCGCGCATTCGTCATGACGAATGCCGCCCGCCTCGTGCGGTCCGAACGCAATCGTCCAGGTCTGCGGTCCGACCTTGAGCGGAGCTTTCAGCGCGATCTCGCTGCTTTCGTTGCTGCCAGACTCGCGAGTCGCGAGCGCGTTCGCTGTCGTCACATCGTCGGTCGCCGCGTCATCGGGTCCCGTGATCGTCAGCGGCAGGCCGCGCAGATCGCAGCCGGCCGAGCACGTGACCTTGACCTTCACGGCGACAGCGGCGCCGGCCGCGACGTCGGCCGGCGCCGGCTCGCTCAACGCGATCGCGGTCGAATGGGTCTGAGGCTCTGTTGCCATCACCACAATTCAATCAGTGCCTGTTGTTATCCTACTGTAGGGTGGGCAAAGGCGCGTGCACGGCCTCTATCGCTGGGATAGCCCTTCGTGCGCCGTGCCCACCATATTTCGCTCGACCGGCATTTGGAACGGTGGGCACGGCGCTGCACTGTTCCGTTGGAGAGGCATGCACACTTGGTCCGCGCCTTTGCCCACCCTACGGCACAGCGTCAGCATGGGCCTCAAGCCGTGCGGCTGGCCGCATGCCGGCCGGCGACGCGCCCGAATGCCAGGCACCTGGCAAGGCCATGCTGCGCGAACCCACCCTGGGACTCGCCCGCGGCGTAGAGCCCCTGGATGGTCTCGCCACGGATGTCCATGACTTCGCCGTTGGTATTGGTCCGCAGGCCCGTGAGTGTGTCGTGCAGGATCGGGGTCGACCAGGCCGCATAGAACGGCGGCTTCTCGATCTTGTAGAGCGGCGTCGGCTTCTTGAAGTCAGCGTCGGCGCCCGCCGCCACGAAGTAATTGTAGCGGCTGACGGTCTCCTGCAGGACCGCGCCCGACATCGGCCGCTTCTGGTAGGGGCTCTTGATCTTGCCGGCGAGCTCCGAGAGCGTGTCGGCGCTGAAGAAGAAACCATCCGGATCGACGTGCGGGGGCACGGTCTTCCATTTCTCGCGCGCCGCGCCGTCGGCGTCGAAGATCGCCCAGATCGGGCCGCCGCCGTTGAGCTTGGTCTTGTCGCCATGCCAGGCCATGCAGGCGGCGAAGAAGTTGTAGGAGCCGTCGACCTCGTTCCAGAACCGCTTGCCATTCTGGTTGACGAAGATGAGGTTCTGCCAATCCTCGACCGTCAGGCCGGTCGCGCGTGCCTGCTTGAACATCGGGCTGTCGGTCTCGTAGACGAGCGAGCTATACCCCCAGCGGCAGCCGATGTGGCGCGTCTTGGTGATGGCGGCGCCGCCGTCACGGGTCTGGCAGGCGGTTGCCCACAGCGAGGCGCCGAGCTCCATGGCGGCGAGCTCGCCGTCGGCGCCCTGATGCACCCACGGCTCGCAGGCCTGCTGATACTCCTCGGTCAGCCGCGGATCGAACATGCGGCGGAAGTTCACGTTGCCGGTATGGCCGCCGGTGGCGATGATGACAGCCTTGTTGGCCTTGATGTGCACGGGGTTGCTGCCGTTCATCGCCGCAATGCCGATCACGCGGCCACCGTTCGATTGCTCGCGGATGATCTTCGTCATCTCGTGGCGCAAGAAGATCTGCGCGCCTTTCTTGCGCGCGCTGATTTCGAGCCGGCGGACCAGGCCTGAGCCGTTGCGGTTGCGGCGTGGCGCGACGATCTCGGTCGGAACGTGCCATTCCACAGTCACGAACGTGCGCGGAATGGTCGACGCCTGTTCGGGGCCGATCATCTTGTCGATGAACTCGACGCCGTTCTCGACCAGGAAATTGTAGGTCGCGATGTTCTCATCGGCGAAGACGCGCACCAGATCGCGATCGCTGTAGCGGCTCGAGTTGCTGTCGAAGCGCACCCAATCGGCGTAGACCTGATCGGCGGAGTCCTTGATCCCGTGCCGCTGCTGGATCGCGTTGCCGCCGCCCAGGTGCAGGCGTCCGCCGCTCAGCATCCCACGGCCGCCGATGTCATGGTTTTCCTCGACCGCGATCACCGATGCACCGTGATCGCGCGCCGTGATGGCGGCGGCGAGGCCCGAGACGCCGGCGCCGATAATGACGATATCCGCCGAATAGTCCCACTTGATCTGTGCATTGGCTTCAGTGGCGGCGACGCCGGTGAGCGCAGCGGCGCCGACGCCGACCGCGCCCTTCGAGAGAAAGGACCTGCGGCTCAACGCCTCCGAACCAGCAGCCCTGTCGTCACGATCCTGCCTGCCCATCTCGCGTCCTCCCATATGGCCGGTTGTGCCATCGATCTTGACATTATCGGCGACGGGGTCAAGACAACACCTTGGGCGCAACTTGGGGCGCACCCGGCGGCGTCCGCGTGCGAGACTGCGTATGGTCAACGGTCAGACGTTCCTCCTCGCCATTGTGGTGGCGGCCGCTGCCGCCTCGGGCGCTCGCGCGGATCACCGCTGTGATCCGATTGGCGACCCCGGCTGGCGCACCGTCGCGACGCACGAGGTCGTCAGCCAGGTCGACGGCGCTCCCTATCAGGAGGGGGCGAGCTGGTTCATCGACCGGACCATCAGCCTGCTGCCGTTCTGCAACTATTTCGATGAGATCGGGAACTACAGCCTGCGCTCCTATACGCTCTCTCCGCGGGCGACGACGGAACGGACCGGCATCTGTCGGCCTGATGCCGCCGGCGCGAGTGTCGCGATCCCGCCCTACGCTGGGCCCTGTCCGCCGCGGTAGTGTTCCCGCCGCGGTAGTTGGCGGCTTCTAACTTGGCGGTTGTCACGGCCTGAGCCGGCACCTATCTCTCTAGCTTCGAGAGCTTCGAGCGGCCATGCGGCCCGGCCCCAAGGAGTGCAACATGGTTACCACCACCGTGCAGGACGCTGCCCCCGCCACGATCGAGGCGACGTTGAACTATCTGCTCGACACCGGCGTGATGCCCTCCGTCTACACGGGTGGTCCTGGATCCACGGTGGTGCGCACCGCCAGCACCAGTGATCCGCGTCGCGTGGTGCTGCACAACGGACGGCTCGAGGCCGGCCGTTTCATGCTCGATCGTGAGGGCTTTCGCTTCATCCGCCATGACACAAAGGTCACCGACTTCCATGACCAGGATGAACTGCGGCGGGTCTACTACCCGGAGATGGAAGCGCTGGTGAAGGCCGAGAGCGGGGCCACGCGTGTCGTCGTATTCGACCACACGCTGCGTACCGCCGACGATGACGAGCGCGAGGCGCGCAAGATCCGCGAAGTCGTCCAGCGCGTGCACAACGACTATACGGAATGGTCCGCGCAGCAGCGCGTGCGCGATCTCCTGCCGCAGGAGGCCGAGGCGTTGCTCGCGCGCCGCTTCGCGATCGTGCAGGTGTGGCGGCCGATCCGTTACCCGGTCGAGACCTTTCCGCTCGGCATCTGCGATGCGCGCAGCGTTGCCCCGCAGGATCTCGTGGTGTCGGAACGTCGCTATCCCAATCGCGTCGGACAGACCTATGCGGTCACCTACAATCCCGACCACCGTTGGTATTGGTTTCCATTGATGCGGCGCGACGAGGCGCTTGTCTTCAAGGTTTACGATTCCTTGCAGGATGGTCGTGCGCGCTGGACCGCCCATACGGCTTTCGATGACCCAACCGCGCCGCCGCAGGCGCGGCCGCGCGAAAGCATCGAAATCCGGACGCTCGCGTTCTTCTAAGCGATCGCATCCGGCGAAAGGCGTACACGAAAGCACGCCGTTTTGCTGTGGACGTTAAAGCGGTCTTATCCAAGAAAGCCTTGATATTACGGTAGATTAAGCCGTCCGAAATCATGCGCGAGCAATGCTGGTGGCGACCGGTCCAGCCCCTGTTCGCCCGATGACGCTGCATATCCTGCATCTGCCGAAACTGATCGCCGAGCGCCGCAGCTTGGCCGTCCTCGGCATTCTGATCATCGGCATGTTGTGGGCCGGCATCCTGTTGCGGCATTTCGAGGAGGTGCGAGTCGACCAGCGGGACGCCGAACGGACGATCCAGAACTTTGCGACGGTGTTCGAGGAGAACGTGCTCCGTTCGATCGGCGAGATCGACAAAGTCTTGCTGTATCTTCGGCGCTCCATTGAGGTGCGACAGGACGCGAGGGCGTTCACCCCCGCTGACATGCTGTCCGATATTGTCGCCAGGGTTGGAATTATTGATGCCAAGGGCATCCGGATTGCCTCCAGCTATGGGCCGCAACCCGCTCCAGCAACGGATTTGAGCGACCGCGAGCACTTTCGAGTCCATGTCAACAGCACCGAGGATCGGCTCTTCATCGGGAAACCTGCCATCGGCGGTCGGACAGGTCGTTGGTCGGTGCAGTTTACGCGGCGCTTTCTCGACCAGGACGGCTCGTTTGGAGGTGTCGTCGTCGCGTCGCTCGACCCGATCCAGCTGACCAAGGCCTATGACAAAATCGACCTCGGCGCTGCCGCGTCGATCCTGCTCGTCGGCGATGACGGCATCGTCCGGTCGAGCGTCGGTCAGTCCGGACGCCTCGCGCTCGGCGGCGCCGTGAGCAACACGGCACTGGCCGACCGCATCCGAGCAGGCGCCAGCACGACGTTCGAGCATGTCGATCCGACTGATCGTGTCACGCGGTTGACCGGTGTCCATCGCATCATGGGCCATCCGTTGTGGGTCAGCGTGAGCATCAACAAGACCGATGTGTTCAAGAACTCCTGGGCGACCCTGAAGGTTCATGCCGTTGCGGGCTTGTTGCTGACTCTCATCGTTCTCGCCGCCATGGAGCGGATGTTGCGCACGGAGGCGAAAGCCAGTCAGCAGGCAGAGCAGCTTCGCCTCACGCTCGATCATATGAGCCAAGGCATCATGCTGGTCACCAAGGACCGGCATATTCCCGTGATCAACGCCCGGTGCGCCGAGCTGCTGGGGCTGTCGCCCGAGCTGGTCGAAAACCCTCCGCGCTTCGACGATCTCGTCAAGCACGAGACCGCGACCGGTACGGCCGATATGGTCCCGGCGCCGGAGTCGGTTCTCGCACTTGCGGGCGTGGGACACGTGGCGGTCAGCGAGCACAGCGCCCCGAATGGACGAGTAATCGAGGTGCGCAGCGATTGCCTGCCCGATGGAGGCGTCCTGCACATTCTTGCCGACATCACGAAGCGGCGTGAGGCGGAGGCGCACATCGCGCGCCTGGCGGCGGAGGATCCCCTGACGGGCCTGCCGAACCGCCGTGTGTTCAGCGCCGTGCTCGACCAGATCAACAGCCGGCGACGAGCAGCGGCTGAAGGCGCTTGCGCCGAGTTCGCGGTTCTCTTCCTCGATCTTGATCGCTTCAAGGCGGTCAACGATACGCTGGGGCATCGGATCGGCGACCTGCTGCTGCAGGAGGTGGCGAAGCGCCTGGAGCGTTCGATCGGATCGAAGGGCGTATTGGCCCGGCTCGGCGGTGATGAATTCGCGGTCATCGTACCGGAGTTCGCCTCACGCGGCGCGCTGGAGGCGTTGACGCTTCGCCTGGCGAGCGCGATCAGCGAGCCTTACGAGCTGGACGGTCATCGTGTCTGCACCAATGTCAGCATCGGCATCGCGGTCGGGCCAAGAGACGGCGAGAGCGTCGATGATCTCCTCATGGCGGCTGACCTGGCGCTCTATGCGGTCAAGGCCGGTGGCCGGGGAACCTATCGCTTTTATGAGCGGTCGATGAACGAGGAGCTGAGCGACCGGCGGCAGATCGAGATGGATCTGCGCGAGGCTGTCGCGCACAATGAGCTTTTGCTGTACTATCAGCCAATCATCGACTTGCAGCGCAACGTCGTGACCGGCTTCGAGGCGCTAGCCAGGTGGAGCCATCCCTTGCGCGGCATGATTCCGCCGAGCGTTTTCATCACCGTGGCCGAAGACACCGGACTGATCCTGCCGCTCGGCGAATGGGCGCTGACCGAGGCATGCCGCCGGGCGAGCGAGTGGCCGGACCATCTCAGGGTCTCGGTCAACCTGTCGCCGGTGCAGTTTTCGGCTCCAAACCTCTCGGACACGATCGCGCGTATTCTCTCGGACACCGGTTTGGCGCCGAGCCGGCTCGAGCTCGAGATCACCGAGCGGGTCTTCATGGAGAACAGCGAGAACACGCTCGCGATCCTGCACCGGCTGAAGTCCCTCGGGGTGCGGATCTCGATGGACGATTTCGGCACAGGCTATTCCTCGCTCAGCTATCTGCGAAGCTTCCCGTTCGACAAGATCAAGGTCGACCGCAGCTTCGTGTCGGATCTCGCCGAGGGTGCGGAGCATGCCGCGATCGTGCAGGCGGTCGTGAGCATCGCGCGGGCGCTCGGCATGATGACCACCGCCGAAGGCATCGAAACGAGCGACCAGCAGATCTCGGTGGCGGCGCTCGGTTGCGACGAGGCGCAGGGCTATCTGTTCAGCGCGCCGGTGCCGGTCGAGAAGATCCCTGGGATCCTGGCGGCCTGGTCGCCCAAGCGCACCATGGCGGCGGCTTAGCCCGTATTTCCAAGCTAACCATTTGTCAAAACAGTGAAATTTCCTTCAGTGCGTGCATGGCGCACGAGTCCGGTGCTGTGCGTATTGTCGCTCGGGCGGCGCGCCGCATATGCCTCCGGCGCGGGGTCCTGCTATCTTGCGGGCGGGATAAACAAGGATCGCCACAGGGATCGCCACATGCCAGTCTTTCGATGTCTGCGTCTTGTTGCTGCAACCGCCGCCATGGTGGCCGGCTTGAATGGACTTGATGCTCGCGCGCAAGCGCAGACGCCCGAGCAGTTCTACGCGGGCAAGATCATCGATCTCGTGATCGGCTATCCGCCCGGCGGCAGCAATGACATCTGGGCGCGGCTCATCGCCCGTCACATCGGCAAGCACATTCCGGGCAAGCCGAACGTTGTGCCCAAGAACACGCCGGGTGCCGGCAGCTTCCTGGCGGTGAACACCGTCTACGGCGTCTCGCCGAAAGACGGTACCGTTCTTGCGATCGGGGCGCCGACCACAGCGCTCGACGAGAAGCTCGGAACCCAGGGCGTTCGCTTCAAGACCGCCGAGCTCAATTGGGTCGGGCGCGTCGATTCCCTCATCAACATCGTGTTCATGTGGCACACCTCGAAGGTCAAGACGTTTGCCGACGCGCAGAAGGTCGAATCGACGTTGTCAGGAACGGGTGCGGGATCGACGGTCTCGATCTACCCGACCGTCATGAACAACATGTTCGGCACCAAGTTCAAGCTGATCATGGGCTACAAGGGATCGGCCGACGCGCAGCTGGCGGTCGAGCGTGGCGAAGTGGAGGGGCACTCGACCTCGTGGGTGGCGGTGAAGGTCGGCCATCCGGAATGGCGACCCAGCAACAAGATCTCGATCCTGGTGCAGTTCTCGCTCACGCGTCATCCCGAACTGCCCGACGTGCCCACCGCGGTCGATCTCGCTCGCAACGACGAGGAGCGGCAGATTCTCAGTGCCATCATGGTGGCGGCCGAAGTCGGCTCCGCGTTCTTCACGACCCCCGGCGTCCCCGCCGATCGTCTCAATGCGCTGCGCCGGGCCTTCGACGCGACGATGCAGGACAAGGAGTTCCTGGCCGACGTGGAAAGGACCAAGCTTTCGGTATCACCGATGAAGGGCGAGGACCTGCAACAGCTGGTCAAGCAGGTGAGCGACCTGCCGCCACAGTTGTTGGACAAGGTCCGGCACGCCTACACCGCCAACCAGCATTAAGGCTCAGACACGTCGAGCCGTCCTTGTAGGGTGGGCAAAGGCGTAGGCACCGCAGTGCCATGCACCGAGGTCTCTCGTGCGCCGTGCCCACCTTGCGACGGCATGAAGCTCACGAAGGAGCACGGTGGGCACGGCGTACGATAGGCTTGGCTATATGGAAAGCCGTGCCAACGCCTTTGCCCACCCTACAGCCCCGCGAGGTTGTAGCGCGAGAAGTCGTGCCCTTCCTTGACTACGAACTCGAGCAGGAAGGGTGAGCCCTTCTCGGTCACGGCGACGGCCTCTTTGATTGCCGGCACGATGTTCGCGGGATTGTCGACCCGGGTGGAAGCGACATTGAGCCCTTCGGCGACCTTGCTGTAGTTGCCGCTGACCGTCATGGCGCCGTATTTCTTGTCCGAGAGCTTGAGCTCCTCGCGCTCGGCGCCCATCACGCCGTTGTTGAACACGACGGTGAGGATCGCGATCCTGTTGCGGGCGGCGGTCTCGATGTCCATGCCGGTCATGCCGATGGCGGCGTCGCCCATCACGTTGACGCAGAGCTTGTCGGGCGCCGCGAGCTTCGCCCCCATGGTGATGCCGAGCCCGTAGCCGAGCTGGGTCGACTTGCCCCAGCCCATGTAGGAGCCGGCTTTCGTGGTCTCCCACATCGGCAGCGTCTGCTCGCGCGGGCTGCCGGAATCGTGCGTCATGATGACGTTGTCGCGATCGACCGTGCGCATCAGGTCGCGGAGCACGCGATACTGGTTGATCGGAACCTCGTCCGAATCGAAGTGCTTGGCCCATTCCGCAAGCCAAGCCTTTTTAGCGGCGGCGATCTCCTCCTTGAGCGAGGTAAGCGCGTTGCCGCCGCGCGCGGAGCCTTTCTGGCGCCCCACTTCCTCGATCAGCGCATCGAGCACGAGGCCGGCGTCGCCGATGAGCCCGAGGTCGACACGATATTCCTTGTTGATGTCGCTCGCCTCGTTGGTCGAGTGGATGATCTTTTTGCCGGGCGGCACGCTCGGGCCGAAGGGTGTGCGGGTGAGACTCGATCCCACGGCGAGGACCAGGTCGGCCTTCGCCATGTAATCGGTGAACATCTTCGAGCGCGAGCGGGTGGAGGCGCCGAGCGACAGCGGATGGCTGTCGGGGATCGCGCTCTTGCCTGGATTGGTGGTAACGACCGGCGCCGGCAGGAGTTCGGCGAGCGCGGCGACCCGGTCGCCGGCTTCGGCGTAGTGCACGCCCTGGCCGGCCCACAGGATCGGGTTCTTGGCCGCGAGCAGCATCCGTACCGCCTGCTTCACAGCGTCCGGATCGGGCGCGGCGCGCTGCACCGGCATCGGCGTGTAGTCGAGCTCGCCCTTATATTCGGCCTCCCAGACCTCGGGCGGAATCTCGACCAGCACGGGCCCGCCCTTGCCGCTGCGCATCGCATGATAGGCGCGGCGCATGAGGTCAGGCAGCTCCTGCACCGAATGCGCGAGCGCCGACCATTTGGTCACCGGGCGATAGACGTCGGCGGCGCGAAACACCGGCTTCAAGTAGTGGCGGGCGAGCGGCAGCGTGGCCGGCACGATCATCATCGGGACGTTCTCGGCGAACGCCTGCGCGATGCCGGGGAATGCGTTCTCGATGCCCGGGCCGGCCTGGGCGGCGAAGACGCCGTTGCGCTTGCCGCGGCTGATGCGCGAATAGCCGTCCGCGATGCCGACGCCGACGCGCTCCTGCCGGCACAGGATGGTGCGGATGTCGAGCGCCGCGCAGGCCTCGATCAGCGGATTGCGCGGGTAGCAGGAGAGGAAGCCTGTGCCTTCGCGCTTGAGAATTTCAGCGATGACGGCGGCGCCGTTCATGGTCTTCCTCCCGAGTTTGAACGCGATTTGATCGGCGAAAGGCCCTGCCATGTCAATTGACATCGGGCGACGCTTTGCCGTGAATAGCCGTCGATTTCCGCGCGGGAGACAAGGAATGACGGTCCGGATCGCTCGCCTCGTCGTTGTAGCGGCCGCCGCGCTGCTCGATGCGGTCGTGGCGGCGCGGGCGCAGGGCTCGCTCGAGGACCATTTCCGCGGCAAGACCGTAAGCGTGATCGTTCCCACCACGCCCGGCGGCGACCGCATGGCGAACGCGGCTCCCTTCATCAAGTATTTCGGTCGCCACATTCCGGGCCAGCCCAATGTGGTTCCGACGTTCATGCCAGGGGCGGGCGGGGCGGTCGGCATGAACTACCTGCAGAGCGTTGCGCCGCGCGATGGTCTTGCCATCGCGACCCCGCTCGCGCCGGTCGTGGTCGCGCAGGTGACCGGAGAGAAGACGGTGAAATACGACGTCGCCAAGATGAACTGGATCGGGCGTACGGCCGACTCGACCCAGGTTCTCTACGTGTGGCACACCGTCGACGCCCACACCCTCGACGATCTGCGCCGTCGCAAAGTCACCATCGGCTCGAGCGGCGCCACCAGCGCCAGCACCATCATTCCCTATGTAATGAACCATGCCTTCGGCACCCAGATGCAGGTCATCCTGGGCTACAGCGGCTCGGCCGCGTTCAATCTCGCAGTGCAGCGCGGCGAGACCGACGGCGCGCTGACCACCTGGGGCAATGTCAGCAACAATCACGCCGATCAGATTCGAGAGAAGAAGATCCGCGTCATCTTCCAGGTTTCGCTCAGCCGCAACAAGGATCTTCCCAACGTGCCGCTTGCGCTCGACATGGCCACGAATGACGACGACCGCGCGCTCATCGAGCTCATGAGCTCCTCGGCCGAGCTCGGCCAATCCTTCATCGCGCCCCCGGAGGTGCCTGCGCCGATCGTTGCGGCGTTGCGCCGCGCCTTCGACGCAACCATGCGGGACCCTGACTACATCAAGCTGTCTCAGCAAGCCGGCAACGTGCTCAACCCGATGGACGGCGAGGCGCTGACGGCGCTCAACGCCCGCACGCTGGCGACGCCCCGGCAGGTCATCGAGCGCTACCAGGCGGCGGTGACGCGATAGCATGGCGCCTCCGGCGCACGTGAGGAATCGAATGAGGAATCAAGAATGTCGAAAATGACGATTGCGGGTGTCGGGTTCGAAACGGACCATCCCGGCGGGCTGCGCACGCCGGTGGATCAGCGCCCGCTCTTGTTTCGCCCGATCACGATGCGCGGCGTCACCGCGCGCAACCGCATCATGCTCGGCCCGATGTCGCAATATCTCGCCACTGACGGCAACCTGACCGACTGGCATCTCGTCCACCTCGGACAATTTGCGATCGGCGGCGCCGGCATCGTGTGCAGCGAAGAGACCGCGGTCGAGGCGCGCGGGCGCCGCACCCACCACTGCGCCGGCATGTATACCGACGCGCATGTGCGCGGCTATCGCCGCGTCACGAATTTCCTGAAGGATCTCGGCGCGGTGCCGGCCATTCAGCTCGGTCACGCCGGCCGCCGTGGCTCCTCGCGCTCGCCCTGGGAAGGGCGCGAGCCGCTCAATGAGCGCGATGCCGCCATGGGGCTTGGGCCCTGGCAATTGGTGTCGTCGAGCCCGATCCCACACGGTCCGGGCCGGCCGACGCCGGCCGCGCTCGACGTGGACGACATCAAGGCTGAGGTGCAGGCGTGGCACGACGCCGCCGCACGCTCGGCCGACGCCGGCTTCGACGTCGTGGAGATCCACGGCGCGCACGGCTACCTGATCAATCAGTTCCTCTCGCCGGTGGCCAATCGCCGCGACGACGGCTATGGCGGCGATCGCGCGGGGCGCATGCGCTTCGCGCTGGAGCTGGTCGAGGCGGTGCGCTCGGCCTGGCCCGCCGACAAGCCGTTGTTCTTCCGCTGCTCGGTGCTCGACGGCAAGGGCGGCCACTGGGACATGGACGACACGGTCGTGCTCGCCAAGGAGCTCAAGGCGCGCGGCGTCGATTTCCTCGATGTCTCCTGCGGCGGGCTCGAGGGGTCATCCAGCCTGCCGGCGGTGCCGCGCTATCTGCCGGGCTACAACGTTGTCTATTCCGAGCATGTGCGGAAGGAGGCCGGCATGCCGACGGTCGTGGTCGGCATGATCACCGAGCCCGCGCAGGCGGAAGCGATCCTGCAGGAGGGCAAGGCCGACATCATCGCGATCGCGCGCGAGATGCTGTGCGATCCGTATTGGCCGGCGCATGCCGCCAAGGCGCTGGGCCTCAAAGATTGGCTCGACGTTCTGCCGGAGAACTACGCCTTCCGCCTCTATCCGCGCGAAGAGGAGCTGCGGCGGCAGAAGGATGCGACATCGGTGGAGATTCCGTTTCGTCGCAAGGCATGACAATATTCGGCGCGCTTCAAGAAACTTGAAGATCAGGAGAGGAACTATGATGGATCGCAATACGCTGGCGCCACGTCGCCTCTGGTTGGGCGCCATCATGATTGCATCGCTGTGTTCCTCGCCTGTTGCGGCGCAATCGATCGCCGATCATTTCCGCGGCAAGAACATTCGCATCCTGGTTCCCTCGGCGCCCGGCGGCGATCGCGCGCTCTATCCGCTGACCTTCGCGCCGTTCTTCAGCAAGAACCTGCCGGGCAATCCGACCGTGCAGGTGATGTTCATGCCCGGCGCCGGCGGCTCGACCGCGGTCAACAACGCCTACGGCATGGCGGCGCCCGACGGGCTCACGCTGGTGACCCCGCTGGTCGCGGTCGCGACCGCGCAGGCGGTCGGCGACGAGTCGGTGAAATACGATGTCACCAAGTTCAACTGGATCGGCCGGATTTCAGACGCCACCCGCGCGCTCCTGGTGTCGTCCAAGCTCAACATGAAGACCGTGCCCGAATTGCGCGGCCGCGAGGTGATTGCCGGCGCATCCGGCCGCACGTCGGAGAGCTATCTGATGCCGGCCTTCATGAACAAGATGTTCGGCACCAGGTTCAAGATCGTGCTGGGCTATCAGTCGGCCGGCAAGCGCAATCTCGCGCTCGAGACCGGCGAGCTCGAGGCCGCCATCACCACCTGGAACGACATCCGCACCTATCATCCCGAATGGGTGCGCGAGGGCGGCATCATGCGGCTCGTGGTGCAGATCGCGCTGGCGCGGCATCCCGATCTGCCGAATACACCGCTGATGCTCGACTACGCCGAGAACCAGGCCGACCGCGATCTGCTTGAGTTCATGTCGTCGAGCTCGCAGATGGGCCAGCCCTACGCGGCGCCGCCCGGCGTGCCCGCGCCGATCGTCGAGGCGCTGCGCCGCGGCTTCGACGCGACCATGAAAGACCCAGGCTTCCTCGAGAAGATGCAGACGGCGCGGATCGAGTTCAATCCGGCGACCGGCGAGGAGCTGACCAAGATCGTGGCGCGCACCATGAGCGCGCCGAAGTCGGTGATCGACCGCTACAAGGCCGCGATCGCGGGGGATTAGGCCTCCACTTACGTCGCTTCCGCCGCCATCAAATCGAAGTCGCCGCGCAGCACGGCATCGAGCTTGCCGGTGCGCCAGCTGCCGTCGGCGCTGCGCACCAGCGGCGAGGGCTCGCCGCGATAGCGGCGCACCAGTGCGCTCGCGCGCGGCGCCTTGTCGAGTGCCTCGCTGAGCGCGCGCGGCAGGCGCGCGGCCGGCACGTCGCCGAGCGGCGCTGGCGCAAGCCGCACCCGCGCGGTGGCGCGGCTCGAGCCGTCGCTGCCTGAGAGCTCCAGCACATGCAGCCCGCATTCGCGCTTGAGCACGCGCTCGGCGCCGAAGCCGCTGATCAGCAGGATCGGCAGGTCGTCGGCTCCGCTGCCGGCCCTGACCTCGGACAGCTGCATGTGGCGGTTCTCGGCCCAGTCGCGATACATGCCGAGAAGCTGGCGGCACCATGCGCTGGTGGCGTTGCTTGCGCCGGCATCGAGCGCGGGCTCGACCACGAGCGCGACCTCGACGGCCGCGCCCTCGAAGACGTCGCGGATGCCGTCGCCGACGAGATGCACCTGCAGTGCCAGCCGCGAGATCAGCTCGCGGTGATAGTGCCCCGGCTGGCGCGCGCCTTTGGCAAGCCGCGTCCGCAGCGCGTCGGCGGTGCCGGCGGCGGCCGCGACGCGATCCATTAGCGCGAGCCGGGCGAGCTTGTCGAAGCGGTCCGCTCGCTGCCAGAAGTCGACCGAGCTCATCTCCTGCGAGAGGCCGTGCTTGAGGCTTTCCCATTCCGGTGACGACAGCGAGCGCGCGATGCCGCTCGCCTTGTCGGTGAGCGCGTCGAACTCGGCGGCCGAGCCTTCGGGCGTGAGAATCATCGCGGCGAGCGTCGGCGCTTTGCCGCCTGCGGCCGCCGGCGCGGCGTCGGCCTCATCGGCGTCGGGATCGACGAACTCGGCCTGGATCGCGCGTCCGTCGCTGCGAAAGAACACGAACTGGTCGCCTTCCGGAAATCGCCGCTCCACGATGGTGGCGGCAAGCGGCGCGATCACGTACTGCTCGATCGCCCGCTTGAGCGGTCGCGCGCCCATCTCGGGCGAGAAGCCTTTCTCCAGCAGGAACTCGAGCGCGGTCGATTCCCATTCCACCGCCCAGTCGCGGTCCTTGAGGCCGCGCCGCTCCAGCACGGAATTGAGCTCCTTCTTGAGGATCACGCGCATGAGGTCGCGCGTCAGCGGCTGGAACACGATGATCTTGTCGATGCGGTTCTGGAACTCGGGCCGGTAGGTCTGGCCGATGGCGCGCATCACCTGCTCGTTGGTGAAGGCGTCGGCCGCCGGTGCAAAGCCAAGCCCCATGGTCTGGTGGCTGGTGGCGCCGAGATTGGTCGTCATGATGATGATGCAATGGCGGAAGTCGGCGACCTGGCCGAGCGTGTCGGTGAGCCGCGCGTCATCGAACACCTGCAGGAACAGGTCCCAGATGCGCGGATGCGCCTTCTCGAACTCGTCGAGCAGCACGACCGAGAACGGCTGCTTGCGCACCCGGCTGATCAGCGAGTCGGGCTCGCCCGGCATGCCGCTGCCGAGGATGTTGGCGGTCGACTCGGGCGTCTGGAACTCGCTCATGTCGAGCCGGATCATGCGGTCGGTCGAGCCGAACAGATAGTCTGCCGCGGTCTTGGCGAGCTCGGTCTTGCCGGTGCCGGTCGGTCCGGCGAACAGAAAGACACCGATCGGCCGGCTTGGGTCGCTGAGGCCCGCCTTGAGCATGGCGATGCGCTCGACCACGCTTGCGACCGCCTCGTCCTGCCCGATCACGCGCTTGCCGAAGAACTCGCGGATCGAGCCGAGGTCGATGCGCTCGCGGGTGTCGAGGATCGAGACCGGCAGGCCGGTCAGTTGCGACAGCGTGCGCAGCACATCAAGCGGCTCGATCTCGTCGCGCTCGGAGCGCACCGCGGCGAGCTTGAGCAGCTGGATCGCCGAGCCCGGCAGGCTCGCGGCGCTGAGATACTGACGTGCGGACGTGACCGCGACGTCGGCACACTCCGGCGCGATCGCAAGATCGGTTTCGTCCGCGATCCGCTTCGCCACCGCGCGCGCCAGCTTGAGCGTTGCCTCCTCCGACCGCGGCTCGATCTCGACCACGTCGAAGATGCCGCGCAGCGCCGGGCGGATCTGCATCAGCCGCGCCACGCTGGTGCGCGTGGCCTCGGTCCATACGATCAGCCGGCCCGCCACCACCGCCGGCAGGATCTGATCGAGGATGCTGGCGCTCTGGCCCTGATGGGTGCCGCTGCGCGCAAGCTGGAGGAGATCAGGGATGTACCAGACGACTTTCTTGCCGACGGTGAGCTGATCGACCGTCTCGCGGATGCGGCCTTCGAGCTGGCCGAACCATTGCTGGCCGGCCATGAGATCGGCGCCGCCGGCTTCGAACACGCTCCAGCCGTCGCTCGCGAGGCGGCGCGCGGTGAGCTGCAGGAAGGCGGTCTTGCCGACCAGCCGTTCGCCGCTCACGAGCAGCGAGCGCGCCGGCTCCTGGCGCAGCGTCGCCTCGGCGGTCGCCAGATGCTGACCCCAGTCGTCCGGCTCGACCAGGAGGTCGGCGGAGGTCTCGTCGCCCCAGAAGCGGCCGAACGTGGTGAGAAACGCGCGGTTGATGCTGCTTCTCTCGATCCGGTCGAGCTGCGCCCGGAGCGCCGCGGCGGTCGGGTGATTGACCCGCTCGAGGAAGGCCTTGATGGTCGCGGGTGGCGACGCCGACGGCGCGCTGATGCCGGGCCCGAACTCGGGCGGATCGCCCGCACGGCGCGCGAAATAGTCCTGGATCAGGAGCGGCACGATCGGGCTGTCGCGCCACCAGTCCTTGACACCCGTCACCACGGCGCCGACCGGCGGCTTCGGCTCGACTTGCATGAAATAATCGAGCGCGAAGTACATCGGCCAGGGCGCGACCTTGTCGAACTGCGCCGCCACGCGGTCCACGACCTGCGAGCGATCGGCGCGCCGCGCCAGCGCCGCGAATGCCGCGCAGGCGAGCGTCCAGCTCAGCCCCTGCGCGTACTGCATCACGGTTTCGAGCGGCACCGCGCCGTCGGCCAGGAGCGCGACCGCCTCCTTGAAGGAGGCCTGCTCGGCAAGCTCGCGCGGATGCGCCGAATCGCTGGCGAATGGCGCAAACCTGGCGTCGAGCTCGTGCAGCTTGGTCGAGATCGCGCCTGCCGTGCCGCCGGGGTCGGTCGGTGCAGGCGGCGCGGCCGGCGCCACCGGCGCGACCGAGGATGCCGGGCGCCGCGCCTGCCAGCGTTGATAAGCCTCGCGCAGGAGCCATACGACAGCGGCTCCGATCAGAATTAGGAGAACCTGTTCCAAAGCCGCGCGATTACCGTTGCGTCTGGTTGAAGTGCCGCAGATCGGGCGGCGGCTGGTTCTTGGCAATCGGCATCAGGAAGCCATCGAGGCCGATCCAATAAGTCTCGCCGTTGATGACGACGTTGCGTTTGTCCTCGCAATTGTACTCGGAGTACTCCTCCTGCTTCATGCGCCGATATTTCCGCGTCACGGTCCAGGGCTTGGAGAATGCGTTGTCGATCGTCGTAATCTCGTTGAGCATCACGTCCGGATTGGCCTTGTCGAGGGAGATGCGCTCCTTGACGACGGTTGAGTCATCCTCGTGCAACGGGATGTTGGCGTCCACCAGGCGCGGACCGCTGATGCCGCGCGTCTCGATCGTGAGCGTATCGAAGCGGCCGTCCTTATCCTCGTCGAGCCACTGGCCGATCGAATAGCCCGCGAAGGCCGGCGGGAACGTCTTGGGCCAGCTGCGTCCGTCGGTGTAGACACGCCGGATCGGGCTCGTCGACTCCACCAGGAAATACACGACGTTCGGCTTGAATATGATTTCCATCGGCTGATAGATCATCATCATGCGCGGCATGCCGGGCGGCGCGCAGTTGCCTTTCGGATCGAAGTCCTTGCCTTCGGCCTGCTTCTTCAGGTTGGCCTCGAGCACCTTCTGATATTCGACCGTCAGCGGCGCCTGCTGGCCGAGCCCCGGAGGCTTGGAATCATCCCAGATGCTGACGCGGCTGAGCCGGCCCCACTGGCCTTCCCACTTGGGATATTTCGACATGTCCTGCGCCAGCGCGCCGGTAAGGGGCAGGCACAGCGCGGTTGCCAGCATGGCTGCGCCGATTGCGGTTCGAGCAAGCATTGGGGTCTCCTGGATCGGTTGTTATCCGATTATTTCGACATCTTCTGCAAATAGGCAATCAGGTCGGCGCGCTCGCTCGCGTTCGTCATGCCGGCATAGGGCATGCGATTTGCGGGCACCGCCTTCTGCGGATCGGCGATGAAGGTATCCAAGGTCTGCGGCGTCCACACGATGTTGCTGCGCTTGAGTGCCGGCGAATAGCGGTAGTCGTCGAGCGTGCCGGCCTTGCGGCCGAACACGCCGGCGAGGCTCGGACCGACGCCGTTCTGGCCGCTCGCAAACGCGTGGCACGATGCACAGTCCTCGAACTGCTTCTCGCCGCGCGTCGCGTCGCCCTGGGCATGCGCCATGCTCGTTGTGCAGGCGAGTGCCAACACGCAAATCAAGCGGGCTAGGACGCTTGTTAATGCGCCCTCTCCCCTTGCGGGAGAGGGCATCGCTGAGCGTTCAACAAGCACAGTCGGGTGAGGGGTTTCAGCCTTACCCCTCACCTGATCCGTAGTGTGGATCTGCCGAGCTGCCCTCTCCCGCAAGGGGAGAGGGCACAACGACTGCCGCAGCCCGGGCTGCGACGCCGCTTGCGCGCCGTTCATTGACATCACCGTAACTCGCTCCGTGGACATCATGCCGGCACCATGGGGCCAGGGTTCTTGACGTAGCGCTTGATGGCGTCCGCCGTCCAATAGGCGAGCGCGCCAACCGGCCCGGTCGGATTGTACGACGCATTGTGCGGGAACACGTTGGCGCCGACCACGAACAGGTTGTGACAATCCCAGCTCTGCAGATATTTGTTGAGCGCGCTTTCCTTCGGGTTGGTGCCCATGATGGTGCCGCCGGTGTTGTGCGTCGACTGATAGGGCACCACCGTCCAGGGCTCGACCCGGGCGCTCGCCGGAATGAGCGAGGTCGGGTTCATCGAGCGCGCGATGGCGTTGACGATCTCGGCGGAGTGGCGGCCGAGCTTGTGCTCGTTCTCCTTGTAGTCGAAGGTCATGCGCATCAACGGCTGCCCGAATGCGTTCCGATAGGTCGGATCGAGGTCGTAGTAGTTGTAGCGGTTCGCCATGACGCTGCCGCTGGCGTTGATGTTCATCGCCTTTTCGTACCACTTGGCGGTCGCCGCCTTCCAGGCTCGACCCCATTGCGGCGTTCCGCTCGGCACCGGCCGGTAGCCGATCGGCAGCGCGGTGTTGAAGCCGGAGCCCACATTGTAGGCGCCGACGAAGCCATGCGGACCGCGGTCGAAGCCCCAGTTGATGTTGAAGTCGTCAATGGTCACGTTCGAGCCGCCCGCGGCCATGAATGGATGGAAGTAGCGGTCCTCGAAGAACAGCCGGGCGTTGACCCCGGTCTGGTAGCAGTAGTTCTTGCCGACGACGCCTTTCTGCGCGACCGGGTCGTAAGCCTCGCCGATGCCGGAGAGCAGCATCAGGTGCACGTTGTTGATCGCATAGGCGCACAGCAGAACGATCCCGGCCGGCTGCTCGAACTCCTCGCCGGTGAGAACGTTGGTGTAGGTGACGCCGGTCACCTTCTTGCCGTCGGAATCCTTGAGCACCTTGGTGACCCACGCATGGGTGCGCAGCGTGAAGTTGGGGTTGCGCATCGCGATCGGAATCACCGTGATATGGGCCGATCCTTTGGCGTTGGCTTCGCAGCCGAAGCGCTGGCAGTAGCCGCAATACTGGCAGGCGCCGAACTTCGATCCGTCCGGATTGGTGTAGGCGCGCGAGGCGTTGGCGGTCGGGCGCGGGAACGGGTGATAGCCGTTGTTGCGCGCGGCCTTGTCGAACAGCTCGCTGCACAGGATCGGCGTGAGCGGCGGCAGTGGATAGTCGCGTGCGCGCGGCGCTTCGAACGGATTGCCGCCGGCCTGGATCTGGCCCTTGAGGTTGCCGGCCTTGCCCGAGATCGCCGCGGTGTATTCGAACTTGTCGTAGTAGGGCTCGAGCTCGGCGTAGGTGATGCCCCAGTCCTGGATGGTCATGTCGGCCGGGATGAAGCTCTTGCCGTAACGCTCCTCGTACATGGAGCGGACCTTGAACTCCATGTCGGTCCAGCGCCAGGTGTGGCCGCTCCAGTGCACGCCGGAGCCGCCGACCACCTCGCCCGGCAGGAACGAGCCAAGGCGGCGCATCGGCAGCGCCTCCTGCGAGGGGTTGTTGCGGATCGTCAGCGTGTCGCGCGCGGTGTTCTGCATCAGGTCGTGGCGCACGACGTAGCGCAACTCGTCGCGGATGTTGGGAACCGCATAGTCCTTGTCGGTCGTGCGCACCTCGCCGCGTTCGAGCGCCACCACCTTCAGCCCGGATTCCACGAGCTCCTTCGCCAGGATGCCGCCAGTCCAGCCGAGACCGACGATCACGACGTCGACGTCGTTGAGCTTTGTTGCCATGTCGCCCTCCCTCAACTCATGTCCGCAATGCTGACCGGATCATTGGGGAACGGCTTGTCCTTGAATTTCTCGACATTCTCCCGATGCACCGCGATCGCGCCCGGAAAGCCGATCAGCTTCCAGCCCGCCTTGTTGCGGTTGCCGCCATGGATCGGGTCGGAGAACATGCCCTCCATCACGGTCTGGTAGACCATGCCCCAGAACGCACGCGCCGGCAGCCCGCCCTCGAACGTCACGCGGCCGGCCGAGAGCGCTTGCAGCACCTCCTCGCGCTGGGCTTCGCCAAGCTGATCGAAACGCTTGCTGTAGGTCTTGCGGCAGTGCGCATTGGTGGCCGTGATGCCGGCGCGGTAAAACTGCGCGGGCGTGAGCGGCAGCTGATAGCCCTGGCTCGGCTCGCCTCGCTTCCACGGGCCCTGCATGTAGAGACGGTCGCCGTTGCCCCAGGCGCCCGCGAGCGCGCGGTCAATATAGATGTTGATGCCGATGTCGGTGCCCTTGGGGCTGAGATTGTCTGCCGGCACCATGTGGTCGACCAGCGCCTCCACGAAGGCGGCTTCCTCGAGGTTGAGGAACGCGTAGGTGGCGGGCGGCGGGTTGGGGTCCGGCTGCTGGGCCTGCGCGCTCTGCGGCACGATGGCTGGTGTTGCGGTTGCGGCGGCGGCGCCGCCGACCACGGCGCCTTTGAGAAAGTCGCGCCGGCCGAATCCCTTCTCCGTCATGGCGTTCTCCCTTTGCCCGGCCTTGCCGGATTTGAATTGCTTCTAGGTTGCTCCTTTCAATCCGCAGCGGCAAGGGGCGCAAGATCGCACCGTCACCGGCGCGAGCGCCGGCGACAGGATCAGTGGGCCGCAGGTTGTCTTGCCTCGGTGGGCGCCAACCCGCTTCAGGCCGGCACCGGCTCGCGCTCCTCGCGCCGCACCGGCGCCGGGTCGCGCAGGCCCAGAATGCGCCGCGCGTTCGAGTAGAACAGCTTCTCCTGGTCCTCCGGCGAGAGCTTGAGCTCGTCGATGAGCTTGAGCGCGGTCGCCGGATCCCAGCACGGATAGTCGGTGCCGTACATGACGCGGTCGATGCCGTAATACTCGATGGCGAACTTCATGCCGGCTGAATGCGGCGACACCGTATCGGTGTACATGCGCTTGAGGTAGGTGCTCGCAGGCTTCGGCAGCTTCGCCTTCTGGGTGTTCTTGTCCATGCGGCCGGACTGATAGGGCAGTGCGCCTCCGGTATGCGACATCACGATCTTGAGCCTGGGGTGGCGCTCCATCAGGCCGGAGAGCACCAGCCGCATCGCGGCGACGCTGACCTCGACCACGCGGCCGAGGCTCAGGTGCAGCGCGCCGTCATAGCCGTCGAGCATGTCCACGAACACGGCATCGGTGGGGTGCAGGAACAGGGGCAGGCCGAGCTCCTCGACGCGGGCGTAGAACGGCTCCAGCCGCTCCGCATCGATGCGTGCATCGCTGCCGACGCTGCCAGGCAGGTTGACGCCCATCAGGCCGAGCCGGTTGACCGCATCATCAAGGACCTCGATCGCGATCCTGGTATCGACCAGCGGCACCGCGGCGCTCGCCCACAGCCGGCCGGGGTATTTCTTCTGCGCGCCGGCCATCTCCTCGTTCCAGTGGATGGCGGCCTCGCGGCCTTCCTCGGGCGGCAGCTCGGAGAAGAACACCGAGAACGGCCCGATCGAGCACACCACGTCGACCTGGTGGCCGAGCCCGTCCATGTGCTCGAGCTGCTTGTCGAGGTCGTACCATTCCGCCCAGCTCGACAGCACGTAGTCGGCGTGGTCCTGCCGCAGATAGGTGTAGCCGCCGCGATCGTTGACGTGGGCGCGCGGATAGGTCGTGCGCTTGCAGAAGCGCTCGGACACCGAGCGCGGCCACCAGTGGAAGTGGGAATCGATGATTCGCATGGGACTGGTCCCTGGATGTGTGCCCGGCAGCGCGATTGCGGCGCAGCCTGATATTGATGCAATTGTAGGGAGCGCCGGCCTGCCCGTAAAGCCAGCGCCATCCTCCATTCCCGCAGGACGTTAGCCATGACGACCAGCTACCCGATCGAGCGCCGTGCTGGCGAAATCGAGCGCCTGCACGTCCAGGCCGCCGCCATGGCGCCCGACTGCGCCGTCATGCTCGACCGCATCGGAGTGGCTGCCGGTTGGCGTTGCCTCGATCTCGGCTGCGGTCCTGGCGGCATCACGGCGCTGTTGAGCGAGCGCGTCGGTCCCACGGGCCGCGTGGTTGGGCTCGACGCCGACGAGGTGTTCCTGGAGCACGCCCGGCGGACCGCCGCCACCAATGTCGTGTTCGTGGCCGGCGACGCCTATCGGACCGGGCTGCCGGATCGTGCCTTCGATCTCGTTCATACCCGCTTCCTCGCCTCGACGGCCGGCAAGCCCGAGGCGCTGCTCACCGAAGCCATGCGGCTCACGCGGCCGGGCGGCATCGTCGCCATGCAGGAGCCCGACATGACGACGCTTATCTGCCATCCGCCGCATCCGGCCTGGGACCGGCTGCGCGCAGCGCTCGTCGGCGCATTCGCAAGCGTTGACGCCGACATCAATCTCGCCCGCAGCCTCTACATGCTGGTGCGCCGCGCAGGCCTTGGCGATGTGCAGTACCGGCCGTTCCTGATCGGCGTGCGCGCGGGCGATCCGATGGTCGATTACCTGCCATCGACGGTGCAATCGCTCGCCGGCACCATCGTGGGGCGGGGCCTCTTGTCGGAGGCCGAGCTTGCCACCGCGCTCGCGGACTGCCGCGCGCATCTGCGCAACGGCGATTTCTCCTTCACCATGTATACGGTGGCGCAGGTCTGGGGCCGGGTGGCGTGAGCACGTAGTGCTTGAATCATATTGTTCTGATCGCGCGTGGTTCCCATTTGGCGTCATGCTCTCTCCGTTCGTCCCCGCGAAAGCGGGGACGAACGGAGAATGCCGCTCTTCCTGCGCTCACCTATTCAATTGTCAAACAGCCCAGTGCGATAGGAAGGTGCAACGAGTCCAAATGATATCGGCCCCTGTTCGGTCGCTGGGCCAGGGGACGCCCTTCGTCTTGTCTCTTCGCTTCCCCCGAAATCGAGGGGGATGGCGCGCCGACAAGGCGCAGTGATCCAGGATCGCCTGGATCGGCCCGAGAGTGCGTGGCTCCCGGGC
>Ga0209798_10000069_pt1 | contig 54875 bp, 49 predicted proteins | sample DOMMetBare3Fresh_FD_187475 | JGI IMG/M metagenome (GOLD analysis project Ga0209798, IMG submission 187475) | Wetland sediment microbial communities from St. Louis River estuary, USA, under dissolved organic matter induced mercury methylation -... | ecosystem: Environmental > Aquatic >...
CGCATGGTATTGCCGCTGGCGCTGCCGCTGCGTGTGGGCGGCAGATCATAGACGGCAAACCGCTCGGTCTTGGGGTCGAAGCTCAGCCAGCGCCGATTGGGTCCGCCGTCGACCATCCATAGCTCTCCGCCATTGCCACGCCTGATCCCGTTGAGGCGGACGATTGGCGAGCTCGCTGCCGGCGGCTCGTATTCAACGTAGGCGAGTGTCTTATGATCAAGCCGGCCCAATCGTCCGCCGACGCGCTGCGAGACCCAACCGTTGCCCTCGCTATCGACCGCCACCTCGTGGGGCTCGGCCCGCGGATTGGGCAGCTCGTATTCGACGACCATGTACCCCCTCGCCTCCGGTGGCAGCAGCGTCCGCGGGAGACGGCTGAACGGATCCGGCTTCGCCCTGGCAACAGCACCGGGAGCGGGCGCGTAGTTGGTCGAAAGATAGGCCAGCAGAGCCTTTTCCTCATCGCCGGTGAGCGGCTTGGCCAGCGTCGAACCTTGCGCATAGGCCGTCATGGTACGCAGGGTCGCTTGCCAGCGAGCCTCATTGCCGCGTGACCGGACGATCCGCTGCGCGTCGTGGCAGGTCATGCATTTCGCTTCGATGATGGCTTTGCCCTCGCCTTCGGCCAAGCGGGGCCCGGCTCCGCCGACGGCCGCCGCGGCCTCGGCGCCGCGCTCGCCAGGGCTGCGTCCGGGCCACGCCGGCGGCAGCGGCGCCGCGCGCTCAACCGTGAGCGACAGATCGGCAGACGACGACTTGCCGGCCGCCACCTCGACCGGATTCGACGGCGCGCTTTGACGCTCGCCACCAATCGCCTGCACGACATATTTGCCGGCCGGAAGCCTGTTGCTTGAATATTTGCCCTGCTCCTGCGTGATGACCATGAAATTGAGACGTCGCTCTGCGTTCTTCATCTGAACGAACGCGCCTGCCACCGGCGCACCGGCCGCGTCGGTGATGACGCCAGCCAGGGTGCCAACAGCGTCTTGTGCCAACGCCGCAGGACAAGACGCCGTCGCAACCAACGCCAATACGGCAAAACCTGATTTCAGCATGCTGAGCCTCCCGTTGGTGATCGGCGTCGGCAACCACAATCGCAACGGCGGATGTGGTACGCGACCGATCACGTCTCTTCATTTTGGCTTTGCGTGTTTTGGCTTTGGGCCGTCATCACCACAAAGCGTAGGACAACGAAATGCGCTGCCCGCGAAAGCGTCGCATGCAGCCATCGACAAGTCAACGCGCGCACGCCCGCTGCGGCGCCACGATGATCACAAGCGACAGGGCTATTTGTTCGTCCAATATCCCGGGTTCTGCTTGAAAAACCTCTTCGGCACGACACCGTAGATCAACTGCACGCTGTCCACGGCCTCGGCCACGCGGAAGTCGACGCCCATGCTGGCAATGGCATAGGCCTCCGCCGCCGTCACGCCCGCCTTCTCCTGCAACAGCTCGACCGCCTCGCGCACCGCGTTCTTCATCGCGACGTTGAGATCGACGTCGAGACCGAGCGTGTAATAGTTCGTGGCGTCTTCGGCGCGCGGCCCGCGCATGGCGTTGCCGGCACCCTTGTGCAGGATGAATTGCAGCGTCGCAGTGAGCGACTGCTCGAGCGCGCCGCCGTCGACCTCGCCATCGCCCTGCACGCCATGCGGATCGCCGGTGTAGAACAAGGCGCCGTCGTTGAACACCGGGATGTAGAGCGTCGATCCGACGCCGAGTACCTTCAGGTCGAGGTTGCCGGCCCATTTTCCAGGCGGCCCGGAGCTCACGATGATGAGGTCGCGCGGCGGAGCGACCGCCATGATGCCGAGGAACGGCGACAGCGGCAGCTCGATGCCGCCGGGCAGCAACGCGACCTTGCGCTGCGGGTCGGTCTTGATGATGCGCGGCGACGGCGTCGACACGAGATCGGGCAGTACGCCAGAGCCCGGACCGGTGTTGTTGACGCCATAAGGCACGCGGAACTGCAGATCGAGCACGCGCACTTCGAGCGCGTCGCCGGGCACCGCATCCTCGATCCAGATCGGCCCGGTGAGGACGTGGACGCCCAGCCCCTTGCCGCGCGGCACCTTGGCGTAGATGTCCTTCGCGTCCTGCAAAACCTCATCGGGCTTGATGCCGGCCTTGCCGAAAAACGTGACGGGATCCTCGCGCGTAACCAGACCCTGGTGCGACATGGTGTCGATGCGCACGGTGGTGCCCGACTTGATGCGCAGCACCGGCGGCACGCGCGCCGAGAGATAACCCCAGATCACGGTGTCCGGCGTCGAGCCGAGCGTGACATCGGGCTTGTTGTCCGCGGGCGCAGGCTGCGCAGCAGCGGATGAGGAGAGGAGAGCGAACGCGGCGAATGCCACGAGCGCGCAAGACATGAGCGCGGAAGACTTGAGCGCGGAAGACTTGGCGGCGGGTGATCTGCGGTGTGACATGGGATGCGACCCTTTACGGCAAACAGTTGGGGGCAGCATAGCAGCAAATGCGCACGGGGAATGAGGGCGACGCCTATATCTTCCCGGCCGCAGCCGGCGTCGCGGTCAGCGAAGGAGGGATCACTGAGGCCGCGCCCTTGCTACTTCAACTGCAGCAGCTGAGCCCGCGCACATTCCTCGGCGACTTTCACGAAGCGCTGCACGGAATCCTGCCCGACGACATACGGGTGCGGATCGCCCGGCTTGCGCGTCGCGAGCGCCTCAAACTTCTTGAGCGATCCGTCAAAGATCGTGTGATTGGACAAGATGATGTCGGCGCCCGCCTGCTTGACGACGTCCTGAAAGCTCACCGCGGATTTGATGTAGATCTGGAACGCCTCCGGCGAAAGCTGGAAGTTGAACGACGTGCCGCCCCAGGTCGCGACCGTATGCGCGCGACCGCCGTCCTTCACCGTGAAGATGGTCGAGATCGTCCCCGGCGTGTGGCCCGGCGTGAGGTGAAGCGAGAGTGTCGTATCGCCGAGCGTGAGCTTGTGACCGTCGGGCGCAACCACGTCGCGCTTGGGCTTGATCTCGGCCGGCAGCCGCGTGCTGCGCTCGGCAAAGTCCCAGTCGGCGGCCGACATCACGATGCGGGTGCCAAACTTCTCCTGCAGATATTTTGCACCACCGATGTGGTCGATGTGGGCGTGGCTCACCAGAGCGTATTTGATGTTGGCCGGGTCAAGGCCGAGCTTCTTGAGGCCGCCGACAATCTCGTCCTCGACCGAATAGGCCCAGATCGTGTCGATCACGATGATGCCGTCGGACGTCGTCACGGCCCAGGCCGAATATTCCTTCTCGCCCACATAGTAGAGATTATCGAACACCTTGACCGGCTCGTAATGCCAGGTCGAGCGCTCCGGCACCGGCCGCGGTCCGGTGACTGCAGGTGGCGGGCCCGGCTTGCGAACGCAGGTCGCCTCGAACAGCGCGACATGCTCGGTGCCGGCTGCGGCCTTGGCGGCCGCGATATGGGATTCGGCAGTGTCCTGTTGTGCCAGCACACCCGATGCGACGGCGGCAATGGCAGCCGTCAGCGGACCGATGACATACACGTTCATGGCACCCCCCTGTTTGCTCGCCACGCCGCTCATCCCGGCTCCAAGCCTTTGGCCTTGAGCACCGGCACCAGAGCAGGCGCGCGCAGGTAAACGATCAGCGCCTTGGCGGCGTCCAGTTGCTGCGCCTTGGCGCCAACCGCGATCGAGAACGCCGTGTAGAGCTGTACCTCCGCCGGCAGCGGCCCGGCGAGCTCGGCGCCCTCGGCCGCATGCGGCAGGATTTCGCTGGACTGGGTCATGCCAATGTCGGCCAGCCCCTTGGCGACGTCTTCGGCGGCGCTGACCGGCGGCACCTTCAGCTTCGGCCGCACCTCGGCAGAAATGCCCATCTTCTCGATCACGGCCAGCATGTGGGTGCCGGAGAGGCCTTGCGGGTTGAAGCTGATCGACTTCGCCGCCAGGAGCGTGCTCTTGAGCGCCGCAGCCGTGGAAATGTCGGGCTTGGGCGCGCCCTTGCGGTAGGCGACGCCAATGCCGGCGCGCGCAATGTCGAGGCGTGGGCCCGCGAGCGCGCCCCGCATGATCAGATTGTCGAGCGCATCCGCGCCCATGATGGCGACGTCGAAGGGTGTGCCCTTGTCGATGCTTGCAGTCAGATTGCCGGTCGAGCCGAAGGTGATGGCAAGCCTGTGCCCGCTCGCCTGTTCGAATTGCGGCGCTACCTCCTGCAGCACCGACTTCAACGCGTTGGAAGCCAAGAGCTTGATCTCGACGGCCTGTGCCTGGGTCAGCATGAGGCCCAATCCCATTGTGGCGGCAATGATCCGGACCATGGCGTCCTCCCGTTCGTTTTCACCGGCCGCATGCTGCGGCGCGTTGACCACAAGCATACGCTGGATTTTCGGACACGGCCAACGATCGGGCGCGCACCCTTAGCCGACCTCGACATCCTGCCAGAAGCCGACGCGACCTTGGGTCTCGGCCTTCGAAGGCCGCGCCGCCTCGTAGACCCAGGCGTTGCGGGGGTGGCGCACGCCGTCGATGACCACATCATAGAATTGGACGCCATGCGGGCATGCGCGATCCTTGTCGGTCACCGGCGCTTTCTCGAGCCATTCCATCCGCACCGCGACCGGCGGAAAGTAGATGTAGCCGTCGTTCTCGACGATGTCGTCGCTCTCGGCGATGACCTTGCCGTTGAGGATAGCCTTCATGGTCGATCCTTGTTGCCGGGTGGCCAGAGCAAGAAGAAGGTAGGCCGGACGGCGGCACGGAACAATCGACACGCATTTCACTTTTTCTTCATCCGCGCTACGTTTCCCGGAACAGATGGAAGCGCCATGTCCGATACACCACCCGACCGCCTCTCCAACGATCCGAACAGCCCCTATTACAATGCCGATGTGCTGGCGCGCGACGTTGGCATCCGCTTCAAGGGCGCCGAAAAGACCAATGTCGAGGAATATTGCATCAGCGAAGGCTGGATCCGGGTGGCTGCCGGCAAGGCCAAGGACCGCTACGGCAATCCGCTGCTGATCAAGCTCTCGGGCCCGGTCGAGGCCTATTTCAAGGACAAGAAGGGCGAATAGCGGAGCGCCGGCCCTGCCGGCTGTCAGGCTCATTCCGGGTGGACGCGGGCCTAACGAGCACTACATGCTGGGCATCATGGATATCGAACCGCCCGTCATCAGCCATTGCGTCTTCGATACCGCGATCGGGCCCTGCGGCATCGCCTGGAGCGCACGCGGGCTCGTCGCCGTGCAATTGCCCGAGCGCGATCGGGCCGCGACCGAGCGGCGCCTGATCGCCAGGAGCCGCAGCGCCGGTGTCGCGGCACCGCCGCCCCGGATCGCCGCGCTGATCGGCGACATCACACGCTATCTCGCCGGCGAGCCGGTCGACTTCTCCACGGTGGCGGTCGATCTCTCCGGCATCGATCCGTTCCGCCGCAAGCTCTACGACGCCATGCGCGCGCTCGGTTGGGGCAATACCACGACCTACGGCGCGCTTGCGCGCGCGATCGGCTTCGCGACCCCCGAAGCCGCGCGCGATGTCGGCGAAGCGATGGGATGCAACCCGGTGCCGGTCGTCATCCCGTGCCACCGCGTGCTCGCGGCCGGCAACAAGCTCGGCGGCTTCTCCGCGCCCGGCGGAGCGGCCACGAAGGCGAAGCTCCTGGCGCTCGAAGGCGTGCACCTCGATGATGGTGCCCCACGCCTGCCGGGGCTGTGAGGCCACGGCCGATTTCGGAGCGACAGTGGAGCCGGCAGGAAAACTGGTTGGCTCTTGTCAGCCTTCAGTTCTCTTTCAACCGCCCTGTCGACGCTGTAGTCTTCGATACTCAAAACTCTAAATAATCAAGGGAGGACACCATGAATCGACGCAACGCCGTCATTGCAGCGCTACTGAGCACCAGTGTTCTTGTCCTCAGCGGCTCGACGATAGCCGCCGATGTCACGTCGGATCGGCTGATTAACGCCGATCGCGAGCCGCACAACTGGCTGATGAACCATCGCACCTATGATGCACAGCGACACTCGCCGCTCGACAAGATCAACAAGGCCAACGTCAAGTCGCTCAAGCTTGCTTACGCGGTGGCGATCGGCGGCGCGACCATAAACGAGAACCTGCAATCAACGCCGCTCGCCGAAGACGGCTTCCTGTATGTCGTCGATCAATGGGGCGTGCTCTACAAGATTGACGGCCGCTCAGGCACCATGGGCCGGATCGTCTGGCGCATGGACCCCAAGCAGGAGAAGCTGCCACTGGCCAATCGCGGTGCCGCGCTCTGGGGCAACTTCGTCATCTCGGTTGCGAGCTACCCGCCGCGTGTGATCGCGACCGATAAGGAAACCGGAAAGATCGCTTGGGAGACGAACCTGTCGGAAGGGCAGGCCGACGTGCAGCTCACGGCGGCCCCGCTTGCGGTCAAGGACAAGATCGTCGTGGGCGCGGCCGGCGGCGACCGCGGCGTGCGCGACTACATCGCGACGCTCGATGCGGCGACCGGCAAGCTGCTGTGGCGAAAATACACGGTCCCGGCTCCTGGCGAGCCCGGCTCCGAGACCTGGAAGGACAACAACAACTCCTGGCAGACCGGCGGCGCTGGCATGTGGGTCACGGGTTCCTATGATGTCGCCACCAATCAGGTGCTGTGGGGCACCGGCAATCCGGTGCCGATGTATAACCCTTACATCCGCCCCGGTGACAATCTCTACACCAACAGCCTGATTTCCTGGGACCCCGACAGCGGGAAGATGAACTGGTACTTCCAGTATACGCCGGGCGACATGTGGGACTATGACGAGGCTGGCACGCACATCCTGATCGACGGCCAGGTTGCCGGCCGCGAGCACAAGCTGGTGACTCACGCGGCGCGCAACGGGTTTCTCTACAGCTTCGAACGGGCCAACGGGCAGCCGCTCCTCGCCAAGCCTTATATGGAAGAGATCACCTGGACCAAAGGCATCGATCAGAAGACCGGCCGGCCGCTCGACTACGATCCCACGAAGGACATCCAGGTCTATTCAGGGGTGCAGAGTCAAACCTTGACGGATCCGACCAAGAGAATCTGTCCGTCGCACGAGGGCGGCAACAACTACTGGTCGGCGTCGTACAGCCCGAGGACCAAGCTCCTCTACATTCCGTCGCGGCCGACCTGCAATGAAGTCACCATGACCCCCGACCAGCCCAGGAGCCCCACCGGCGGCCTGTTGCACGGCCGGATCAGGCTGCTCACGCCGACCGAATCCGAGATCGTCGTCGCCGATCCGTTTACCGGCGAGGTCAAGAAAAGGGTCCGTGCTCCCTATCCGAACTATAGCGCCGCGCTCTCGACCGCCGGCGGCCTGGTGTTCACCGGCCTGGGCGACGGAACGTTCGTCGCCTATGACGACGAGAGCATGCAGGAGCTGTGGAAGATCAACGTCGGCAGCGGCTTCAACGCCCCGCCGATGACCTTCGAGGTCGGCGGCAAGCAATATGTTGCGATCATGTCGGGGCTGAGCCAGATCTCCAAGGGCCGGCTCACGCTGACCCCTGAGCTGCGGGAAATGCGGCACCACACCGTGCTGTTTGTCTTTGCGTTGTGAGGCGTTGTCACGGCGTGGCTTCTGACGGGCGGGTCCACGCGACCCGCCCACACGGCACGCCAATGTTCCGCACCGAGGTGCAATTATGGTCCTTATGCTCAATCTGAGCTTAGTTGCAGCATGAACCCGCAATACCAATATGCTCCACAGCCGGGCACATTTCTGGTCGCTGCGCCTCGCCACCCAACCGTCCGCTGCTGTACACTTCCGCCGCGATCTTGTGGTTCTGACTGATCTTGTGTTGCGGATGGCTTCCCGCGGTGCTCGCAGCGGTCGAGCGGCTTGCGCCATCGATAACTGAGGCAGGTGGCACACAGGAAAATTGCGATGAAAACTCTGCTGACCCGGCGCCAGGCTTTGGCGGCGACTTCCGCGCTCGCGCTTGCTCCATTGGCTGCCAACGCAGCCGAGCCGGTCGGGATGCAGCTCATCCTGGCTGCCGATGTGTCCGGCAGCGTGAGCCCGTCGCGCTACCGGACCCAGCAAGACGGATATCTGGATGCGCTCGGAGACCCTCGCGTGCTGAGAGTCATCAGCGAGCTCGACCCAGCGGTCCTGGCGATCACCTTCATTGCATGGTCTCGCGAGCAGGCCATCATGGTGCCCTGGATGCGGGTGCACGACGCGAGATCAATGGACTTGTTTCGCGATCGATTGAGAAATGCGCAGCGCCCCCGCATCGGGATCAATACGTTGATCAGCCAGGCGCTGCTGTTCTGCGACGCCCGCTTTGATCAGGAGTTCAGTGGCGGCAGAAAGGTCATCGACGTCTCCGGCGATGGCGATGACAACCAGGGAATTGCCGGTCTCCGTTTGGTGCGTGACACGTTGGTTGCGAAGGGCGTCGTGATCAATGGCCTGCCCATCATCGTGAAGCCGCCTGAATATATTTTTCCGCCACAGCCGCCCGAGGGCCTTGAGGTCTACTATCGCAACCATGTCGTTGGCGGCGACGGGCACGTCACCATCGAATCGATCGGCTTCGATAATTTCAGGCAGGCCATCCTGCAGAAGCTCTTGCTCGAGATCGGCTGACGAGGCGTCAGGCCAGCGCTTGCAGCAGCAGCGCGCTCAGCACACTATGATGCGTCGACGGCAACAGGTGGTTGGCGCCGGCGATCACTCGCAGGCTCGCGCTCGGCAGACGCTCGGCCAGAATTGCGGCGATGCGTCGGACCGGCAGCGGGCTCTCGTCGCCGGCGATGAGCCGCACCGGCAACACCAGGGTGCGTAGCGTGCCGACGTCCGGATCGGCAAAGACCGCCGCAAATTCGAGCACGATCTTGCTCGCCGCGCGCCGCAGGAGCGCGCGCGAGCCCTCGTCCATCGAGTCCCAGGTCCCGGCGCTCGACCAGTAATCGACGAAATGCCGCATCGCGGCTTCAACCTCACCGCTTGCCATGCGTTCGGCAAAATCGCTGCTGAACCTCTCGGCCTCGGACCACGCCTGCGGGTCGTCACGCAAGATGTCGAACGCGACCGGCTCGATCAGGGTGAGCGAGCGAATATCGACGCGCGCCGCGCGCGCGAGCGCCAGCGCGACCACGCCGCCATAGGAATGGGCGACGACATGCGCCCCGCCCGGCAGGTGCGCGATCAGCGGCTCGATCAGCCGCAACTCGTCGTCCAGGCGAAACTCATGGCCCTCCGGCCAAGGATCGGTGCGCCCATAGCCGATCAGATCAGGCGCGATCAGCCGAAAGCGCGGCTTGAGCGCATTGATCACCGGCGTCCACATCGCCGACGAGCTTGCCGAGCCATGCAGGAGAAGGACCGGGGTGCCGGAGCCGGCGGCGAACACCGCGTTGCGCAGGATCGGGCGTGACGTGCTCATTCATTCCACGACCGCAGCAGCGCGGGCTACTCCGCCGCCACGCGCGTCGCGACCTTCTCCACCTTGGCGGCGCAATACTTGAACTCGGGGATCTTCCCGAACGGATCGAGCGCCGGATTGGTGAGCAGGTTGGCGGCCGCCTCGACATAGGCGAACGGGATGAACACGACGCCATCCGGAACCCCATCGTCCTGACGCGCATCCAGCTCCACCGTGCCGCGGCGGGTGCTGACCCGCACCGGATCGCCGGCCCGGATGCCGAGCTTCGCGATCGTGCCGCGCGACAAGCTCGCGACCGGCCCCGGCTCCAGCGCATCGAGCGTCGCGGAGCGGCGTGTCATCGCACCGGTGTGCCAGTGCTCGAGCTGGCGCCCGGTCGTGAGGATGAACGGATACTCGGCATCGGGCATCTCGTCCGGATCCGTATATTTCGTCGCCACCAGCAGAGCCATGCCGTTCGGCCGCGGGAAACCCTGGTCGAACACCACGTCGCGACCCGGCACATCCGGCCCGTCGACCGGATAGGTGACATGATCCTCACGCTCGACGCGGTCCCAGGAGATGTTGTCGAGCGCCGGCATCATCGACGCCATTTCGGTGAACACCTCGCTGACATGCTGGTAGTTCCAGTTGCAGCCGATGCGCTGGGCAAGGTCCTGGATGATCCATAGATCCTGCCGCGCGTCGCCCGGCAGCGGCAGCGCCTTGCGGCCCATCTGCACCTGGCGATTGGTGTTGGTGACGGTGCCGTCCTTCTCCGGCCAGGCCGACGCCGGCAGGATGACATCCGCATAGGACGCGGTTTCGGTCAGGAAGATGTCCTGCACCACCAGATGCTCGAGATGCGCCAGCGCGCCGCGCGCATGGTTGAGATCGGGATCGGACATCGCGGGATTCTCACCCATGATGTACATGCCCTTGATCTCGCCGGCATGGACCGCGTCCATGATCTCGACCACGGTCTTGCCGCGCTTGGGATCGAGCGTCACGCCCCACGCCGCCTCGTACTTGCCGCGGATTTCTGCGTTCTCCACCGACTTGTAGTCGGGAAAGAACATCGGGATCAGGCCCGCGTCGGACGCGCCCTGCACGTTGTTCTGGCCGCGCAGCGGGTGCAGCCCGGTGCCGGGCCGGCCGATCTGACCGCAGATCAGCGACAACGCGATCAGGCAGCGCGCATTGTCGGTGCCGTGGGTATGCTGCGACACGCCCATGCCCCAAAAGATGATGGCGCTTTCGGCGCGGGCAAAGGTGCGCGCCACCGTGCGCAGCACGTCCGGCTCGATGCCGCAGATCGGGGACATCTCCTCCGGCGTGAACGGCTTCACGCTTTCGGCGAGCTTGTCGAAATTCTCAGTGTAAGTCTGGACATATTGCTCGTCATAGAGCTTTTCGCTCACGATGACGTTGAGCATGGCATTGAGCATCGCGACGTCGGTGCCGTTCTTGAACTGCATCATCTGCCAGGCGTGACGCTTGAGCGCCTGCCCGCGCGGGTCCATCACGATCAGCTTGGCGCCGCGCTTGGCTGCTTGCTTGAAGAAGGTGGCGGCGACCGGATGGTTCTCGGTCGGGTTGGCGCCGATGACGATGATGACGTCGGAATTCTTGCACTCGTTGAAGGTCGCCGTCACGGCGGCCGAGCCGACGCCTTCCAGGAGCGCAGCGACCGACGACGCGTGGCACAGCCGCGTGCAGTGATCGACATTGTTGGAGCCGAAGCCGGTGCGCACCAGTTTCTGGAACAGATAGGCTTCCTCGTTGGAGCCCTTCGCCGAGCCGAAGCCGGCAAGCGCGCGCGGGCCGGCACGGTCGCGAATCGTCACCAGGCCCATGGCGGCGCGGTCGAGCGCCTCCTCCCAGGTCGCAACGCGGAAATGCGTCCACGGATTGGACGGGTCGACCAGGTCGTCGGCGGCCTTGCCGACACCGTCCTTGCGGACTAGCGGCTGGGTCAAGCGCTGGGGATTGCTGACGTAATCGAAGCCGAAGCGGCCCTTGACGCAGAGCCGGTTCTGGTTCGCCGGACCGTTGCGGCCGCTGACGGAGATGAGCTTGTCGTCCTTAATCTGATAGGTGAGCTGGCAGCCGACGCCGCAATAAGGGCAGACGCTGTTGACCTCACGGTCGGGGAACTGCGTGCGCACGTTCTGGTCGTCCACCAGCGTCGCCGGCATCAGCGCGCCGGTCGGGCAGGCCTGCACGCATTCGCCGCAGGCAACGCAGGTCGAGTCACCCATCGGGTCGTCGAAGTCGAACACGATCTTGGCACGATGGCCGCGCCCGGCCATGCCGATCACGTCGTTGACCTGCACCTCGCGGCAGGCGCGGACGCAGAGATTGCAGTGGATGCAGGCGTCGAGATTGACCGCCATCGCGGGATGGCTGCGGTCGGGCTGTGGCCGCTCATCACGCGGGAAGCGGCCGGGCTCGATCGTCTGGCGCTTGGCGATCTTCCAGAACTCGGAGTCGGGATCGTGCGCGATCTCGAGCGCCGGCTGGTCGGTGACAAGGAGCTCGGCCACCATGCGGCGCGCGGTCTTGGCGCGCTCGGTCTGCGTCTTCACCTTCATGCCGGGCGTCGGCTGGCGGATGCAGCTTGCGGCCAGGACGCGCTCGCCCTCGACCTCGACCATGCAGACACGGCAGTTGCCGTCCGCCCGATAGCCGGGCTTGGGCGTGTAGCACAGGTGCGGCAGCTTGATGCCGAGCCGGCGCGCGGCGCGAAAGATGGTCTCGCCGTCGCGGATGTCGACTTCGCGCTCGTCGATGGTGAAGGTCGCGGGCTTGCCCTGTCCGTTCGTGCTCATTGGTGCACCTTTGCCGCTGCCGTCGTCGCGACTCTCGGCTGTCGTCCCCGCGCAAGCGGGGACCCATAACCACCGGCCTTTGGAATATGGGTCCCCGCTTGCGCGGGGACGACAGCGGTGTGTGCGGCGAGTATTGTCATGACCAACTCCCCAGCGGCGTCTTCAGCTCCTCCGGGAAATATTTCAGCACGCTCACGAGCGGGTTGGGTGCCGCTTGGCCGAGCCCGCAGATCGAGGCATCGCGCATCAGGCCGGCAAGCTCGTTCAACAGCGCTTCGTTCCATGGCCCCTGCGCCATCAGCTTGGCGGCCTTCTCGGTGCCGACCCGGCAGGGCGTGCACTGGCCGCAGCTCTCGTCCTCGAAGAACTTCATCAGGTTGAGCGCGACCGCCTTGATGTCGTCCCGGTCGGACAGGATCACCACTGCGTGCGAGCCGACGAAGCAGCCATGCGGCTCGAGCGTGCCGAAATCGAGCGGCAGATCCGCCATCGCGGCCGGCAGGATGCCGCCGGAGGCGCCACCCGGCAGATAGCCCTTGAAGCTGTGGCCCTGCTGCATGCCGCCGCAATATTCATCGATCAGCTCGCGCGCGGTGACGCCCGCCGGCGCCAGCACGACGCCGGGCTTGTTGACACGGCCGGAGACCGAGAAGCTGCGGAAGCCCTTGCGCTCGCGGCGGCCGTGCGACGTGAACCAGGCGGCGCCCTTCTCCACGATATCGCGCACCCAGTAGAGCGTCTCGACGTTCTGCTCGAGCGTCGGACGGCCGAACAGGCCCACTTGCGCCACGTAAGGCGGCCGGTGACGCGGCAGGCCGCGCTTGCCCTCGATCGATTCGATCATCGCGGATTCTTCGCCGCAGATGTAGGCGCCGGCGCCGCGGCGCAGATGCAGCCGTGTGTGGGGGACAAGCCCTGCGCGCTCGGCCTTGGCAATCTCCTGCGCCAACAGCAGCCGCACCTCCGGATATTCGTCGCGGACGTAGAGGTAGGTCTCGCGCGCCTCCACCACCCAGGCCGCGATCAGCATGCCCTCGATGAAGCGGTGCGGGTCGCGCTCGAGATAGTAGCGATCCTTGAAGGTGCCCGGCTCGCCCTCGTCGCAATTGACCGCGAACAGGCGCGGCGCGGGCTCCGCCCGCACCAGCGACCATTTGCGGCCGGTCGGGAAGCCGGCGCCGCCGAGGCCACGCAGGCCTGCGTCGCTCACTATCTTGATCAGGTCGTCGCGCGTGCGCGTGCCGGCGAGGCAGGCCTTGAGCAAGGCATAGCCGCCGTCGCGACCATAGGCGTCGAAATCCTTGGCCGTCGGATAGGCGTGCGCATGCACTGGCTTGGCCGCCGCCGCCGCGGCGGTGTCGGCGGTCGCCGCCATCACCTGGACATGACCGACCGCGCAGACCGGCGCATGGTCGCAGGCGCCCATGCAAGGGGCACGCACGACCCGCACGTCGTGTCCGAGCCGGGCCGGCAGATCGCGCAGGAGCCCCTCCGCGCCCGCCATCGCGCAGGAGAGGGAATCGCAGACCCGCACCGTGACGGCGGGCGGCGGCGTCTCTCCCTCCTTCACCACGTCGAAGTGGGCGTAGAAGGTCGCGACCTCGTAGACCTCGGTCAGCGCCAGCCGCATCTCCTGCGCCAACGCCGCGAGGTGCGCGGCCGAGAGATGGCCGTAGCGGTCCTGGATCAGATGCAGGTGCTCGATCAGGAGATCGCGCCGGCGCTCGCGCTCGCTCAGGAGCGCGCGCACCTCGTCGAGTGCCCGCGGATCGACCTGGCGCCCCTTCGGGGTGCGCCGCGGGCGCCGGGCGCCATTCGTTCGTTGGTCGGTCAGGGTTGTGGTGCTCATTAGAAGTCCTCTGGGAAGGCACATTGGGGCAGCGCCGAGCCCACACAATCCCCTTGTCCTGATCCCACGATTGAAATTTTCTATCGTTTAGATTATGTAGTATTTTCTGTTGGTTACACCCTCTCCACGTCATGGCCGGGCTTGTCCCGGCCATCCACGCCTTCTGGCGGCGAGAAAGACAGCCCGGCACAAGGCCGGGCACGACGACGCGGAGAGGTCAGGGAGTAGCGGCGATGCTCGACAAGCTCGAATATCTGATGGCGCTGGCGCGCGAGCGCCATTTCGGCCACGCCGCCGAGACCTGCGGGGTGACCCAGCCGACGCTTTCGGCCGGGATCAAGCAGCTCGAGGAGACGCTTGGCGTGCTCCTGGTGCAGCGCGGCTCGCGCTTCATCGGCTTCACGCCGGAGGGCGAGCGCACGCTCGACTGGGCGCGCCGGATCGTCGGTGACGCACGCGCGATGCGCGAGGAGATCAAGGCGCTCAAGCACGGGCTCACCGGCCAGCTGCGCATCGCCGCGATCCCCACCACGCTGGCGATGGTGGCGTCGCTCACCACGCCGTTCCGCGCCCGCCACCCCGACGTGCGCTTCACCATCCTGTCGCGCACCTCGATCGAGATCCTCGCGCTCTTGGAAAACCTCGAGATCGACGCCGGCGTGACCTATATCGACAACGAGCCGCTCGGGCGCGTCACCGCGGTGCCGCTCTATCACGAGCGCTATCAGCTTCTCACCGCCTCCGACGCGCCGCTCGGCAACCGCGAGCGGGTGACCTGGGCGGAAGTGTCGCAGGTGCCGCTCTGCCTGCTCACCCCCGACATGCAGAACCGGCGCATTATCGATGGGCTGTTGCGCTCCGCCGGCGGCGAGGCGCACCCGACGCTCGAATCCAATTCGATGATCGTGCTGTTTGCGCATGTGCGCACCGGGCGCTGGGCCAGCGTGATGCCGGCACGGCTCGCTGAAACGCTTGGCCTGACCGCGACCATCCGCGCCATTCCGATCGTCGAGCCGGAAGCGACCCACACCATAGGCCTGGTGGTGCCGGCGCGCGAGCCGATGACGCCGCTCAACGCCGCGCTGGTCGCGGAGGCGCGCCGCCTCGCCACCACGCTGGGCGATGGCTGACGGCGCCATGAGCTGCCAAGAGCCTTGATGACGCCGCAGTCGCCATCGCATATCCTGCCCCGATCGGGCGGGGGCGCTCTCCATGAATTACTCTCCATGAATTACTCTCCATGAATATCGCCAACAGCAAGCGCCTGACTCATGCGGGCGCCAGGACAATGATGACGGCCGCGATCGCGACCGCACAGCAGGCCGGCGTCGCGGTTTCGATCGCGGTGACCGACGCCGGCGGCCACCTGATCGTGCTCGAGCGCATGGAGGGCGGACGTTTCCATACGGTCCATTCGGCGACCACGAAAGCCGTCTGCGCCGCCTCGAACAAACGTCTGACGTCGGCCAAGGGCGCGGTCGGGCAGGACCTCGACACCACCCATGCACTTGGGCTTGCGCTTGCCGCCGGTGCCGAGCGCTGGACCGCCATGGAGGGCGGCTGCCCGGTGCTCGTCGACGGCGAATGCATCGGCGGGGTCGGTGTCGCCGGCGCCGACTGGACAACCGACGAGCGCATCGCGCGCGCGGCGGTCGAGGCCATCGGGGCGCACTGGAAATAATGGGTCAGAAAGAAAAGTACGGGTCAGAAAAGCGGAGACAAGAAACATGACCAACGGGCCGGTGCGCGTAGCATCGATTGGGATGGGCTGGTGGTCGGACGTGCTGGCGGACGCCGTCAAGCGATCCGGCAAGATCGAGATCGTCGCCTGCTACACCCGCTCGGAGGATAAGCGCCGGGCCTTCGCCGATAAGTATGGCTGTCGGCCGGTACCGAGCTATGAGGCAATCCTGGCCGATCCCGACATCGAGGCGGTCATCAACACCACGCCGAACGACGTGCACCTGGAGACCACCCGGGCGGCGGCGGAGGCCGGCAAGCACGTGTTCCTGGACAAGCCGATTGCCAATTCCGTCTCTGACGGCTTTGCGATTGCCGAATGCGCCCGCAAGGGCGGCATCGTGCTCGCTCTGGGGTATCAGCGGCGGCGCGAGAGCCATTTCCGTTTCGTCAGGCGGCAGATCGACGACGGCGTCTTCGGAAAACTGGTCAACGCGGAAGCCAACATCAGCCGCGATCGGCTGGGACAATTCGATCTCACGTCTTGGCGCTATCAGGCCGCCGGCATGCCGGGCGGCGTGATGTTGCAGATCGGCATTCATTATGCCGACGTCCTGGAGTATCTTATGGGGCCGATCAAGGCGGTCACCGGACGATCGGCGCAGCTGGTGCTGCCCGGCGACAATCCCGACGTCGCAAGCATGATCCTGGAGCACGAAAATGGCGCGCTCTCCACGCTGAATGCGAGCTATGCGTCGGCCTCTGAATACTACCTGATGAACATCTACGGGAAAGAAGCGAGTGCATATTACGATATGTACCAAGGTCTCAGGATACTGAAGCGCGGAGAAAAAAAACCGACAGAGGTATCCTGCCCGAAGAACGACACTTTGGTGGAAGAGCTTGAGGAATTCGCTGCTGCAATACGGGGTGTTGGCAAACCCGAAATGGGCGGCGAAGCGGCGACCACTTCTCTCGCGGTGATTCGCGCTGGCGTCGTGTCAGCACGCGAGGGGCGTCGGGTCGAGGTTGCAGAAATTCTCGCCAAGGATTAATCGGAGGTCAGTGATGCGTGCGTTGGGGGGAGCGCGAGCTGTGCTCGCGAGCGTTCTTCTGTTCACATTCGCCGGTTCCGTGCTCGCGCAGGAGCCACCATTCCCGAAACGAGGCCCGATCGAGATCACAGTGCTGTTTCCGGCGGGCTCGTCGGCGGACGTGGCCGCGCGGCTCCTCGCCGACGGCATGTCCAAGCAACTCGGCCAGACCGTGGTCGTGTTCAATCGTCCGGGCGCCGGCGGCGCGATCGGCTACAAGCATGTCGCCGGCCAGAAGGCGGACGGCTATTCACTGGTGTGGAACTCGAACTCAATCTCGACCACCTATCACTCGGGCCAGCTCCCGTTCAACTACGAGTCGTTTGACGCGGTGGCGCAGGTGCTTGTCGAATCGCCAGTGCTGGCGGTGCGCTCCGAGTCCAAGTTCAAGACTTTGGCCGACATCATCGCCGCCGCCAAAGCGCAGCCGAAGACGATCACGATCGCCAATTCGGGCACCGGCAGCCACACCCACTTCACATCGGTCGCCCTGTTCAAGGCGGCCGGCGCCGAGGTGATCGACGTGCCGTTCGGTGCCGCGCAGGTGATCCCGAGCATGCTGGGCGGTCAGGTCGACGCCGGCGTGCAGCTTCCGGCCGCGCTCGCTGGCCACGTCAAGGGCGGGCAGATGCGGCTCCTGGCGGCCATGACCGCCAAGCGCGATCCGGCGTTTCCCGATGTGCCGACCGCACGCGAGCAAAAGCACGACGTGGCGCTCGAACTTTGGCGCGGCATCGCCGTACCAAAGGGCACGCCGAAGCCGGTGATCGCGGCGCTCGAAGGTGCGATCCGCAAGACGGTCGCGAGCAAGGAATTCGCTGAAGGCTCCGACAAGCTCGGCGCGCGGCCGGCGTTCCTGTCGGCGTCCGACTTCGCCAAGGTGGTGGCGAAAGAGGATGCCGACATCGCCAAGCTTATGGCGCTCCTCGACATGAAGAAGTCGTAGCGATTTCTGCAATCTCGCAGTCGTCGCCCCCCCGCGCGAGCGGAGGCAATAGGATGGCAAAGGTGTTGGCACGGCTTTTCCGCGCGGGTCCTTGCTCGTGTGCCGTGCCAACGCGTCTGCGAAATCATCTCTCAGCGTGCGGTTTCCCGTCACGGCTGATGCCGATACCGCGGCGTCCCTAGCGGACCCTGCGCGACAGGCTGTCGCACCTTGCCATTGCTCAATTTATTGAGCAAGATCAAGACCATACTAAGCGCCCCTGCCGCTCGCCCGGGGCTTGAAAATCAAAACGCCTTTTCCTAAATCGCCGGCTATCGAGCGCCCCCATGGGGCTCGATTAACGGGCGCCGGCGGGTGTCCGGCGGCCTTTTATCCATATTGCTCAATGGAGGATGTGGCTATGAGGAACCTCAATCTAGATCCCTTCTGGCGGACCAGCGTCGGCTTTGATCGGCTGTTCGACTTGATGGACGAAAGCCTCCGGTTCGAACCCGAAGACCATTATCCCCCCTGCAACATCGTTCGCACCGGCGAGGATAACTACCGCATTTCGCTTGCGGTCGCCGGCTTCAGGCCGGAGCAGATCAGCGTCACCGTGCACCAGAACACGCTGATCGTCAGTGGTCGCGTCCACGAGAAGCAAGGCGAAACTGAATACCTTTATCGAGGCATCGCCGGCAGGCCGTTTGAACGGCGCTTCAGCCTCGCTGACTTTGTCGAGGTGAAGCACGCTTCATTCGAGGATGGCCTGCTGCAAATCGAACTTGAACGCAAAGTGCCGGAGTCGATGAAGCCGCGAAAGATTGAAATCCAAGTCGGCAAGGCGCAACTGCCAGGCGACAAGGCAAAGACGACGATCGAGCACGCCAAGGTCGCCTAGCACGGCCTGACTGAAGTCGGGAGAAACATGAGGCAGTTCGGGTGCCCTGTCACCCGAACGCCCTCCTTAAGGCAGGAGGAACCACATGACCCTACGTCGCAAGTCCGGACTTGTTGCACTCATCAGCCTCGTCGCACTCGCTTGGATCGAGTTCGACGGGGACGGAAGCGCCCAAACGTTGCCGACGGCAAGCACGCCCGAGATCGAGTGTAATGCGCGCGATCCGCTCTCCCGGTGTGCAGCCAATCTCAACGTGGGCTACCCGGTGGGGGATGGGCTGGTCTTCACACCAATCATGGAAGATTTCTTCTAAGCCGGGACTTTCTCATGGCCAACAGCTGGGAAGACTCGGGCCCGACGGAGAAGAAAGGAGGAAAACATGCGACGCCATCAAATAGGTCGGTCAGCGATGACCAAGTGTGACGATGACCGTTTCGATCTCAATGCACTTCTGGATCCGGCCAACGCCTTTGCTCATCCGTCGGATGTGGTCGCCGATCCAGATTTGACCCTGTCCGAGAAGCGCGCGATCCTCGCTTCATGGGCTTCGGATGCATGCGCGGTCGAGGCCGCCCACACTCTGCGGAAGCCGCCGGGGAGCGTGCCGGTCCGATTCGACGACATCAGGGACGCGCTACGCGAGCTGGACCGCCAGGGAGATGGCCGGCCAAGGCCTCACTACCGGCGCGTGCTCGCGGAGCGACGTCCCGGCGTGTTCGGACGCAGATCGCAAAGGCCTGCCGTCGACCGCAGACCATCGCTCAACTGAAGAGCAACCTGTGTGGAGGAAATGCCATGTGGCCTTCGTTGTTCGCCACCGCAGTAGCGGCATCGGTCTGTCTGAGCGCGGCGAATCTTGCATCTGAGATCAGCAAGATTCGAGATGCTCGGCATTCGCCTATCGTTGAGCATAGTGCGCCGTCCAATGCATCAATTCCGGACCGATCATCCGGCCCAGCAGGAAGCAGTCCCCGAAAGAATGCGCTCGATCCCGGTGCATGAGTGAATAGCGGGTGGGCATGATCCACCGCTATTCACCTCACGATTAGGGAGATCGGTTGATCAGAACAGCCCGACGATCTTGCCGTCGGCGCCGACGTCGATGCTGTCGGCGGCCGGGACCCTGGGCAGGCCCGGCATGGTCATGATCTCTCCGCAGACCGCCACCACGAACTCGGCGCCGGCCGAGAGCCGCACCTCGCGTACGTTGACGATATGGTCGCTCGGCGCGCCCTTGAGATCGCCGTTGGTCGAGAAGCTGTACTGGGTCTTGGCGATGCAGACCGGCAACTTGCCGAAGCCCATCTTCTCGAACGATACAAGCTGATCGACCACGGCCCTGGGCGCCTCGATGTCCTTGGCGCGATAGATTTCCTGAGCGATGGTACGGATCTTTTCGAGCAGCGGTCTTTCGTCGGGATAGAGCAGCTTGAGCTTGCTCTTGCCGCCCTCGACCACCTTGACCACGGCGCGCGCCACGTCAGCCGCGCCCTTGCCGCCCTCGGCCCAGTGATCGGCCATCAGCGCCTCGACGCCGAGCGCCTTGCACTTGTCCTTGACCAGCGCGATCTCGGCGTCGGTATCGGCCGAGAAACGGTTGATCGAGACCACCGGCACGATCCCGAACTTCTGCACGTTCTCGACGTGGCGGGCGAGATTGGCCATGCCGGCTTCGAGCGCCTTGAGGTTCTCGGCCTTGAGATCCTCCTTCTTGACGCCGCCGTGCATCTTGAGCGCCCGGATGGTGGCGACCAGCACCGCGCAGTCGGGCGCGAGCCCGGTCTTGCGGCACTTGATGTCGAGAAACTTCTCGCCGCCGAGATCGGCGCCGAAGCCTGCTTCCGTCACCACGTAGTCGGTGAGCTTGAGGGCGGTCGTGGTCGCCAGCACCGAATTGCAGCCGTGCGCGATATTGGCGAACGGGCCGCCATGGATGAACGCCGGCGTGCCCTCGAGCGTCTGCACCAGGTTGGGCGAGAGCGCGTCCTTGAGCAGCGCCGTCATCGGCCCGTGCCCCTTGAGGTCGCCGGCGCGCACCGGTTTGCGGTCACGCGTGTAGCCGATGATGACGTTGGACAGGCGCTTCTTGAGGTCCTCGAGATCGCTGGCGAGGCAGAAGATCGCCATCACCTCCGACGCAACCGTGATGTCGAAGCCGTCCTCGCGCGGAAAGCCGTTGGCGACACCGCCGAGCGAGGACACGATCGAGCGCAGGGAGCGGTCGTTCATGTCGATGGCTCTGCGCCACGCCACACGGCGTCCGTCGAGACCGAGCGCATTGCCCCAGTAGATGTGGTTGTCGATCAGGGCCGAAAGCAGATTGTGGGCGGCTCCGATGGCGTGGAAGTCGCCGGTGAAGTGCAGGTTGATGTCTTCCATGGGCACGACCTGCGCATAGCCACCGCCAGCCGCGCCGCCCTTGACGCCGAAGCAGGGCCCGAGCGAGGGCTCGCGCAGGCACAGCATCGCCTTCTTGCCGATGTGGTTGAGCGCGTCGGTGAGGCCGACCGTGGTGGTGGTCTTGCCCTCGCCGGCCGGCGTCGGGGTGATCGCGGTGACCAGGATCAGCTTGCCGTTCGGGCGATCCTTGAGCGACTTGATGTAGTCCATCGAGAGCTTGGCCTTGTAGTGGCCATAGGGCTCGAGATTCTCCGGCGCGATGCCGAGCTTCTCGCGCGCGATCTCCATGATCGGCCGCTTCTTGGCAGACTGCGCGATCTCGATGTCGGACTTGGGGGATTGGTGTTGCGAGGCGGGCATGAGAGGTCCAATCGTGACGATGCTGTTGAGTTCTTGTGTTGTTATGCCCGCGCAGGCGGGCATCCAGTATCCACCGATGGATCGGCGGTGACCGGGTCCCCGCTGGCGCGGGGACGACAAAATCGGATCATGTGAGCCTCGCCCCGGTGGCGAGGCCCGCCGCCTTGGCCCATTCGCCGGCCGCAAGCTTGGGGCCGTCGGCCTGGACGCGCAGAACCTTGAAGCGGCCGTCGGCGCAGACCACGGTGAAGCCGTCGGCTTCCACCGCAACGATCTCGCCCATCTTGCCGGCGATGCCTTTGGGGTCCTTGGCCGGCAGCGGCTTGGCCTCGAAAATCTTCAAGGTCTTACCATCAAGCGTCGACCAGGCGCCCGGCGCCGGATTGCAGCCGCGGACCAGGCGGTCGATCTGCTGCCACGGCTTGCCCCAGTCGATGTGGGCGTTGTCGGGACCGCAGCGGCCCTCGTAGGTGGCCTTCGACTCGTCCTGCTGGATGCGCGGCGCCTTGCCGGCCTTCACCAGGTCGACCGCTTCGAGCATCGCGTCGACGCCCATCGGAAACAGGCGATCGAAATAGACGGTGCCGAGCGTGTCGGTATCGGAGATCGGCGTCTTCTTCTGAATGAGCACGGCGCCGGTATCGAGGCCGTTGTCGGGCCAGAAGATCGACAGCCCGGTCTCGGTCTCGCCCTTGATGATCGGCCAGTTGATCGCGCTCGGGCCCCGATAGGCCGGCAACAGCGACGGATGATACTGGATCGAGCCCTTGGTCGGAATGTTGAGGAAGTCTTCCGGCACGAACAGCGTGACGAACGCCATGACCTGCAGGTCGGGCTTGAGCGCGCGGAATTCCTCCCACACCTCGGGCTTGCGATAGGAGGCGGGCTGATAGACCGGAAGGTTGGCGGCAAGCGCCGCCTCCTTGAGCGGATCAGGCTTCTGGCCCGGCTTCTCGGGCGCCACATAGGCCGCGACCACATCCTCGCCGCGCTTGATGAGCGCCTCCAGCACGGCCTTGCCGAACGCCTGCTGGCCGTGAACGACAATACGCATGAACTTTCTCCCAGCCCGTATTGGCGAATAGCGAGTAGCGAATAGCGAATAGGGGGTCAGGCTCGTCGCCTCGCTAAGAACTATTCGCCAATCGCTCTTCGCTACTCGCTATTCGCCACTCCCTATTCGCTCCTCTTATGCCGCCTCCGCCTTCGCTGGCTTCGCCGGCGGCGTGATCGCGCCCGACGTCTTGATCTCGGCATAATCCTTGGTCGAATAGCCGAGCACCTTGGTCAGGATTTCCTCGGTGTGCTCGCCCAGGAGCGGTGAACGTTGCACCTCGGTGATCGAGTCCGACATCTTCACCGGATTGCCGACGGTGAGGTATTTGCCGCGCGTGGGATGATCGACCTCCACGACGGTGCCGGTCTTGCGCAACGACTCCTCCTCGGCGATCTCCTTCATCGACAGGATCGGACCGACCGGGATGTCGTGCTTGTTGCAGGTCTCCATGACCTCGAACTTGGTCATGGTCATGGTCCACTGCTCGATGGTGTGGAAGATGTGCTTGAGCCGTGGCAGCCGCGCCGGCGGCGTGGCGTAGTCGGCATCGGTCTTCCACTCAGGTCTGCCGATCAGATCGCAGATCGGTCCCCAGACCGGCGCCTGGGTGATGAAATAGATGTAGGCGTCGGGATCGCTCTCCCAGCCCTTGCACTTGAGAATCCAGCCCGGCTGGCCGCCGCCGGAATCGTTGCCGGCGCGCGGCACCGCCTTGCCGAACGGAACGCCTTCGCCATACTGGCTGTACTCGGCGAGCGGCCCATGCGCGAGCCGTTGCTGGTCGCGCAGCTTCACGCGCGCGAGATTGAGCACGCCGTCCTGCATGGCGCACAGCACCTTCTGGCCACGGCCGGTGCGGATGCGCTGGTAGAGCGCCGACACGATGCCGAAGGCGAGATGGAGGCCAGTGCCGGAATCGCCGATCTGCGCGCCGGTGACGAGCGGCGGCCCTTCGCGGAAGCCGGTGGTCGAGGCGGCGCCGCCCGCGCACTGCGCGACGTTCTCGTAGACCTTGCAGTCCTCGTACGGACCGGGGCCAAAGCCCTTTACGGAAGCCACGATCATGCGCGGGTTGGTCTTGTGGATGTGCTCCCAGGTGAGCCCCATGCGGTCGAGCGCGCCGGGCGCGAAGTTCTCCACCAGCACGTCGCAATGCCTGATCAGCCGGTCGAGGATTTCCTTGCCCTTCGGATGCTTGCTGTCGATCGTGATCGAGCGCTTGTTGCCGTTGAGCATTGTGAAATAGAGGCTGTCGGCCCCCTTCACGTCGCGCAACTGCCCGCGCGTGATGTCGCCGACGCCGGGCCGCTCGACCTTGATCACGTCGGCGCCCATATAGGCGAGCAGTTGGGTGCAGGTCGGGCCCGACTGCACATGGGTGAAGTCGAGCACCTTGACGCCCTCGAGCGCCTTGCCGGCCTGCCCCCAGGGCTTCGTCGACGGCTTCGGCAGGCCGTTCGAAACGGCCGCTGGCTTCGCCGGCTTCGGATTGAGGATCTTCTTGAGGATATTCTTGGCGGCCGGCCGAGCTTTCGCCTTGGTCTTGACCGTCACTTTCTTGCGCGTGGCCATTGTGGTTCCCCTGTCGTTATTTCTTGCGAAGCACGCTTTGCGGATTGAGATTGCCGATGCGACCGCTTTCACTGCCGGCGGCCGGGTCGATCACCGCGTTGATGAGGGTCGGCTTGCCGGAGTCCATGGCCGCGTCCACGGCGCGCTTGAGCTCGTCGGGCGTCGTCACATGCGCGCCAACGCCGCCGAAGGCTTCCATCATCTTGTCGTAGCGCGCACCTTTGACGAACACGGTCGTCGCGGGATCCGAGCCGCCAGCCGCGTTGGCGTCGGTCCCGCGATAGATGCCATTGTTGTTGAAGATGACGACGCAGACCGGCAGGCCATATCGGCAGATCGTTTCCACCTCCATGCCGGAGAAGCCAAAGGCCGAGTCGCCTTCGAGCGCGAGCACCGGCTTGCCGGTCTCCACCGCGGCCGCGATGGCAAAGCCCATGCCAATGCCCATGACACCCCAGGTGCCGACGTCGAGACGCTTGCGCGGCTTGTACATGTCGATGACGCCGCGCGCGAGATCGAGGGTATTGGCGCCTTCGTTGACCAGGGTGGCGTCGGGCCGCTCCTTGATGACGGTGCGGAGCGCGCCGAGCGCGCCATGGAAATCCATCGGCGCCGAATTCTTCATCAGCCGCGGCGCCATCTTGGCGATGTTCTCGTCCTTCTTGGCCTTGACGACGTTGACCCAGTCGGCCGGCGGCGCCGGCCACTTGCCGTCGATGCCATCGAGCAGAGCCGCTACGCAGGAGCCGATATCGCCGACCAGCGGAGCGACGATCTCGACGTTTGAGTCCATCTCCTTGGGCTCGATGTCGACCTGGATGAATTTCTTCGAATGCGGCTCGCCCCAGGTCTTGCCCTTGCCATGCGACAAGAGCCAGTTGAGGCGGGCACCGATCAGCATCACGACATCGGAGTCCTTCAACACCGTCGAGCGCGCCGCGCCCGCGCATTGCGGATGGGTGTCGGGCAGGAGGCCCTTGGCCATGCTCATCGGCAGGAAGGGAACGCCGCTCTTTTCGACCAGCGCGCGGATCGCGTCATCGGCCTGGGCGTAGGCGGCGCCCTTGCCGAGGATGATCAGCGGCCGCTTGGCACTCTTGAGCACATCAAGCGCGCGCTTGACCGCGGCGGGCGCCGGGATCTGCGCCGGCGCCGGATCGATCACTTTGACGAGCGACTTCGCACCGCGCTCCGCGTCCATCACCTGCCCGAACAGCTTGGCCGGCAGATCGAGATAGACGCCACCCGGCCGGCCGGACACCGCCGCGCGGATCGCACGCGCCAGCCCGATGCCGATGTCGGCGGCATGCAGCACGCGGAAGGCCGCCTTGCAGAGCGGCTTGGCGATCGCCAACTGGTCCATCTCTTCGTAGTCGCCCTGCTGCAGATCCACGATCTCGCGCTCGGAGGAGCCCGAGATCAGGATCATCGGGAAGCAGTTGGTGGTGGCATTGGCGAGCGCGGTGAGACCGTTGAGAAAGCCGGGAGCCGACACGGTGAGACAGATGCCGGGCTTCTTGGTCAGGAAGCCGGCGATCGCCGCGGCATTGCCGGCGTTCTGCTCGTGCCGGAACGAAATGACGCGAATGCCTGCCGCCTGCGCCATGCGGCCAAAGTCGGTGATCGGGATGCCGGGCACCCCGTAGATGGTGTTGATGCCGTTGAGCTTGAGCGCATCGATGACAAGGTGAAAGCCATCCGTCATCTCCCGCTCGGCGTCGCCTGAGGGCTTCAGCTGCGCTGCTGCATCAGACATCGTTCTCTCCCTAAGCTTTTGCGTCGCAAGCTTTACTTGCGCGATGACGGTCAATCCCGGAATTCAGTCCAAGTAGTCGGCGTATTTCGCCACGTGCTCAGCGAGGCCGAGCGCGTGCGTGCGCACCAGCTCCTCGGCGCGGGCGGTGTCACGTGCCTCCAGCGCCTTGATGATGTGCATGTGATCGCGGATCGAGCGGTCGGCGCGATCCTTCTCGCCGATCGTCTTCATGCGGATCATCCGCATATGGATGAACAGATTCTCCGCGAGCGCGATCAGCACGCTGTTGCCGCTCATGCGGATGATGGTCTGGTGAAACTCGATGTTCACCTCGGAATACTCGTCGAGACGGGCGTGCAGCTCGCCGTTCTCGAAGGTCGAGAACATGGTGCGCAGCGGCGCGATCTCGTCGTCGCTGGCGTTCTCAGTGATCAGCCGCGCTGCCATGCTTTCAAGCGCCGCCCAGGCGGTGATCATCTCGATCACCTCGCGCTTGGTCTTGCGCACGACGTAGATGCCGCGCCGCGGCACCGAGCGCACGAAACCCTCGCGCTCGAGCTGCGCCATGGCCTCGCGTACCGGCGTGCGGCTGATGCCGAAGTCCAGGGCGAGGCGGCGCTCATCGAGGCGCACGTCGGCACGCTGCCGATAGACGTCGAGCGAGACGATGACATTCTTGAGCGCCGTATAGGCGCGGCTCTTGAAGCTCGCCGGACTGGCGATCGGCTCGACGGCCACGCGCGGCGACGCAAGCGGTTCGGCCAGGTGCTCACGGCCGATACGCAAATTGACGGGACTGGAACTGTCGTTCGCGGTCATAGTTGGTATACAGTATTCCAGATTGGCGGGCGCGGTGCAACCGCAGGCGATGATACCGCCATCCGGGTCAGTGACACCCGCCGGCGGCCGTTTGCAGGAGCCGTCAGGCTCGGGCAATCACCTTGGCCCGCCAGGGCTTTAGAACCGCAATGGCGAGCAAGGCGGCCAGGATGTTGGCGGCGGCGGCAATGATGAACACCATGTCCCAACTGCCGGTCATTTTCTGGATTTGATTGCTATACGGCACCAGCAGCGCGGCGGTTCCTTTCGCGGTATAGAGCAGACCGGCGTTCGTTGTGGCGAATTTGGCCCCGAAGGTGTCGGTACAGGTCGATGGGAAGAGGCTGTAGATCTCACCCCACGCGAAGAACACCAGACCGCTCAGGATCACGAACAAGACCGGGTTCGAACCAAACTTGTAGAGCGCGAAGATGCCGAGGCCTTCGATGAAGAAGGCAATGAACATCGTGTTCTCGCGGCCGATATTGTCGGACACCCAGCCGAAGAACGGGCGCGTGAGACCGTTCAAGATGCGGTCAATGGTGGCGGCGAAAGTGAGCGCCGTCATCGTCAACCCGAACAGCGTCACCGGCTCGTTGGCGATTTTCAGGTCGAGCGCGATCGGCGCAAGATTGGCCGTCACCATCAGACCGCCCGCGCCGACGATCACAAACATGAAATACATCAGGGTGAAGACCGGCTGGCCGCGGGTCCACACGATGAAGCCGCCGTAACCGAAGATGAGCCCGGCGAGCGCAAGCGGGATGTAGAACTGCATCCCGAGCGCCCACATGCTCAATCCGCCGACCAACGCAATGATGGAGCCAATAATCCAGAAATTTGTCGGTCCGATGATCTCGCTCGGAGCGAACTGGCGCAGGTTCTGGATGACCTTGGTGTTACGCGTGGTCTCGGGCACCTGGCCGGGCTTGGGAACATTCAGGAAGAAAGCCAGGACGCAGACGATAATGCCCTGGCCGATGCCGAAGTTGAAGAAAGTGGCCTGGAATCCGCTCGACTGAATCATCGCCTGGATCGGCACGACGGTCAGCGCGGAGCCTGCGCCAAATCCGGCCGCCGTGATGCCCGCGGCCAAGCCGCGTTTATCCGGAAACCATTTGAGCGCGGTGCCGATGCATGTGCCGTATACGCCGCCCGCGCCGATGCCGGCGATGATCTGGGCTGCGTAATATTCGGCGAGGCTGGTTGCATAGGAGTTCATCACCCAACCGATGCCGCACAATACGCCGCCGATGAAAATGACGATGCGCGGGCCATACTTATCGACGAACCAGCCCTCGATCGGGACCAGCCAGGTTTCGAACAGGACGAAAAGCGTGAAGGCGATCTGAATGGAAGCGCGGTCCCATCCGAACGTCTTCTGAATGTCGGGGACGAAGAACGTCCAGCCGTATTGCAGATTGGCGATCATCACCATGCAGACGACGCCGATGATCAGCTGCCCCCAACGGGTCGCTTCCGAGGCACGCACATGCGCGTCGACTGGTTCAGATGCTGCCGTCATGATCCTTCCCCCATTGATCAAGGCTCCCCCATCGAACAGAGGCTCCCTCGTTGATCAGGGCTACCCCCGTCGCACCCGCGCATCTCAGCAACCACGGGCAGCGACGTCGTAACAAGCTACAACCTGATCTAATCTAAATCAGTCGCAATACAAACTCATCCCTTTGTCGATAGCGGCGCGAATCTCGCGCCCGAGCTCGGACACAATGCCGCACCGTCTCATGCTGCAACGCAGCAACACGGCAGCTTCCAACTCGTCAGTGAATTGAAGAGTTCGCAATGCGCGCAAATGGCTACGAGCCTCAAGCTTTACCTTGTGCGCTGCACGTTCGCGCTGGGAGCAAAGCAAAAGCTGACCGCGCAATCCCGCATGGCAGCATCGCAGGCCGCGGTATTGCTGGCCTGAATGATGCTTGCGCGCGCCCGCGCGTTAACGACGGGCGATGCCGGTCCCTTTAACGATGACGATCTGGGTGCGGCCGCCGGTAATCCCGAAGTCGTCGTCATTGATGAGGGCGAGCGAGCCGTCGCCCAGGAGCGCCATGCCTTCGGTCTTGCCGACCATCTCCGGAAAATCGGCGCTGTCGAACCGGAGCGTCTTCGACACCGGCTTGATGCCGACCGCCGCCGTCTCCGACTGTTCGAGCGTCGGTTGCGTCGCGACGTCATCCCACTTGCTGCCCGCGATGCTGGTCGCGCCCGCCAGATTGATCTCGTGCAGCTTGGTGGTCTGCTCGGTGCGCTCGAGCACGATCAGCCGGTCGAGCCCAATCGCCATCATCTCGCTGATGCGCGGATCGTTCTGCTTCTCGGACGGGTCGCGGCGGAAGGTTTTCGGATCGTCGAGCGTGTAGACGTACTCGCCCACGATCCGCATCGTCGCGCGCTCGAGCTTGAACAGGCGGGAGTTCTTCGCCTTCTGGTAGGCGGCGGTATCCGGATTGGCGAGCGGGTTCTGCATGACGAAATAGAGGAAGCGCTCGTCCGGCGAGATCGCGAGCGATTCGATGCCGCGGTTGATCGCGCGCTTGGTCAAGATCGCCGGCAGCGTACCCTTGACGTCGTACTTCGCGCCCGCGAACTCTGCCTCCGTCCCCTTCGGCACGTGGCGCACGATCATGCGCCCGTCAGCGCGGAAATGGGACAGCGAGGGGCCGTTCTCTTCGCCGATCCAGAACGTGCCGTCGGCAAGCCGAACGATCGCCTCGGCGTCGATGCCGTTGAGGTCATATGGCAGCGGCTTGCCGGTGCCATCGAGCCCGGTATCGGTGGCCGCGGTCTTGAGCGGATTGAGCAGACCGCTCATCGGCCGCCCGTCGCGATCCTTCAAGGTGATGACGTCGGTGACCCGAAAGCCGTTCTCCGTCACCATCACGCGGTAGATCGACGGCGAATAGGAGGGCGTCGGATAGACGCGGCCGTTGCGCACGCCCTTGCAGGCCGCAAGCTCGACGCCGGCAATCTCCTTCATCTCCGAGCAGGCGATGTTGGCGCCGCGATCACCCAACGTCCAGATCACATTGGGCGGGTCATTCGGATGCCGGAAGGCGGCGCTGCCGATGCCGACCGTGAGGTTCAGGGTCTTGCCGCCTTCGAACGCATAGGGGCCGGTGCGGAGAAGCGTGTCGTCGCTGTAGAGGAAGCGTGCCTGGATATCGGCCGCGGCGAGCGGGCCATTGGCCATGAGGGTGGCGGCAAAGCAGGCGGCAAGCGTGCGCATCGGTTTCCTCGTGAAAAAACGCAACGTGACGATAGGCCCGCACACGTGACAGTCGCATGACGAGCTGGTCGTCGGTGGACAAGCTATGCAGCGGCCTCTAGTTTTCTACTTTCGTATCACAAAGAAAAGGTCCCGCCAGTGACGCTTCCCGAGAAAATGTACGGCTACCGCGCGCGCATCGGCTACACCTCGCCGCCGCTCACGACCGAGGTCTTCCCTTACGAGTTCTACCAAATCGTGCCCGCGGGCGTGACGCTGGTCGTCACCTCGCTCGCCATTGTGGTGCGCAGCAAGGACGAGGTCGACCAGTCCTACGACATCAGCATGCGGGCGGCGCGCGAGATGGCGGCTGCTGGCTGCGACATCGTGGTGCTCGGCGGTGTGCCGATCAACCTGTCGCGCGGCACCAAGAACGCCGAGCAGATGATCAGCGATCTCGAGGCGGAGCTGAAGGTCAAGGTCTCCTCGAGCGCGGCCGCGCAGGCGCGCGCCGCCAAGGCGCTTGGCTGCAAGAAGGTGGTGGTGGCGCAGCCCTATGCCCATGCCGACACCGACCGGATCGCGAGCTATGCGCTGCATTTCGGCTGCGAGGTCCTTGGCGCGACCGCCTGGGGCAGCCCGTTCAACCAGATCGGCCGCATCCCGCAGCACGCCGCGCTCGAGCTCGGCCGCAAGCTGATGCGCGAGCACCCCGAGGCCGACACGATCCTGCTGCCGTCGCCGCACTGGCCCACTGCATTTGCGATCGATCCGCTCGAGCAGGAGTTCGGCGTCAACGTGATGACGGCGCACCAGGCGATCGTATGGGACGCGCTGCGCCGCTGCGGCGTCGACGACAGGATCGAAGGCTTCGGCCGGCTGTTCCGGGAGTTTTGAACGCACTACGCCGGCGCAAGCCGCGGCGGCGCCGGCCGCAGCAGCAGCCAGATCACGATTGTGCCGTTGAGCACATTCCAGGCGAGCCCGTTGAGGAAGGCCGCGCGATAGGAGCCGGTGAGATCGAAGATCGCACCCGACATCCAGCCGCCGAGCGCCATGCCGATCAGCGTCGCCATCAGCACGATGCCGAGCCGGATGCCGGTCTCCGCCGGCGAGAAATGCTCGCGCACGATGATCGCGTACATCGGCACGATGCCACCCTGGAACAGGCCGAACAGCGCCGAGATCACATAGAGCGACACGAGGCCGTCGAACCACAGATAGAGAAACAGCGCGACGCCCTGCAGCATGGAGCCGGCGAGCAGCGTCTGCAGGCTGCCGATGCGGTCGGCGATGAAGCCGGACGCGATGCGGCTGACGATGCCGAAGCCCATCATGGCGGCCAGCATCTCGGCACCGCGGGCGGGCCCATAACCGAGGTCGCCGCAATAAGCGACGATGTGCACCTGCGGCATCGCCATGGCGACGCAGCAGCCCACGCCCGCGATGCACAACAGCACCATCAGAGTGTTCGGCGAGACGCCGAGCGAATCGCCAGGGCCAGCCGCGGCGGCGACCCCATGCGTGGATGAGCGTGGCGTCGGGCGGCGCATCACCAGAACGAGCGGCAGCATGGTGGCCATGCACAAGAGACCGATCGCGATCTGGGTCGCGCGCCAGCCTTCGCTCGCGATGAAAGACTGCACCAGAGGCGGCCACAGCGTGCCGGCGAGATAGTTGCCGCAGGAGGCGAGCGCGACCGCGATGCCGCGCCGGCGCGCGAACCAGTGCGAGATGTCGCTCATCAGCGGGCCGAACGTCGCCGAGCTGCCGAGCCCGATCAGCCCTTGCGCCAGCGCGAACTGGGTGATGTTGCCCGCGACCCCAGACAGCACATAGCCGCAGCCGAGCATGAGCGCGCCGCAGACCACCGGCCACACGATCCCGCAGCGGTCGGCGAAACGGCCCATCGCCACGCCGCCGAGCCCGAAGCCGATCATGGTCAGGGTGAAGGCGAGCGACGCGTCGCCGCGCCCGACGCCGAAACCCGCCTGCACCGCCGGCAGCGCCACCACGAACGACCACATGCCGATGCTGCCGATCGTGCCAAGCGCCAGCGCGGTAGCGAGCCGCAGCCACGCATAAGGCGATTCGATAGACGATTCGATCTGCGCGCCCGGGCCTTCGCCCTTGGCGCTCACAGGCGCGTTCATTGGACTTGTTCCCGGCAAGGCCCGGAGGGTCGTAGCACTTTGCTGCGCATTGCGGCCAGAGCGCCAAGCGCAAGCCAGCGATGCGCTGGGGCGGTTAAGCCAGTCTCATTAGGCCAAGCTCGCCAGCGCCGACGTCACCTATTTGGTGGATGGGGTGAAATATCGCAGATCCGGCGGCGCCTGACCCCTCTTGGTGGGCATCAGCAGCCCGTCGGCGCTCAGGAAATAGGGCTGCCCGCCGATCTCGACGTGGTTGTTGCCCTCGGCGCAAATCCACTCGCGCCACACCGGGCGCGCCCCGGCGACGCGCAGAAAGTTCTTCATCACCGTCCACGGCCGCGTCAGCGCATTGTCGATGGTGGTGATCTCGTCGTGCAGCAGGTTGGGATTGGCCTTGTCGAGATAGATCCGCTCCTTGATGACGGAGGCATTGTCGGCGTGCAGCGGCAGCCCGCTGGCATCGTAGACCCGCGGGCCCTTGAAGCCGCGGGTCTCGACCGCGAGCACGTCGTACTTGCCGTCGCCGTCCTCGTCGATCCATTGGCCGATCGAGGTGCCGATGAAGCTCGGCTCGATGGTCGCGGGCCAGGCGCGGCCGTCCGTATAGATGCGGCGCGTGTGCTCGATATGGTCGATCAGGATGTAGGTGACGTCCGCCGTGATGATGATCTCGAGCGGCTCATAGGCCGACATCGCTCGCGGCATGCCGTTCGGCAGGCAGACGCGGGTGACATCATTGCCGCGCCCGCCCTCCGACTGATCCTTGAGGTTCGCCTCGAAGATCGCCTGATATTCGGCCGTCAGCGGCGCCTCCTGGCCGCGGCCGAACGGCTTGCTCGGATCGTGCGGCGGCTGCCCGACCGCGCCCGGCACGGGGGCCCGCCGCCATTGGCCCTTCAGGTCCGGGTACTTCCCAAGATCGAGCACCTGCGCCCCGGTGGGCACTATCCAGGCCGCCAGAGCCAGGACGATCGCTTGAGACAGGCTTCGCAGCAGCATCGCGGGCCTCCGTCGTTCAGCACGCCGCATGCCGGACATGCCGACCGAAGACATATCGACCGAAATATCTCCGTTGAAAATGTCGAATGTGGTGCAGGCCGCTCAAAAAAGCAGCGTGTCGGCCGGCGGCCATGCAGTGCACAGCCAGCCGCCGGCTCGTCGCGAACGATGTCTCCGCCGCTACAGTCCGAACACGTACAGCATGTGGGTCATGGCCACGCCTTTGAGCTCGGGCGTCTCCAGGAGGACGGCGTCGCGCTGGCGCGAGCCCACCAGCACGGCGACATATTGCTTGCCGTTGACCGAGTAGGTGATCGCCGGCGCATTGATGCCGGAGCCGACGTTGTAGCTCCACAGCTCCTGCAGCGTCTTGGCGTCGTAGGCCGCGAAGGTGCCGTCGAGGTGGCCGGTGAACACGATATTGCCGGCGGTCGCCAGTACCCCCGAATACGGCAGGAAGGGGAACTTGATCGCCGCCTTGATCTCACCGGTGGTCGGATCGATCGCCTTCATGCTGCCGTGGCGCTTTTCGATGCTCCGCACCCGGCCGCCGTCGAAGCGGGTCCGCGGCACCAGCGGGCCGCCCTGGTCCACAAAGCTCTTTTGCTCGTTGGTCTCGATCTCGTTGCAGCCTTCGACCGAGGTGATGAACAGGAGATTGAGCTCGGGATTGTAGGCGCCGGGCGGCCAGTTCTTGCCGCCGGTGTTGGACGGGCAGGTCTTGCCCTGCGGATTGGCGCGCGAACCGTGGCTGCCCACGCTGTAGGTCTGCACATCCTTGGTCGGATCGTAGTTGAGCGGCTTGCCGGTCTTCGGATCGAGGCCGGTTGTCCAGGTCAACTGATCGGTGTACTGCTTGCCAAGCACAAATGAGCCATTGGTGCGATCGAGGGCGTAGTAGAAGCCATTGCGCGCCACGTGCACGACGAGCTTGCGATCCTCACCGTTGACCTTGGTGTTGATGATCGGGTGCTCGGAGATTTCGTCGAAGTCATAAGGATCGTTGGGCGTGTATTGGAAGCCCCACTTGATCTTGCCGTCGGCCGGGTTGATCGCGAGCACGCTCGCCGCCCACTTGTTGTCGCCGGGCCGATATTCCGGATCATAGTCAGGGCCGGCGTTGCCGATGCCCTGGTAGAACGTGTCGGTCTCCGGATCGTAGGTGGCCGTCTCCCAGACCGACGCGCCGCCGTGCTTCCAGCGCTCCTGGCCGTCCTTCCAGGTCTCGTTGCCGGGCTCGCCGGCGCCCGGAATGGTGTAGGTGCGCCACAGCCGCTCGCCGGTCTTGAGATCGGTGCCCTCGATGAAGCCGCGGATGCCGTACTCGCCCCCCGCAGTGCCGACGATCGCGACGTCACGCACGACCAGCGGCGCATGCGTGAGCGTCTCGCCGAGCGCCGGATCGGCGACCTTGCGCTCCCAGACCTTCTGGCCGGTCGCCTTGTCGATCGCAAACAGCCTTCCGTCGAGCGAGATCGAGATGACCTTGTCCTTCCACAGCGCCACGCCGCGGTTGTTGACGCCGCAGCAGGCCACGTCGGCCGCCCATGCGCGATTGGTCTCCGGATCGAACTTCCAGCGCAGCGTGGCCTTCTTGCCGCTGGAGACGTCGTAGGCGTAGACGACGCCCCAGCCGTTGGGGACGTACATGATGCCGTCCTCGACGATCGGCGTCGCCTCGAGATTGCCGGTCTTGTTGCGCGTGCCGGCGCCCTCGATCCCCTCGAGCGCGACACTGAAGACCGGCTTCAGGTTTTTCACCGTGTCGAGATTGATCTGTTTGAGCTGCGAGAACCGATGCCCCTCGTAGTTGTTGTAGTGGAGCAGCCAGTTGTGCGGTTCCTTGGCGGCGCTGAGCGCACGCTCGTGGGTCATGTCGGCGGCGCCCACCGGCGTCAGCACGGTTGCGGCCAGCAATGCAGCGAGAGCGGTACCGGCGATAGACGAGACTTTCATGATCTTCCTCCCTGTGGCCGTTTGTATGATGCGGCCTTTCATTGGCTTGGTTGCAATCCAGTCCAAGATAGACCGAAGGGTAGTCGGTCGGGCGATGAGCGGCAATACGGTGGCAAAGATTGGCGACAAAGATTCTTGCCCGCGGGACGCCTTGGTGTTTACTGGATGCTGGCCATCGACCTGGGCGGGCGGCACACGCCGAAAGGTCCTCGGGAGGATAAGCCCATGACCCAAGGTTGCGCGGCACCGTGTCGGCCCGTCGTCGCCCTGCTGCTTGCCCTCTGCGCGCTTCCCGCCCTCCCCGCCGCCGCCCAAGGGCCGCTCACCCCGCTCCGGGTCGGCATGTCGGATGCGGTCAACACCGTGCTGCCGCTCTGGGTGGCGCAGGCGGGCGGCTTCTTCGCCGCCAATGGGCTTGCCGTCGAGCTCGTCAACATGGGCGGCGGCAGCCGCGGCGCGCAGGAGCTGCAGGCCGGAAAACTCGACCTCATGCGGGTCGGGCTCTCCTCGGTGGTGCACGCCAATCGCGCGGGCGGCGATCTGCGGCTGGTCGCCTCGATGAGCAACGTGATCCGCTTCACGTTCTTCTCGGCGGCCGGCGTGCGCACCGCAGCCGACCTCAAGGGCGGCGTCGTCGGAGTGAGCACATTCGGCTCCGAGAGCGACTCCACCGTCACGCTCGCGCTCGAACGGCTGAAGCTCACGCGTGCCGACATCACGCTCAAGGAATATGGCGGCGCGACGCGACGGCTCGCGGCGCTCAAGTCAGGCGAGATCAAAGCCTCCGCCATCAACGAGCCGGTTGCGAGCCTGGCGCGCGAGGACGGTGTCCACGTGCTGGTCGATCTCGTCGCCGAGCAGATCCCGTGGCTGTTCAGCGGCGTCGTGATCAAGCGCAGCGACCTTAGGGAACGCGCCGCGCTCGTCAGCCGCTTCCTCAAGGCCGCAATCGAGGGCAATCACCTCGCGCTCACCAACGAGAGGCTCGCCAAGGAGGTGCTGGCGAAGGAGCTCAAGCTCACCGACAGCAAGATCGTCGACATCAGCTACACCGATTTCAAGCTGCAGACGCCGCATAACATGGAACCCTCCATTAAGGGCGCCGAGAACGTGATCGCGCAAATCGGCGGCGCCGGCAGCACCAGGCTTGCGGACTACATGGACCTGGCGCTGATCGACGGCCTGCGACAGGAAGGCTTCTTTGCCGCAATGGCACGCAAGTACGGGACGCGATAGAAACTACAGGACGCGTTAGCAATAGAGTGACTGTCGCCCCCGCGAAGGCGGGGGCCCATAACCACCGGCTCTGGAATATGGGTCCCCGCATTCGCGGGGACGACGCCAAGGTTGTGGAGACTCTGATGACAATTCTTCCCCGAATAACAAGTTCACTCGCCTGCGCCGCGGTGGCGACGCTTCTGCAATCGCCCGCGTCCGCGCAATCGGTCGAGGACTTCTACAAGGGCCGGCAGATCAACCTCCTGATCGGCGGCGGCGCGGGCGGCGGCTATGACGCCTATTATCGCGCTCTCGCCCGTCACATCGGCAAGCACATCCCGGGTCAGCCCTCGATCATTCCGCGCAATCAGCCGGCGGCGTCGGGGCTCGCGGCCGCGGCCGCGCTCTACACCACCGTCGACAAGGACGGCTTGACCATCGGGGCATTCCCCAACAACGTGCCGATGGATCCGCTGTTCGGCCATCCGGGCGCGCGCTACGACGCGCTCAGGCTCAACTGGTTGGGCTCGATCGGCAAGTTGCAGAACGTGTGCGCGACCTGGCACACCAGCCCGATCAAGACCATCCAACAGGCGCAACAACGCGAGGTGATCGTGGCGGCGGCCGCGGCGCCGACCAACACCGCGATCATGCCGCGCGTGCTCAATGCGCTGATCGGAACCAAGTTCAAGCCGATCATCGGCTACGATCCCGGCGCCGGGCTCACCATGTCGATCGAGCGCGGCGAGGCGGAGGGCATCTGCGGGCTGTCGTGGTCGACCATGAAGGCGTCGCGCCCGCACTGGATCAAGGACAAGCTCCTCAACGTGATCGTGCAGATGGGGCTCGACAAGCTTCCCGATCTGCCGAGCGTGCCGGCGGCGCTCGATCTCGTCAGCGATCCGGTGAAGAAGCAGGTGCTCACCCTGATCCTGATCCGGCAGGAGCCGGGCCGGCCGGTGGCGGCGCCGCCCGGCGTGCCGGCGGATCGTCTCGCCGCATTGCGGCGCGCCTTCGATCTCACCATGAAGGATCCCGACTTCATCGCCGAAGCCGAGAAGCTGCAGCTCGAGCTGGAGCCGCTCAATGCCGCCGAGGTCGAGAAGCTCCTCGCCGCCGCCTATGCGACGCCAAAACCGATCGTGCAGCAGGCGGCGGAGCTGTTGGAGCCGGCGAAGTAACGGCAACTTATAGCGCCGTCGAAGTATTAACGGCGCTGCGCCATTCATCGGTGCAACTCCCTTTGCAGCGCTCGCAAAGACTTCAGTCCCGTGACCAAGGACCTCTGCCGCGCCCTGCGCGCACTGGCCGAAACCCTTGTTTGACCGGCTTTTCTGCACAAACGCACGTTTTTTGCCGCCAAAGGTAGCGGTACGGCTGGCTGATTTACCCCACGCATTCGATCGCACTAGATACGAGCGCACACCAGCAAGGTGTGAGCGACCCCTCGATAGGAGACGACCATGTTCACGAAGACCGCCATTGCTCTCGTTCTGATCGCCGGCACCGCTTCGGGCGCGCTGGCACAGAAGAGCACCAACCCTCGGCACGATGTGTACGACATCACCGGCAAGTACGTTGGCTCCGATCCGGATCCGACGGTCCGTTTCATGCTCCAGCGCGACCGCGGGGACTGAGCCCATGCATCCCCCGGGTGGCGGCCGGTCTCCGGGCCGGCCGTCTCCCGAGCGGACGACCGCAATCACCAGGAACTTAACTAGCGCAATCGTCGCACAAGCAGGGAGACGGCCATGTTCACGAACATCCTGAACCGTGCGCTGTGCGTTGCAGCGCTGTCTTTGCTGACGTCGGCCCCATCGCGGGCCCAGACCGTCGAGGTCGAAACCGGTGTCTTCTGCGACACGCAGAAGCAGATGGAGCGGTACGTCGCGCTCTACAACGGAGACACGCAAGCCGCGTTAAACGCCGTCAACAAGGAAGTGAACGACCCAACCGCCTGCGTGTACGGCACCATCGCCTATATCCGCGGCGCCGAGGTCGCGACCGCCAGAAGTAGAAGCGGGACGTATCACGTCGTCGAAGTGATCGTCGTTGGGTTCATGACCCACTCTGGCTTCCGCGCAGCCGCTCCGGCGGCGTCGTTCTCAGCGGAGAAAATCGACGAGCGCGTCGCATAGGTGGACGCCGTTGGAGACGTGTCATGGCCGGGCTGAACAAGACAAGCGTGACGTTCAACGGTGGCCTTGACACGATCAGGTTCGCCGTCGCCTACGCCCACGTCGTCCTTGCATTCAAGGCGCTGTTCGACCCCTACCGGCCCGAACGGCACTATATGCGCGGCCCCGGGCCCAAGTGGCACGCCAAGCACAGCGCTGCGTGCTGACGGCAGTTGCGCGTCAGGCGCATTCTCGAAACCCGTTACGGCACGCCGATCGCGCAGAGCTTGTCATCGCGGCCCATTTTGCGCCGCCCCCTCTTAGCGCGCACCCGTTTGCGCCAACCTGTTGGCTCCGTCCGCGCTCCGTAATACATTCTCCCCGAACCATGACTCTCCTGACGCAATCGATCATCGACACCCGGCGCCACCAGATGTTCTCGGTCGGCGAAGGCGCGCAGGTGGTGGCGGCGCTGCGCGCCTATCTGGCGGCGCAATAGCCGCAGGTAGGCACACCAACAAAACGAGGCATGCCCATGACACCTCCCCGCCGCAAATTCCTGCATCTGGCCACGTGCGCGGCCGCCGTGCCGTTCGCTCCGCACGTCGCGCACGCCCAATCCTATCCGGCGCGGCCGGTGCGCCTCGTCGTCGGGTTCACGCCAGGCGGCGCCGTCGACATCATCGCACGCCTGATCGGACAGGCGTTGTCGGAGCGTCTCGGCAAGCCATTTGTCATCGAAAATCGGGCGGGAGCCGCCACCAATCTTGCCACCGAGGCCGTCGTGCGTGCGCCGGCGGATGGCTACACGCTTCTCATGGCGAACACAGCGGCTGCCATCAATGCAACACTGTATGAAAAACTCAGTTTCAACTTTATCCGCGACGTCGCTCCCGTGGCTAGCGTCATGCGCGGCGGCTACGTCGTGGAAGTCCACCCGTCGTTTCCCGCCAGAACGCTTGCTGAATTCATCGCCTATGCCAAAGCCAATCCGGGAGCCATCAATATGGGATCCTCGGGCAGCGGGGCTTCCGACCACATGGCGGGCGAGCTGTTCAAGATGATGGCTGGTGTCAATCTGGTGCACGTGCCTTATCGGGGCGCGGCACCGGCGCTGACCGACCTGCTCGGTGGGCAGGTGCAGGTCATGTTCGGCAGCTTGCCTGCGTCCATCGAGCACATCAGGGCCGGACGGCTGCGCGGGCTCGCGGTGACCACCGGGGCGCGTTCGGAGGCCTTGCCGGATCTGCCGACGGTTGGCGACGTCGTGCCAGGCTATGAGGCAAGTGGGTGGTATGGCGTTTGCGCCCCCAAGCAAACCCCCGTCGAGATCATCGACAAGCTCAACGCGGAAATCAACGCGGCCCTTGCCGATCCCAAGCTGAAGGCGCGGCTTGCCGAGCTTGGCGGGGCTGCGCTCCCGGGCTCCCCCGGGGACTTTGCCAAGCTTATTGCCGAGGAGACCGAGAAGTGGGGCCAGGTGGTGCGGGCGGCGAACATCAAGCCAGAGTAAGCCTCGGCGTGGCGAGCAGGCCTCGCCCTCACCTGCTATTGGCACAGATACTTGCAGACGAAATTCTTGACCATGCTGAGCGGATTGTCAGAGCCCCCGGAGCTCTCGCGGCGCTCCACTGTTCTCTTTTGTACCGCAACCTTGGGCTCTTTCCCCTTCGGCTGTGCCGCAACTCTGAGCTCTTTTTCCTTCGGCGACTTTTCCGCGATCACCATCGCCCAGAAGATCTTGTAACGAGTCTGATCATTGCGGGCGACGGCGACTCCGACGATATCGGCCCGCGCTTGCAGCAGGTTGGCATTGTGGCCCGGCGAGTTCTGCCACATACGGAACGTCTCCGCCCAGGTCTTCGTGCCGGCCGCGATGTTTTCAGCAGCTCTGTTCGCATTCACCCCGGAGACCCGGGAGGAGAACGAGCCGGCCACGCTGTGATCCATGATGCCGGAGGCGGCCATCGCCTTGGCCTGCCGTTCGGCAATCGCCGTGAGCTGTGGGTCGGTCTTGACGGTGGATAGGCCATGCTCGCGTCGGTACCGTGAGATCATCTCTGCCATATCGTCCGCATGCGCCAACGTGGCCGTGATGGCCATGATGGCCATGATGACGCCCAGCGAAATTGCCTTCCCCCGCTTTCCCTGCAAGAAACCCACCGTTCCCCGTCATGAACAATAAATTCATCGGCGCCGCTTGAGGCAAATATGAGGCATCCTGTGACGCTTGTGTGGATGGATGCCACCCGCGATTATTCACCATAAGCGAAATCTTTCTTGACTTCACTTGCGGCATAATTATTCTCAAGCCATCCCGATCCGTGTTTCGAGGGGCGCCTTCCGGAGGCGTTCGCAAGGCGGGGAGCGGGACCGGCACCTGCGGGAAGGCACTCACGCAAACCGACCCACGGGCGACGCTCGGAGCAAACCTCCCAGGGACACATAGCTCCTGGCCGGTCGACTTCAAATCGGCGCCACGAGCCGCGGGGCGTGATGTTTCACGCCCAGGGCCCGGCGATCCGGGCCCGCCCGGAGGCTACGCACCTTCGGGCCGATCCAGGCGAACCTGGATCACTGCGCCTTGTCGGCGCGCCATCCCCCTCGATTTCGGGGGAAGCAAAGAGACAACATGAAGGGCGCCCCCCTGGCCCAGCGACCGAACAGGGGCCGATATCCTTTTGCCGTTTTGAATTTCACCCAACGCCACCGGGCTGTTTGACATTCAAACAGGTGAATGGAGCGCGGGTGAATGTGCATACGCATCCACATTCTCCGTTCGTCCCCACGAAAGTGGGGACCCAGTCTTAGCAACTCTGGTGTTTGGCCCCTGAGTCCCCGCTTTCGCGGGGACGATCGGAAGGAAGCTCGCAGCTCTTGGCAAACCGGAACCAAGAACGCGTGAGGCTTCAATGAGCGATGGCAGGCACTATGCCGACAGCTGATAGCGCCGCGTGGTGACATGGAACGCGGTGCTCACCACCAGCATAAAGCACATCCACAGCACCCCCATGGCGGCGAGCTCGGTGACCTGGCCGTTCTGCCACAGATCGAATAGCGTCACCGCGATCAGTTCGGTCCCGGGACCGACCAGGAGGAGCGGCAGCGACACCGACTGAACCGTAAGCAGGAACACGAACAGCCAGCAGCTGATCAGCGCGGGCGCGATGAGCGGAAGGACCACGCGCAGGAAGATGAAAGGCCGGCCGGCGCCGGATGTGGTCGCGGCGTCCTCGAGGTCGACATGGATCTGCAGCACGCCCGCATAGGCATAGCGCATACCGTAAGGCAGATAGCGCACCGCCGACGCGATGATGACCGAGATGAGCGTGCCGTAGAGCGGGATCGGCAGGTTCACGAACACATGCAGGAAGGCGACGCTCATCACGATCGCCGGAAACACGAGCGGCGCCATCGCGATCTGATCAAGCAGCCATGCGCCGGGATAGCGCCGCACCGCCAGCCAGGCGCACAGCGCCGTGAACGGCACCACCAGCGTCGCGGTCGCGACCCCGAGCACAAGCGTGTTGGCGATGGAATCGCGGAACGAGCCCGGCGCCAGGATGGCGTGGTAGTTCTCAAGCGAGAAGCGCCCGAACGCATCCGCGGTCACGCCCTCGTAGAACGGCTGCAGCGAGGTGAACACCAGGATCGCGACCGGCAGCGCAATCGCCAAGAGAAAGATCGCGAGCAGGATGCCGGCGGCCAGATAGCGCCAGCGGCCGAGGTCGATGATGCGCGGCCGATAGCCCTTGCCGGTGATGGTCTGGAACTGGTGGGCGTGGTGCGCGAGGCGATTGTGCCAGGCGAGCAGCAGCACGACGACCAGCAGCAGGCAGACCGCATAGGCGCCCGACTCGCCGAAATTGATGGCCCCGATGTTCTTGGAGCTCTGATAGATATTCGTGGTCAGCACCGTGACGTTGCCGGCAAGCCCGACCAGCGCCGGCACCTCGAACGACTCGAAGGCGCGGATACCGATCAGCAGCATGAGCGCCAGCACGCCCGGCAATCCAAGCCGCAGCGTGATCGAGCGGAAGGTCTTGAGCGGACCCGCGCCCGCCATCAGGGCCGCTTCCTCGAAGGAGGCGTCGGTCGAACGCAGCACCGCCGACATCAACAGGAATGTGAGCGGCGCAAAGCCTATGCCCTCGACCAGGATCATGCCCCACAGCGAATAGACGTTGAGCGCGGATCCTTCGCCGCCGAAGATGCTGGCAATGAGCGTGTTCACCGGGCCGGTGCGGCCGAGGAGCAGCAGCCAGGCCACCGTGTAGAGCACGTGCGGTATGCCGAGCGAAACGACGGCGCCGAGAAAGACGTAGTGGCGGCCGGGCGCGTTGGTGCGCTCGACGATCAGCGCCTGCACGACGCCGAGCACGATCGCCACGAATGCGGAGCCGATCGCATAGATGACGGTGTTCCAGAGGCTCGCGGCGAAATACGGGCTGGTGAAGAGCTGCTGGTAGAAGCGCAGCGTGAACTGATCGAACGAGCCGTCGGGCCGGGTGCTGAAGAAGCTCGTGACGATGAGATAGAGCGTCGGCGGCAGGATCAGGATCAGCAGGATCGCAGCCAGCACGACCACGAGCGGCGACAGCCGCCAGCGCTCGCGCCAGCTCTGCAAGCGGCCCGCCGCCATTGGACCTCCCGTCTCGTGCAGAACGGCCAACGCCCCTCCCTCGTCTCGCGCTTGTCGCGCAGCACTTGTCGCTCACCGGAACAGCTGGCGGAAGACCTCCTCGGAGCTGTCGGTGTATTTCATCAGCTTGTCGGGGCCGACGAAGTTCTCCGGCACGCCGGCAAGCTTCGGCACCACCGGCGCCAGCATGGGCGCCGGCGGCACCTGCGGATCGGCGGGGAAATAGTCGGCGCCGAGAAGGATCTCCTGCCCTTCGCTCGACAGCACGAAATCGATGAGCAGAAGCGCCGCGTGCGGGTGCTTGGCGCCCTTCACCACCCCCATGGTAGCGGCGGTCGACGCGACCGGATCGAGCAGCTTCGAGTTCACCGGCGCGCCCTTGGCTTTGCTGATCAGCGGATGGTGCGCGAAGATGTTGAGCGCGATCGCGTATTCGCCCGCGATCACGCGATCGACCAGCGTGCGTGCGGAGCCCGCGCCGAAGTTGACGATTTTCTGCTCCTTGAGCTTCTCGAAATAGGCGCGCGCCTTCTCCTCGCCCCAGGCAAGCCGCAGGTTGGTGATGAACAAGGGCGTGCCGCTCGCGCTGCCGATGCGCCAGGCCATCTTGCCCTTCCATTGCGGATCGAGCAGGTCATCGAAGCTCTTCGGCACCTTGGCCTCCGGCACCAGCCGGGTGTTGTAGGCGATGCTGTAGTAGGAGAGCCGCGTCGGCGTCCACATGTTGGTGGGATCGCTGTAGCGCTCCGGATAGGCCGCCATTGCGGGCGTCGTGTAGGGCACGAGCAATCCGGCCTGCACCGCCTGCTCGCCGACGCCGGTGCCTTCCAACACGTCGCCCACCACGTTGCCGGCACGCACCTCGGCCGACACCTTTTGCGCGATGTCCTCGGAGTCGGCGCGCCAATAGGTCATCTTGAGGAACGGATATTTCTTGCCGAACTTGTCGGCGATCGGCCGCAGCGCCTGGTTCACGATCATGGCGGAGTAGAAGACGACCTGGCCTTCCTTGCGCGCGCCTTCGATCAGCTTCTGCTGGCGGTCGGGCCCGTTGTATCTGAAGATGTCGTCGGGTGCCTGCGCGACGGCCGCGCCAACGGAAAGTACGAGCGCGAGGAGCGCGAGGAGTGCGCCGCGTGGGGTCTGGTTGCTCATGCCTGTCCTCCCGTGGCTCCCGTTTCGATCAGCGCATCGGCGATCCGCACACCACGTCCGCGCGCGCAGACGAGCACCGGATTGAGGTCGATCGCCGCATACTGCCCATCGGTTGCGGCGACGAAGTCGCCGAAACGCACGCAGCAATCGACCAGCGCATCGACGTCGCGCGGCGCCGCGCCGCGAAAGCCCTCAAGCAGCTTCGCGACCTTGAGGCTGCCGACCGCAGCCGCCGCCTCCGCGGCCGTGAACGGCGGCAGCAGGACGGCAGCGTCCTTGAACACTTCCACCGTGACGCCGCCAGCACCGCAGACGACGAGCGGCCCGAAGGTCTCATCATAGGTCATGCCCAGGATGAACTCGACGCCATCCTCGACCATTTCCTGCACCAGAATGCCATCTATTGTCGCACCCGGGCAGTTGCGGCGCGCGTTGTCGAACACCTTGCGGGCCGCAACCTCGACCTCGGCGGCGGTGCTGGCGCCGAGATGCACGCCGCCGATGTCGGATTTGTGCGCAATGTCCGGCGACTGGATTTTCAGCGCCACCGCGCCGCCGATCTCGGCCGCAAGCCGCACCGCTTCGGCCGGATCGCGCGCCAGCGCCTCGCGCGTCACCGGCAGACCGGCCGCGCCGAGGATTTTCTTGCTCTGCGCCTCGGTGAGGACGGAGCCGCCCGGGTGCGCGGCGGCCTGTGCGGGTTTTGCCCCATGCCGATGCTCGGCGCTGCGGCGGAAGCTCGCATAGTCGATGAGCTGGCGCACTGCCTTGAGGCCGCGCTCGAGGTCCTCGATCAGCGGCAGGCCGCTCGACTGCGCGTAGCCGCGCCAGTGCCGGGTCAGGCTGTTGGACATGAAGGAGACCACCATCAGCGGCTTCCTGGCGCTCTTGACGGCCGCCGCCAGGCGATCGACCAGCTCCTGGTGCGAGACCCAGCCGTCGCCGCGCATGCCGAGCACGAGCCCGACCAGATCGATGCCGTCGTCCGCCAGCATCGCCTGCACGACCGCCGAGATGTTGCCGTCCTTCCGCAAGCGCGGCAGGCCCACGGTATCGAGCGGATTGCCAAAGGCGCGCTCGACGCCGAGAATGCTCTGGATGCGTTTGTCGGTGGCGTCCGCGATCGGCGGGAAGCTCAGCCCGGCCGATTCACCAAGGTCGCCGATCAACGAGGTCGCGCCACCCGACACCGTCATCATCACCACACGATCGCCCTGCGGCAGCGGCGCAAGATCGAACAGCGCGGCGGTCTCGACCAGCGCATCGATCGAGTCGACGAGCGCGACGCCATTCTGCCGGAACAGCGCTGCGAACGCCTCGTGGCGGCCAGCGAGCGTGCCGGTATGGGCGAGCGTCGCACGCTGGCCGAACGCGCTCCTCCCGAGCTTGAGCACGACCAAGGGCTTCTTGCGCGCGGCGCGCTCGACCGCGGCCCGAAAGCGACGCCCGTTCTTGGCACCTTCAATAATGCAGGCGATCACGCGGGTCGGCGGATCGTCGGCCAGAAACTCGATATAGTCGGCCATTTCCAGCACCGCCTCGTTGCCGCTGGAAATGAGATAGTTGACGCCGACGCCGCGGTTGGTGGCGAGCTCCGCGACCGCATTCATCAGCCCGCCACTCTGCGACACCAGCGAGATGCCACCGGCCGCCGCCGCGCTCGGAATGTCCGCCATGGTGGCGGCGAAGCGATAGTGGAGACTCGCGATCCCCATGCAGTTGGGGCCCGCGAGCGCGATATTGGCGGAGCGCGCCAGCGCGACGAGGCGCGTCTGCCGCTCGCGGCCTTCCTCGGTGGCGGCATCCGCAAAGCCTTCCGACACCACGTAGACGCCGCGCACGCCGAGCGCCGCCGCCTCACCGACGACATCGAGCACTGCGCCAGCCGGCACCGCCACCACCACACAGTCCGGCGTCTGCGGCAGATCGCGCAGCGATGCGTAGCAGCGCTGTCCGCCAATTTCGGCCGCGTTCGGATTGACCGGCCAGGTCGGCACCGCGTAGCCGAAACGCTGGCCCGACCTGAGGATGTTGGCGCCTGCTCCGCCCTTGGCGGACACGCCCACGAGCGCGATCGCGCGCGGCTTGAGCAGCGCCTCGACCGGCAGCGCGGAAGACGATTGCGACATCATCCGACTCTCTGTTCCGCCCTTATCCTGAGGAGCGGGCGAAGCCCGCGTCTCGAAGGATGGGGGCGGCCCCATGCTTCGAGACGCATCGCTTCGCGATGCTCCTCAGCATGAGGCCGAGAGAGAAATGCGCTCATCAATCCACGATCCGGAACCGCGGCAACGTGAAGCCTTCGGCCGGATGATCCTCGTAGACCACCTCGACCTTCTGGCCGACGTCGTAGACGTCCTTCGGAGTCTTCGCGCCGACCAGCGTCGAGGATACGAGCGGGCCTTCGTCAAGCTCGATCAGCGCATAGACGTAGGGCAACTCGTCCTTGAAGGCCGGATGAAACGCCATGTGATGGCGGTTGAAGGCGAAGATCTTGCCGCGCCCGCTCGACTCCGCCCAGTCCATATTGGCGGCGAACGGCTCGTTCTCGTGATTGATGCAATAGGCCTTGGGCCAATAGGACGCGCCGCAGGTCTTGCAGCGCCAGACCAGGAACTTGTGCTTCTTCAGGCCCTCGTAGAAGGCCTCGTTGTCCTTGTCGATGTTCGGAAGCGGCTTCTTCCAGGGCTCATTGGAAACAATGACGTTGGATTCGCTCATTGGTGCCTCCCGAGCAAGGTGCTGGTGTGGATCGAGCACATGCCGGGGGAGACGAGCTCTCCGCCGTGGCCCGTGGTCAGAACGACGTTGCAGTCCTTGATCTGGTGCTCGCCCGCTTCCCCGCGCAATTGCCGGATCGATTCCGCCATGCCGGTGAGGTCGCCGAGGTGATAGCAGGAGAGCAAACCACCGCCGGTGTTGACCGGGATGCTGCCGCCGGGAGCGATCGCGCCGGATTCGACGAACGGCCCGCCCTCGCCTTTCTTGCAGAAGCCGTAGTCCTCAAGCTGGAACAGGACCTCCGCGGTGAAGCAGTCGTAGAACTGGCAGCAGTCGACGTCCTTGAGCGTGAGCGCAGCCTGTCCGAACGCCTGATCACGCGCGCGCGGCACCGCCATGTGGGTGAAGTTCTTCTTTTCCCACCAGAGATCAGCGGAGACTTCGCCGAAGCCCTGGCCGAGCACGTAGACCGGCGGCTTCGGCCGGTCCTTGGCGCGATCCGCGGTGGTGAGGATGAACGCGATGCCGCCGTCGGAAACGAGGCTGATGTCGAGCAGATGATAAGGATCGGCCAAAATTGGCGAGGCCTGGTGATCCTCGACGGTCATCGGCCGGCCATACATCTTGGCTTCCGGATTCTTGCAGGCCCAGGCGCGCTCGGCAACCGAGATCGCGCCAAGCTGCCGGCTGGTGGTGCCATAGACCGCCATGTGGCGCGCCGCCATCCAGGAGTGATGGCTCACCGCGCGCAGATCGCCGAGCGCCTTGCCCCAGTAGCCGGCCTTCTCGCTGTGCGCCATGCCGCGGTGGCCTTGCTTGCGGGACTCCTGCGCCTGCGACCAGTCGGTGACCGCACCCATGAGACAGACATATTTGGCGATGCCGCGGTCGAGAAACGACAGCGCGGTCGCGATCCCAAGCCCCGCCAGCGCGCCGCCGCGGCCGACCACGAAGTAGAAGCAGTTGTTGAGGCCGAGCATGCGCGAATAGGCGTCGACATAGCTCGCGCGGTCGCCACCGCCGCCGGTGCGGCGCAGGTCGATGGCGCCGTCGATGTCCTTGGGCGTGAGGCCGGCATCCTTGATCGCGAGCCGCGCGGCCTCGGATGCAACCATGCGCTCGGACCGGTCCGGCTGCTGGCCGGCGACGACGCCGAGCCCGATGATCGCGTATTGTCCTGATGATGAGTGTTTGGGCACTGTTCTTGTTCCTCCTAGCTAGGCGACACTTCTTTCTGTCGTCCCCGCCTTCGCGGGGACGACACGGAGAGAGTCATCATGCAGTCTTCGCCAACCGTTCGTTCGTGGAAATCAGCTTTACGCCTGAGCCTGGCCCTGCTGGCAACGTGAGCACGCCGTTCGCAACCTCCAGGCCCTCGAACGGATCGTCCAGCAGCCGATCGAACTCGCCAAGCTCGCAGGCATACTCGATGCCAGGCATCGCACAGGCGAAATGCAGCGCCTGCGCGGACAAGAGCCGGCTGCCGACGGCGGCGCCGAGCCGGTATTGGATGTGTGCGGCCTCGCACAGCCGTGCCGCCGCAAGCGTGTTGCGCAAGCCGCCGAGCTTGGGGATTTTCAGGCTTACCGCGTCGACCGCCCGCCGGGACACAAGCTCGAAGATCTCGCGCAAGGAGCCAGCCGCCTCGTCCGCCTCCACCGTCACCGGCACGGTGCGGGTGACCAGCGCCAGGCCCTCAAAGTCATCCGCGTCGACCGGCTGCTCGCACAGATCGATGCGGTGCTCAGCCATGCGGTTGAGGGCGGCGATGGCGTCCTTTGGCGTATAGGACTGATTGGCGTCGATGGTGAGATGCACATCGTCGCCAACCTGCTTGCGGATGGCGGCGACCCGCGCCACGTCCTCGGCGACCTCGCCATGCACCTTGATCTTCAGGTAACGGTAGCCCTTGTCGACAAGCTTTTGCGCCGCCACCGCCATCTCGGCCGGCGTCTTGATGGCGAGGATGCGCAGGATCGGCAATTGGTCGCGCACCTGTCCGCCAAACAGCGCATGGAGCGGAATGCCGAGGGCGCGCGCCTTGAGCTCATGCAGCGCGCAGTCGATGGCGGCCTTGGCCTGCGGGGCGCCGCGCAACGCGCGGTCGAGCGCGATCAGGATCGCCTCGATGTTGTATGCCTCCTGGCCGACAACCAGCGGATGGAACAGCTCCAGCTCGGCCTTCAGCGTGTCCTGGGTCGAGCCCATGTGCGGGGTGGCCGAGGCGTAGCCGAAGCCCTCGTGCCCGTCCTCGGTCGCGATCCGCAGCACATGGCCGTCGGTGACCGGGCTTGCTCCCAGCGCGAACCGCCAGGTCGGGTCCTCCTTGCGCATCGTGCAAGGCGTGATGTCGAAGTCGCGGATGATCATCGCGCGGTCCTCCCGGCGGGTATTGGGCTTGTCGGTCTTTGCTTAGCAGGAAGTTTCGCGAGCCCCAAGAGGCGGCTGGCTCAGACGCCGTAGAACTCCTCCGGCTCGACCACGGTCGCATTGGTCAATCCGCGGATTGCGGCGCGCACCAGGATCAGCCGCGTCTCCTCGGTCGAGGCGCCGATATGCGGCGTCGCCAGCATGTAGGGATGGCGGATGAGACGGTCGTTCTGCGCCGGCTCAACCGCGAACACGTCGAAGCACGCCGCCATCAGCGCGCCGCTGTCGAGCCGGTCGAGCAACGCATCCTCGTCTACGATGCCGCCCCGGCAGGTGTTGACCAGAACACAGCCCGGCTGCAGCCGTTTCAGCACGTCACCCGAATAGAGGCCGAGCGTCTGTTTGGTCTTCGGCAGGTGGAGCGTCAGCACTTCCGAGCGCGCCAGCAACTCGTCGAACGACACCGGCGTGACGTTCCACTGCTTGTAGAAGTCCGCATAGTCCTTGATGTCGCAGGCGATGATCGTGCAACTGAACGGTGCCAGCAGCCGCACCACCTCCTTGCCGATATTGCCGCAGCCGTGAATGCCGACGACGCGCCCGGTGAGAAACTTGCCGTTGCGCAGCGCCGGCCGTTCGCCCGCCCGCATCGCGACATTGAGCGGCATCACGAAGCGCAGCCCCATCAACATGAAGCCGAGCGCAAGCTCGGCGACCGCGAGCTTGTTGACCCCCCAGGTGTAGCCGAAGCGGACGTTGTGCCGCTTCATCGCCTGGAAATCGAAGCTCTCGCAGCCGTTGCCGTATTTGCTGATGATCTTGAGATTGGGCAGCGCGCTGAGCACGCGCTCGGTCACCGGCTCGAAGCCGATGATGGCGGCGTCGCAGTCCTTGAGAAACGCGATCAGCTCGTCCTCGTTGAGACGATGGCCGATGTCGTGAAACTTCGCATCGGGATAGACGTTGAGCACCTCCTGCCGCATGGCGGGATGGCGGTTGACGTGATCGGCGACGATGCCGAGGCGATTGAATGCAGCCATGGATGTTTGTCTTCGTCCTTCTGATCAGTCCGGGTCGCGGGCGCCCTGGATGCGCTCGGCGTACATGGCGGGCGTCAGCCCGAACAGCCCCCAGCGGGTGAAATGGGCGAGCAGGAACGGATGCGTGCCCCATTCGTACAGCCTGCGGATGTCACCTTCCATCAGCGCCTTGCGCTCGGCATCGGTGAACGGCCAATCCGCAATGGCGGCGGCGGGATCGCGCTTCACGGCCTCACGGAAGGCGACGTCGTGAAACACGCGGTGGCAGAGCTTGTTGATCTGGTAGGCGCTCATGGCTCAACTCCAGCGCCAAGCCGCGTAGGCGTGCCCGTCCTTCTCGTCATGATCGGCGATATAGTGCGGCTTCTCCTTGCCGATCACGCCGAGCGTCGCGATCCAATTCAGCAGCTCGCCGCCGATATTGCCGGCCTTCCACATTCGCTCTGGCGTTGCTTCCTCGACCAGCTCGTCGAGGCGCGCCTCCTTGATGCGGGCATGGACATGCTTCGACCAGGCAATGTCCGGCACGCTGTTGCGCTTGCCCGGATCGATCTTCGGTCCGCCGATCTCGAGCGAAAAGCTGCCGGTGCCAATCACCGCGACCCGCAGCTTGTCCGGCAGGCTATCGATGGCGCCGCGCACCATCCGCCCGAGCGCGTAGCAGCGGCGCGCGGTCGGCAGCGGCTTGACGAAGGTGTTGACCCAGATCGGCACCACCGGCGTCGGGATGCCGTCGGTGAGGTAGTGCAGCGGGACCGTCATGGCGTGGTCGATGCCGAATTCCTGGGTGACGGCGAAATCGAAGCCTTCCCGGATGCCGACCCGGCGCACGTGCTCGGCGAGTGTCGTATGGACCTTCAGGTTGTAGCTCGGCATCTTGGTCTGGTCGTTGGGGCCGAAGGTGGTCTCGGCGACGCCGATCGCGAAGGTCGGGAAATTGTTCAGGAAGAACGTGTTGAAGTGGTCATTGGCGATCACCACGATCGCGTCCGCTCGCGCCGCGTCCAGAAGCGCCTTGACCTCGCGAAAAAGCCGCGCGGTCTCGTGCGGGGCGTCCTTGGCGATCTGGGCGGGATAGTGGGGCGAGTGGGGGACGCCGATGCCGGCAACGAGTTCGGCCATGCGCTACTCCAGGCGTATTGAGGATGGCAGGCTGGTTTTCCCGCGCAACCCGCACAAACGCAAGATGCTATCTGCGGCGACCGTCACCCCGGCATGGTACCGGCCTTGAAGCTGTGATAGGCCGCCATCGAACCAATGGTCCCCACGGCATCGCCCGTGGAGGATTAACCAGCAGGGAGGCGACATGATCCGCGTGGCTTTCATCATCGGCGACTATCCGCCCGAGGAGCGGCGCCTGCGCGAGGAGGTGGCCAAGAGCTTCTCGACCGCCGAGGTCGAGGTCGGCATCCTCTCGGTCAAACCGTCACCGTTCGGCGGCTTGAGCCCGGCCGAGATCCAGCTGGTGGCGCCCTATTTCCATGCCGCCTATCTGCAGGCGGAGCGCGAGGGCTATGACGCGGCGGTGCCGCTCGGCACGCTCGACCTCGGCGTCGACGGCGGTCGCTCGCTAGTCGACATCCCGATCGTCGGGCCCTGCGAGGCCATGTTCCACATCGCGGCCCAGCTCGGCGACCGCTTCGGCATCATCTGCTACCACGAGTCGGTGATCCCGCGGCAGATCACCCAAACGCGCTACTACGGCATGGAATCCTTTATCGCCGGCCGGCGCGCCTCCGGCTTCAAGCTCAAGGACATCGGCGCCAACAAGGACGTCATGATCAAGAACTTCCTCGCCGCCGGCCGCTCGCTGGTCGAGGAGGACGGCGCCGACGTCATCATCGTGCACGGCATCACGCAATGCCCAGTGCACATGAAGCCGGACTGGGTGAGCAAGGAGCTGGGCGTGCCGGTGGTCGAAGGCATCGGGGCGCCGATCCGCATGGCGGCGATGCTCGCCGGTCTCGGTCTCAAGCACAGCCGCAAGCGCTGGCCGAAATCGAACGCCAGGCCGAATGTGTAGAGCTCCACTTGCTGCCCGGGATGCGACATAACCCCGCTCGCCCGTAGCGCCGCAATCAACTATTGTCTTGCTCAATCGACACGAGACCGAGGGAGACGCCCGTGCTGCACCATTGGACATCGCCGACCGGCGCGGCCCTTTCCGGCCTGCTCAGCCTTTGTCTGGTGGCGGCACCTGCCGCCGCCCAGGCGCCCAGCTGGGCCGCGCCCGATCTGGTCGGCGCCGCCAAGGCCGAAGGCAGCGCCATGACGGTCTACGGTTCGATGAACGAGCAGGAGGCACTGCCCTATTACAAGATGTTCGAGGATGCGACCGGCATCAAGGTGACCTATGTGCGCGCCTCCGACACGGCGTTGTTCTCGCGCATCCTGATCGAGCATCGGGCCCGCCAGCGCACCTGGGACCTCGTCGTCACCACGCCCGTGAACCGGCTGCCCGACGAGGTGCTGCTGCAATTCGAGCCGAGCGAGGCCAAGGATGTGATCCCGCAGGCGCGTGGCCCGAACCGGCGCTGGTATGGCGTCTACGCCAACTACAATACGCCGGCCTACAACACCAACCTGGTGAAGAAAGACGCGCTGCCGAAGACCTTTGAGGAATTCCTCACCCGCAAGGAATGGATCGGCAAAGTCGCGATCGACAAGAGCGACACCGAATGGCTGAGCGCGATCTTCGAGCATTACGGCGAGCAGCGCGGCCGCAAGCTCGCCCAGGACCTTGCCACGACTCTCAAGCCGATCCTCACCGAAGGGCACCTCTTGCTCGCGCGCTCGGTTGGTGCCGGCGAGTACGCGGTCGCCTTGAACAACTACACGAACCTCACGCTCAACGTGAAGCTCGCAGGCGCGCCGACCGACTACTGGGCGCTCGATCCGGTGGCGCTCATCTTCGGCTCGGTCGGCATCAACTCGCAGGCGCCGCACCCCAAGACCGCGCTGCTCGCGACGAACTTCGTGCTGAGCCGCCAGGCACAGCAGTTTCTCACCCAGTTCGGCCGGTTGCCGACGCGGCTCGACGTCGAGACCAACCCGCCGGGCGTGATGCAGGTGCTGCACCAGAAAAAGGTGCTGCCGGCGGTGTTCTCAGCCGACGACCAGAAGAAGTGGAACGGGATATTCAACGAGATCTTCCGGCCGCGGTGATTCTTCAAAGGGGCGAATAGCGAATGGCGAGTAGCGAATAGGGTTGAAGAGCTGCGCTGCTCCTATTCGCTATTCACTATTCACTATTCACTACTCGCTATCTCACGAGCTTGTCCTTGAGCCAGGCGGCGATCATGTCCCAAATCTCCTGCTCGGGCCGGCCCGGCGTGCGGCCCATGTGGCGGCCTTCGGGGTAGATGCGCGCCTCCTTCGGGCTGCCGTGCTCCATCAGAAGATAGATGTCCTGCACCGGCGCCTGGTCGTCGAGCTTGCCGTTGACGCCGAGGATGGGCGCTGACGGCTGGTCGATGAGCCCCAGTTGCTTGAGCGAGAGCGCGGGCGCGATGGCGAGAAATTCCTCCATCGTCTTCGTACCCATCGCCTGCCCGCGCGCCTCGAGCAGGCTGGCGGGGCCGAAGAGATAGGTCGCGCCGCCGGTGGTGAAGGCCGGAAGGAGCCATTCGCGTTGAAAGCCGAAATGCACGTTGCCGCCGTGGAACACGGCGCCGCGCAGGCGCTTTCGCTCGACATACGCCATCCGCGCCGCCCAGTAGGCGCCGAAGCTTCCGCCCCATAGGCCGAGGCGGGCGCCATCAACGTCAGCGCGTTGCGCGAGATGATCGATCCATGCCGAATAGGTGCGCTCGGCATCCGGCGCCGCGTAGAGCACGGGGCTTTCTCCGGTGCCCGGCATGTCGACCGTGAGGGTCGCAAGGCCCAAGCGGTGCAGCGTCGCGCTCTGGCGCTGGCGATCCTCCTTCCAGCCGTCCACCCCGCCCCAATGCATGACGATCGGCGGCCTGGCAAGGCCGCGCGGGACCTGCAGGTAGCCGACAAGCGTCTTGTCGCCGAACGGGATTTCGACAATCTGCAGCGGCGGGTCGACATGCGCCGCTGCCTCGCGAAACAGGCGCACCGAATGGCGATAAGCGTCTTTCTTGCCGGGCGTCGAGGCGACCGGATAGCGGCCGATGCGGCAATATTCGAACGCCATGGTGTAGATCTCGGCAAGCTCGGCGCCATCCGCGCCTTGCCGGGCGCGCTCGTCACCTCTCGCTTCGTGCGCCAGCCCGGCCCTGCACCACGCCTGCGCCCAGTGATCGCGATCGAGGCTGGTGAGCGACGTGACGATCGCTTCGGCCTCCTCGCGGCGGATGCCTTCGAACGGATTGATCCGGCCGGCACGGCGCATCACCTCGGCCTTGACCTCGTCGAGCGAGCGCAGGGCAGGCAACATCGCGGTGGCGGGTACTGGGGACGTCATGGTGTATTGATCCTCACGGGCTCGGATTATCGCGCACGACCACCCTGCTCCACAATGCGTTGAGCGCAACCACCGCGCGCCATCGCGGTGGCGCGCGCCCAGCGGACGCGGTATGAGATCGCCAACATTCACGCAAAGCCCCCGACATGTTCGGCGACCCCTTCATCGTTCCGCTCGCGGCGTGGCTGGTGGTCGCCGCGCTCTCCTGCTTTGGCGTCTACATCACGCA